>PJUB01000111.1_pt1 | contig 62459 bp, 57 predicted proteins | sample 1512141 | NCBI WGS metagenome assembly PJUB01 (sample SAMN08177677, study PRJNA422409) | Soil metagenome, whole genome shotgun sequencing project. | isolation source: Soil enriched on filter paper: alkali lignin treatment | place: USA: Madison | collected 2015-01-15 | reverse complement strand
TTTGGGGTGGGGGAGGTTTGCGGTGCCCGGCTCGTGCCGGCCGCGCGGGCGGCGTTGCTGGGGTTGCGCGGTGTCTTGCGTCGCGGGATGACGCTGGGCGCTTGCGGCGGGGGGGCTGTGATTTCGGGGGGGGGTGTTGGCGACTTGTCGTTGCGTTGCTCAGTTCAGCTTTGCGCCTGAGACTTCTACCGCTTGTTTCCAGGTGGCGAGTTCTTTTTCTATGTGGTCGCCGAAGGCTTGGGGGGTGGAGGCTACGGTTTCGTAGCCGTAGCTGTTCAGTTGGGCCTTCAGGTCGGGGGTCTGGATGGCGGTGGCGATGGCGGTGCTCAGGGTGTCGATGATGGGGGGTGGGGTGTCGGCGGGGGCCAGGATGCCGTACCAGCCGTTGACGACGAAGCCGGGGACGGATTCGGCGACGGTGGGGACGTTGGGGAGCAAGGGGGAGCGGTGGTCGCCGGTGACGGCCAGGGCCTTGAGTTTGCCGGATTGGACTTGGGGGAGCGAGGTGGAGATGCTGTCGAACATCAGGGAGACTTCGCCGCCCAGCAGGGCGACGACGGCGGGGCCGCTGCCTTTGTAGGGGACGTGCATCATGTCGGTGCCGGTGCGGGCCTTGAAGATTTCGGCGGCGAGGTGGCTGGTGTTGCCGTTGCCGGCGGAGGCGAAGCTGAGTTTGCCGGGGTGGGACTTGGCGTAGGCAATGAGGTCGGGGATGTTGTCGGCAGGCGTGGCGAGCGGGGCCGAGACGAGCATGGGCAAGGTGGCGACGAGGGAGACCGGGGCGAAGTCGCGGCGGGTGTCGTAGGGTAGCGAGGGGTAGAGGCTGGGGTTGATGGCGTGGGCAGCCAGGACCATGAGCAGGGTGTAGCCGTCAGGCTTGGCGCGGGCCAGTTGCGAGGAGGCGATGGCGCCGCCTGCGCCGGGTTTGTATTCCAGGACGACGGGCTGGCCCCACTTCTTTTGCAGGGCGGCGCCCAGCGGGCGGGCGAGGATGTCGGCGCTGCCGCCTGGCGGGTAGGGAATCAGCAGGGTGATGGGTTTGTCGGGATACGGGCCGGCGGCCTGTGCCGGGAAGGCCGCGAGCAAAGTCACCGCGGCGGCGGCCAGGGCAGCGAGGAAGGAACGGGGCATGGCGGGGCTCCTGGGTTTTCGGACGAGAGGTCTGCGCGGATGCGGCTGGCGTGTCCTGCTTTTGCGCCCTGCGGGTGCGCCAGCCAACACACCAGCGCGCAAGATCACACGTAGCGCGGGGTGCCGGCGGGATCGAGCTGGATGGTGCGCAGCGGGTCGGGGAACTGCAGCGGGGCTTCGGTGACGGACTGCAGGAAGTCGGGGCTGATGCCTTGCAGGACGGCGTGGACGCGCAGGCCGTCGGGGGTGACGTCGATGACGGCAAGGTCGGTATAGATGCGGGTGACGACGCCGGCGCCGGTGAGCGGATAGCGGCAGCGGCGCAGGATCTTGGGCGCGCCGTCGCGATCGCGGTGTTCCATGATGGCCAGGACCTGCTTGGCGCCGACGGCCAGATCCATGGCGCCGCCCACCGCGGGGATAGCGTCGGCGGCGTCGGTTTTCCAGTTGGCGAGGTCGCCGCTTTCGGAGACCTGGAAGGCGCCGAGCACGGCGTAGTCGAGGTGGCCGCCGCGCATCATGGCGAACGAAATGGTGTGCTCGGTGATGGATGCGCCTGGCAGCAACGTGATGGGCAGGCGGCTGGCGTTGATGAGGTCGGGGTCGATGGCGTCGCCCACGGCGGCGGGGCCCATGCCGAGAATGCCGTTTTCGCTTTGCAGCAGGATGTCCTTGTCGGGCGGCAGGTAGTCGCCGACCAGGGTGGGCATGCCGATGCCGAGGTTGACGATGGCGCCGTCGGGGATGTCGTTGGCGAGCAGTTGGGCGACTTGTTGGCGGGTCAGGGGGGTCTGCATGTCAGGTCTCCACCCGGACGACGGCCTTGACGAAGAGGCCTTGGGTCATGATCTGCTCCGGCACGAAGGTGCCCAGCGGCACGACGTCGTCGACCTGGGCGATGGCGTGGCCGGCGGCCATGCACATGACGGGGTTGAAGTTGCGGGCGGCGTGGCGGTACATGAGGTTGCCCCAGCGATCGCCCAGGTGGGCGCGGATGAGGGCGTAGTCGCCGCGCAGCGGCTGTTCGAGCACGTAGCCGACGCCGTCGATGACTTCCTGGTGGCGGCCCTGGGCCAGTTCGGTGCCGTAGCCGGTGGGGGTGTAGAACGGCCCGAGCCCGGCGCCGGCTGCGCGCAGGCGTTCGGCCAGGGTGCCTTGGGGCACGCACTCCAGTTCGACCTCGCCGGCGCGAAAGGCGCGCGCAAACGCTTCGGAGTTGGGCGGCCGCGGGTGCGAGCAGATGATTTTCCTGACCTGCCTGCGGTTGAGCAGCGCGGCGATGCCGCGGTCCCAGGTGCCGGCGTTGTTGGCGATCAGGGTCAGGTCGCGGCGGCCGAGTTCGGCCAGGCAATGCAGCAGTTCGAAGGGTACGCCGGCTTCGCCGAAGCCGCCGACCAGCACGGAAGCGCCGTCGGGAATGATGGCCACGGCCTCGGCCATGGACGCCTGAATCTTGTCGATCACTTATTGCTCCTGCGCAATGCCCGCGGCGGCCACGATCTGTTGCCAGCGCGCGCGTTCCTGGTCGATGAAGGCAGCGAACTCGGCCGGCGTGTCGCCGCCGGCCTGCCCGCCCATGGCGCGGAACCGCGCGCTGATGTCCGGGCTGCGGACCACGTCGCGGGTGGCGGCATAGAGGGTGTCGATGATTGGTCGCGGCGTGCCGGCGGGCGCGACCAGGCCGAACCAGGCGGTGACGACCATGTCCTTGACGCCGGCCTCGCCCATGGTGGGCACGTCGGGCAGCTCGGCCAGGCGCTGGTCGCTGGTGACGGCCAGCGCGCGCAGCTTGCCGGACTGGATGTACGGCATGGAGCTGGGCAGGTTGTCGATCATGAAGGTGAACTGCTGGCCCAGCAGCGCGGCCACGGCGGGACCGGCGCCCTTGTAGGGCACGTGGGTGCCCTGGATGCCGGCGCGCTGTTTGAAGAGTTCGGCGGACAGGTGCGGCGACTGGCCGGACCCGGAACTGCCGAACGAGATCTTGCCCGGCTCGCGACGCGCGTCGGCCAGCAGGTCGGCCACGTTGTGCGTGGGCGAAGCCGCATTGACGACCAGCACGTTGGGCACCGAGATGACGCGCGTGATGGGCGCGAAGTCGGCGGCCTGGTAGGGCAGCGTCCTGTAGAGGGCGTAGTTGATGGCGTTGGGGCCGATGTTGCCCATCAGCAGCGTGTAGCCGTCGGGCTTGGCACGGGCCAGGGCCTGGGCGCCGATGATGCCGGCCGCGCCGGCACGGTTTTCAACGATGACCTGCTGCCCCAGCCTGGCGGCCAGCTTGTCCGCGATGAGGCGCGCGGCGATGTCGGTGGTGCCGCCGGGCGAGGCCGGGATGATGAGGGTGATGGGTCGCTCGGGCCAGGCCGCCTGCGCGGGGCCCGCCAGGGTGATCGCCAGCGCGCTGGCGGCCAGCCAGCGTTGCGGGTGCAACATGCTTGTCTCCCTACGTGATCATCGAACGGATCAACTTGTGCGGGAGAGTGTGTGCGCGGCAGGCGCAAATGCCTATTCCGGAATGTGGAGGAGCGGCTTCGCCTGTGCCGAAGAGGCGACGTCGCGACGCGCGGCAATCTTGCCGGCAGTCTGCAGAAAGGCCTGCAAGGCACGGTTGCGGCCCTGGCGCCGGGTGACAGCGTAGACGGTGCCGCGCGACAGTTCGGCGGGCAGCGCGCAGACCGCGATGCGATCGCCGAAATGGCCGCAGGCGAACTGGGGCACCAGCGCCACGCCCAGTCCGGCCGCCACCAGCGCCAATTGAGCGGGCACTTCGGCCACGCGCTGGGCCACGGTGTGTGCGATGCCGGCGCGAGCACAGGCGTCGGCCAGGCCGCGCGCAAAGCCCGAGGTGTCCGGACGCAGCATCACGAAGGCATCCTGCGCCAGGTCGGCCAACGCCAGGCGTTTTCTGGCCGCGAGCCGGTGGCCGGCGGGCAAGGCCGCCACCACGGGGTCGGGCCAGAGCGCCAGCGATTGCAGTTCGTCGTCATCGACCGCGGTGCGCGAAATGCTGACGTCGATGCGTTGCCCGCGCAGCGCATCCAGCTGCGCGGCCGGGTTCATTTCGTTGAGCAGCACGGAAACCTGCGGATGGGTGGCGGCGTGGCGGGCGATGAGCGTCGGCACCGGGCCCAGGAAGTGCGATCCGGACAGGCCGATCTCGATGCGCCCCGCCCTGCCCTGGTCGACTTCGCGGGCTCGCACGGTGGCGTCCTTCAGGCCGGCCAGCGTGGCGCGCACGTCGTTCAGGAAGGCCGCGCCGGCCTCGGTCAGCGCCACCCGGCGGTTGTTGCGGTCGAACAGCTTGACGTCGAGTTCGCGTTCAAGCTGCGCGATCTGCAGGCTGAGCGGTGGCTGCGAAATATGCAGCCGGGCGGCGGCGCGGGTGAAGTTCAGCTCTTCGGCCAGCACGGCGAAATAACGAAGTTGGCGGAGTTCCATGGTGGCCAATGATTTGCGAAAAATATGAAACCAGACAAAAACTATATTGGAAACTATCGTTCGCGGCGAGCAGAATTGTTTGGCGCCGATCGGGCGCAGACCATTTCCCCCGGAGGCCCCGCCATGACCACGCCGCCCCGCGCTCTGCGCATCGGCCAGATCGTTCCCAGTTCCAATACCACCATGGAAACGGAAATCCCGGCCATGCTGCGGCTGCGCGAGACCATCGCGCCCGAGCGCTTCACCTTCCATTCCAGCCGCATGCGCATGAAGCAGGTGACGGCGGCCGAGCTGGCCTCGATGGACCGCGAATCCGACCGCTGCGCGCAAGAGCTGTCCGACGCCCGCGTGGACGTGCTGGGCTACGCCTGCCTGGTGGCCATCATGGCGCAAGGCCTGGGCTACCACCGCGTATCGCAGGAGCGGCTGCACCAGGCGACCGTCGACAACGGCGCGCCGGCACCCGTCATTTCCAGCGCCGGCGCACTGGTGGAAGGCCTGCACGCCATCGGCGCGCGCAAGGTCGCCATCCTGACGCCCTACATGAAGCCGCTGACCAAGATGGTGGTGGACTACATCGAAAACGAAGGCATCGAGGTGCACGACAGCCTGTCGCTGGAAATCGCCGACAACCTGAAGGTGGGCGCGCAGGACCCGCTGGCGCCGGCCAGCCACGTCAATCGCCTGGACACGCGCGGCGTGGATGCGGTGGTACTGTCGGCCTGCGTGCAGATGCCGTCGCTGGCCTCGATCCAGCCGGTGCAGGACCGCCTGGGCCTGCCGGTGGTGACCGCCGCCGCGGCCACCGTGTACCGCATGCTCAAGGTGCTGGGCCTGGAGACGCGCGTGCCCGATGCCGGCGCGCTGCTCACCGGCAAGTACTGATCCGCGCCCGCACTTTCAGGGTGCGCGGCGGATGACGCTGTTGGCGTACATCGGGCCCTGCACGTGGTGGCCCGTCATGACGTTGGTCTGGTAGCGCTGCACCACCCCATCGAGCGATGCCGGGTCGAGCAGCGCGCGCATCGTGGCAAAGCCGGCCGAGTCGACCCGTTCGGGCGCGCGGCCCTTGGGGTAGAGGCGCCGCTTGCCTTCGTCGATCGGCGCCTGCAGCACGCCGCCGCTGGCCGTCAGGTCCAGCACCAGCTTGCCGTCGCGCAGGCGCGCCGACCCGTAGGCGCCCAGTTCCGCATCATCCAGCAGCAGGCTTCCGGTCAGCGCATAGTCGCCCGAGGGCAACGGCTGCACGTAGAGACGCAGCGTGTAGGGCGGCTCGCCATTGCGGTCGTCGACCGTCCAGCGGTATTCGCCGGCAGCCCAGGCGGGCGCGAGGGCGGCAGTCGCAGAGGGCGCAGGTGCCGGCACCGCAGGCGTGGCAGCCTGAGCCGCCGCGCCTGCGCAGAGCGCAGCGCCCAGGATGGTGGCGCGCAGCGCGCGCGTCAGGAATGCATGCATGGATTTCTCCTTGTCGTTCGTTCATGAAAGGCGAATGCGGACCGCCCCCCGCCTCAATACTTGACCCGCAGGTTCAGCATGGCGCTGCGCGGCTCGCCATAGGCGTTGCCCATGTCGGCGTTGCCCAGCCGCTGGTAATAGACCTTGTCGAACAGGTTGTTCACGTTCAGGCCTAGCGACACGTGATCGCTGACGCGGTAGCCGATGCGGGCGTTCCAGATCGCGTACCCGGCCTGCGACACGCGCACCGAACTGCCGCGGACCGGGCCCTGCACGGCGCTTTCGGTGTAGATGCCGCTCTTGATGTTGACGCCGCCGCCCACGCTCCAGCGGTTCCATTCACCAGGCAATCGGTAGGTGGTCCATAGCTGGAAGATGTGCTTGGGCGTGAACGTCCTGAAGGCCGCGCCGCCATTGGTGTTGTCTTTCAGGTAACGGGTGGTGTTGAAGGTATAGCCGCCCGCGACTTCCCAGCCTGGCGCGACGCGGCCCGAGACCTCGGCTTCCAGGCCCTGGCTGCGCACCTGGCCGCTGGCGTCATAGCAGCAGTCGCCCACGTCGGGATAGGCGGGGTCGCGTTGGGCGCGGTTGCGCTCGGTGATGCGAAACAGTGCGAAGGACGTATTCAGCTTGCCGTCCAGCCATTCGCTTTTGAGGCCCGCCTCGTAGTTGGCCCCCACTACCGGCGGCAAGGAGCCGCCATCCGCCGTGCGCAGATCGCTTTGCACGCGGAAGATGTCGGCATAGCTGGCGTAGGCGGTCCAGTGGCTGTCGATGTCGTAGACCAGGCCGGCATAGGGCGTCATGCGGCCATGCTCGCTGACCGCCGGATCGCTGCGGCCGGTGATGAGATTCCTGCTCTGCGTGCGCCACCAGCTCATGCGCGAGCCCAGCACCAGCGTCAGCGGGTCGGCCAGCTTCAGGCGCGTCATGGCGTACACACCGGATTGGCGGGTCTTGACGTCGCTCTTGCTACCCCATTGCGGGTCGGCCGGCTCGGGATAGTCGTTGACGTCGTAATGGAAGACATCCACCGACCGCGCCGGAAAGCCCGGCAAGGAATACGCGTTGTAGGCCCGCGCACTACGGTCGTACCAGTTTCCGCCGATCACCAGTTCGTGGCGGCGGCCCAGCGCCTCGAACGCGCCGGTCACCATCAGGTCCAGGCCCAGTTGCCGGTTGCGGTACTGGTTGGCGCCGCCGTACAGCCGCGGCCCCAGGCCAGTCTGGCGATCGACCCCGCCGCGCACGTAGGCGTACTTGAGCTTGCTGGTTTCGTCGGCCTGGTTGACGTTGAGCTTGACCGTCCAGTCGGACGCGAACTGATGGGCCAGTTCGGCGAACACCTGCGTGTTCTCGAAGTCCCAGCGATTCCAGTCGGCGCCCAGGTAGGTACCGCGCGTCAGGCCGAGATCGCCGCCGTCCTTGTAGCGAGGCTGGTGCATCATGTAGGGCAGCCAGTCGCGCTGCTGGTAACTGCCGCCCAGGGTCAGCAGCGTACGTTCGCCCAGGTCGGCCTCGACGATGCCGTAGTAGGCCTGCTTCTGCGAGTTGGCCACGTCATAGAAATACTTGCGGTCTTCCTGCGCCGTGGCGATGCGGCCGCGCACCGAGCCAGAGGCGTTCAGCGGCGTGGACAGGTCCAGTTCGCCGCGGTAGTTGTCCCAGGACCCGGCGCTGGCCGATCCGGAAAACTGCAGTTCGCGCGTCGGGCGCTTGCGCACCAGGTTGATGACGCCGCCGGGCTGGCCCGCGCCATTGAACAGGCCGGCCGCGCCGCGCAGCAGCTCGACGTGGTCGAACATGAACAGGTCGGGCTGCGCCCAGGACGCGCCACCCGTCTGCATCGGCACGCCGTCGTATTGGAAATACTCGATCTGGAAGCCGCGCGAATAGAACTGCGGAATCGCCGCGGTGGCGGCCAGGTCGATGGTGATGCCCGGCGTCTGCGCCATGGCGTCTTCCAGCGACGCCAGGTTCTGGTCTTCGATGCGCTGGCGCGTAATGACCGACACCGACTGCGGAATCTCGCGCAGCGACAGCGGCAGCTTGCCGCCGACGGTGACGCTGGGCGCCGTGTAGGACGCGCTGCCTTCGGTGACGCCGGCCTGCTCGCCCTGCACCGTGACCGGCGCCAGCAGGGCAGTGTCCGGTTCTGCCGCCTGGGCGCCGGCGGCGCACGCCGCCAGGCCAACCGCCACGGCGCCGCGCCGCCACCACCGTGCGGCATGTGCCGCGCCTGCGTGGGCTGCGTGTTTCCGTCGCGCCGGCCTACCCCGCCCCCCGTGCGCCCCACGTGTCTTGATGCCCACAATTTCCTCCGCTTCCAACCCAATAAACAAGATTGATAATCATCTTCATTGGAAGAGCGGCGGGCAATCGGAAAGGCTTTCGAATTCCGGATTAAGGCTTTCGCTTTTTCACCGGCGACACGGCCTGGCGGATGGCGGGCGCCTGCTCGCGCAGGGCCTGCCACAAGTGCGTCATCACCGGCCCCTGCGGCTGGTCGCCGCGCCGCGCGGCCGCCAGTGTTTCGGTGCTGCCGGGCAAGTGGCGGTTGGCCAACGACACCAGACGGCCATCCTGCAGTTCGTCTTCGATCAGAAAGCGCGGCATGTGGCCCCAACCCAGGCCTTGCAGCAGGATCTCTTTCTTCATCAGCTGGTCCGCGACCGTGCACTGGCGCGCCCCTTCGACCATGAAGTAGTTCCGTGCGGGCGTATGGCGGGCGGTGTCGCGCATGACGCACTGCGTGTAGTCGCGCAGTTGCGCCGGCTTGATGGCGCGTGGCGCGGGCGTGCCCAGATAGCCAGGCGCGGCCACCGGCACGAACGGCACGCTGCCCAGGTCCAGCCATTCGACCTGCGCCTCGCCGGGTTCGACGCGATGCAGGATCAGGTCGGCATCGCCGTCCATCAGGCGTTCCCAGGGGCCGGTCACCGCCTCGAAATGCAGGTTCAATCGCGTAGCCGGCCACTGTGCGAAGAATTGGCCCAGCCAACCCAGCAGCAGGGGCCGTGGGCAGAAGTCGCCGATCACCACGTTCAATTCGGTTTCCTGGCCCATCGCCAACTGTTCGGCGTGGGCACGCAAGCCGGCCAGTTCGCGCAGCAGGGCCTGCGCGCGCAGGTGAAACGACTGCCCGGCCGGCGTCGGCCTGACGCGGTAGCCGGCCCGGTCCAGCAAGACCAGGCCCAGCTGGCGCTCCAACTTGGCCACCGCGGCGAACACGGCCGGGTGGGACCGATGCAGCTGCGTGGCGGCGGCCTGGAAGCCGCCCGCCCGCACCACCGCGTCGAAGCACTGCAAGTCGTGCAACGTGAATTCGCTCATGTCTATTTTTCCGACAATCTCTGTGCGATCTTTGTAATATCTTCAAAATCGGGCCGCAACTACGATCTGTCTCATCGAACCTTCTTCCATGAGGCCATCATGCAGACCGACTCTTTCATCACCACGGGCGACGGCACCCGCATCGCCTACCGCTGGGATGGCGACGCCGCCCGGCCGGTTCTGGCGCTATCGAACTCCATCGGCACCACGCTGCACATGTGGGACGATCTGGTGCCGGCGCTGGCGCGGCATTTCCGCGTGCTGCGGTTCGACACCCGCGGCCACGGCGGCTCCAGCGTGCCGGCTGGCGCGTATTCGCTGGATCGGCTGGGAGGCGACACACTCGAATTGTTCGACGCGCTGGGCGTGGCGCGCGCGCACTTCCTGGGGCTGTCGCTGGGCGGCATGATCGGCCAATGGCTGGGCGTGCACACGCCCGAGCGCATCGACCGCCTGATTCTGGCCAACACCTCGCCCTATCTCGGGCCGACGCCGCAATGGGACGAACGCATCGCCGCCACGCTGCAGGCGCCCGACATGACCGAAACGGCCGAGACGTTCTTGGCAAACTGGTTCCCGGCTTCACTGCTGAGGGCCGGCGGCCCCGTCATCGACGCCTTCCGCGCCATGCTGCTGGCGACCGACAAGCACGGTCTGGCGGGCAATTTCGCGGCGGTGCGGGACATGGACCTGCGCCGCACCATTGCGCTGATCCCGCGGCCCACGCTGGTGATCGCCGGGCGCGACGACACGGTCACCGCCGCCAGCCACAGCGAACAGATCGCCGCGACCATACCCGATGCGAAACTGCTGACGCTGCAGGCGGTGCACCTGTCCAACATCGAACGCCCGGACGAATTCCGCGAGGCTGTGCTGGGCTTCCTGTTGCCGAGCGGTCGCGCCTAGCGTGGTGGCCGGTTACCGGGTTGTGCGAGGCCGGCGGTCACCGGCATCAGCGCAATGCGCTGGGCGGGACGCCGAAGCGGCGGCGAAATGCCACCGAGAAATGCGCGGGCGCATAGCCCACGTGCCAGGCGGCTTCTGACACGCTCAGGCCGCCATTCAAGATCAGTTCGCGGCCGTGGGCCAGGCGCGCCTCTTGCAGGTAGCGCGCCATGCTGACGCCGAACGCACGCTTGAAGGCCTGATCCAGCTTGCGGGTGTGCAGGCCCAGCTCACGTGCCAACGCCGATGACGACGGTGCGCCGCGCAGGTCGGCGGCCAGCCGGCGACGTGCCTCGTGGGCCGCATCCAGCTCGCGGGCGGCGGCCAGCGGGGCCGCCTGATGCGTCTGCTGCCGTGGCGCCGGCACGGCCTGCGCCAGCGCGATGGCCGCCAGTTCCAGCCCCTTCGCGGCCAGGTACAGGCCCCGCGCCGGCCCCTCGTAGCGGCAGACCCGCACCTGATCGGCGATGCGCCGCGCCTCGCGGCCCGCGGCGCCGTGCCAGATGACTGGCCGGCCCGCGCCCGCCGTGGGGTCGCCCGCTGCCGCGTACAAGCCCCGCAAGAAATCCGGCTCCACGCCCAACTCATTCCACAGGGATGCGGCCGGCAACGTGACCAGCGTGTAGCGCTGGTCCACGCCGGCCGCGAAGGCGTCAGCGCCCTGCGCCTGCCCGGGATTCCAGGCCAGGCACAACGTTGGTCCCCGCAACGTCAGCGGCGCGCGATCTTCGACACGGCTTTGCACCTGCCCATCGATCAAGATGACCTTCAGGCCCGGATAGAGGGATTCCTCGCGCCACTCGGTAGTACCGCGGCGGAACACGCCGGCACGCAAAGAGCCGCCGTTGGCCAGGTCCAGCGCCGCGTCGACGCGATGGTGTTCGGCGGCAGGAACCGCGGCGCGGGTGCGCATGAAAGGCATGGGATCGATCCGGCCGAACCGGACAACAGGCTTATTTGAGAATAATTATTATTACCCAAGTCCTGCACGGGCTCAATCCGGTCGCCCTGCCTGCGCTGCGCAGCGTGCTATTGCCCCGCCCGCTCCCAGCGCCGCTGGATCGCCTTGGCCGCCACGACGCCATCCGCCATCGACGTCACGACGCAGGGGTGCATGCGATGGGCCACCTCGCCGATGGCGTAGATATCCGGCACGCTGGTTTCGGCGGTGGCGACATCGGTGCGGATATAGCCGCGCTCGTCGCGCGCCAGGTGCAGATCGTCGGCAAACGACGCCTGCGGCTCCCAGCCGTAGAACACCAGGATCAGGTCATACTGCCGGCCATCCACGCTGCGCGTGGCCGGGTCGACCTGGTAGGGGCCGATACGCACGCCTTCCTTGCCGGCGCGCTGCACCCACTGCTGCTGGGCCCGCACGCTGCGGGCGTACAGGTGCACCGTGGCAGCGCCGCGATTGCGCACGTAGACGTAATTTTCGAAAGCGTTGTCGCCGCCCCCCAGTACCGCGACCGACAGGCCGGAGTAGTCCTGCGCCACGATGGGCGAACCCGGACCGATCAGCACGCCGGGCCAGCGCGATCCAGGCGGGTGTTCCGGAAAGCCCTTGGCGCGTACGCCGGAGGCGATCACCAGGGTGCGGCCGCGCACCTGTGATGCGACCCCATTTTTCTCGACCAAGGTGGCCTCGATGCCGCCCTTGCAGGGCCGCACCGCCGTCACCCGGGCACCCAGCCGCAACGGCACGCCGGCGGCGCGCACGCTGGTGTCGATATTGGCGGCCACCTGCTGGCCGGTCACCCCGGGCAGCACGGCGATCCAGTCGTCCGTGAACGGGTTGTCGCTGCTCAGGCCGCCCAGGCGGTCGCCGGCTTCGACCAGCAGCGGCGCCAGGCCCAGCCGGGCCAGCCACAGGGCGCAGGAAGCGCCGGCCGGGCCGCCCCCTACAATGACCGCATCGTGCATCTGTTGCATTTCACCCCTTGTTTGCCATTGCCGGCCCCTCGCGGGCGCCCGGACATGGCCGAATTGTAGCCAGCGCGCCAACCCCGGCCCGGCATCGCCTTACAATTCCGCCTATTCCACCCAGGTTTTCATCATGCCCACACGCCGCATCATCCTTTCCGGGCTCGCGCTCGACGCCCGCATCGGCATTCTCGAACACGAGCGCCGTGCCACCCAGCCCCTGCATGTCGACGCCGAATTCGACGTGGATATCCAGCGCGCGGTCGACGACCACGATATCCACAGCGTGCTGGACTACCGCCGCCTGCGCGAAGCCATCGTCGAGGAATGCACCCAGGCGCATGTGAACCTGATCGAAACCCTGTCCGAACAAGTCGCCGCACGCCTGTTGGCCGACTTCCAGGAAATCCGCTCGCTGCGCCTGCGCATCAGCAAGCCCATGGCCTTTTCCGACTGTGCGGCGGTGGGCGTGGAAATCCAGCTCTCGCGTTGACCATGAACGATATCGCTCCCCCCGGCATCCGCTTTCGCACCGAAGCCGAAAAAGTTGAAGCCCCCACGCCGCGCGCGCAAGACGCGCTTGCTGCCCCCCAGGGGGGCGTTTTTCCCTTGGGACGGCCCGACGAAAAAGTTGAAGCCCCCACGCCGCGCGCGCAAGACGCGCTTGCTGCCCCCCAGGGGGGCGTTTTTCCCTTGGGACGGCCCGACGAGAAAAAAGCCCGCCACGAAGGCAACAAGCTGACCAAGCGCCTGGCGCGTGAAACCACGCGCGCGCTGTCCGACTACAACATGATCGAGGCGGGCGACCGCGTGATGGTCTGTCTGTCCGGCGGCAAGGATTCCTACGCCATGCTGGACATCCTGCTCCAGCTGCAAAAGCGCGCGCCGTTTCCGTTCGAGCTGATCGCCGTCAACCTGGACCAGAAGCAGCCCGGCTTTCCCGCCGACATCCTGCCGCGCTACCTGACCGAACTGGGCGTGCCGTTTCACATCGAGACGCAGGACACCTACTCGATCGTCACGCGCGTGCTCGAAGAGGGCAAGACCATGTGCTCGCTCTGTTCGCGCTTGCGCCGGGGCATCCTGTACCGGGTGGCGTCCGAGCTGGGTGCGACCAAGATTGCGCTGGGCCACCACCGCGATGACATCCTGGGCACGTTCTTCCTGAACCTGTTCTACGGCGGCAAGGCCAAGGGCATGCCGCCCAAGCTGGTGTCCGACGACGGCCGCCACACGGTGATCCGCCCGCTGGCCTACGTGCCTGAGACCGACCTGATCGCCTATGCCGAACTCAAGCAGTTCCCGATCATTCCGTGCAACCTGTGCGGCTCGCAGGAAAACCTGAAGCGCAAGGAAGTCGGCCGCATGATCAAGGAATGGGACAAGCAGCACCCCGGCCGCTCGTGGAACGTCTTCAACGCGCTGTCGCGCGTGGTGCCGTCGCACCTGATGGACCGCAACCTGTTCGATTTCGTCGGCCTCAAGCCGAGCGGCGTGCCGGACGCCAACGGCGACACGGCGTTCGACACCGTGGACCCGACCGAGGGCGATGACGCCTGCGGCGACACCGCGGCCCCGCCAGCGCAGGCGCCCGACGGCATCGTTGAAAAGAAAGTGATGTTCAGGCGCGGCTGAATGCCGCGAATGCGGGCCAAGGCGACAAGGGCCCCGGTGGGCATGGATCACACAACGCGTGCCGGCGCTCGACCGGTACGCGTGCCTTGAGCGCCGGCCTGGCGCTCAAGGCACGCAGGCCCGCTACGCGTTCAACACCCGCACCGGCGTCCCGGCCTGCCAGGCCTTCACGGCTTCGAGCGCATTGCGATAGAACGCCTCGAAATTCTCGCGGCTGACATAGCCCAGGTGCGGCGTCAGGATGACGTTGTCCAGGTCGCGCACATTGTCGGTGGGCGACAGCGGCTCTTCGTCAAACACATCCAGCCCGGCGCCCGCGATGCGGAACTTCACCAGTGCATCCATCAGGGCTTCCTGGTCGACCAGGCCGGCCCGCGACGTGTTGACCAGATAGGCGGTCGGCTTCATGGCGGCCAGCGCGGCCGCATCGACGATGTGGCGGCTGCGGTCGGACAGGATCAAGTGCAGGCTGACGACGTCGGACGTGGAAAACAGCTCGTGCTTGTCCACCCGCTTGACGCCGGCCTCGGCCGCGCGCTCGTCGGTCAGGTTGGGGCTCCAGGCCACCACGTCCATGCCGAAAGCCAGGCCAACCTTGGCCACCGCCGCGCCCAGCTTGCCCAGGCCCAGCACGCCCAGCCGCTTGCCGGCCAGCGGCTCGGGCATGCCCGTCTGCCACATGCCGCGGCGCATGGCCGCGTCTTCGGCGGTCAGGTGCTTGAACAGGCCCAGGATGTGCGCCCACGCCAGTTCGGCGGTGGCGGTATTGGCGTCGGCGCTGCCGGGCGCGCCGCTGACGACGATGCCCTGCGCGGTGCAGGCTTGCATGTCGATGGCATTGTTGCGCATGCCGGTGGTGACCAGCAGGCGCAGGCGCGGCAGTGCGCGGATGCGCTCGGCCGGGAACGGCGTGCGTTCCCGCATGGCGATGATCACGTCGAACGGTTCGAGGGTGGCCTCGACCTGTTCGTCGGGAATGAAGTTGTTGAAGATCTGCACCTCGGCATCGCCGCCCAGGGAACCCCAGTCGGCGTAGCGTTTGGCGACATCGTGGTAATCGTCGAGGATTGCGATTTTCAAGTCTTGTCTCCGGGTGGCGTGGCGCTCGCCGCGCCAGCCCCCCGGCCGGCGCGATCGGCGCCGGTCAGTTCAGTCGTGCCTTGAGCTGGTCCAGCGGCAGCGCGCCGCTGATGCGCGAGCCGTCGGGGAAGAACAGGGTCGGGGTGCCGCGCACCATCAGCTGCTTGCCCAGCGCCAGCAGCTTGTCTTCAGGCACGCTGCAATTGGCGGTGGCCGGCTTCTGGCCACGCAGCATCCAGTCGTCCCAGGCCTTGCCCGGGTCTTTCGAGCACCAGACGTCGCGTACCTTCACGTTGGAGTCGGGCGACAGGATGGGATACAGGAAGGTGTAGACGGTGATGTTGTCCACGTCTTCCATGGTCTTGCGCAGCTGCTTGCAATAGCCGCAGTTGGGGTCTTCGAAAATCGCGACCTTGCGCGAGCCGTCGCCCTTGACCTGCTTGATGGCCAGGTCCAGCGGCAGCTGGTCGAACGGAATGGTGCCCAGCTTTTCCTGCGCTTCGCGCGTCACGTCGCGGCGGGTCATGGCGTCGATCAACGGACCTTCCATGACCCAGGTGACTTTTTCGTCCGTGTAGATCAGGTCCATGCCCAGCTGCACTTCGAACAGGCCATAGGGCGTGCGGCGCACCGCGGTGACGTCCATGCCGGAAAAGCGCTGCTTGAAGCGGTCCTTGACGGCGTCCGCCACGGGGTCCGCCGGCGCCACCTGGGTGGTGGAATAGCTCTTGTCGCCTTTGGCCGGCTGCCCCACCGTGCTGGTGGAAATGGACTTGTCGCCCTTGGCCGGCGCCTGCGCCTGGGCGCCTGCGGACAAACCCAGGCCCGCGGCCATGAAGCAGGCGGCCAGCGCGGCGGGAAAACGGAAATTCATGGGGACTCCTGTAATTATCGTGACGTATCGCATACGTAGGCGGAAAGCGTAACCGATCCGGTGTGACGCGGCGCCGGGCAATGCCGGGGCCTGGCGCCAGGACCATGGGAATCAGACCGGTCGGAACCCGTACGGGTTCCTCAATGCGCCGATTCCGGCGGCCGCCCGCAGGCGACACGAAAAACGGGGCCTCGCCCCCCTTCAATTCGTGGAGGCGCCCGCGATCAGGCGCCGCTTGATCAGTGGGGCCCGCTCGACCCAGTGCATGCCGGCGTTGCGCAGCCAGACCAGCGGCGTGGCGTGCGACCCGAACAGCTTGTGCAGGCCATCGGTGGCCAGCCGCAGGGCCAGCACCGGCTCGGCGCGCGCGCGCTGGTAGCGGTGCAGCACCCGCAGGTCACCTGCCTGGCGGTAGGGCTCGCGCCCGGCCACGGTGCGGGCCAGGGCCTCGACGTCGCCCAGCCCCAGGTTCAGGCCCTGCCCGGCCAAGGGATGCAGCCGGTGCGCGGCGTCACCCGCCAGCGCGATGCCGGGCGCGACCATCTGGGCGCGTTCCAGCGTCAACGGAAAGCCGTGCAGCTTGCTGCGCACCTTCAGGCGGCCCAGGCGGCCTTGCGCGGCGTGTTCCAGCAGGGATTCGAGCCGCGCGGCCTGCTCGTCGGCCGGCAGGGCCAGCAGTTCGGCGGCGCGCTCGCTGCGCATCGACCAGACCATGGACACCTGCGGGCCGTCGGCGGTATCGGGCAACGGCAAGAGCGCCAGCACGCCGTCGTCGCGGAACCATTGGAAGGCCGTGCCCTGGTGGGCGTGTTCGGCATCCAGGTTCACGACCAGGCCGGTGTCGTTGTACGACACGGCGTCGTGCTTCAAGCCGGCGGCAGTGCGCAGCGGCGAGGCGGCGCCGTCGGCGCCCACGAACAGTTCCGCCTGCAGGCGAGCGCCGCCTTCGGTGTCGACCGCGCCGGCCTGATAGCCGGTGCAGCGGTCTTCGATCCAGGGAATGCCGAACATGCGCACGGCCTGGATCAGCACCCGTTCGATTTCGCCGGATTCGACGATCCAGGCCAGTTGCGGCAGGGCCGCCTGCCAGGCGTTCAGGTGCACCAGGCCGTCGGCGTCGCCATGGATTTCCATGGCCTGCACCGGCGTCAGGCGGGCGGACGGCATGGCGTCCCAGACGCCCAGCTCGGCCAGGAAACGCTGGCTGGCGGGCGAAATGGCATAGACGCGCGCATGGTAGTGGTTGGGGTCGGCCGGCGGCACGGTGGTGCGCGGCGCCAGCAGCGCCACGCGCTGGCCGCGGCGGGCCAGGGCCAGGGCGGACGACAGGCCGACGATGCCGGCCCCGCAAACGACGATCTGGTGGGTCATCTTGCGCTGGGCTCCCCGGCTTGCTTGGGCCACAGCAGCCACATCTGGCCGCGCTGCTTCATGCGGCCTGCCTGTTGGCCGGCTTCTTCGCCGTAGCCCCAGTAGAAGTCGGCGCGAGCCGCGCCCCGGATGGCGGTGCCGGTGTCTTGCGCGAACACCAGGCGCTGCAACGGCCGGTCGGACGCCGGATAGGTGGTGGCCAGGAACACGGGCGTGCCCAGCGGCACGAAGCCGGCGTCCACCGCGATGGCGCGGCGCGGGGCCAGGTTGACCCCGTAGGCGCCCTTGGGGCCCAGTTCGGGGTCGATCACGGGTTCTTCGCGGAAGAACACCACGGCCGGGTTGGCGTTGAGCATCTCGGGCACGCGCTTGGGATTGCGCTGCGCCCAGGCGCGGATGTTCTGCATCGAGGCCTGGTCGGCCGACAGCTCGCCACGGTCCGCCAGCCAGCGGCCGATGGACACGTAGGGCTGGCCGTTGTGGTCGGCATAGGCCACGCGGATGGTCTTGCCGGTGTCGGGGCCGTCGGTCAGTTGCACCCGACCCGAGCCCTGCACCTGCAGGAAGAAGTTGTCGACAGGGTCGTCGACCCAGACCACCACCGGCGGGCGGCGGCCCGAGGATTCGATCGCGGCGCGGGTGTCGTAGGGCACGACGCGCTTGCCTTCGAGCTTGCCGCGCACGCGCTTGCCGGCCAGGTCCGGGTACACCGACCCCAGGTCGATGGTCAGCAGGTCGGCCGGCACGGCATACAGCGGCCATTGATAGCTGCCGCCCTGGCGGCGCGACCCGCGCACCAGGGGTTCGTAGTAGCCGGTGACGGTGTTGGCCGCCGGCTTGCCGTCAGGGGCGTTCAGGCGCCAGGGTTGCAGGTAGGTCTGCAAGAAGCGGCGCACGCCCTCGATGTCGGTGGCGGCGGGCGCGCGGGCCGGATCGGCCGCCGCAGCGCAGACCGGCTGCCAGGCGCGCGGGGTGGCACGGGCCGGCGCGGCCAGGTTGCCGCTGGTCGGGCGCATCAGCCCCTTGCAGTTGCGCAGGAACAAGGGCCAGAACTGCGCCAGGTCGTCGTTGGACCAGCCCGGCATCTCGGCCCACGAGGCCGCCTTGAACTTGCCTGCCAGGGCGCGCGGCGGGGTATCGGGCAGGGCCGACAGCGCCGGCACCACCAGGGGGCCATCGACGGCAGTGGAACGCGGGCCGGACGGGCCCGGCTGGCCGGAATCGGGAGGGACCTCGGAGGTCGTGCTGCATGCCGCCAGCAGGACTGACAGCACGGACAGGCTAAGAATGCGCTTCATGAGCAGATGGAAAACCGTACAACGAGTGGCCGCGCCCCGGTCAATGCAGGGTACGCGGCATGGCCAGGACGAATTCGGAGATCGGCACTTCGAACGGAATGCCGTTCTCGCCGACGCAATGGTAGGTGCCGCGCATCGTGCCCACCGGCGTGGGCAGGGGACAGCCGCTGGTGTATTCGAAGGTCTCGCCGGGCGCCAGCAGCGGTTGCTGGCCCACGACGCCCAGCCCGCGCACTTCCTGCACACGCTGGTTGCCATCGGTGATAATCCAGTGGCGGCTGATCACCTGGGCCGGATGCTCACCGGTATTGGTGATGCGAACGGTATAGGCGAACACGAATTGCTGCTCGCCAGGATCGGACTGTTCCGGCACGAAGCGCGGAGAGACGGAGACGCTAAGGTCGTAAGGTTTCACAGCCCTTCCCTGTGTGGCACGCTCAAACTGCAATAATGGCACATTATGCCTTCCCCAACCCCGAACATCATGTCTACGTCCCCTACCCGCATTACCCCCAGCATCCTGTCCGCCGACTTTGCCCGCCTGGGCGAGGAAGTCCGCAACGTCGTGGCCGCCGGCGCCGACTGGATCCACGTCGACGTGATGGACAACCACTATGTGCCCAACCTGACCATCGGCCCGATGGTCTGTGCGGCGATCCGTCCCCATGTGTCCGTGCCGATCGACGTGCACCTGATGGTCGAACCCGTGGACGCCCTGGTGCCCATGTTCGCCAGCGCCGGCGCCAACTACATCAGCTTCCACCCCGATGCCAGCCGCCACGTCGACCGCACGCTGTCCCTGATCCGCGAAAGCGGCTGCAAGGCCGGCCTGGTGTTCAACCCGGCCACGCCGCTGTCCTATATGGACTACGTGATGGACAAGATCGACCTGGTGCTGATCATGTCGGTCAACCCCGGCTTTGGCGGCCAGAGCTTCATTCCCGCCACGCTGACCAAGCTGCGCGAGGCCCGCGCCAGGATCGACGCCTGGATGCAGGCCGGCGGCCAGGAAATCATGCTGCAGGTGGACGGTGGCGTGAAAATCGACAACATCGCCGAAATCCGCCGCGCGGGCGCCGACACCTTCGTGGCCGGTTCGGCCATTTTCGGCAAGCCCGACTACGCCGGCATCATCACGGCCATGCGCGAGCAGATCGCCGTCGGCGAAACCACCGCCATCTGAGGAACGCCATGACCGCCTTTCGCGCCGCGCTGCTGGACCTGGACGGCACCCTGCTCGACTCCATCCCCGACCTGGCCTTCGCGGCCAACGCCATGCGCGTGGAACTGGGCATGATCTCGCTGCGCGAGGACGTCGTGGCCACCTTCGTGGGCAAGGGCGTGGACAACCTGGTGCGCCGCAGCCTGGCGGGCAGCCTGGATGCCGCCGACCCCTCGCCCGAAGATTTCGACCGGGCACGCGTGGCGTTCTACCGCCACTACCACCTGGTCAACGGCGAACGCGCCCGGGTCTACCCGGGCGTCATCGAGGGCCTGAAGCACATGCGCGACCAGGGCCTGAAGCTGGCCGTGGTCACCAACAAGCCCACCGAGTTCACCCTGCCGTTGTTGCAGCGCACGGGCCTGGCGGGCTTTTTCGACGCCGTGGTGTGCGGCGACACCTGCCCGCGCCGCAAGCCGGACCCTGACCAGGTGCTGCATGCCTGCGAACTGCTGGGCGTCACCGTGGACGAAGCCGTCACCATCGGCGATTCCATCAACGACGCCCAGGCGGGCCGCAGCGCCGGCACCCAGGTGCTGGTGGTGCCTTACGGTTACAACGAAGGCCGTGACGTGCGCGAGCTGGATGTCGATGGTATAGTTGACACGCTTGTCAACGCCGCCCAGTGGGTGGCGCTCTGGAATCAAAACCAGAACGCCGCGAAAACCGCGGTCTGAACCGAAATACCGAATCCTTACCTGACCTGATGAACGTTTCCATCCAGAACCAAATGCTCGGCGCCTCGTGGCGCTGGTGGCGTTTGTCTTCCGGGTGGCGATGATTCCCTTCCCGGCCCTGGACGCGTACACCACCGCCTAGCGCCGATACTGTGCAAAACACAGAGCCAAGCCCGGAACCAGATACCTGGACCGGGCTTTTTGTTGTGCGCCCGGTCCCCAAGCAGACACTTTGCCCACGAGACCCGACATGACCGAAATCGAATTCAAAGCCCTGGCCGCGCAAGGCTACAACCGCATCCCCCTGGTGGCCGAGACCTACGCCGACCTGGACACCCCGCTGGGCATCTACCTGAAGCTGGCCCACGCCGGCCCCCAGGCCGGCCGCATGACCTGCCTGATGGAATCGGTGGTGGGCGGCGAACGCTTCGGCCGCTATTCGTTCATCGGCCTGCCGGCCCGCACGGTGATCCGCGCCAGCGGCACCCGCACCGAGGTGCTGCACGACGGCAAGGTCGCCGAAACCCATGACGGCGATCCCCTGGCCTTCATCGAGCAGTACCAGAGCCGCTTCAAGGTGGCCCTGCGCCCCGGCATGCCGCGCTTCTGCGGCGGCCTGGCCGGCTATTTCGGCTACGACACCGTGCGCCACATCGAGCCCTGCCTGGGCCCGGCCGTCAAGCCCTTCCCAGCCGGCATGGAAGGCGGCACGCCCGACCTGATGCTGATGCACGTGGACGAACTGGTCATCGTCGACAACCTGGCCGGCCGCATCTACCTGATGGTCTACGCCGACCCCGCCCAGCCCGAAAGCTACAGCCGCGCCCAGCAGCGCCTGCACGACCTGCGCGCGCGCCTGCGACGTCCGGTGGAAATCCCGTACAGCCACGCCAGCATGCAGACCGAAGAGCGGCGCGACTTCAAGAAAGAAGACTACCTGGCGGCCGTGCACCGCGCCAAGGAACACATCGCCGCCGGCGACCTGATGCAGGTGCAGATCGGCCAGGTCATCGCCAAGCCCTTCCGCGATTCCCCGCTGTCCCTCTACCGCGCCCTGCGGTCGCTCAATCCCTCCCCCTACATGTATTTCTGGAACTTCGGCGACTTCCAGGTGGTGGGCGCGTCGCCCGAGATCCTGGTGCGCCAGGAACGCGCCGTGGTCGACGGCACGCCCAAGTCGCAGATCACCATCCGCCCGCTGGCCGGCACCCGCAAGCGCGGCGCCACGCCCCAGGAAGATGCCGCGCTGGCCGCCGAGCTGCGCGCCGACCCCAAGGAAGTGGCCGAGCACGTGATGCTGATCGACCTGGCGCGCAACGACGTCGGCCGCGTGGCCGAAGTGGGCTCGGTCAAGGTCAGCGACACCATGGTCATCGAACGCTATTCGCACGTGATGCACCTGGTGTCCAATGTGACCGGCAATCTCAATCCTGGCATGAGCAGCATGGACGTGCTGCGCGCCTCGTTCCCGGCCGGCACGCTGACCGGCGCGCCCAAGGTCGAGGCCATGAAGATCATCGACGAACTCGAACCCGTGCGCCGCGGCATCTATGGCGGCGCGGCGGGGTACCTGTCGTACGGCGGTGAAATGGACGTGGCCATCGCTATTCGCACCGGCGTCATCAAGGACGGCACGCTGTACGTGCAAGCCGCCGCCGGCATCGTCGCCGACTCCAACCCCGAAGCCGAATGGGCCGAGACCGAAGCCAAGGCCCGCGCCGTGTTGCGCGCCGCCGAGCAGGTGCAGCACGGCCTGGACGAACCCATCTAAGGCCCGCCCCGATACCCGCCCCGAGCCGCGCGACGGCCCGCCTGGAGAGAAAAATGCTATTGATGATTGATAACTACGATTCGTTTACCTACAACCTGGTGCAGTACTTCGGCGAACTGGGCGAAGACGTGCGCGTGGCGCGCAACGACCAGATCACGCTGGAAGAGATCACCGCACTGAACCCGGACCGCATCTGCGTGTCGCCCGGCCCGTGCTCGCCGGCCGAAGCCGGCATCTCGGTGCCCGTGATCCAGGCCTTCGCGGGCAAGAAGCCGATCCTGGGCGTGTGCCTGGGCCACCAGGCCATCGGCGCGGCCTACGGCGGCGACATCGTCCGGGCCCAGCAGATCATGCACGGCAAGACGGTGCAGATCTCGCACACCGGCACCGACCTCTTCACCGACCTGCCGACGCCGTACACTGTCATTCGCTACAACTCGCTGACCATCGACCCGGCAACGCTACCCGACTGCCTGGCCGTAACCGCCACGGCGCCGGACGGCGACATCATGGGCGTGCGCCACAAGACGCTGCCCCTGTACGGCGTACAGTTCCACCCCGAATCCGTGCTCAGCGAACACGGCCACGCCCTGCTGCGCAATTTCCTGAACCTCGCCTAAGAAGGACGCACCGTGACGATCTCCCCCGCAGAAGCGCTGACGCGCTGCATCGAACACCGCGAAATTTTCCACGACGAAATGCTGCACCTGATGCGCCTGCTGATGCGCGGCGAAATGTCGCCGCAGATCGCCAGCGCGTTGCTGATGGGCCTGCGCGTGAAAAAGGAAACCGTGGGCGAAATCACGGCGGCCGCGCAGGTCATGCGCGAATTCGCCACGCCCGTGGTGACGCCCAACCCCGAAGACCTGCTGGACATGTGCGGCACCGGCGGCGACGGCAGCCATACCTTCAATATTTCCACCACCGCCATGTTCGTGGCGGCGGCGGCCGGCGTGCCCATCGCCAAGCACGGCAACCGCAGCGCCTCGTCGTCCAGCGGCAGCGCCGATGTGCTGGAAGCCCTGGGCGCCAATCTGGTGCTGACGCCCGAACAGGTGGCCGAGTGCATCCAGGCCACCGGCATCGGCTTCATGTTCGCCCCCGCGCACCACGGGGCCATGAAGAACGTGGCGGCAGTCCGCAAGGAACTGGCCGTGCGCACCATCTTCAACATCCTGGGGCCGCTGACCAACCCGGCCGGCGCCGCCAACCAGCTGATGGGCGTGTTCCACCCCGACCTGGTGGGCATCCAGGTGCGCGTGCTGGAACGCCTGGGCTCGCGCCACGTGCTGGTGGTGCACGGCAAGGACGGCATGGACGAGGCCTCGCTGGGCGGGGCCACCATGGTGGGCGAACTCAAGGACGGCAAGGTCAGCGAGTACGAAATCCACCCCGAGGACTACGGGCTATCCATGATGTCCAATCGCAGCATCAAGGTGTCCAATCGCGAACAGTCGCGCGAACTTGTCATAGAGGCGCTGGACAATGTCGAGGGCACCGCCCGCGACATCGTCGCGCTGAATGCCGGTCTCGCCATCTACGCAGGCAATAAAGCCGATTCCATTCCCGCAGCCTTAGCGCTAGCATTCGAACTGATATCCACCGGCGCGGCACGAGCCAAGCTGGAAGATTTCTGCGCATATACCCGGAAATTCCAGAAATGAACGATATTCTCGCGAAGATCCTCGCCGTCAAGGTCGAGGAAGTCGCCGCCGCTCGCCAGATGCGCAGCGAAGCCGAAGTCCTGCGCGAAGCGCAGGCCCGCCAGGACGTGCGCGGCTTTGCCCAGGCCATCGAAGACAAGATCTCGCAGGGCAAGGCCGGCGTCATCGCCGAAATCAAGAAAGCCTCGCCGTCCAAGGGCGTTCTGCGCGAAACCTTTCAGCCCGCTGAAATTGCGGCATCGTACGCCGTGCACGGCGCGGCCTGCCTGTCGGTACTGACCGACGTGCAGTTCTTCCAGGGCTCGCACGACCACCTGCGCCAGGCCCGCGCGGCCTGCTCGCTGCCGGTGCTGCGCAAGGATTTCGTGATCGATCCCTACCAGATCATCGTGGCCCGCGCGATGGGCGCGGACTGCGTGCTGTTGATCGTGGCGGCGCTGACGCCGGCGCAATTGCGCGACTACGAGACGCTGGCCATGGAACTGGGCATGGACGTGCTGGTGGAAGTGCATGACGCCCAGGAACTGGACGTGGCGCTGACGCTGAAGACGCCGCTGCTCGGCATCAACAACCGCAACCTGCGCACGTTCGAGACCAGCCTGCAGAACACGCTGGACCTCTTGCCGCGCATTCCCGCCGGCAAGCGCGTCGTGACGGAAAGCGGCATTCTCAAGCCCGAAGACGTCAAGCTGATGCGCCAGCACAAGGTCGACGCCTTCCTGGTGGGCGAAGCCTTCATGCGCGCCAAGGACCCGGGCGCCGAACTGGCCCGACTGGTCGGCTAAGCCCGCCCCAACGCCGCCACCCGCCGGTACAAGGTGCTGCGATGCACGCCCAGCGCGCGCGCCGCGGCGCTGACGTTGCCTGCGTGCGCGGCCAGCGCTGCGCGGATGGCGTCGTCGGCAATCGCCTGCAGGCTGGCGGCCGGGGCCGCCGTGGGCGCGGCCGCGACGGTCTGGCCACGCACCTCGGCCGGCAGCATCTCGCGGTCGACCACGCCCGACGCGCCTGCCAGCACATGCAGCGTGCGCAGCACGGCCGCCAGTTGGCGGTAATTGCCCGGCCAGGCGTATTGCACCAGCGTGTCTTCGATGTCGGCCGGCAGTACCGGGCCCGCGCCCTGCGCGGCCCATAGCGCGCGCAAGAGTTCGCGCAGGTCGGCGCGCGCGCGCAGCGGCGCTAGCGTGACGGTGTATTCGGCAATGCGGAAATACAGGTCGGGGCGCACGGGCGCATCCGGGCCGTCGTGTGCCAGCGCACGATGGGTGGCGCACACCAGCGTGAAATCCACGGCCACCGGCCGCGCCGCGCCCAGCGGCGAGACCTCGCGCGATTGCAGCACGCGCAACAGGCGCGACTGCAAGGTCAGCGGCATATCGCCGATTTCGTCCAGGAACAGCACGCCACCATGGGCCTGTCGCAGCAGCCCCTTGCTGCCCTGGCGGCGCGCGCCGGTGAAGGCGCCGTCTTCGTAGCCGAACAGTTCGGATTCGATCAGGCTTTCGGGCAGCGCCGCGCAATTGACGGCCACGAACGGGCCCGCCGCGCGGCGGCTGCGGGCATGCAACTGGCGCGCGAACACTTCCTTGCCCACGCCGGTTTCGCCTTGCAGCAGGATCGACACACCCGCATCCGACAGATGCACGGCGCGCGCCAGCGCACCCAGCGTGGTCGCGTCGAAACTGGCGATGCCGGCGCGCGCATCGGGCGCCGGCGTCACCGCGGGGGTCGGCAAACGCAGGGAAGGCGCGGGTAGCGCGGGCGTACGGCTGCGCGGCAGGCGCAGGCGCGCGTGGTAGATCGCGCCGGACCGCGCATGGACGCGGCCGGCGGCATCGGGACTGTGTTCCAGGTCGCCTTCGAACAGATCCGCGTAGCGGTAGACCCCCAAGGCCGTGGCGGCCAGGCCCAGCGCCAGCATCGCGCGGCGGTTGGCGCCCACCAGCAGGTCGCCCTGGAAGGCCAGCAGGGCTTCGCCCGGCGTGCCCAGGCCCGAGCGATCGCTATGCAGCCGCAGCACGGCGCAGGGCTCGTGCGCGGCGTCGAACAGCTGGTGCTCGATCAGGTCGACCGCGGCGCGCACCAAGGCCAGCACGTCGGGACGGGCGTCGCGCGCCGGACTGGACAGATCCAGCACGCCCAGCATGCGGCCTTCGCTGTCGGTGATGGGCACGGCCGCGCAGGTCAGGATGCGGTTGGGTTCGAAATAGTGTTCGGCGCCATGCACGACCGTGGGCCGGCCTTCGACCAGGGCGGTGCCGATGGCGTTGGTGCCCGCGGCGGCTTCGTCCCAGGGCGCCCCTGGCATCAGCGCCACGCGGGACGCGCGCTGGGCGAAATCCAGGTCGCCGTCGCTGTCGAGCACCAGCCCTCGGGCATCGGACAGGATCACCAGGCCATCGCGGCCGCCTTCTCGGCGCAAGAGCGACATGGCGGGTTCGGACAGGCGGCGCAGCGCGTCGTTGCGCTCGCGCGCCTCGCGCAGTTCGCCGGCGGTCATGAGTTCGGCGCGACGCGCGCCACGCATGTCGAAGCCCAGGTCGGCGCAGCGGCGCCAGGACCGCAGGATGGGCTCGGCAACCAGCCCGGTCGGGACCGCGCCCTGCTGGTTGAACAGCTGGCGCGCTTGCGTCAGCGATTGCCGACGGGAATGAGTGGCCATGCATGTCTCCTTGGACGGTGTTCTGCGACACCTGTTCCGCGACAGTGTCGCGAAACGCGACACCCTGGGGCGGCTGACCGCCGCCCACGCCCGTTGCTGGCGCGTGGAAATCTACTGTCGCACGCGGCACGCGCCCTTGTCCAGCGGGGAAGCCCCGGGATGGCACGCGGTTTGCTTGATACCAGGCAGGCACTCGACTGCCGCCATCCCGACAATACGGAGACAAGCATGGACATCGCGACCCGCGTCACCCCCGAATCCTATGGCACCCGCCTGGATCTGAAGACCCAGTACGACAACTTCATCGACGGCAAATGGCAAAAGCCCGCCGACGGCGAATACTTCGACAACGTCACGCCGGTCACCGGCCAGGTGCTGACCCGCAACGCCCGCTCGAAAGAGCGCGACATCGAACTGGCGCTGGATGCCGCGCACCGCGCCGCGCCCAAATGGGGTGCGACCCCGGCCGCCCAGCGCGCGCAGATGCTGATGCAGATCGCCGACGTGATGCAAGCCAACCTGGAACGCCTGGCCACCGCCGAAACCTGGGACAACGGCAAGCCCATCCGCGAAGCCCGCGCCGCCGACATCCCGCTGGCGATCGACCACTTCCGCTACTTTGCGTCGTGCATCCGCAGCCAGGAAGGCGGCCTGTCCGAAATCGACAGCGACACCGTGGCGTATCACTTCAACGAACCGCTGGGCGTGGTGGGCCAGATCATTCCCTGGAACTTCCCCATCCTGATGGCCGCCTGGAAGCTGGCGCCCGCGCTGGCGGCCGGCAACTGCGTGGTGCTCAAGCCGGCCGAACAGACGCCGCTGGGCATCCTGCTGCTGATGGAACTGATCGGCGACATCCTGCCCCCGGGCGTGGTCAACGTGGTCACCGGTTTTGGCCTGGAAGCGGGCAAGCCGCTGGCGTCCAGCAAGCGCATCGCCAAGATCGCCTTCACCGGCGAAACCACCACCGGCCGCCTGATCATGCAGTATGCGTCGCAGAACATCATCCCCGTGACGCTGGAACTGGGCGGCAAGTCGCCCAACATCTTCTTTGCCGACGTGGCCGCGCAGGACGACGACTTCCTGGACAAGGCGGTCGAGGGCTTCGTGATGTTCGCGCTGAACCAGGGCGAAGTCTGCACCTGCCCCAGCCGCGCGCTGATCCAGGAATCGCTCTACGACAAGTTCATGGAACGCGCGCTCAAGCGCGTGGGCGAGATCAAGCAGGGCAATCCGCTGGACGCCGACACCATGCTGGGCGCGCAGGCCTCGACCGAACAGCTGGAAAAGATCCTGTCGTACCTGGACATCGGCAAGCAGGAAGGCGCGCAGGTGCTGGCCGGCGGCGGCCGGGCGCAACTGCAGGGCGCGCTGGAAGGGGGCTATTACGTGCAGCCCACCGTGTTCAAGGGCCACAACAAGATGCGCGTGTTCCAGGAGGAAATCTTCGGGCCGGTGGTGGCGGTGACCACCTTCAAGGACGCCGACGACGCGCTGGCGCTGGCCAACGACACGCTCTATGGCCTGGGCGCGGGCGTGTGGTCGCGCGATGCCAACACGTGCTATCGGATGGGCCGCGCCATCAAGGCCGGCCGGGTCTGGACCAACTGCTATCACGCCTACCCGGCGCATGCCGCGTTCGGCGGCTACAAGCAGTCGGGCATCGGGCGCGAGAACCACAAGATGATGCTCAACCACTACCAGCAGACCAAGAACCTGCTGGTGAGCTATTCGCCCAAGAAGCTGGGTTTCTTCTGACCGCGACGCAAGGCGGCGCCGGGCCTTCGGGCCCGGCGCGATCCACCCGAACAGCCCCCTGCGGAGCCGCATCATGACAGCACCCACCCCACGCGTGGTCGCCACCGACGCGGCGCGCGAACTCATCGATATGCTGCGCGCCAAGCATGGCCCGCTGATGTTCCACCAGTCCGGCGGCTGTTGCGATGGCAGCTCGCCCATGTGCTATGCGCAGGGCGAATTCATGGTGGGCGGCTCTGACGTGCTGCTGGGCGACCTGGAGGGCTGCCCGTTCTACATGGGCGAAGACCAGTTCGCCTACTGGGAACACACGCAACTCATCATCGACGCGGTGCCCGGTCGCGGCGGCGCGTTTTCATTGGACAGCGCCGAGGGCAAGCGCTTTTTGCTGCGCTCGCGGCTGTACTCCGATGAAGAATGGGCCAACGTGGCGGCGGTCACCAAGGGCTGAGGCCCGATCGCGCCCGCCCCCGCATCGCCTCACGACCCTTGCGGCGTTCCGCCCTTGTCGGCAGCGGTCTCGCTGGCGGCCTGCTTCCATTGAAACGACACGCGACGGATGCGCGCGGCGCGAAATTGCGTGAACGAACGGCCACCGGGCATCGGTGCGCCACGTAGGGGACTGCTGGCGTTTTTCATTGCGGATCAAGCACTGACGGGAAAATCTTGCGGGCACGGCGCGGCCGATCAGCCGGCGCTGGCGGCCCAGGCGCTGACGGGGGCCCGGCGGGTCCAATCCAGGGCGTCTTCCAGACGGTCGTTGCCCCAGAACATTTCGCCATCCACGAAGAAGGTCGGCGCGCCGAACAGGCCCAGGTGACGCGCCTGGTCTACCTGGCGGCGCAGCGCTTCCTTGGCGGCTTCCGACTTGCCGCGCGCGATCAGCGCATCGGCGTCCAGCGACAGTTCGGTCAACAGTTCGTGCACGACGTCTTCGGCCTGGATGTCCTGGTCGCGCTGGAAATTGGCGCGGAACACGGCCACGCAGAAATCACGCCCCCAGGGTTCGTCCTGGCCCAGCAGGGCAATGCGCGCCGGCAGCACGCTCATGCGCGGAAACAGCCGCGGCCGGTTGTAGGGCACGCCGTATTTTTCAGCGAGGCGCGCGATGTCGCGCATCATGTAGGCGCCCTTGCCCGGGAACAGTCGAAAAGGCGTGTCGTTCCAGCCCTGGGCCTGGAAGATCGGGCCCAGCAGGAAGGGCCGCAGGTCCACTTGCACATCCGCCTGCCGAGCCAGGGCGTCGATGCGCTCGATCGCAAGATAGCTGTAGGGACTGGCGAAATCGAACCACATCTCGATGCGGGGGGTGGCGGACAAAGGCGCATTCATCGCAAAAGCTCCGGCGGCGGGACGTGGGAACAGCATAGTCCAGGGCGCCCATCTGCGGGAATCGCATTCCCGCGGTGCAACATGACGGAATCGTGGCAATTCCCCGGCGGCGCTGCCGACTGGCGGTCGCCTTGGCCAAGGACCAGGTTCTATTGGACGCGCCAGGCGTTATATTGCACAAGCGACTTTTCCGCCCCCTACGCATGAGTTTCACGAATGTCATATCCGCTGGCCAAACTGCCTCCGCTTGATCTGGTGCGCGGCTTCGTCGCCGTGGGCCGCCGCATGAGCATCACCCTGGCGGCGCAGGACCTGCACGTAACGCAATCGGCCGTCAGCCGGCAGATCCGCGCCCTGGAAGCCCACCTGGGCGTACCGCTGCTGCTGCGCGGCTTTCGCAGCGTGTCCTTCACCTCGGAAGGCGCCCAGCTGTTCCGCATGGCCGACGCCTGGCTCAGCCAGCTGGGCGACCTGACCGAACAGTTGCGCGCGCCCGAGCGCCGCACACCGGTCACCGTCACCACCACCATCGGTGTCGCTTCGCTGTGGCTGCTGCCCCGGCTGGGCGACTTCCAGGCCGCGTATCCGAACATCGACGTGCGCGTGGCGGCCGACAACCGGGTCATCGACATCGACCGCGAAAGCGTGGACATCGCCATCCGCTACAGCCTGCGCGATACGGTGCCGGACGGCGCCGTCTGGCTGTTCGGCGAATCGGTGGTGCCGGTGGCTCATCCGTCCCTGAAAGCACGCTCCCTGGACGCCCGTGAATTGCAGCGCCACGTGCTGCTGGAATTCGACGACCCCACCCGGCCGTGGCTGCAATGGTCCGAATGGCTCAACGCGCGCGGCCTGGGCCGGGTGCGGCCCAAGGGCATGCTGCGGTTCAACCAGTACGACCAGATCGTGCACGCGGCGCTGGCCGGGCACGGCATCGCCCTGGGGCGGCTGGCGCTGATTGCGCCGATGCTGGCCGACCAGCGCCTGACCACCGTGGGCAGCGCGGCCGCGGATGCCACCGAGCACGCCTATTGGCTGGTGCGCAACGCCCGCCGCAGCACGCCCGATGCCGAAATCGTGACCCGCTGGCTGGTGCAGCAAGGCGCGGCCACCGCGCAGGCGCTGACGGCGGCATGAGTCGGGCCTGACGGGCCCGGTACAAGATCTATACAAACCTTCATACATTCCCGCCTGCGCTCCTGTAGATTGCGGCCTGCGCAACGAGCACGGATTCCCGCCGTGCCGGCTTGCGATGGCATCCTGCCTCGCCGCCTCCCCCTGGCAGCCGGCCCGCGGCCCTGGCGCCGCCGCCCCTCCCGGCGAGCTTCCCCGCAATTCTTTCAAGGCGTAGATGACGCTCTTCCGATCCACCCGCGCGTGGCAAGACTGGTTTTTGAACTTCCAGCGCTCCTTCCTGATCCTGCTGGCGCCATGGCTGGTGTCGGTGCTGGCCCAGGGCGCCGGACGCGGTTACCTGCTGTACGCCTACGCGCCGCCCAACGCCTATGCGGCGTTGCCGCAGGACATCAGTCGCACCCTTGGCATCGGCCTGCTGTTCGACATCAAGGTGTCGGCCATCGCCTTTTCCGTGCTGCTGCTGATTGCCCTGCTGCTGCCCGCCCGCGCGGCGCTGCAAGCCCGCTGGCTGCGCAGCCTGCCCTATGTGGGCGCGACGATGGCCACGCTGTTCGCCGCCAGCACGGTGATCAGCGTCTGCTACTTCGCCACCTTTTCGCGGTCGATCGACATCTTCGTGTTCGGCCTGATGGACGACGACACCCACGCCATCCTGCTGACGCTGTGGCATGGCTACCCGGTGTTGCGGGCGCTGGCGCTGCTGGCGGCAGTGCTGGGCATCACCTTCTGGCTGGCGCGCCGCTGGGGCGCCAGCGTGCTGCGGGCACGGCTGGCGCAGCGGCCGCTGCTGCCCAGCGCCTTGCGCCTGCTGCTGATCATCGGCATTACCGTGCTGGCCTGCCGCGGGTCGCTGGGCACCTTTCCGCTCAACAAGGACGACACCAGCATCTCGTCGCTGCGTTTGCTGAACGACATCACGCCCAACGGCATTTCCGCGTTCTTCTGGGCACTGGACGACCGCGGCAACGACAAGCGCTTCACGCCCGTTACCGAACAGGATGGCGCGCAGCTTTACCAGCGCTTCCTGGGCCAGCCCGGCCACGGGCTGGAACCCTTCATGGCCAGCACCGGCGCCAATCCGGCGGCCCAGGCCCGCCCGCCCCACGTGGTGCTGCAAGTCATGGAGAGCATGGGCCACCACATGAACCAGTACGACCGCCCCGGGCGCGACCTGCTGGGCGCGCTGCGGCCGCACTGGAACGCGGACTGGCGCTTTGACCGCTTCCTGTCCGAAGGCAACGGCACCATCGATTCGCTCAGCAGGCTGCTGGTGCGCAGCCCGGTGCCGGCCATCAGCCAGTCATCGGCGGCCAGCGGCAATTTCGCCAGCAACGCCTTCACGCCGTTCCTGGCGCGTGGCTACAAGGTACTGTTCGTGACCTCGGGCGCGGCCACCTGGCGCAACCTGGGCAGTTTCGCCAGCCACCTGGGCGCGCGCGAATTCATCGACCAGCTGGCGCTGAAACAGCGCTACCCCGAGGCCGAATCCGGCGCCTGGGGCGTGCCCGACGAATACATGTTCCGCTACATCGCCGAGCGGCTGGCGCAGGCCGACCGCGACGAACAACCGCTGTTCATCGTGGCCCTGTCGACCACCCATCATCCGCCCTTCCTGGTGCCCGAGGGCGGCAAGCGCGGCGGCATCAACCTGGACGACGTGAAGGACCTGCCGTACTACGATTCGTGGACCAGCCTGGACGACGCCTTCGACACGCTGCGCTACGCCAACGACCAGCTGGGCCGCTTTCTCACCGGCCTGAAAGCCTCGGCCAACGGCGTCAACACCATCGTTGCCGTCACCGGCGACCACAACATCCTGGGCGTGGACTACCAGGCCGACACCGACGCGGTGCTGGCGCGCGCCGTGCCCTTCTACCTGTATGTGCCGCAAGCCTACCGGGGGCAATCGACCTACGATCCGTCACGTCCCGGCAGCCAGAAGGACATCCTGCCCACGCTGTACCACCTGAGCCTGCCCGACACGCCGTACTTCCGCAGCGGCTGCGACCTGCTGGCCGCCCGGCCGGACCCGCAATGGTGCTTTGGCTACAACAACCCGCGCCTGCTCATCACCCGCGACGGCGCCTATCGCAAGGACCGCCCGGGGCGCATCATGCCGTGGGCTGGCGATGCCGGCGTGGCGCTGGGGCCGGAACAGACCGCCTCGCCCACGCAACGCACCGAAGAAGCCAGGCTGCAAGCCTACGGGCCGCTGCTGAAATGGCAGATCAACTACCAGGTGCAGAACCAGGCGCCGGCCCGGCTTGCGCGCCCCTAGGCTGGCGCGGCCGCCGCGCCGAACCTAATCCACCCGCACCAGCGCGTCGCCCGGCACCATCTCGCCCACCACCGCGGCGTCCTCGAAGCCCTGGTGATGGAACAGGTCCAGCACCGCCTGCGCCGTCTGCGGCGTGCAGGCCACCAGCAGGCCGCCCGAGGTCTGCGGATCCGTCAGCAGCGCACGCTCGACGTCGGTCACGTCCGCCCCCAGGCGCACGGACTCGCCGTACGAAGCCCAGTTGCGGCCCGACGCCCCCGTCACCACGCCGTCGGCCGCAAAGGCCTGCACGCCCGGCAGCCACGGCAAGGCGTCGCGGCGCAGCTGCGCCGTCAGCTTGGCGCCGCGCGCCATCTCCAGCGCATGGCCCAGCAGACCGAAGCCGGTCACGTCGGTAATCGCGTGCACGCCGTCCAGCGCGGCCAGCGCCGCCCCGGGCCGGTTCAACCGGGTGGTCGTATCGATCATCACGCGGTAGCCCGCGGCATCCAGCCGGTTCTTCTTCAGCGCCGCCGACAGGATGCCCACGCCCAGGCCCTTGCCCAGGATCAGCACGTCGCCCGCGCGCGCATCGGCATTGCGCTTGATGCGGCCCGGATGCACCAGGCCCATCGCCGCCAGGCCATAGATGGGTTCGACCGAATCGATGCTGTGGCCGCCCGCCACCGGAATGCCGGCATCTGCGCAGACCGATTCGCCCCCGCGCAGGATGTCAGCAATGACGCTGTGCGGCAGCACGTTGATCGGCATGCCCACGATCGCCAGCGCCATGATCGGCGTGCCGCCCATGGCGTACACATCCGACAGCGCATTGGTTGCCGCGATACGGCCGAAATCAAACGGATCGTCCACGATCGGCATGAAGAAATCGGTCGTGGCGATCAGCGCCTGCTCGTCGTTGAGCCGATACACGGCCGCATCATCGGCCGTCTCGGTGCCTACCAGCAGGTCCGGATAGCTCGCCGCGGGCCCGAAACGCGCCAGCAATTCCGACAGCACGCCGGGCGCGATCTTGCAGCCACAGCCGCCGCCATGGGACAGCGAAGTCAAGCGCGGCACCGCCGCCGATGCAGCATCCTGGGTCATGTCAGTCTCTCCGTAAGGGGTCTCGGAAAAGGATAGCATCGCCCCCCGGAATGGCCCTATCATCATTGCTGCAGCACGCAGCAACGGACGGCCCGCCCGCCACCGGGCGCACCGACAGCCAAACTTCACCGTGCGTGGGGGCTTTATGGATCGCCGACACTTTCTCCGTTTCTCGGGCGCCGTGTGCGCCACCCAGGCCGCCCTGCCGCTGACGGCCCGAGCGCAGCAGGCTCCCGTCACCGCCGGCTGGCGCGCCTACGAACTGACCAGCAGCATCAACGTCAAAGACCCCGGCGCCCAGACCCGCCTCTGGATTCCGGTGCCCTACGCCGCGAACACCGCCTACCAGCGCGGTGCACAAAGCACCTGGCAGGTCAGCGGCGGCGGCACCGCCCGGTTGGTACAGGCCCCCGGCTACGACGTGCAGATGCTGGCCGTGCAATGGCCCGACGCCCAGGCCCCGCGACAGGTCACCGTCACCAGCCGCTTCCAGACCCGCAATCGCCGCGTCGACCTGACCCAGCCGCCGCCCGCCGGCACCCCGCGCGAAAGCGCCGCCACCCTGCGCGAATTCCTCAAGCCCACCGCGCTCCTGCCCACCGACGGCATCGTCAAGACCACCGCCGACCAGATCACCCGCGGCCACCAGGGCACCCTGGCCCGCGCCCGCGCGATCTACGAATGGGTCGTCGAAAACACCTGCCGCACCGCCGCAACCCGCGGCTGCGGCGTCGGCGACGTGCGCTACATGCTCACCGCCAACGACCTGAACGGCAAATGCGCCGACATCAACGCGCTCTTCGTCGCCCTGGCCCGTGCGTCCGGCATTCCCGCCCGCGACGCCTACGGCCTGCGCGTGGCCGACTCGCAGCTCGGCTACAAAAGCCTGGGCAAGGCCGGCGACGTCACCAAGGCGCAGCACTGCCGCGCCGAGTTCTACGCCGACGGCTACGGCTGGATTCCCGTCGACCCCGCCGACGTGCGCAAAGTCATGCTCGAAGAGCCGCCTGGCGACCTGCCCCTGACCGACGCCAAGGTGCGCGCCGCACGCGTCATGCTGTTCGGCGCCTGGGAAATGAACTGGGTCGCCTACAACCATGGCCACGACGTCGTCCTGCCCGGCACCGCCCACGGGCCCGTCCCGTTCCTCATGTACCCCAACGGCGAAACCGCCGACGGCCGCCTGGACAGCCTGGACCCCGACAGCTTCAGCTACAAACTGACCGCCAAACCGCTGTCGACCTGACCTGCGCGCGCCATGATCAGCCGCCGCCAGCTCCTGCAATCCGGCCTGTCGCTCGCCGCCCTGCCCCCCTGGGCCCGCGCCGCCAGCGACAGCGCCCTCAAAGCCGCCACCGGCCCCGACTGGGCCCCCTGGACCACCCCCACCCCACCGCTCGTCCTGCCCGACCTCTCCGGCCGAGAACAGAAACTCTCCACCTGGCGCGGCAACGTCATCATCGTCAGCTTCTGGGCCACCTGGTGCGACCCCTGCCGCGACGAAATCCCCCTCATGTCCGCCATGGCCCGCCGCCACCGCGAAGAAGGCCTGCGCCTGGTCGCCGTCAACGTCGGCGAAGCCCTGGGCAAGATCACCACCTTCCTGGCCAAATGGCCCGTCGCCGGCACCGTCCTGCACGACCGCAACAGCACCGCCTCCAAAAAATGGGACGCCGCCGGCCTCCCCGCCAACTACCTGATCGACCGCGGCGGCACCGCCCGCTACTGGCACCTGGGCGCCCTGGACTGGAAAGCCGAAAACGTCACCAGCGTCGTCACCAAGATGCTGCGCGCGTAGCGAATAACCCCCCGTCATTCCAAACCGCCCACCCAAACAAAAGGCGGCGCAAAGCGCCGCCCCCGCCAAAATAAAACCCCTTCCGCCAATCCCCACAACAAGCAAACCGTTCGATCAAGGTTCAGCAACGCGACAACCCAATCCAACGTGAGCCGTGGCGTTGCGGGGCGTGTGACAGTGGGCTGTTTAGATTGCGCCCGAGGGAATCCGAAGGAGTCGCCGAAGGCGAGGACGAGGATGACAACGGGGCAGTCCGGAGCGAAGGCTCCGGACCGCAATCGGAGGCCCACTGTCACACGCCCCGCAACGACAGGGCGGCAGAAGAACTCACCCCATCGCCAGCAACAACACAACGTCAGCAAAAGAATTGGCGGAAGGCAGCAGGAGTCGAACCTACCTGGGAACGTCTGACGCCCCCAACCGGGTTTGAAGCCCGGCCGTGCCACCGGACACGGATGCCTTCCGCAGTGACCCGCCTATGATACCCGCAGCACATGCGCATCCCGCACCCGCCGCGTCACCCCCGTCCGATCAAAGAACTCCAGAATCTGGATCGCCCGCTTGCGCCCCAACCCCGTCGCATCCCGGAACGCCGCCGCATTCAACCCGCCCGGCGTTCCCGCCAGCTCGACCGCCAGCGCCACCAATTCCGCCACCCGCTCGCGGTCGTAAAACAGATCCTTCACCACCTGCGCCACCTCCCCCCGCCTGAGCAGCTTGCGCAACACCTGCCGCACCCGCTCTTCCGGCTCGGCAAGCGCACGCGCCATGTCCCGCACCCAGGGCGGGTCGTAAGCCCCCGCTGCCAGCAGCGGCAGCAACCGCTGCGCCAAGGCCGACTCGGACTCGGCCAGCACCGCCACATGCGTCGGCAGATGCAGCCACGGCCCGTTGCGCACCACCCGGCCGTGCTGCTGCAGATGGTCCAACAGCCCCTGCCACAACGGGTCAGGCGCCGTCGGCATCGCCATGCGGCGCAGACGCGAACTGTCCGGCCCCGGCTCGTCCGGCGCCCCCTGGTGAAAGGCCGCCAGCGCCTCTTCTACCCGGACGTGCAGCGCCTCCCAGTGCGCCGACAGGATCAACGTGCGCGTCCCTTGCGGCGTGCGCGGCGCAATCCAGCAGGCCCCGTGCGGCGCGGCCAATTCGCTCACCGGCTGGCCCGTCAGGCGCTGCAACGCCGCTTCGTCCAGCCCCAGCGTCGCCTGCTCCAGCAACGGATACAGCCCGCCGCCGTCCAGCATCTCTGCCACCGCGCCCAGCCACTTCAGCCGCGGTGCCGCGCGACGCTTGCGGTCCGGCGCGTTGGGATCCAGCACCCGACCGCCGCCCACCGTGCGCGTTGCCTGCGCATTGCGCACGATGTAGCGGTCGCCCGGCATCGCGCACACCGGCTCGTCGAACACCAGTTGCACCCAACCCGACTGCCCCGGCGCCAGCGTTTCCGTTGACAGCGGCACCGCGTGCGCCATGTGGCGCGCGGCGCCGATGTGCACGTGCAGCGGCGTCCAGGCCCGCAGCGCTGCGTCCGTCGAATCGAGCAGCGTCAGCGCCACATCCACATGGCGCGACGGCAGAAAGCAGCGTGCGTCCGCAATCCAGTCGCCACGCGAAATCGCGTGCTTGTCGATGCCCGTCAGGTTCAAGGCGCAACGCTGCCCGGCCGAACCCGTTTCACTGGCCTGGTTCTGCGCATGGATGCTGCGCACCCGCACCCGCGTGCCCGCCGGCATCAAGCGCAGATCGGCAGCGTCGTCGCCCGCCCGCGCCCGCCCGCCGTGCGCCGTGCCCGTCACCACCGTGCCGTGGCCCGCCAGCGTGAACACCCGGTCCACCGCCAGCCGGAACAAGCCTTGATGGCCGCGCGCCCCCAGCGCCTGCGCGGTATCGTCCAGATGGCGTTTCAGATCGGCCGTGCCGCCGTCATCCGGCTGCGCGGCACAGACCTCGAACACCGGCGCGCCCTGCAGGAAGGTATCTGCCGCCAGGGCCGCGATCTCGCCGCGCACCGCAGCCAGCCGGCCCGCATCGGCACGATCCGCCTTGGTCAGCGCCACCGCCCCGCGCGCCACGCCCAGCAGCGCCAGGATCGCCAGGTGTTCGCGCGTCTGCGGCATGACGCCGTCGTCGGCGGCCACCACCAGCAGGCCGAAATCGATGCCGCTGGCGCCCGCGGCCATCGTGTGCACCAGCTTTTCGTGGCCCGGCACGTCGATAAAGCCCAGCACGTCGCCATTGGCCAGCGGCGTATAGGCGTAGCCCAGTTCAATGGAAATGCCGCGCGCCTTCTCTTCCTTCAGGCGGTCGGTGTCCACCCCCGTCAGCGCCCGCACCAACGTGGTCTTGCCATGGTCGATATGGCCGGCGGTGCCGACGATCATGCCAGCGGCTCCGCCAGTTGCGCGGCAAAGTCGGCTTCGTCGCGCGCCTCCAGGCAGCGCAGATCAAGCCACAGCGCGTCGTCCGCAATGCGTCCGATCACGGGCACCGGCAGACCCCGCAGCCGCGCTTCCAGGCGGTCCAGATGCCGCCCCGGGCGGCCGCTGCCTGTATAGCGCACCGCCAGCCCGAAGCTGGGCAGCTGGTCCACCGGCAAGGCGCCGCTGCCGATCTGGCTGAACATCGGCACCGCCTGCACTTCGTAGCCGGCGCCCACGGCATGGGCCAGCGCGCCGCGCAGACGCTCGGCCTGCGGCTGGATCTCGCGCTGCGGGCGCGTGAGCAGCCGCAGCGTGGTCAGGCGCTGCGCCAGGAATTCCGGCGCGCGATACAGCGCCAGCACCGGTTCCAGCGCGGCCAGCGTCAGCTTGCCCACGCGCAGCGCACGCTTGAGCGGATTCTTCTTGATCTTGCGGATCAGGTCGGCGCGCCCCACCAGCAGGCCCGCCTGCGGTCCGCCCAGGAGCTTGTCGCCGCTGAACGTCACCAGGTCGGCCCCGGCCGCGATGGTCTCGCGCACCGTGTCTTCGCGTGGCAGGCCGAACTGCGTCAGGTCCACCAGCGTGCCGCTGCCCAGGTCCACCGTGGCCGGCAGCCCGCGCGCATGCGCCAGCGCCGCCACCTCGGCCACGCTGACGCTCTTGGTGAAACCGGTCACCGCATAGTTGCTGCAATGCACCTTCATCAGCATCGCGGTACGCGGACCGATGGCGGTCTCGTAATCGGCCGCATGGGTGCGGTTGGTGGTGCCCACCTCGACCAGCTTGGCGCCGGCCCGCTTCATGATGTCCGGAATGCGGAAGGCGCCGCCGATCTCGACCAGCTCGCCGCGCGACACGACCACCTCGCGACGATCGGCCAGTGCGTTCAGCATCAGCAGCACGGCGGCCGCGTTGTTGTTGACCACCGTGGCGGCCTCGGCCCCGGTCAGTTCGCACAGCAGGTCATCGATCAGGTCGTCGCGGTCGCCCCGGCCGCCCGTATCCAGGTCGAACTCCAGGTTGGCCGGCGAGCGCAGCGCGCGCAACACCGAATCCACCGCCTCGTCGGGCAGCAGCGCCCGCCCCAGGTTCGTGTGCAGCACTGTGCCGGTAAGGTTGTAGACCGCCCGCAGGCGTGGCGCGGCCGCAGCCGCCAAGGCGGCCAATACGGCACCGGCAACCGTGGCCTCGGCCAGCTCCGCGCGCGGCAATTCGCCCGCCAGCGCCCGTTGGCGCAAGGCATCCAGGTGGCGGCGCAGCGCGGCCACGACCTGCGTGCGGCCGTGGGTGTCCAGGGCGGCCGCCAGCGGGGGCGCGTTCAACAGGCGGTCCAGCGCCGGAATGTCGGCGGCGGCAGCGTGGTCGGCCATGGCTATTCCTCGTCGGCGCCGTGCCACAGCAACGGGTTGCCGCTGGCCCGCGAGTAGCCGGCCTCGCCCACCAGCACGTCCAGCATCAGGCTGGCCAGGTCGTCGGCCACGGGTTCGACGTGCAGATCCTTGTCCTGGTAGAAGATCTTGCGATAGCTATGGCAGCGGTCACAGGTTTCGGCCTTGATGGCGGGCGAGCGTCCGTCGATGGCCTGGTAGGCCACCGATTCGACGTCTTCGCAATGGCTGCACTTGACCCGCACCATGTGCCATTGGGTGGCGCAGAGGCTGCAGCACAGGTAGCGGTAGCCTTCGAACTGCCCGCCGACCCGCACCACGCTGGCCACCGGCAGGCTGGCGCACACCGGGCAGACGCCAAAGGGCGATGCCACCGGCAGCTGCTTTTCGTCGAAGCGGCTGGCCAGGTCGGTCCAATAGACCTGCAGCGCGGCCATCACGAACGGCGCTGCGGCGCCGTCCACACCGTGGTGCTGCTCGGACAGCACCGCCTCGGCCAGGTCTTCGAGCGATTCCGTGTCTTCGTCCAGCGCGCGGCGCAGCGAGGCACAGACCTCGACGGCCTCGGCCGGCACGTCGGGGCCCGCGGCCACCTCGTCGACCAGCTGGCGCAGAATGTCGCGCCACAGCGGGTCGCGCGGCCAGCCCACCGCCTGCAGCGGCGGCATGCCATGGGTCTGGGCCAGCTCGATACGCTCTTGCGAGGCGGGCGGCGCGGCGCAGCCCTTGAGCGCGCGATGCTGGGCGTCGACCAGCCGGGCCATCAACAGCAGGTAGTCGGCCACCGGACTATCCGCGGCCAGTTGCCGCAAGCGGGCCGCGCGGGTCGCGAAAACCGACTCGCGCGCCGGCAGCTGGACGCGGGGAATGGTGTTGTGGTCTAGCGCTTCGATCTCGCCGCGCGGAAGAATTCGCTGCAATTCGCGTCTCCAGATAAACAAACACGGCTGCCGCCCCAACCAAGGGGAGGCAGCCGTGCGGTCAGACCCGTGAAATCGGCCGGGCGGATTACTTGCTCTTGCCCACCTGTTCCCGGAACCAGGCGCGATGGTGCTTCCACGCCCAGCCCGCGGTCACGTAGCCCCGCAGCATTGCCGTCAGGGAGCCCTTGACCCAGATCGCCGCATAAATATGCACAATGATCGCGCAAATCAGCACCAATGCACAAACGGCATGCAGCACCGAGGCGGCGCGGACGACCCAGATGGGGAAATAGAAGGCGAAGTACTCGCGCCAGATCACGATGCCGCTGGCGAACAGCCCCAGCATGCACAGGATCAGCACGTAGAACAGCAGCTTCTGGCCGGCGTTGTACTTGCCGACCTCGGGCAGCTTTTCTTCGCGGTTGTCCAGCACGTCGTCCAGCTGGCGCAGCCATTGGCGGTCGGCGCGTGTCAGCAGGTTGTGGCGCCACATGTGGCCGGCGAACACAACGAAGCAGACGAACATCACCAAGCCGATGAACGGATGCAGGATGCGGGTCCAGGGGCCGCCGCCGAACAGATTGGTCAGCCAGAACATCGACGGATGAAACAGCGCCAGCCCGGATAACGCCAGCAGGATGAACGTCAGGGCGATGATCCAGTGGTTGGTGCGCTCGCCGGGCGAATACCGCTTGATGCGGCGATGACGATGGTCTTCACTCATGGCGCACCTCCTCTTCGGCGCGGCGTTCGTCTTCCTCGCTGACCTCGTTGCGGCCAACGCGGGCGTAGTGGAAGAAGCCCGCCAGCGCCGTCAGCGCCATGACGGCCACGCCAAGCGGCTTGGTGATGCCCTTCCACAGCGACACCATCGGGCTGATGTGCGGGTCCTTCGGCAGGCCGTGGTACAGCCCGGGCTGGTCGGCGTGATGCAGCACGTACATGACGTGGGTGCCGCCCACCCCTTGCGGGTCGTACAGGCCGGCCTGGTCAAAGCCCCGCGACTTCAGGTCTTCGATGCGTTCGGCCGCGTGCTGCTTCATGTCGTCCTTGGTGCCGAACACGATGGCACCGGTGGGACAGGCCTTGACGCAGGCCGGCTCCTGGCCGACGGCGACGCGGTCGGAACACAGGGTGCACTTGTACGCCTTGTGGTCCTTCTTGGAAATGCGTGGCACGTTGAACGGACAGCCGGTGATGCAGTAGCCGCAACCGATGCAGTTCTCTTCGTGGAAATCGACGATGCCGTTGTTGTACTGGATGATGGCGCCCGGCGACGGACAGGCCTTCAGGCAGCCCGGGTCCTCGCAGTGCATGCAGCCGTCCTTGCGGATCAGCCATTCCAGGTCGCCCTGCGGATTCTCGTATTCCGAGAAGCGCATGACGGTCCAGGAATGCTCGGTCAGGTCGGCCGGGTTGTCGTACACGCCGACGTTGGTGCCGATCTCGTCGCGCAGATCGTTCCATTCCATGCAGGCGCTTTGGCAAGCCTTGCACCCGATGCACTTTGACACGTCGATCAGCTTGGCCACCGAGCCCGTGATGGGTTCACGAATGCCGGGCGGCGGCGTGGTGGTGGCGGAGCGCCGTTTGATGTCCAGGGATTGCATTGACATGTCGGTCTCCTAAGCTTTCTCGACCTGCACCAGGAACGACTTGAATTCCGGTGTCTGGGAATTGCCGTCGCCCACGAATGGCGTCAGGGTGTTGGTGAGGAAGCCCGGCTTGGCCAGGCCCACGAAGCCCCAATGGATGGGAATGCCCACGTGGTGCACGGTCTTGCCTTCGATGGTCAGGGGCCGCAGGCGCTTGGTGACCAGCGCCACCGCCTTGATGTAGCCGCGGTTGGACGACACCTTGACGCGCGACCCGTTGGCAATGCCCAGTTCCTTGGCCATGGCCTCGCCGATCTCGACGAACTGCTCGGGTTGCAGGATCGCGTTGATGCGGACGTTCTTGGTCCAGTAGTGGAAATGCTCGGTCAGGCGGTAGGTGGTGGCCACGTACGGGAACTTGTCCACCGTGCCCATCGCCGCCAGGTCGTCCTTGAACACGCGCGCCGCCGGATTGCTGGTGACGCCCTTGGCCTTCGGATGCAGCGGGTTGTAGCCCAGCGGGTTCTCGAACGGCTCGTAATGTTCGGGGAACGGCCCTTCGGCCATGCCCGCCCGTGCGAAGAAGCGCGCCACGCCCTCGGGGTTCATGATGAACGGCCCCATGCCGCCGTCGGGGTTCTCGTCGCCCTTGAAGTCAGGGATGTCGGCCCCGACCCACGCCTTGCCGTTCCAGGAAATCAGGTTGCGGCGCGGGTTGAACGGCTTGCCTGAGACGTCGCACGAGGCGCGGTTGTACAGGATGCGGCGGTTGGCCGGCCACGCCCAGGCCCAGTTCAGGGTCTGGCCGATGCCGGTGGGGTCGCTGTTGTCGCGGCGCGCCATCAGGTTGCCGCCGGGCCCCCAGGCGCCGGCGAAGATCCAGCAGCCGCTGGCCGTCGACCCATCGTCGCGCAGCTCGGCAAAACCGGCCAGCTGCTCGCCGCCCTTGCGGGTGATCTTGGTGGCGTCCTTGGGGTCGGCCAGGTCCACCAGCGCCTTGCCCGAGTATTCCTTGGCCAGCTCTTCCGCGGTGGGGCTTTGCGGGTTGGAATACGGCCACGACAGATTGACGATGGGGTCGGGATACTTGCCGCCTTCGTCCTGGTACATCTTGCGCAGGCGCGTGAAGATCAGCGACATGATCTCGATATCGCTCTTGGCCTCGCCCGGAGGTTCGGCGCCCTTCCAGTGCCATTGCAGCCAGCGCCCGGAATTGACCAGCGCGCCGTCTTCCTCGGCGAAACAGGTGGTGGGCAGGCGGAACACTTCGGTCTGGATCTGCGAGGGATCGACGTCGTTGGCCTCGCCCGCGTTGCGCCAGAATTCCGAGGTCTCGGTGACCAGCGGGTCCATGATGACCAGGAACTTCAGCTTGGCGAAACCCTGGTTCAGCTTGGCCTTGTTGGGCGCGGCCGCCAGCGGGTTGAAGCCCTGCGCCAGGTAGCCGTTCATCTTGCCCTGCACCATCAGCTCGTAGACCTGCAGCATGTCGTAGAGCTTGTCCAGCTTGGGCAGGTAGTCGAACGCCCAGTTGTTCTCGGCCGTGGCCGCCTTGCCCCACCAGGCCTTCATCAGGCTCACGTGGAACTTGCTGTAGTTCTGCCAGTAGCTGAGCTGGTTGGGCCGCAAGGGCTTGAGCGCGCGCGCCTCGATGTACTTGCCGTAGTCCTGTTCAGGCTCGTTGGGCAAGGTCATATAGCCGGGCAGCAGGTTCGACATCAGGCCCAGGTCGGTCAGGCCCTGGATGTTCGAGTGCCCGCGCAGCGCGTTCATGCCACCGCCGGCAATGCCGATGTTGCCCAGCAAGAGCTGCACCATGGCGCCGGTGCGGATGATCTGCGACCCGATCGAATGCTGCGTCCAGCCCAGTGCGTACAGGATGGTGGCGGCGCGGTCGGTGGTGGCGGTGGACGCCAGCATGTCGCACACCTTCAGGAACTTGTCCTTGGGCGTGCCGCAGACGCGTTCGACCATCTCTTCGGTGTAGCGCGAATAGTGCTTCTTCAAGAGCTGGTAGACCGTGCGCGGATGCTGCAGCGACGGGTCGGTCTTGACGAAGCCGTCGTCGCCGCGCTCGTAGTCCCAGCTGGCCTTGTCGTAGCTGCGCTTGTCGGCGTTGTAGCCCGAGTACAGGCCCGCGTCGAACGTGAAGTCCTCGCGCACGATGTACGAAAAGTCAGTGTAGTTGCGCACGTACTCGTGCTGGATCTTGTCGTGATCCAACAGGTACTTGATGACACCGCCCAGGAAGATGATGTCGGTGCCGGTGCGTATGGGCGCGTAGAAGTCCGCCACGGATGCCGAGCGCGTAAAGCGCGGATCCACGACGATCAGCTTCGCCTTGTTATGGGCTTTTGCTTCCGTGACCCATTTGAACCCGCACGGGTGGGCCTCGGCGGCATTGCCGCCCATGATCAGTACTACGTCCGCGTTCTTGATGTCGACCCAATGGTTCGTCATCGCTCCACGGCCAAACGTCGGGGCAAGACCTGCCACCGTCGGGCCATGTCAGACACGGGCTTGATTGTCGAACGCCAACATCCCCATGCTGCGCACGGTCTTGTGCGTGATGTAGCCCACCTCGTTGCTGCTTGCCGAGGCGGCCAGCATGCCGGTGGTCAGCCACCGGTTGACTGTCTTGCCGTCCGCGGTCTTCTCGACGAAGTTCGCGTCGCGGTCGGCTTTCATGAGCTTGGTGATGCGCGTCAGGGCGTCGTCCCACGACATCCGCACCCACTTGTCCGAACCGGGCGCCCGGTATTCCGGGTATTTCAGGCGGTTGGGGCTGTGGATGAAGTCGATCAGGGCCGCGCCCTTGGGACAGAGGGTCCCGCGGTTCACGGGGTGGTCGGGGTCGCCTTCGATGTGCATGATGCTGGCGCGGGCATTCTTGGCGCCATCGCCAAGGCCGTACATCAAGAGACCACAGGCGACCGAACAGTAGGGACAGGTGTTGCGCGTTTCCGTCATGCGCGCAAGCTTGTACTGGCGGACTTCTGCCATGGCCGTGCCGGGGGCTACCCCCAGCAAGGCCAGGCTCGAGCCCGCCAGCGTCGTACCGGTCACCTTGAAGAACTGGCGGCGGTTCATGTTGACCATGAAACACTCCTCTCCGGGTGAAAGGGGGGAAATCTGGGACTCATCCGAAGAAAAGCCCTACGAAATCCAAGGATATGCAAGCAAGTATAGGCGCAGCGCGCGCCGGACGCCATCCGCCACGGGGACGGGTGTTCCCGGTGGATTTGGCGGCCAAACCAGGGGTTTTCGCAGATTTTGGATGATCGCGGGGCTGCTACCATTGCCGGCGGCGGGTTCCGGCCCGCCTTTTCCGCCCGTCCCCCGCACGCCTGTTGGAGCGCCGATGCGCCGCTTTGCCCCCCTGGCCCTGTCCCTGTCACTGTCGGCGCTGCCCCGCTTGGCGTGGCCCCGGACAAGACTGCCCCACGTCGCCCTGTGCCTGACGACTCTGGGCCTGGGCGCCGCCCCCGCGCTGGCCGCACCCGCGCTGTCGCCCGCGGCGGCCGCCACCGAGTCCGCCCATGAGGCGGCCATGGAAGGCTATCTGTACTTCTACCCGCTGGTCACCATGGACCTGACGCGGCGCCAGTTCACCCACCCGTCGCAGGGCGGCCAGGGCGCGCCCGCCAACACCTTCCTGCACCAGCGCACCCTGCCGCGGCCCGGCGCGGCCACGCCGTGGGCCAACCCGGACATGCTGCGCAGCACCGCCTGGCTGGACCTGACGGCCGGCCCCGTGGTGCTGTCGGCCCCCGACACGCACGGCCGGCTGTACACGCTGACGCTGCTGGACATGTGGAACGAGGCCTTTGCCACGCTGGGCAAGCGCAGCACCGGCACGGCGCGCGGCAACACCGCCCTGGTGCCGCCGGGCTGGACCGGCACGTTGCCGTCCGGCATGCCGCGCATCGACGCCCCCACGGCCTACGTCTGGGCCAAGAACCTGATCCAGGCCGACGGCCCCGCCGACTATCCGGCCGTCAACGCCTTGCAGGACGGCTTTACCGTGACGCCGCTGGCCCAGTGGAACCTGCCGCCGCAGTCGCAGCGAGTCAAGGCGGACCCGTCCCTGGATCTGACGATTCCGGTGCGCGAACAGGTGGAGTCGATGCCGACCGATGCCTTCTTCACTTACGCCGCCGAGCTGCTGCGCAAGAACCCGCCGCACGCCACCGACCAGCCGGTGCTGGCCAAGCTGCGCCGGGTCGGCTTGCTACCCGGCCGGCCGTTCGATTTCGACAAGCAGGACCACCCGGTCAAGCAGGGCCTGCGCCGCGGCCTGCGCGCCGCGCGCGACCGCATGCAGGCGGCCGCGGGCGTCACGCTGGGCGGCGTCAACGGCTGGCAGCGCGAAACCGCCAGCACGGGCGTCTACGGCAACGCCTATCTGCGGCGCGCCCTGTCCGCCCAGGCGCAGCCCGGCGCCGGGCTGCCGGAAGACCTGGCCGTGTTGCTGCTGGCCGCCGACAGCCAGGGTCGGCCGCTGGAGGGCGCGCACCGCTACACCCTGCATTTCGCCAGCGGGCAGTTGCCGCCCGCCGGCGCGCTGTGGTCGCTGGCGGCGTACGACGGCCAGGGCATGCCGGTCGCCAATCCGCTGGACCGCTACGCGCTGGGCGACCGCGATCCGCTGCAATACAACACCGATGGCTCGCTGGATGTGGTCATCAGCCACGCCGCGCCCGAGCCGGGCGTGCAGGCCAACTGGCTGCCGGTGGCGGCCACGGGGCCGGTGGCCGTGCTGCTGCGAGCCTATGCCCCCGGCCCGGCGCTGCTGGACGGTCTGTGGGCGCCGCCCGCGGCCGTACGCGACGAACCCGTGCCGGACCCCCTGGTGGAAGCGGAACCGGCTCCGGCGACGCCCGCCGCCGCGCCGGCACCCGCGGCCTCGGCGGCACCTGCGGCGGCCCCCGCCTCCGGGAAGACGCCGGCCGCCGGGAAGAAACCCTAGCAAACGCCGTGAAGACGGCGATATGACAGGCTTTCGCCACTACCATAGGCGTTTTATCGTTGAGTAGAACGCCCGCCATGGACGACGCCTTTAGCCACCAACTGTCGATGACCATCCTGATGACGCCTGACATGGCGAATTTTTCAGGCAATGTGCACGGCGGCACCATTCTCAAATACCTGGACCAGGTGGCCTATGCCTGTGCCAGCCGCTACGCCGGCCAGTACGTCGTGACCCTGTCGGTCGACCAGGTCGTGTTCCGCGAGCCGATCCACGTCGGCGAGCTGGTGACCTTCCTGGCGGCGGTGAACTACACCGGCCGCACCTCGATGGAAATCGGCATCAAGGTGGTCACCGAAGACATCCGCAAGAAGCTGGTGCGCCACACCAACAGCTGCTATTTCACGATGGTGGCAGTGGACGATGCCGGCGCGCCGACGGCGGTGCCGCCGCTGGCGCCGCGTAACCTGGAAGAAAAGCAGCGTTTCGAAGCCGCCCGCCTGCGCCGCGAACTGCGCCAGGAAATGGAACGGCGCCACGACGAGATCAAGCGCGAGACCACGGGCTGAGGCCAGCCCCGCGCATCGCGCAGCGGGCGAGGTTGCAACGCCTTGTTGCGGTAACGCCTGCGCCAAGAGCGACCTGAGCACGCATGAAAAAACCCCCGAAGGTTGGATCAAGTCCAACTTTCGGGGGTCAGTTCACTTTGCCCGGTTTTTTCGTGTCGTGACATCTGCCACGGCCCGCCTGATGCCGACAGCGCCTTACGCGCCCTCAGTCGCCCCCGGCGGGCGCGGCGGAGCGGTGACAGCCGGCTCGCGGTCGCGGCCCACCATGCGTTTGAGCCCCAGCCACTGCTGCGCCCAGAAGCCGCGGCCGTAGTCGCGGCCGCCCAGTTCGGGCTGCTGGTCGTGGATGCCGGTAGGACCGTACCCCACGCCAAAGCGCGCCGAGCGGAACAGCACGTCCCAGATGGGAAACAGCGCGGCGAAGTTGTAGCCGCCGGCCGGCCCCGGCGTGGACGCGTCGTAGGCGATGGAATGGTGATGGCGGTGAAAGCGCGGGCTGACCAGCAGACGCTCGCCGATGGCGCCGAAGTGCATGCGCAGGTTGGCGTGCGAGAAGCTCTGCGCCAGCTGGGTGATGGCCACGATCGCCACGAACTGCGCGGGCGGCACGCCCACCAGTTGCGACACGAACACCACCAGCACGTCGCGCAGCATGTCGTCGAGCAGGTGGTTGCGGTCGTCGCTCCAGATCGTCATCTGGCGTTGGCTGTGGTGCACGGCGTGCAGCGCCCACAACCAGCTGTAGCGGTGTTGTGCGCGGTGATACAGGTAATCGACCAGGTCGAACAGCAGCAGGTAGATGACCAGGCTGACCCAGGCGTTATCGGTGACGCCGGGCCAATACTGGTCCAGCTGGAACGGCGCGAAGCCCCAGATGTGCAACTGCCCGAAGACGCTGTCCCAGAACGGGTCGATGGTGAAGAACAGCGCCAGGCGGAACACGCCCAGGCGGTGGATCAGCGTGTAGAGCACGTCGATGCCGATCTGCTGGCGATCGGTAACGGGTTCGACCGGCCGCAGGCGTTGCAGCGGGCCGAAGATCAGCAGCAGCACGGCCACCTGCACCAGGCCCACCAGCAGCCACATGGTGGCGTCGTAGCCGTCTTCGATGAAATTGCTCAGGCCCAGGTGGAACAGCGCGGGCTGCACCAGGGTTTCGAACAGCCATTGCTGGCAGTTCCCGAACCATTGACTAAGCGTATCCATGATCAGTGATGCGTAGCGATCCAGTCGCGGTAGGCGGGATGCGTATCCAAAGTAGCAAAACAATAGCCCTTGCGCTGCAGGCCTTCAATCAGCGGCTCGAGCACGGCGGGGGCCCAGGGGTCCTGGCGCGACCAGATGCCCAGGTGCGCCAGCAGGATGTCGCCCGGCTTGATGGTGCGCAGCGCCTGGTCCAGCAGCTTGGCGTTGGGGTATTTGTCGCTGGGCAGTTCGTCGCCCAGGAACCCGGCCGGGGCCCAGCCCACGTGTTCGTAGCCGCAGGCCTTGGCGGCGCGCAGGAGGGCCGGCGAGGTCTTGCCGCCCGGGGCGCGATACAGCGGCAGCATGGTCTTGCCCGTCATCTGCTTGAAACGGGTGGCCGACCGGGTGATTTCGGCGCAGTACTGCTCGGCCGTCCAGGTCTGGCGCTTGCCCGTGTCGGGGCCGGCGCTGGGTTTGACGCGGAACTTGCCGTCCGGCAGGTCGCCCTGCCAGTAGACGTGGTCGTAGGTGTGCGAGCCGAACACATGGCCTTCGGCGGCGCGCGCCTTCCACCAGGGCGCCCATTGGTCGTCCAGGCTGCTGCCGTCGGTCAGGGTGCGCTCGTTGGCCAGGAAGAACGTGACCTTGACGTGGTGGCGCGCCAGCACGTCGGCGATCAGCGGGGCCACGCCCATGTGGCCGGTGTCGAAGGTCAGGTAGACGGGCTTTTCGCACGCCGCCGGGGCCGCCGTGGCGGCCGAGGCCGTCATGGCCAGGCAGACAGCGGCGGCAAGGCGTTTAGCGGGTCGGCGCATGATTCAGCGTCCAGACCCCGTGCGGCGACTTGCCCACGTTGACCTGCTTGACGACCTTTTTCTGGTCCAGGTCGACGACGGTGAGCTTGCGCGCCCAGCGCGAGGTGACCAGCAGCGTCTTGCCGTCGGCCAGGACGTCCATGCAGTCCGGGCCGCCCGGCACCGGGAAGGTGTCGACCACGGCCAGCGTCTGCAGGTCGATGCGGCTGATGGAGTTGGCGGTGCGGTTGCTGACGAACAGGTGGCGCTTGTCGCCCTGCGCGCGGAAGGCGTGCGCGCCGGCGGCGGTCTTGATGCGGGAAATCAGCTTGGCCGGGCCGTTGCTGACGTCGTAGGCCTCGACGTAGGAATCACCCGTCAGGGCCACCAGCAGCGTCTTCTGGTCGGGGGTCAGGAACACGTCGGCCGGCGTCTTGCCCGTGGAGACGGTCCATTTGGGCGTCTGCGTAGCCAGGTCGATGGCGATGAGCTGGTCGCTGTCTTGCAGCGTGACGTACGCCGTGGTGCTCTTGGCGTCGATCATGATGTGGCTGGGCGTCTTGCCCGCGGGGATGCGCTTGACCAGCTTCAGGTCAAAGCCTTTTTCCAGCGGCTTCCAGGCGTAGATGTCGATGTGGTCCAGGCGGTTGGCGGCCGTGACGAACCATTTCATGTCCGGCGAGAACTGCAGCTGGTAGGGATCGACGATGCCGGTCAGGGTGCGCTGCACCTCGCCGGTGTTGGGGTCCATCAGCGTGATCGAGTCGCCGGTGGCGTTGGCCACCATCAGCGACTTCTTGTCAGGCGTGAGATACAGGTGATGCGGTTCCTTGCCCGTGGGCACGCGCCGCACTTCGGTGTAGGTGGCGGGATCGACGATGCTGACGTTGGCGTCCAGGGAGTTCAGGACAAAGATGGGGGCAGACACCGCCGCGGCGCTGAGCGCCATCCCTGCACCGGCAATGGCGCAGCGGACAAAATGCAAGGGATTCAATTTCCAGGTCCGACAAGAGGGGATCGGGAGCCGATCCCAATGCCCGCCATTTTGGCATAGCCACCTGTCAAAAAACCGTAAGCCAAAACCCAATCCGGCGCGCTCCGGGCAAAGGCTCGGCCGTGTTGCGACCCCGCAACAACGGCGGCCTCGCCCAGCCTGCAACAATCGGAAAAATCATTTGGCGCCAACGAGTTGCGGGCTGGCGTCGATCCAGTTTCCGAACGACACATCGCTGCCCTGGAGCCGCGGCGCGCGGCTGGCGGTATTGGCCCCCAGGTCGGCCTCGCGCACCCCGCCCTGGGCGCCGATGACGAAGCTGCCGATGCCGGTCTGGCCGTAGCGGGCGGGCCAGGCGATGATCCAGTAGCCGTCGCCGCCACGCGCCGGCAGCACCTTGTAGCGATAGCCGTCGTAGGCGTCGGCCACCGGCACGTCCGGCCCCATTGCCAGCGCGTCCGGGCCGAAGGCCTGCGGCGGGTAGCCGGGCAGTTCGGGCCAGTACAGGCCGTCCGTGGTGCCGGGCCGGCTTACCAGCCGGTCGGCGTAGCGGCCCTGGCCCACGCCGTCGCGGTAGCGAGCCTGGGCGGCTTGCAGCGCGTGCAGGGTATCGATGGTGCTCAGCTCATTGCGGCCAATGGTGCGGCGGCGGATTTCGGCCTTGCCGGCCACCGGGTCGAAGCGCCACCCCTGCGCGACGCGCACGATCGGCACCGCCATGGTCCAGCCCGAATCGCCCACGCCCACCCAGGCGCGCCGGTCGCCGTCGGCAATCACGTCGTGCTTGCGGGCCCAGGCGGCCAGGAAACGGTAGATGTCGTCCTGCGCCACGCCACCGGGCACGATCTGCCGGTAGTCCGGCCCCAGCACCTTGGCCATGGCCTCGCGGTCGCTGGTGGCCAGGGCCTGGCCGAACGCGTCGGCCGCCGCCTGGGGCGTGGGATAGGTCTGCTGCGCCGAAGCGGGCGCGGCCAGGGCGGCCAGGGCCAGCAACGCGGCGGCGCCTGCCAGGCGGATGCCGTGGCGGGCGTGACGGGCAAGCGCATTCATCATGGAGACTCCGCTGTTCATGGTGCCTACCTCCGGCCGCCGAAATGACCGCCGCCACCGCCAAGATGCCCGCCGCCACCACCGCCGACGCGTCCGCCGCCCGAACGCGGACCCTCGCCGCCCCGAGGCGCGACCTGCGCGCGATCGGTGCGCTGGGCCTGCTGGCGCATGCGGTCGCCGTTGCCGGCGTCGCGTAGCGCATTGCTGCCGTTGTTGGCGCGGGAACGGTCGCGTGCCGCCGCGGCATCGGCCCGTTGGCGTTCAGCCGCCGCCTGGCGGTCAGCCGAGGGCGCCTGGCGCTGCGCGGAAGGGGGACGGCGATCTGCCGAAGGCGTGCGGCGGTCGGCCGCCGGATCGCGGGCCGCCCCCGGCGCGCGGGTGCCGGCGCCGCCCTGCCCCAGGCGGTCGCCGCCACGGGGTTCGACGTGGCCGGGAATGGATTGACCGGTGCGGCCCTGGAACGATTGCGCGGCGCGGTCACGGGCGGCTTCGCGCGAACCCGGTGCGGGCGCCGGGCGCCCGTCAGGACGTCCCTGGCCCCGGTTCTGCAAATTGGCCTGGCGCTGGCTGTCAAAGCGCTGGCGGCTGCCCGCGTCTGCATAAGGCACGTTGCCGCGGTGGTCCGGGTTGTGCTGCCAGTTCGCGCGATTGCCGTTGGCGGTGTTGATGCGCTGGTTCACGTTGATGTTGTTGTACCGATTGACGTTGATATCGACGTCGTTATGGCCCCAGTTGAAACCGCCCCACATCGAATCCACGGCAGCCACGCCCAGCCCGAAGCCGATCCCGGCCACCAGCGAGGTGGCGAACACGGACCCCGGGGGTGGCGGGTAGTACGCGGGGGGGTAGGCGGGATAAGGCCAGGCGCCGTAGACCACGGTCGGGTTGTAACTGGGCACGTAGACCACCTGCGGGTCGGCCGGCTCGATCACCACGACGGTCTTGCCGCCCGTGTCGCTGGAGGTGACCTTCTGCTGCGGCGTGCTCTTCAGGTTACCGGCCTGGCGGGCCTGGGCGCGCAGCCGCTGCACCGAATCCATGACGTCGTCAGGCTGCGCCAGGAAGGCATCGCCCACCGATTTCACCCAGGCTGGCTGGCGGCCCATCATATCCATCACCGACGGAAACGCGACCAGCGACTTGACGCTGGGGTCCCAGGCTTCGGGTTCGACGGCCTTGGCGGCCGCGTCGCCGGTCAGATTGGTGTGCGCGGCGGACCACTGCGCGGCCGCGGCGATGTCGTCGGGGTAGGTGGCCCCCATCAACACTTGCGACAGGAGGGCATCGGGATACAGCGCCACGGGCGCCAGCAGTTGGTCGAGCTGTCCCTTGTCGAGCTTGGCCTGCGCCATGGCGGGCAGGCAGATGGCCAGGCCCAGACACAGGCAGCCGATGAACCACGCTTGCAGTCGACGCATTTCCCGTTCTCCATGATCGCAACGCAACTGCTACAAGCGGGGTGGAACCGCCGGATACCGCGCAGACAATATATCCCGAAACCGGCGCCGGGCAAGCGCCGATTTCGGGACGGGCATCAAAGGCCGGGCAGAACGGCCGGGCGTTACAGCTTGGCGACCGAGACTTCGGTGGCCTTGACGAAGGCCAGCACCTCGGTACCCACCTGCAGGTCCAGTTCCTTGACGGACCGGGTAGTGATGACCGACGTGACGATGCCGGCGGGGGTGTCCACGTCGACTTCGGAAACCACCGGGCCCAGGATGATTTCCTTGATCTTGCCGCGGAATTGGTTGCGGGCGTTGATGGATTGAATGCTCATGGTCCTGCTCCTAAGTAATGGGAAAAAAACCGGCGACAAGCGCCTGCGCGTTGCCTGCGCCGGCGCATGGAACCGCGGTGGCGGCCCGGGCTGGACGGATCTAGACCGCCAGCCGCAGGTGCCGTATCTGTATGACCGGCGCGAGGGGCCTGTCCCCTTGCGCCGACGCTTCCTGCTGCGCTTGCTGCTTCATCACCACGCGCAACACGCGCGCTTCCAGCGCCGCGAACGCGGCCGAACCGCGAGCCCGGGGCCGCGCCAGCGTCACGCGTTCGTCCAGCGCCACGCGGCCATCCTCGATCACCAGGATGCGGTCGGCCAGCGCCACGGCTTCGCCAACGTCGTGCGTCACCAGCACCGCGGTAAAGCCGTCGCGCCGCCAGATGTCTTCGATCAGCTGCTGCATGCCGATGCGCGTCAGCGCATCCAGCGCGCCCAACGGTTCGTCCAGCAGCAACAGGCCCGGCCGATGCACCAGCGCCCGGGCCAAGGCGACGCGCTGGCGCTGGCCGCCCGACAACTGCGCCGGCCAATCGCCGCCGCGGTCGCCCAGGCCCACCTGGCGCAGCACGGCGGCGGCCTGCGCCCGCGCTTGTCCGGGCAGGCCCAGCGCCACGTTCTGCAGCACGGTCTTCCAGGGCAAGAGACGCGCGTCCTGGAACATCATGCGCACCCGGCTGTCCGCCGACCACTGCGGAAAGTTGTCGAACAGCACCGGCGACCGGGTGGGCAGGCCGCCCTGCTCGCCGCTGGCGGTCTCCAGCCCCGCCAGCAGGCGCAGCAGCGTGCTCTTGCCGCAGCCGCTCTGCCCCACTACCGCGACGAACTCACCCGGCGCGAATTCCAGGTCCAGGCCATCGAGCACCACGCGTTCGCCGTAGCGCTTGGCCAGCTTGCGCAGGGTCACGCGCAGCGCGGGCCGGGCCCCGGGCTCGTCGTCAGGACCGGCATCCGGCTCGATCCGCCCCGGCACGTCCAGGTGCTGCAGCAGCTCGAACTCGTTGGGGTTGATGAACATGGCCGAGGCCTCCTGTGGCGTGCGCCGCGCCCTAGCGGGTTGCGGCCAGCTTCTGTTGGTAGTCGGTCTTGACGAAGCCGGCGAACGACTTTTCGGTCACGGCCAGGAACTCGGGCGAGGCATAGGCCGCGGCAATGTCCTTCACGAAAGGCTTGTCCAGGTCGGCCGTGCGCACCGCCACCAGGTTCTGGTAGGTGGGCGTGGTCTTTTCCAGCGCCAGCGCTTCGGTCAGCTTCAGGCCCGAGGCCAGCGCGAAATTGCCGTTCACGAACGAATAGTCGGTGTCTTCCAGCGAACGCGGCAGTTGCGCGGCTTCCAGCGGGATCAGCTTGATCTTCCTGGTGTTCACGGCCACGTCCTTCTCGGACACCTGCAAGGGGTCATAGCCCTCGCGCAGCTTGATCCAGCCCAGTTCCTGCAGCACCACCAGCGCACGGGCCTGGTTGGTGGGGTCGTTGGGCACCGCCACGCTCACGCCCTCGGGCGCGGCGTCCACGCTCTTGTACTTGCGGCTGTAGATGGCGATGGGCGCGGTGGGCACCTTGACCAGCTCCGACAGTTCCAGCTTGTTCTTGGCCGCGAAGTTCTTCAGGTACACGATGTGCTGGAACGCGTTGGCATCCAGCGCCCCTTGCGCCAGCGCGAAATTGGGCTGCACGTAGTCATTGAATTCGACGATGCGCACGGTGTAGCCCTGCTTTTCCAGGATGGGCTTGATGCCCAGCTTGATCTGGTCGCTGTAGGGGCCGGCGGTGGCGCCGAACACGATTTCCTTCTTGGCCGGGTCGGCGGCCTGTGCGCCGGATGACAGCGACAGCGCGGCGGCGGCCAGCGCCAGGGTCAGGAGATTGCGGGTCATGAACATGGTCTTGCCTCTGGAATCAGCGTTTGTCGATGCGTCGCGCGACGGTATTGCCGGCGAACTGGATGATCTGCACCAGCACGACGAGCAGCGCCACGGTGAGCACCATCACGTCGGTCTGGAAGCGGTAATAGCCATAGCGGATGGCCAGGTCGCCGATGCCGCCGCCGCCCACCACGCCCGCCACCGCGGAATAGGACAGGAAGCTGACGGCCAGCACGGTCAGCGCCAGCACCAGGCCCGAGCGCGCTTCCACCAGCAGCACGCGGCGCACGATCTGCAATTCCGACGCGCCGGCCGCGTGCGCGGCCTCGATGACGCCGCGCGGCACCTCGCGCAGGCACTGTTCGACCAGGCGGGCGAAATACGGAATGGCGGCGAACGACAGCGGCACCGCGGCGGCCACCGGCCCGATCGACGTGCCGGCGATGACCCGCGTGAACGGCACCAGCGCCACCAGCAGGATGATGAAAGGGAACGAGCGCACGGTATTGACCGTCCAGCTCAGCAGCCGGTGCGCCACCGGGCGGTCCAGCGACTGGCCCGGCCCGGTCAGGAACACCAGCACGCCCAGCGGGCCGCCCAGCAGGATCGACGCGGCCAGCGCGATGCCCAGCATCAGGAAGGTCTGGCCGACGGCCACGCCCAGTTCGGGCAGCAATTGCACAAAGGTGTCCAGCATTACGCGACCTCTTCATAGGGGTGGGTGGCTTCGCGGATGAGCTCGCGGCCCAGCGCCGAAGACAGGTGCACGCCGGCACCCGAGATCTCGGCCTGCTCCAGCACCTGGCCGTTCTCCATCACGGCGACGTGGCGGCACAGCGCGCGCACCACGGCCAGTTCGTGCGTGACGATCACGATGGTCACACCCAGGCGCTTGTTGATGTCGCGCAGCACACTCAGTACGGAACGGGTGGTTTCCGGATCCAGCGCCGAGGTCGGCTCGTCGCACAGCAGCACCGCCGGCTCGCTGGCCAGGGCCCGGGCGATGGCCACGCGCTGCTTCTGGCCGCCCGACAATTGCGCCGGATAGCTGGTCGTCTTGTCGGTCAGGCCGACGATTTCCAGGCAGTCGCGCACGCGCGCCGAAATCTGTTCGCGGCTGCGTCCGCCGTGCACGCGCAATGGGAAAGCCACGTTCTCGAACACGGTTTCGTTCTGCAGCAGATTGAACTGCTGGAAGATCATGCCGATGTTCTGGCGCGCGGCGCGCAGGTCGCGCTTGGCCAGCGCGGTCAGCTCGGTACCGCCGACGCGCACGGTGCCCTCGTCGGGGCGCTCGAGCAGGTTGATCAGGCGCAGCAGCGTGGACTTGCCCGCGCCGCTCTTGCCGATGATGCCGAAGGTGTCGCCCGCGCGGATCGACAGCGACACGTCGCGCACGGCGTCAAAGCGCCCGGCGCGTGTCGCGAAGGCCTTGCTCACGCCATCCAGGCGGATGAGCGGCTGGGCGGCGGCGGCAACGTCGGTCAGGGAAGCAATATCGGTCATCGGATCAGGGAAAGGGTCGTCATGCGTATCAGGAATACGCGGTGGGTTCGGGAATCTGGTCCAGCAGCGCATAGCGGCCCAGGTCGCGGATCTTGTAGGCCACGGGGTCATGCAGCGTGTGCACGCGGGCGTTGCGCCAGAAGCGGTCGTAGCCGTAGCGCGCGGCCGTGGACGAGGCGCCGGTGACGTCGAACAGGCCAGTGCCGACATCCAGCGCGGCGCGATGCGCCAGCACCTTGGCCTGGGCGCCGGCCACGGCCACGTCGCCGCGTTCGTCGGCGGTCAGCGACGGCCCGCGCGCCAGCGCGGCGTCCAGCTTCTGCCCCGCCAGGTCGGCCAGCGCCTGCGCAGCCTGCACCCGCAGCCAGAACTCGCCGAAGCGCTCCTGCACATAGGGGTCGTCGACCTGGCGCTGCACGTCCGACGCGAACCAGGGCCGCGCGTGGTCGCGCACATAGCGGCGCGCCTCCTGGAAGGCGCCGCGGGCGATGCCCAGGTACAGATTGGTCATGATCAACTGCGCCACCTGCGAACGCAGCGTGGCGCGCGGCGTGGGCGCCACGCCCGGGGCCTGCAGCACCTGGATCGGTTCAAGCCGAACGTGATCGAACCGCACGGTGCCGCTGTCGGTCTGGCGCTGGCCGAAGGCGTCCCAGTCGGGGTTGACCGTGATGCCGTCGGTGCGCGTCGGCAGCGCGGCGATCAGCGCCGTACCGGAGGTCTTGTGCCAGGCCGAAAACGTCAGCAGGTCAGACCCCACCGAGCCGGAACTGAAATTCTTGATGCCGTCGATGCGATAGCCGTCCAGCTCGGCGCGCGCCACCACCCGCCGGTCCAGCGGATTGAGCGCATTGCCCCAGAACAGATGGCGTTCGACGGTGGGCCGCAGGAAGTACTCGTGCTGCTCGGTCGTGCCGTACAGCAGCACGCCCGCCACTTGCAGATGGTGAAAGCCAAACACATGCGCCAGCGCGCTGTCGGCCTCGGCCAACGTGCGCACGGCGCCCAGCACCGTCGACCACTTGGCGCCCGCGCCGCCATACTGCGTGGGGACAGACAGGCGCAGCAGGCCGCTGGCGCGGATCAGTTCGCGCTCGGCGGCGGCATGGCCGCCCGCGCGGTCGCGTTCGACGGCGGTGGCTGCCAACTGCGCCGCCAGGGCCTGGACGGCACCGGCCGCATCGACGGCGCGAGCTGGCGCGGCGCCGCTATGCGCCGCCGGGCTGGTGTCTAGCTCTGTGGATGTCTTGGCCATGGAGTCTCGTTGCAAAGAATGGGCGCTCAGGCCGGCCGGTAGGCCGGATTCCAGCGCAGCAGGCGCCGTTCCAGCGCCCGCGCCAGCGTGTCAGCCACCTTGCCCAGCAAGGCATAGAGCAGGATGCCGAGCAGCACCACGTCGGTCTGCAGGAATTCGCGCGCGTTCATGGTCATGTAGCCGATGCCGGACTGCGCCGAGATGGTTTCGGTGACGATCAGGATCACCCACACCAGCCCCAGCGCGAAGCGCAGGCCGACCAGGATCGACGGCAACGCACCCGGCAGGATCACGTCGCGATACAGGCGCCAGCCGGTCAGGCCGTACGAGCGCCCCATTTCGATCAGCGCCGGGTCCACCGAGCGGATGCCGTGAAAGGTATTCAGGTAGACGGGAAAGAACACCCCCAGCGACAGCAGTACCAGCTTGGCGGTTTCCTCGATGCCGAACCACAGGATGATCAGCGGAATCAGCGCCAGCACCGGGATGTTGCGGATCATCTGCAAGGTGGTGTCCAGCAAGGTCTCGGCCGTGCGAGACGAGCCGTTCAGCAAGCCCAGCGCCAGGCCCAGCCCACCGCCCAGCAGCAAGCCCCACAGCGCCCGCAAGGCGCTGATGCGCACGTGCTGCCAGAGCTCGCCCGACACGGCCAGCGACCATGCCGCCGCGGCCACGCTGGAGGGCGCGGGCAGAATCCGTGACGACAGCCAGCCGGCCTGCGCGGCCAGCTGCCACACGAGCAGGATCAGGGCGGGAACCAGCCACGGCGCCAGCGCCGCGCGCCAGCCGCCGGGCTTGTGGGCGGCGTTCATCAGCTGGCCGATTCCTTGGGCACCAGTTCGGTGGCCATGACCTCGCCGAACGGACCCGTCAGCACGGTGTTGCCGACCTTTTTGCCGCCCTTGCCGGGCAACAGCGGGAACACCAGTTCCGCAAAACGGTACGACTCTTCCAGGTGCGGATAGCCCGAGAAAATGAAGGTCTCGATGCCCAGATCCGCGTATTCCTGGATGCGCGCCGCCACCGTCTCGGGATCGCCCACCAGGGCCGTGCCGGCGCCGCCGCGCACCAGCCCCACGCCGGCCCACAGGTTGGGCGAAATTTCCAGGTGCTTGCGCCCCCCCTGCTCGTCGTTGAGCTTGCCGCCGTGCAGCGCCGCCATCCGCCGCTGGCCTTCGGAATCCATTTTCGAGAATGCGGCCTGCGCGGCGCGCACCGAGTCTTCGCTGAGATGGCTGATCAGTTCGTCGGCCGCGGCCCAGGCCGCGTCTTCCGTCTCGCGCACGATGACGTGCAGGCGGATGCCGAAACGCACCGTACGGCCATGCCTGGCAGCGCGGGCGCGCACGTCCGCGATCTTGGCGGCCACGGCATCGGGCGCCTCGCCCCAGGTCAGGTAGACATCCAGCTGCTCGGCCGCCAGTTCGTGCGCGGCCTCGGACGAGCCACCGAAATACAGCGGCGGATAGGGCTTTTGCACCGGCGGGTAGATCACCTTGCCGCCCTTGGACACCAACTGCTCGCCTTCGAAGCTGTAGCCCTCGGCCTCGTGGCTGTTAGCCAGGATGCCGCGCCAGATGCGCAGGTAATCGGCCGTGATGGCATAACGCTGGTCGTGGCTGACGAATACACCATCGCCTTCCAGTTCGCCCGGATCGCCGCCGGTCACGACATTGACCAGCAGCCGGCCTTCGGACAGGCGATCGAACGTGGCGGCCATGCGCGCCGAGAACTGCGGCGAGCTGACACCCGGCCGGATCGCCACCAGGAATTTCAGGCGTCGCGTCGCGCCGATGAGGCTGGACGCCACCACCCAGGCGTCTTCGCACGAGCGGCCGGTAGGCAGCAGCACGCCGTCATAGCCCAGCGTATCGGCTGCCACCGCCACCTGGCGGAAGTAATCGTAGCTGGCAGCGCGTGCGCCCTGGCTGGTGCCGAGGTAGCGCGAGTCGCCGTGGGTGGGAATGAACCAGAAGACGTCCATGGAGGGCCTGCCCTTGTCTATTTCAGGTCCGACGGCGCAGCGTCGAACACGTTGAGAGGTTTGGGGATGAGCTTGAGCGCGTGAAACGCGTCCGCCACCTGCTGCTGCTCTTGCAGCACTTCCCGCGTGATGGGCTGCACGCCGTAGGCCAGTCGGTCGGCCGCCAGCTCGACGACCGCTTTATCCAACCCCAGCACCGGCTGCAACAGCGCGACGGCTTCTGCACGATGATCGCGCGCCCACAGGTCGCCCTTGCGCACTTCATCGAGCACCGTCCGGATCACGTCCGGATGCGCCTTTTCATAGGCCCGCGCCGCCAGGAAGAATTGATAGTTCTTCACCACGCCCGTGCCGTCGGCCAGCACGCGCGCGCCCAACTGCTTTTCGGCGGCAGCCTGAAACGGATCCCAGATCACCCACGCATCGACCGCGCCACGCTCGAACGCGGCGCGCGCATCGGCTGGCGTCAGGTAGGCCACATTGACGTCGCCATAGGCCACGCCGGCACGCTCCAGCTGCTTGACCAGCAGATAGTGCACGTTGGAGCCCTTGTTCAGCGCGACCTTCTTGCCTTTCAGGTCGGCCACGCTCTTGATGGATGAATCCTTGGGCACCAGGATGGCTTCGCTGGTGGGCGACGGCGGCTCGTTGCCGACGTACACCAGCGCCGCGCCGGCCGCCTGGGCAAATACCGGCGGCGCTTCGCCGACGGTACCGAAGTCGATGGAACCGACGTTCAAGCCTTCCAGCAATTGCGGGCCGGCGGGAAACTCGGTCCACTTCACGGTGATGCCTTGCGCGGCCAGGCGCTTGTCCAGGTCACCCAGCGCCCGCACGATGGTCAGGGTGCCGTACTTCTGAAAGCCGATGCGCAGCGTCTTGGCCTCCTGCGCCTGCGCCGCGGGCCACAGCAGCGCTGCGCACAGCAACGCCGCCAACCAGCGGAACACGGAAAGACGGGACACCCAGATCACGCTGCGCATGGAAAACCTCCGTTTCAGACGCTGAAGCCGCCCGCAAGTGCGAGCCGGCCCAGGTCAAATGCTTCGTTGACGACCGCACCGCGCGGCGCCACCTGTTCGGCCAGCCGCTCGACCGAATCCTCCAGCCGCGCCAGCACGTCCGCATCGATCTGGCTCACGCCCGCATCATCGATGCTCACCTGCTTATCGGTGGCATAGACCCCCGCCAGAATGTGCCGCGCACCCAACGCCGACAGCACGGGCTTCAAGCCATACTCCAGCGCCAGCAGATGCGCCGGACTGCCACCGGTGGCAATCGGCAGCACCACCTTGCCCGCCAGCGCCTTTTCGTCCAGCAGATCCAGCACCGCCTTCAGCCCACCCGAAAACGAAGCCTTGTAGACGGGCGTGGAAATCAGCACGGCATCGGCCGTGGCCACCCGCGCCCGCAAGGCATTGGCGGCGGCCCCGGTGTAATGCCCCTCGACCAGGTCTTCGGCGGGAATGTCGCGCAACCCCAATTCGACGATGCCCAACCCCCGCGCCCGCAACAGCTGCGCGGCATGGCGCAGCAAGGCGGAAGAACGGGAGCGCTGCGACGGACTGCCCGCCAGGGTAAGAATGCTCATGTCAGATGGCCGGTGTAGCGTTGAAGAATCCTGCTCGGCGCCAGGCCGTGTCAGAAGGCGGGAATCAGCGAACCCTTGAATTCGCTTTCGATGAAGGCCCGCACTTCGGGCGACTGATAGGCGGACACCAGCTTCTTGACCCAGGGCTGGTCGCGGTCTTTGGTACGCACGGCAATGACGTTGGCATAAGGCCCATCCGCCGCTTCGCGCCCAATGGCATCCCGCGCCGGCACCAGGCCGGCCTGTGTGGCGTAGTCGTTATTGATGGAAGCCGCCGTCAGGTCATCCAGCGAACGCGGCAATTGCGCGGCATCCAACGCCACCAGCTTGAGCTTGCGCGGATTGGAAACCACATCGAGCGGCGTGGCATTGTTCTTCTGCTCGGCCTCGGGCTTGAGAGTAATGAGCTTATAAGCCGCCAGCAGACGCAACGCCCGGTTGCCATTGGAAGGATCATTCTGGATACCGACGGACGCGCCTTCCGGCAGGTCGTTGAGCGATTTGATCTTGCGCGAATAGAACCCCAACGGCGCAGTGACGGTCAGCCCCACCGGCACAATGTCAAAGCCGCGCGCCTTGATCTGGTTATCGAGGAAAGGCTTGTGCTGGAACGCATTGGCATCCAGGTCACCGGCATTGAGCGCCGCGTTGGGCAGCTGGTAATCATTGAATTTGACGAGCTTGATCTCAAGGCCCTGGCGAGCGGCAACCTGCTTGACGACGTCA
>PJUB01000110.1_pt1 | contig 62586 bp, 56 predicted proteins | sample 1512141 | NCBI WGS metagenome assembly PJUB01 (sample SAMN08177677, study PRJNA422409) | Soil metagenome, whole genome shotgun sequencing project. | isolation source: Soil enriched on filter paper: alkali lignin treatment | place: USA: Madison | collected 2015-01-15 | reverse complement strand
CACGTTGACGTGAGGCTTGGTGCGGGTGAATTTACCTTTTGCCATTTTTCGACTCCGAAAAAAACGTTTTCAACGTATGCAGATGGGTTGCAAAGCTGCCGTTGCAACCCCCAAAAACTGGTGCCCTTTGCGGGAATCGGACCCGCGACCTCTCCCTTACCAAGGGAGTGCTCTACCACTGAGCCAAAAGGGCTTTTGTAACAAAGTTACGAATTCACATCGCCTCAACAACGAACCGGGTCTCTGGAGCGGGAGACGGGAATCGAACCCGCGTCATCAGCTTGGAAGGCTGGGGTTCTACCATTGAACTACTCCCGCATCGGGGGCACTTCAAGGCACCCAAAGCGCTGGATCCAATCGCTCTTAGAAACCAAATTCATCGCTGGTGGAGAGGGCTGGATTCGAACCAGCGTACTCGTAAGAGGGCAGATTTACAGTCTGCTGCCATTAACCACTCGGCCACCTCTCCGGCGAACCTCGAAATATAGCACGGTTTTGTGACTACCCGGAAACCCATGCATCAACGAAGATGCAGGAAAACCGCTCGAGGCGTTAGCCCACGATTATCGCCTAAGTTTTCACCCCGCCGGCTGCTGCGCCTCACGCCAGGCACGGGCTTCGCCAAAATGGCCACAGCCGATGAACGGCACAGGCGGCCTCAGGGCCGAAAGAGGCGACGGATGATTCGACATCAGCACCTTATGTCGCCCAACATCGATCAACGCCCGCTTACTTTGCGCGTGGGAACCCCAGAGCATAAAAACAACAGGTTTTTCTCCACCTGAAACATGGCGGATGACGGCATCCGTCAGCACCTCCCAGCCCTTGCCTGCGTGGCTGGCGGGCCGGGCCTCCTCGACCGTCAGGCAGGTGTTGAGCAGCAGCACGCCATGCGTCGCCCACTTCACCAGGCTGCCGCCAGGATTGGGGAATGCAGGGGGCGGCGTGCCGAGGTCACGCTGCAGTTCCTTGAAGATGTTGCGCAGCGACGGCGGCAGCGCCACCCCGGGCGCCACCGAGAACGCCAGCCCCTCGGCCTGCCCGCGCCCGTGGTACGGGTCCTGACCCAGGATGACCACGCGCACGTCCTCCGGCGGCGTGAGCTCCAGCGCCCGCAGCGGCTGCGGCGGAAAGATCACCGCGCCAGCATCGAGCCGCTCGCGCAGAAAGCCCCGCAGCTTCTGCCCCACCGCGCTGGCAAAGAAATCATCGACCAACGGCTGCCAGCCCGTCGCCACGGGCCAGTCGGCGGGATCGCTGCTCGACAGCTGATCGGGCCGGCTCATTTGAACAACGCAGCGAGGGCCTCGCCGGGTTCCTTGGCACGCATGAAGGCCTCGCCGACCAGGAAGGCGTTGACGCCTGCGGCGCGCAGCGTGGCCACGTCCTCGCGCGTGCCGATGCCCGACTCCGTCACTGGCAGGCGGTCGTTCGGCAGCCTGGGCAGCAGGTCGATGGTCGCCTGGATCGAGACCTCGAAGTTGCGCAGATTGCGGTTGTTGACGCCGATCAGCGCCGTCCTGAGCTGCAGCGCGCGGTCGAGTTCGGCCGCGTCGTGCACCTCCACCAGCACCGCCATGTCCAGCCCGCGCGCGATGGCTTCGTAGTCCTTCATCTGTGCGTCGTCGAGGCATGCGGCGATCAGCAGGATCGCATCGGCACCCATCGCGCGCGATTCGTACACCTGGTATTCATCGACGATGAAATCCTTGCGCAGCACCGGCAGGTCGCACGAGGCACGCGCCTGCTTGAGATAGTCGACGCCGCCCTGGAAGAACTGCTTGTCGGTCAATACCGAGAGACAAGCCGCACTGACCGTGCCGTCGCCCTCCGCATAGCTCTGCGCGATGTCGGCCGGAATGAAGTCCGCGCGCAGCACGCCCTTGCTCGGGCTGGCCTTCTTGACTTCGGCAATCACCGCAGCGTGGCCCGCGGCGATCTTGGCGCGCAAGGCGGCTTCGAAATCACGCGTGAGCATGCGGCTCTCCGCGTCGAAGCGCACGGCTTCGAGCGACGCGCGCTTGCGGGCCGCGGCGACCTCCTGGTGCTTGACGGCAACGATCTTGTCGAGGATGTCGGACATGGGGTTTCTGGTGCTCCCGGTTTCTCTGTGTTCAGACGGTGGCGGATGCCTTGACCAGCTCCGCGAGCTTGGCCTTGGCGGCACCCGACGCGATGGCGGCACGCGAACGCTCGACGCCCGCGGCCACTGAATCGACCACGTTGGCCGCGTACAGCGCGGCGCCGGCGTTCAGCAGCACGATGTCCAGCGCGGGGCCGGCCTGATTGTCGAGCACACCCAGCAGCATGGCCTTCGACTGCTCCGGCGTTTCCACGCGCAGCGCGCGGTTGCTCGACATCGCGAAGCCGAAATCCTCGGGGTGCAGTTCGTACTCGCGGATCTCGCCGTCCTTCAGTTCGCCCACCATGGTGGCCGCGCCGAGCGAAATCTCGTCCATGCCGTCGCGGCCGTAGACCACCATCGCATGCTCGGTGCCCAGACGCTGCAGCGCGCGCACCTGGATGCCCACGAGGTCGGGGTGGAACACGCCCATCAGGATGTTCGGCGCGCCGGCCGGATTGGTCAGCGGCCCGAGGATGTTGAAGATCGTCTTGATGCCGAGCTCCTTGCGCACCGGCGCGACGTTCTTCATCGCGGGATGGTGGTTCGGCGCGAACATGAACCCGATGCCGCACTCCTCGATGGAGCGCGCGATCTGCTCGGGCTTCAGGTTGATGTTCACACCCAGCGACTCCAGCACGTCGGCGCTGCCCGACTTGCTCGACACGCTGCGCCCGCCGTGCTTGCTCACCTTGGCGCCCGCGGCGGCTGCCACGAACATCGAGCAGGTCGAGATGTTGAAGGTGTGCGAGCCGTCGCCGCCGGTGCCGACGATGTCGACCAGGTTGGTCGTATCGATCACCGGCACCTTGGTCGACACCTCGCGCATCACCTGCGCGGCGGCGGTGATCTCGCCGATGGTTTCCTTCTTCACGCGCAGGCCGGTGATCAGCGCGGCCATCATCACCGGCGAGCACTCGCCGCTCATGATGAGGCGCACGATGTGCAGCATCTCGTCGTGGAAGACTTCGCGGTGTTCGATGGTGCGCTGCAGCGCTTCCTGGGGGGTGATCATGGAAAGTCTCCTCGGGGTGAATCAGCGGCCGACGCGCACGGCGGGCGCATCGGTGAACGCAAGCTTGAGGCCGAAGCCGATGAACAGCACGCCGGCGGCGCGGTCGAGCCAGTGCATGCCCTTCTGAACGGCGCTGCGGCGCGCCATCCAGCCCGCGGCGACGGCCCAGCCGATGTTCACGGGAATGGCGTTGACGTTGAACAGCACGCCCAGCAGCACGAAGCAGAGCGCCGTGTTGCCGGCGCCGGGCGCGATGAATTGCGGCACGAAGGCCAGGAAGAAAAGCGCGACCTTGGGGTTGAGCACGTTGGTCCAGAAGCCGCCAAGGAAGATCGCCTGCAGGCTGCGCTCGCCGGCCGCCGCCGCCACGGCCCGCAGGTCCGCCGGCGGCTTCGCGCGCGACAGCAACATGCGCACGCCGAGGTACAGCAGGTACGCCGCGCCGATGTACTTGAGCACCGTGAAGGCGGTGGCCGACGTCGCCATCAGCGTGCCGACGCCCACGGCGGCGGCGAAGATGTGGACGAAGCAGCCCGCCGTGATGCCGAGTCCCGCCATGATGCCGGCGCGCACGCCGGAGCGCAGCGAATTGGTCACGACGTACAGCACGTCGGGCCCCGGTGTCAGGTTGAGCAGCCAGCCGGCGGCGATGAAGGCGAGCAGATGAGGAAGATCGGGCATCTCGCTCCCCCGGGGCTCAGGCGTTGAAGAATCCGCGAATCGCCTTGACCGCGCGGTCGACGCCGGCGGCATCGACGTCGAGGTGCGTCACGAAGCGCAACCGGTAGAGCCCCGTCGCAAGAATGCCCTGCTGGTTCAGGCTCGCGAGCAGCTCCGCGGATCGCGCCTGCGCGGCACCCGCGAGATCGACGAACACGATGTTGGTGTGCGGCGCCTCGACCTTCAGCCCCTCGATGCCCTCGAGCCCCTGTGCGAGCCGCTGCGCCAGCGCATGGTCGTCGGCCAGGCGGTCGATGTGATGGTCGAGCGCATGCGATGCCGCCGCCGCCAGCAGGCCGGCCTGCCGCATGCCGCCGCCCGCCATCTTGCGAACGCGGTGCGCACGCGCGATGAACTCGCGCGAGCCCACCAGCGCCGAGCCGATGGGCGCGCCCAGGCCCTTGCTGAAGCACACCGACACGCTGTCGAAGCACTGCGCGATCCGGCGGGCTTCCGCGCGGATGTCGCTGCGCTTGTTCAACGCAGCCTGCGCGGTCGCCGCATTGAAGAGCCGTGCGCCGTCCAGGTGGCGCTGCAGCCCCTTGCTCTTCGCCAGGTCGGTCGCAGCCTGCACGTATTCGAAGGGCAGCAGCTTGCCGCCCAGCGTGTTCTCCAGCGCCAGCAGCCGCGTGCGCGCGAAGTGCGCGTCGTCGGGCTTGACGGCGGCTTCGATCTGCGCGAGCGGCAGCGTGCCGTCGGGCGCATGGTCGAGCGGCTGCGGCTGCACGCTGCCGAACACCGCCGCGCCGCCGCCTTCCCAGCGGTAGCAATGCGCCTGCTGGCCGACGATGTATTCGTCGCCCCGGCCGCAGTGCGAAAGGATCGCGCAAAGGTTGCTCTGCGTGCCGGTCGGCACGAACAGCGCGGCCTCGAAGCCGAGCATGGCGGCGATCTTTTCCTGCAGCGCGTTCACGCTCGGATCGGTGCCGAAGACGTCGTCGCCCAGCGGCGCCGCCATCATGGCCTCGCGCATCGCGGGCGTGGGTTGGGTGACGGTGTCGCTGCGCAGGTCGACGAGGTGGGTGCGGTCGGTCATGGTGGCTCAGTCCAGGAAGTTCTTGAGCATGGCGTGGCCGTGCTCCGTCAGGATGGATTCGGGATGGAACTGCACGCCTTCGATGCGCACGTCGTGCGCGAATCCGGTGTGCCGCACCCCCATGATCTCGCCGTCGTCGGTCCAGGCGGTGACAGCCAGCGCCTTTGGGCAACTCTCGCGCTCGATGGACAGCGAGTGATAGCGGTTGACGACGAACTTCTGCGGCAGCCCTGCGAACACGCCTTCCTGCGTGGTCGTGATCTCGCTGGTCTTGCCGTGCATCAGTTGCTGCGCGCGCACGATCCTGCCGCCGAAGGCCGCGCCGATGGCCTGGTGCCCCAGGCACACGCCCAGAATGGGCAGCTTGCCGGCAAATGCCTCGATGGCGGCCACCGACACGCCCGCTTCCGCCGGCGAACACGGCCCTGGCGACACCACCAGCCGCGTCACGCCGGAGGCGATGAGTTCGCCGATCTGCGCCACGGTGATCTCGTCGTTGCGGTGCACCTGCACGTCCGCGCCCAGTTCGCCGAAGTACTGGACGATGTTGTAGGTGAAGCTGTCGTAGTTGTCGATCATCAGCAGTTTCATGGCTTGCTCACAATCCGGTGGACGCCCTTGACGACGGGGAACACGTTGAAGTTGATCAGCAGGCCCAGCTTGAGGCCCGACAGCCGCAGCGCGGCCAGCATCTGCGCGCGATGCAGGTCGGTCAGCACGTCGACCGCCTTGAGCTCCACGACGACCGACTGCTCGATCACGAAGCCCGCGCGGTAGACCTCGCCCAGCGAGCGGCCCTTGTAGCTGGCCGACAGCGCCACGTCGCGCGTGAAGCCGATCTCGCGCTCGGCCAGCTCGATGGCCAGCGCCGCGGCATAGGCGGCTTCGTCGAGCCCCGTGCCGAGCACGCGCTGCACCTCGACGGCGGCGCCGATGATCTCGTGCGAGAAGTCGTTCTGAATATCCGGTGCGTTGCTCATCATTCCAGGCCTTCCTCGACCAGTTCGGCGGCGCGCAGGAGTGCGCGCGCCTTGGCTTCCGTTTCCTTCCACTCGAGCTCGGGCACCGAGTCGGCCACCACGCCGGCCGCGGCCTGCACGTGCAGCATCTGGTCCTTCACGATGCCGGTGCGGATGGCGATGGCCACGTCCATGTCGCCCGCATAGCTGATGTAGCCGCAGGCGCCGCCGTAGAGGCCGCGCTTGGTGGGCTCCAGCTGGTCGATCAGCTCCATCGCATGCACCTTGGGCGCGCCGGTCAGCGTGCCGGCCGGGAACGTGGCCTTCAGCACGTCGATGGCGGTCATGCCGTCCTTCAGCGTGCCTTCGACGTTGCTCACGATGTGCATCACGTGGCTGTAGCGCTCGACCGCGAAGGCTTCGGTCACCTTCACGGTGCCGGTCTTGGCGATGCGGCCGATGTCGTTGCGCGCGAGGTCGATCAGCATCACGTGCTCGGCGCGCTCCTTCGGGTCGTTGATGAGCTCCACCTCGGCGGCCTTGTCCAGCTCGATCGACGCGCCGCGCGGACGCGTGCCGGCCAGCGGGCGGATGGTGATCTTCTGCTCGCCCTCGCCCGTGTTCTCCTGGCGCACCAGGATCTCGGGCGAGGCGCCCACCACGTGGAAGTCGCCCAGGTTGTAGTAGTACATGTAGGGCGACGGGTTCAGCGAACGCAGCGCGCGGTACAGCGACAGCGGCGACTCGGTGTAGCGCTTGCTGATGCGCTGTCCCACCTGCACCTGCATGAAGTCGCCGGCGGCGATCATTTCCTTGGCGCGCTCCACGGCCGCAAGGTAGTCGGCCTTGGCGAAGCTGCGCTCGGGCGGATGCGGCTGCGTGGGCTTCACGATGGGAGCGCTCACCGAGTACTTGAGCTTTTCCTTGAGCTCCCTCAGGCGGCGCTTGCCCACTGCATAGGCCTCGGGCTGCTTCGGATCGGCATAGACGATGAGGTACAGCTTGCCCGAAAGGTTGTCGATGACGGCCAGTTCCTCGCACTGCAGCAGCAGGATGTCGGGGCAGCCCAGCGTGTCGGGCGGGCAGCTTTTTTCGAGCTTGCGCTCGATGTGGCGCACGGTGTCGTAGCCGAAATAGCCCGCGAGGCCGCCGCAGAAGCGGGGAAGGCCCGGTCGCAGCGCCACCTTGAAGCGCTTCTGGTATTCGGCAACGAAGTCGAGCGGATTGCCCTTGACGGTTTCCACCACCTGCCCGTCGGTCACCACCTCGGTGACGGCCTCAGCGCCGAAGCCGCTGGCGCGCAGCAAGGTCCTTGCGGGCAATCCGATGAAGCTGTAGCGCCCGAAGCGCTCGCCGCCCACCACGGATTCGAGCAGGAAGCTGTGCTTGCCGCCGCCTTGCGAATGGGCGAGCTTGAGATAGAGGGAAAGAGGCGTCTCGAGGTCGGCGAAGGCCTCGGCCATCAGCGGAATGCGGTTGTAGCCCTGGGCGCTGAGGCTCTTGAATTCAAGTTCGGTGATCACGGGTTCGTTCTCCAATTGCCAGCCGGCGCTCCTTTGGCCGGGGGCAAGGTCATTCACGGGTGGTCCGGCGTCGTCGAGTATGTGTCGATCCGGAACCGCGGGCGCACGGCGTGCGCCGTGCAATCAAACAGTCAGCGAAGTATGGCTACGCCAGGGCCAGGCTCCCCGGCTGCCTTCACCTGTTTGATTGATGTGATGAACGAACATGGAAAGCCGAGTTTAGCCCACGAAAACGCCGGTTCGCACGACAACGGCCGCTCCGGCGCGGCTTCAGGGTTCATCCCGAGGTTGCCCATAAAACGAAAAGATACATTCGCACGACCGTTCGCAAAATACCGAGGAGACCTCCCGTGCCAGCTTTTTCGCTCCCGACCGTGTTCTCCCGGCTCGCCCTGGCGGCCTGTCTTGCCGCTGCCGCGTCCGGTGCCGCGGCGGCCCAGGTCGATGTGGCCGGCGTCAAGCTCGAAGACCGCATGGACCTGCATGGCAGTGCGCTGCAGCTCAACGGCGCGGGCATTCGCTACAAGGCCATCTTCAAGGTCTACACGGCGGGGCTGTACGTGGGCAAGAAGGTGTCGACGCCGGAAGAGGCGCTGGCCGCGCCGGGTCCCAAGCGCGTGGCCATCACCATGCTGCGCGACATCGACGCGAACGAACTCGGCAAGCTCTTCACCAAGGGCGTGGAAGAGAACTCGCCCAAGAGCGAAATGGTCAACCTCATTCCAGGGCTGCTGCGCATGGGCCAGATGTTCGCGGACCAGAAGCAGTTGAAGACCGGCGACACCTTCAACATCGACTGGGTGCCAGGCACGGGCACCGTGATCACCGTGCGCGGCGTGCCTCAGCCCGACCCGGTGAAGGAGCCGGCCTTCTTCAACGCCCTGCTGCGCATCTGGCTGGGGCCGAACCCGGCGGACTGGAAGCTGAAGGACGCGCTGCTCGGCAAGCAGTAGCCGAACAGCCTCAAGTCAGGCGGCCGCGAGTTCGGCCAGCGAATCCACGAAGCCGTCGGCATCCACCGCCCGCACCGGCTCGCCGTGGTTGTAGCCATAGGTCACGAGCACCACGGGGCAGCCGGCAGCGCGCGCGGCACGCGCGTCGTTGCTCGAATCGCCCACCATCAGCGTGCGCGCGGGCGCCGTGCCCAGGGCCTCGCAGGTCTTCAGCAGCGGCAGCGGATCGGGCTTCTTGCGCTCGAAGGCGTCGCCGCCGAACACCAGTTCGAAGAACCCGTCGAGCCCCTTCTCGGCCAGCAGCGGCTTCGCGAACGACGTCGGCTTGTTCGTGAGGCACGCCAGCCGCAGGCCCTGCGCGCGCAGTGCCTTCAGGCCGTCGATCACGCCCGCGTACACGGCCGAGTGCTGGCCGTTCACCGCCAGGTAGTGATGCTGATAGCGCTCCCAGGCACGCTCGAACAATGCGCGCGCCCTGGCGTCGGCAGCGTCGCCTTCGGTCGGCGCCATCACATGCACGAGCGCGGAATGGATCAGGTGCTCCGACCCCTTGCCCACCATGCGCTCGATCGCAGCCGGCTCGACCGCCGGCAGGCAGAGATCGGCAAGCATGCGGTTCAGCGACGCGGCGAAGTCGCCGAGCGTGTCGACCATGGTGCCGTCGAGGTCGACGATGGCGGCGTCGAAGCGGTTGGGGTGGAAGCTGATGGAGTTCAAGACAGATCGATCGAGTTGCGACAAGGGAGGAACGGCGGGCAAAACATAGCAGACCCGGGCGCGAGTCGCGCCGTCTATCTCAGTCGCCGCCGTCCCGCGCGGCGAGCCTTGCCACCTCGCGATCGAAAACCTCGTACTGCCCGTCGCAGAAAAGCTCGCAGAGGCGATCGACCTCCGCGCGGCTGCACTCGTCCACGACCGCCGCGTCCTGCTCCGGCTTCGCCTTGCCGAAGAAGCCCTTGCGCATCTGGATCGACACCGACTGCAGCTGGTAGCTGCGGTTGCGTTCGTCGCCCAGCGCAGAGATCCAGAGCTCCCGCTGGTCGGGCTCGTTCTGCAGGACCATCGTCGGCAGCGGGCCGTCCTGCTGCTCGTCCCACAGCGCGAGCTGCTCGGTCCACGGGAAGGCGTCGATGGCGGCCATGAAGGCGATCAGGTTCGTCTCTCCCTGCGGGTCCGTCTGCTTGTAGTCGTAGCCGACTCTCTGGATTGCGTAGGTCAACATGGTGCGTGGATCGGCAAATGCCGGGGTGTTGGTGAGAGCGCCATTCTGTGGCCCCGGGGGGCACGATGCCGGCACGCGGGGATAATGGCCGCCCGATGATCGTCCGACCCCGCCCTCATTGGCTGCGCATGCTCTTCGTGTGGCGCGGCTCGGTCCTGCCGGACATCGTGCCGCAGCTGTTGTGGACCACCGCCTTCGCGGTGCTGGTGACGGTGCTGCACGGGCGGCTTTTTCAATGGAAGGTGCCGCTCAACTTCGTGCCCTTCTCGCTCATCGGCCTCACGCTGGCGATCTTCCTGGGCTTCAGGAACAGCACGAGCTATTCGCGCTATTGGGAAGCCCGCACGCTGTGGGGCACCCTGCTCAATGAAACGCGCTCGCTGGTGCGCCAGGCGCTGACCCTGGGCGACTCCCCTGCGCACGCCGGCGTGGCGGCCGCGCGCCTCATCGCCTTCGTGCATGCGCTGCGCCATCAGCTGCGAGGCACCGATCCCTGCGCCGACCTCGCACGCCTGCTGCCGCCGGAAGACTGCGAGCGCCTGCGCGCCGCGCGCTTCAAGCCGGCCATGCTGCTGCTCATGGTCGGCGAATGGCTGCGCGACCAGCGCAGGAGCGGCCGGCTCGACCCGATGCTCGCGCAGGCCATGGAAGTACCGCTGGGGCGGCTGACGGAGGCACTGGGCGGCTGCGAGCGCATTGCGAGCACGCCGATCCCCTTCACCTATTCCGTCATCATCCACCGCACCATCTATCTCTACTGCGTGCTGCTGCCCTTCGGCCTCGTGGACGCCATCGGCGCAATGACGCCGGTGGTGGTCGCGTTCGTCGCATACACCTTCTTCGCACTCGAGGCACTGGGCGCCGAGATCGAAGAACCCTTCGGCACCCAGCCCAACGACCTGGCACTGGACGCCATGTCCCGCATGATCGAAGCCACCCTGCGCGAGATGATGGGCGAGCCCCGAGCGCCGGAAACCACCGATGCGCGAACCGTTGGTTACATCCAGACCTGAAGAAGCTTAAGAAGCATTCCGGAAACTTTTCGGGGCTTTCGGACACCTACGTTCCGGCGCTGTCTTTCGCGAACGCGCAAGACAGCCATTCATTCAATGTCTGTATTCCAGACACATCCATGAGGAACACTCCATGCGTCTGACGACGAAGGGCGGCTTCGCCGTGACGGCCATGATCGATGTCGCGCTGCGCGAGCAGGCCGGCCCCGTGGCCCTGGCGTCGATCGCCAAGCGCCAACATATTGCCCGCTCGTCGCTGGAGGCACTCTTCAGCAAGCTGCGCCAGCATGCGCTGGTGAAGGCGACGCGAGGCCCGGGCGGCGGCTACACGCTGGCGCGCAAGGCATCTGAGATCACCGTTGCGGACATCCTGTTCTCGGTCGACGGCCAGGCCGCACCAGAGGCCGAAGCCGCACCGCCGCGCGACAAGGCCGGCAACGGCGCCGCAGACGGCGAATCCGGCTGCTACTCGACCGACGCGCTCTGGGCCTCCGCCAACCACCACGTGATGGAGTTCCTCGACTCCGTCACGCTGCAGAGCCTGGTCGACGACCAGTTGGCCAAGGGCGTGCGCGTCGAAGAGGAAGCCCCCCGCAAGAAAGAACCGCAGCCGCGCCCCGTGCCCAGCCTGCGCCACGTGAACGCACCCAACTCCGTGTTCGCTTGGAGCGGCGTGTTCGCCAAGCGCTGACCGGCACCGCTCCCGCACCGCCGGCGGGCGGTCAGCGCAGCGTGGCATGCGGATGCAGCGGATGCGCCAGCGTGTCCGCGATGAGCCGCAGCGCCTGATCGCACTGCTCGCGCGACATCGGCCCGCCCAGGCAGATGCGCACCGCGTCGGGCGGATCGCCGTCGGTGGAAAAGGCCGCGCTCGCCACCACGCCCACGTTCTGCGTGCGCAGGTAGGACGCAAACTCCACCGGACTCCAGCCCGGCGTGAGCGGCAGCCATGCATGGAACCCCTCCGGATGCGCCTGCAGCCCGTTCGCGCCCAGGTAGCGCGTGGCCAGCACCTGCCGCGCCATCGACTCCGCGCGCACCGCCTGCAGCATCTCTTCGGCGGTGCCGTCTTCCACCCACAGCGTGGTCAGCGCATTGGTGATGGGTGAGGCCATCACCGTGGTCGCGCGCATTGCGCCGGCCAGCCGCTGCGACTGCACCACCGTCGGCGAGCACACATACGCGCTGCGCAGCCCCGCGCCGAAGCATTTCGAGAACCCGCTCACGTAGTAGGTGAGCCCCGGCGCCAGCGTGGCCAGCGACGCTGGCACCTGGCGCGGCAGCATGCCGTAGGCGTCGTCCTCGATGATCGGCACCGCGTAGCGCAGCGCCACGTCCGCGAGCGCCTCGCGACGGGCGCGCGACACGGTGGCGGCGGTCGGATTCAGCAGCGTCGGGTTGCAGTAAAGCGCCTTGGGCTTGAGCGTCCTGCAGGCGTGCTCGAAGGCATCGGCAATCGGGCCGTCGTCGTCCATCTGCAGCGCATGCAGCTGCACGCCCAACTGCGCCGAGATGGCCTTCACGCCGGGGTACGTGAGCGACTCCACGCACACCAGCTCGCCCGGCCGCGCAAGCTGCGAGAACAGCGCCGTCAGCACGCCGTGGATGCCCGGGCACACCAGGATGCGGTCGACGCTCGCATCGGGCACGAAGGGCCGCAGCCAGTGCATGGCGGCGGCGCGGTCGTGCGCGGTGCCGCCGAAGTCCTGGTAGCGCAGCAGGTCGTGGAAGTCGGCCTGCGCGAAGGCCCGGCTCGCGCTGTCGTGCAGCCGCGCCATCAGGTGCTCGTCGTCGGGCTCGGGCGGCATGTTCATCGTCATCTCCGCGCCGCTGCCGCCGCGCAGCCGCAGGCTCGGGCTGCCCGAGCGGATGAAGGTGCCCGTGCCCGCGCGCGAATCGATCAGCCCGCGCTTGCGCGCCTCGGCATAGCCGCGCGCCACGGTCGTGTAGTTCAGCTCCAGGTCGGCCGCCAGTTCGCGCAGCGTGGGCAGCCGGTCGCGCACGCCGAGTCGCCCGGTCTTGATGTCGTCGGCGATCAGCTCGGCCAGTTGCAGGTAGGCCGGGCGGGCGCTGTTGCGCAGTTGCCTGCGCCAGTGGGCGGTGATGGTGGTCATCGGGGGGCTCCGGCGAAGTTGATCGCATTCATTGATTGCATCCGGCCACCGATCAACACGCAGGATTCGCGCCCGCCCCAGAGGGCCCGGATGCTTCGATCAGGTGCGATCAACCCCATTGATCGGGTGCATTGATCGCACGGCGCATGCGTCTTGCCGGTGCGCGGCGAGCCCCCCGGCCCGGCCGCCGGCCCGCCTTTGCACAGGCCGGAAAAATTTTTTGCGGCTCGCGGCCCGCGCCGCTGCGCGTTGATCGCGACTTGATTGCACGCAGCCGCGCGAACGCTGGCACATCGCCTGCGAAGAGGAAGGCACGCAAGACCTGCGTGTCCAACCACTCAACCGGAGTCCCCCATGCCCAAAGTCACCCGCCCCCGCAACGAAAAAGGCGAGTACCTCGTCGACTACGAAGAGAAGGTGTTCGAAGACGTCAAGGCCGAGCCCGGCGAGAAGGCGCTCGTCACCTTCCACACCGTGGCCTTCGAAGGCTCCATCGGCTTCGTCAACCTGCTGCAGGCCACGCGGCTGCGGCGCAAGGGCTACGAGACCTCGGTCCTGCTGTACGGCCCCGGCGTGACGCTGGGCGTGCAGCGCGGCTTTCCCACGCTGGGCGACGAGGCCTTCCCGGGCCACCAGAACTTCAACAAGCAGATCGTCAAGTTCATGGAGGAAGGCGGCAAGGTCTACGCCTGCCGCTTCGCGCTGCAGGCGCTGTACGGCCACGGCGAAGGCGCGCTGATCGAAGGCATCACGCCGATCAACCCGCTCGACGTGCTCGACCTCGTGCTGCTGCACAAGAAGGCCGGCGCGGTCATCCTCGACACCTGGACCCTGTGAGCGAAGGCGCGGCGATGGCATCCACACCCACCACCGTGCGGGCGGCGGCGATCCAGATCGCACCCGACTTCGAGCGGCCCGACGGCACGCTGGAGCGCGTGTGCAGCGCCATCGACGCGGCCGCTGCCAGGGGCGCGCAGCTCGCGGTATTTCCCGAGACCTTCGTGCCCTACTACCCCTACTTCAGCTTCGTGCTGCCGCCGGTGCTGCAGGGCGCGCCGCACCTGCGGCTGGCGGAGCGCGCGGTGGTCGTGCCCGGCCCGGTCACGCAGGCCGTGGCGGAGCGGGCCCGCGCACGGAACATGGTGGTCGTGCTCGGCGTGAACGAGCGCGACCACGGCAGCCTCTACAACACGCAGCTGGTGTTCGACGCCGACGGCACGCTGGTGCTCAAGCGCCGCAAGATCACGCCGACCTATCACGAGCGCATGGTCTGGGGCATGGGCGACGGCGCCGGCCTGAAGGTGGCCGACACCGCCGTGGGCCGCGTCGGCGCGCTGGCCTGCTGGGAGCACTACAACCCGCTCGCGCGCTACGCTCTGATGGCGCAGCACGAGCAGATCCACTGCGCGCAGTTCCCCGGCTCGCTGGTCGGCCCGATCTTCGCGGAGCAGATGGAAGTGACCATCCGCCACCACGCGCTGGAGTCGGGCTGCTTCGTGGTCAACGCCACCGGCTGGCTCACCGACGAGCAGATCCGCTCGGTCACGCCCGACGCGCAATTGCAGAAGGCGCTGCGCGGCGGCTGCCACACGGCCATCGTCTCGCCCGAGGGCAAGCACCTCGCGCCGCCGCTCACCGAGGGCGAAGGCATGGTGGTGGCCGACCTCGACATGGCGCTGATCGCCAAGCGCAAACGAATGATGGATTCGGTCGGCCACTACGCGCGGCCCGAGCTGCTGTCGCTCGCCATCAACGACCGCCCGGCGCAGACCACCGTGCCCATGCACCTCACGCAACCTTTCGCCCAACGGAGCCCCGACCATGACCACGACACCCATCACGACGCAGCAGCAGGACAGCCGGCAACTGATGACCGAGCTCCAGTCCTTCGGGTTGCGGCTGGTTGATCCTTCGGCCGGCGTCTCGAGCCGCCGCGGCGGCGCGGGCCCTTCGGACCACAAGGCCGTGACCGTCGACGGCCACACGATCATGGTGCCGGTGCACACGTCCACCGCCTGGCACTCGCCCTTCACCGCCGAGGCGCCGGACGCCACCGGCATGAGCCGCGTGATGCGCGGCAGCATTCCCATCGCGAGCATCAGCTTTCCGAGGCAGCCGCGCTTCTACGCCATGCAGACCTTCGACGGCGTGCCCTACTCGCACATCGCCACGCTGCACGGCAGCGACGTGCTGGCCACCACCGTGCTGCAGACCTGCATCCGCTACGAAAGCCGAAGGAAGAGCTGCAAGTTCTGCGCGATCGGCCAGTCGCTCGCGGCCGGCCGCACCGTCGCGCGCAAGACGCCCGAGCAGCTCGCCGAAGTGGCGCGCGCCGCCGTGCTGCTCGACGGCGTGAAGCACATGGTGATGACCACCGGCACGCCCAACGCCACCGACCGCGGCGCGGCCGTGCTGTGCGAGAGCGCCTTCGCCATCAAGGCCGCGGTCGACATCCCCATCCAGGGCCAGTGCGAGCCGCCCGACGACGACCAGTGGTTCCACCGCATGAAGGCCGCCGGCATCGACACGCTGGGCATGCACCTCGAAGTGGTCACGCCCGAGGTGCGCGAACGCATCATGCCGGGCAAGGCCAGCGTGCCCATCTCGCGCTACATGAGCGCCTTCGAGGCGGCCGTGGGCGTGTTCGGGCGCGGGCAGGTCAGCACCTACATCCTGGCCGGGCTGGGCGACACGCGGGAAGCCATCCTCGACACCTGCGACCAGCTGCTGGCGCGCGGCGTGTATCCCTTTGTCGTGCCCTTCGTGCCGATCAGCGGCACGCCGCTGGAAGACCATCCGGCCCCCACGCCCGAGTTCATGAAGTCGCTGCTCGCGCCGCTGGGCGAACGCGTGGTGGCGGCGGGCCTGCGCTCGGCCGACATCAAGGCCGGCTGCGGCAAGTGCGGCGCCTGCTCGTCGCTGTCGATCTACGAAAAAGAAAGCGAAGGCTGACCATGCTGTGCATCGACGACCTCTGCGAGATGGCGGACCACTACGCGCCCGCCGAATACCTCGTGCGCGAAGCCGCCCAGCAATGGGAGCGCGACGAAGCCATGGCGCTGCGCCGCGCGGTTTTCTGCATCGAGCAGGGCATCTTCGTGCGCGACGACCGCGACGCCATCGACGACCACGCGCGCCTGCTGGTCGCCATGTCGTGCAACGGCGGCATGCCAGAGCAGGTGGTGGGCACGGTGCGCATCCATCGCGGTGAGGCCGAAGGCGAATGGTGGGGCTCGCGGCTGGCCGTGCACCCCGCCTTCCGCAGCCAGGGGCACCTGGGCGCGACGCTGATCCGGCTGGCCGTGTCGCGCGCCCATGCGCTGGGCTGCGAGACCTTTTTCGCGCAGGTGCAGATGCAGAACGTGCCGCTGTTCAACAAGCTCGGCTGGACGACGCTGGAGGAGACCAGCGTGCACGGCCGCCCGCATGCGCGCATGCAGGCCGACCTCGCGTGGTATCCGCCTTGCCACGATCCCGTCAGCGGCTTCGTCACGCGCGCCAGGGTGGCGGCATGACGCAGCACGTCCACGACATCGCCGAAGCCCTGCGCGCCACGCGCGGCTTCGCCCACAAGCGCGACATCAGCGACGTGGTGTCTGCCCTCGGCCGTTCGCTGCCCGGCGGCCATGCCGCGCTCGCGCAGGCCGTGCCCATCGGCGACGACTGTGCAGCCATACCCGACGGCCACGGCGGCTACCTGCTGTTCGCCATCGAAGGCCTGGTCGAAGACTTCATCGTGCGCATGCCGTGGTTCGCCGGCTACTGCGGCGTGATGGTCAACGTGAGCGACATCTACGCCATGGGCGGGCGCCCCACCGCCGTGGTCGATGCCCTGTGGAGCACAGGCATGAGCCCTGCCGACGACGTGCTGCGCGGCATGGCCGAGGCCGCCGTGCGCTACGGCGTGCCCATCGTCGGCGGCCACAGCAACAACCGCAGCGAGCGGCCGCAACTGGCGGTGGCCATCCTCGGGCATGCGCGCCGGCTGCTCACCAGCTTCGACGCCAGGCCGGGGCATCTGCTGGTGATGGCCGCCGATCTGCGTGGCGCCTACGAGGAGCCTTTTCCGTACTGGAACGCCTCGACCCGCGCGCCCGCCGCGCGGCTGCGCGCCGACCTCGAGCTGTTGCCGGCCATTGCCGAAGACGGCCTGTGCGGTGCCGGCAAGGACATCAGCATGGCCGGTGCCGTGGGCACGGCCATGATGCTGCTCGAATGCTCCGGCGTGGGCGCGCGCATCGACCTCGACGCGCTGCCCCGGCCCGACGGCGTGCCGCTGCTGCGCTGGCTCTCGTCGTTCCCGAGCTACGGCTTCGTGCTCAGCGTGGCACCCGCGCAGGTGGCCTCGGTGCTGGCGCGCTTTGCCGCGCGCGACATCGCCTGCGGCGTGATCGGCGAGGTCGATGCCACGCGGCAGGTTCGCCTGCGCGCCGGCGGCGAAGAGGCGCTGCTGTGGGACTTCGGCAGCGACGCCTTCATCCAGCCGCCCAGCCTGCAAGCGGAGACCGCCGCATGCCCGTGACCCACTTCAGCGTGCGCTGGCCCGACGCCAGCGAAACGCGCTGCTACTCGCCCTCCAGCGTGGTGCGGGAGCACCTTGCACCCGGCGAGCGCTATGCCCTCGCCGACTTCATGCAACGCACACGCGAGGCATTGGGCCAGGCCTCCGAGCGGGTTCGCGCGAAGTACGGCTTCGCATGTTCGCAGGCAATGGACCAGCTCGCGCAGATCGAGCAGACCGCCGCGCGCTTCGCCACCACCGCGGACGCCCACGTCACCGTCGTCGCCATCGACTGACGCGTTCCCCACATCCAAGAGAAAGAAGCACCCCATGTCACATCCCTACGGCGGACGCAGCCACTACAGCGTCGTCATCGTCGGCGGCGGCCAGGCCGGCCTGTCGCTGAGCCACTGCCTGCAGCAGCGCGGCATCGACCACCTCGTGATCGAGAAACGCAGCCTGGTGCACACCTGGCGCACGCAGCGCTGGGACTCGTTCTGCCTCGTCACGCCCAACTGGCAATGCCAGCTGCCGGGCTGGGGCTACACCGGCGGCGATCCGCACGGCTTCATGGTCAAGGACCAGATCAACGAATGGCTCGCGGGCTTCGTCGAGCACGTGAAGGCGCCGGCCGTCGAGGGCGTGACCGTCGAACGCGTATCGCGCGACGGCGAGCGCGACCGCTTCGGCGTGCAGACCGACGCCGGCCTCTACACCGCCGACCAGGTGGTGGTGGCCTCCGGCGGCTACCACCGCCCCATCGTGCCGCGCCTGGCCGAGAAGCTGCCGGCCAGCGTGGCGCAGTTCCACTCGGCGCAGTACCGCAACCCGGCGCAACTGCCCGAGGGCGCGGTGCTGGTGGTGGGCTGCGGCCAGTCGGGCGCGCAGATTGCCGAAGACCTGCACCTGGCCGGCCGCAAGGTGCACCTGGCCACCGGCAACGCGCCGCGCTGCGCGCGCTTCTATCGCGGCCGGGAAGTGGTCGACTGGCTCGCCGACATGAAGTACTACGACATGCCCGTCACCGAGCATCCGCTGCGCGAGGGCGTGCGCGACAACACCAACCACTACGTTACCGGCCGCGACGGCGGGCGCGACATCGACCTGCGGCGCTTCGCGCTCGAAGGCATGGAGCTGTACGGCCTGCTGAGCGGCTTCGACGACGGCAGCTTCGAATTGCAGCCCAACCTGCGCGACAACCTCGACCAGGCGGACAGCACCTACAACCGCATCAACGCATCGATCGACAAGCACATCGCCGCGCAGGGCATCGAGGCGCCGCCGCCTTCGGTCTACACGCCGGTATGGGAGCCACGGGAAGAACGCACGCGGCTCGACCTTGCCGCGGCGGGCATCACCAGCGTGGTGTGGTGCATCGGCTTCTCGCCGGATTTCGCGTGGGTGGATGCGCCGGTGTTCAACGGGCGCGGCGCGCCGGTGCACCTGCGCGGAGTCACGAACGAGCCGGGGCTGTACTTCCTGGGCCTGCCTTGGCTGCACACCTGGGGTTCGGGGCGCTTCTCGGGCGTGGCGCGGGATGCGGAGTTCCTGGCGCAGGCGATCGAGGAACGCAAGGCGACGTTGCGCGGCGGTGCCGACACCGCACCGCCCCCCGAGTTGCGCGCAGCCTAGGCCTGCTGCGCCTCGGTCAGCGCCTGCGCCGCCACCACCGCCTCGGTGCGGTTGCGCACGTTCAGCGCACGGAAGATGGCGGCCAGGTGGATCTTCACCGTGCCTTCGCTGATGCCCAGGCTGCGCCCGATCAGCTTGTTGGGCTTGCCCTGCGACAGCAGTTGCAGCACCTCGACCTGCCGCTCGGTCAGCACGTTGCGAAGGTGTTCCAGCGTCTGGCTGCCGGCGCCGCCGCGCGGCAGCGTCTCAGACGCCTGGGGTGCCACGCCCGCCACGATGCCCGGCGGCAGCGCGGTGAGCATCATCGGCGGCACGTACACGCCGCCGGCCAGCACCAGCCGCACCGCGGAGAGCATCACCTCGGGTGAATAGGCCTTGGGAATGAAACCGAGCACGCCGCGCTCCAGCGCGCTGCGCATGATGGCCGGGTCTTCGTAGCCGGACAGCACCATGACGGGCAGGGCCGGATGGCGCTTGCGGATTTCGTCGATGTGCGCCTGCCCATCGGCGCCGGGCATGTTGAGGTCGATCAGGGCCAGGTCGAGGTCGTCGGAAGCACCCGCAAGCAGCTCGTCGACGCTCATCGCCAGAACGAACTCGATGCCGGGCTCCAGTTCCGACAACTTGGCTTTGACCGCCTCGATGACGAGCCGGTGGTCGTCGGCGATCAGGATTTTCATGTCTTTTTTCCCGTGCCCCAGCACGCGTTGAACTACCGGGTGCAGAAGATACCGGTGATTTCCCCGCGCAGCAAGGCCGCCGCCCCACCAACGGCATAGGCCCCAAGCGGTATGGCGCCCCCGCCGGCCCCTTTGAAACAATGAAAGCCTACTCGAAGGAACCGGGGACATAGGCATGTGCCATCGCTGCAGACGCCGGTGCAAGGCATCCTTCGCAATGCACGCCTGAGCAGGCACCTCCATGGCTCGCCTGCTCGACTGCTTCTCCGGCTTCATCGCATACGGCCTCGCCCTCGATGCATCGGCCGCCGCCAGGCGCCCGATGCCCGCGCTCGCGACGGTGCAGCACAAGGCCATGCAGCTGCTCGACACCGCGCGCGCCGAAGCGGCCGCCGCGGGCAAGCCCGCGCCGCAAGTCGAGTCGGCCGTGTTCGCGATGGTGGCGTGGATCGACGAGATCCTCGCGCGCCACCCGGAAGCAACGGCGGGCGCGGGCGCCGGCAACGGCCCCTCGCCGCTGCAGGCGCAGCTCTTCAACTCGAACAATGCGCACAGCGAGTTCTTCCACCACCTGTCGGCCCTGGGCGCGCAGGACAACGACGTGCGCGAGGTCTACTGGCATGCGCTGGTGCTGGGCTTCAAGGGCCAGTACTACTTCGAGGACGGCGACCAGGGTGAGCTCGGAAAACTCAAGGACCTGCACGGCCGCCAGCTGCAGCTGCGCCCGCTCGCGGCCGACAGCCTGGCGCACGACCGCATCACCCCGCAGCCGTACAGCGTGCCCGACCCGCGCGGCCCCAACGACACGCACCGGCGCGATCGCGCGCTGCTGCGCGCCGGCGCGGCGCTCGCGCTGCTGCTGCCGCTGCTCTACCTGCTGTGGCTGTGGTCCACCGGGCCGCCCGCGGCCGGCTCCGGACTGAGCCAGCGCATCGAGCAGCACCTGCAGACCTTCGCCTGCGCCGACCTCACGGCCACCGTGGACACGGAGGGCCGCACGCGCGTGTCCGGCTTCGTCTCGCTGCCCGGCGACCTGTCGCGGGTGGAGCGCGAAGTGGCCATGGTGCCCGGCGTGAAATCGCCGAGCTTCGACGTCGGCCTGCGCGTGTGGCCGCACTGCGAGGTGTTCGCCATCATCAAGCCCTACCAGGCGCGCAACCGCGAGCGGGCCTACGGGCTCGACATCGACTCGCCCTCCGCGCTCGAAGGCAAGCTGCGCGAGGGCGACCCGGTGCGCGTGCAGGTGGTGGCGCCGCGCCACGACAGCTACATCTGGGTCGACTACTACACGGCCGACGGCGCGGTCATGCACCTCAACGCCGGGCAGGCGCCCACGAAGCTGCATGCGGGCGAAACACTGGCGCTGGGCCGCGAGATCCCGTCGAGCTGGCTCGTGAGCCCGCCCTTCGGCAGCGTGCTGATCACCGTGCTCTCGGCGCCGACGCCGTTCACCGAAACCGCCGACCGGCCGCCTTTCGAGCTCGCATCAGACTACCTGCTGCGGCTGCGAGAGACCGTCGCGGCCGGCAAGAACAGCGACCGGCTGATCGCCGACTTCGTGTTCCTGGAGACGGTTTCGCGGTGACCGCCATGCTTTCGCACGACCATCGCTTCTGGCTGCTGCTGGCGCTGTGCCTCGCGGGCTTCGCGCTGTTGTACGGCGTGGTGCGCGATGCCGGACGCGGAGCGCGGCGCCGCGCGCTGCAGCGGCGCATCGAGGCACTCGGCGTCCCCGCGTCAGAAGCAGCGGGCGACACGGACCTGGCCGCCGCCGTGCTCAGGGAAGGCATGGCGCAGGCACAGCAGGCCCTGAAGCGCAGCCGCCCGCGCGCGCCCGTTCCATGGTTCCTGTTCTTCGGCAATCCCGCCGCCAACGTGTGCGGCCTGCTTTCTGCGGCGCATGGCGAGCGCCTGCCCGCGCACGACGCAGGCGAAGCCAAGGCCGATGCCCGGTGGCGCTGGTGGCTGACCGGCGCCACCGTGTCCATCGAGATTCCGCCCGGCGCCGTCGCCGAGGCCGCCGACACGCCGGCGCAGCGCGGGCTGTGGCTGCAGTCGCTGCTGGCACTGGCCGAGCGGCGACATCGCCTGCCGCTCAACGGCATGGTCGCGTGCGTGTCAGCGCAAGAGCTGCTGCATGCCGACGAGAGCGAACTCGCGGCCCTGGCCGCGCGAATGCGCCGCCTGCTCGACGAGACCGCAGACACCCTGCGACTGCAGCTTCCCACGTACCTCGTCGTCACCGGGCTCGAACAGCTCCCGGGCTATGCGGTGCTGCGCGGCGCGTTGCCGCCCGAGGTGCTCTCGCAGGCCGTGGGCCATCGGCTGACCGACGCCTCGGCCGCCATCGCCACGCCGCCGCGCGAACGGCTCGATGCGGTGTTCGACCCGCTCGCCCGGCACCTGCATGCGCTGCGAATGAGCCTGCTGCACCGGCAGGCCAGCGCCGCGGACCGGCTCGCGGTGCATGAATTCGTGGAAGCGGTGCGCGCGCTGCAGCCCGGGCTGCGCACCTTCGCGCAGGCGCTGCTCGCGAACCACGGCAAGGGCACGCGCGCGCCGCGCTGGCGCGGCCTCTACCTGACGGCTGCGGCGTCGCCCATGCACGGCGCGGGAGCAGCCTTCGTGGATGACCTGTTCGGCCGCTTCCTGCCGGCCGACCAGCCACTGGTGCGGCCGGGCCGTCCATCGCCCGCAGGCGCCACGGCCTGACAGCAGGGCCGCCGACGGCGCTACTTCGCGTCGATGCGCATCTGCCGCGCGCCGAGCAGCACGTCGAGCGACTGCGCCTTGCCGGTGGTGACCGGGCGCACCTCGCGCCAGCGCGCGCGGTCGAGATCGCGGAACGCCGCCATCACGCCGATGGCCTTGGCGTCGGGCGGCAGGTTGAAGTCGAGCTTCCTGCTTTCGCCGGGCCGCAGAAGCACTTCTTCGCGCTGCACGAGTTCGGCGCCCAGCGTGGCCTGGTCTTTCTCGAACAGCGAGAAGAAGTCGGCGCCTTCGAACGGGCCGGGCGACTTCAGCGCATACACGCGCACCGTGAGCGGCGAGGCGCGTCCGCGCGCATCGGGGTTGGCGTCGGGCCCCGCCGTGAGCGAGACCGCGACGGTCGTCACCACCGGCTTGCTCGCGCATCCGATGAGCGAAAGACCCGCTGCAGCAAGGCCAAGAACGGCGATGCGACGCCGCGGCAGCGCGGCGCAGGAGCTCTCATAGGACGAATGGTGTGTACCCAGCGTGCGCATGCTATTCCCTTCGTTGCATTGACCGGTCAAGACGCATCTTTGATTATCACCAGCCAACTTCAACAGGCAATATGCTGAACAACCAACTTGCCGCCGCACTGCTCACGCCCATCGGCGAAGCCTCGCCGTGCGGCGACGACCTGGAGTACGACGCGGACTTCACCGCGCTCGTCTCGGCCGCGCAAGGCAAGCCGGAGCAGCAGTTCGGCGACACGGTCATTCCCGCAGTCGAGCCCGAGTGGCGCGAAGTCGCCGAGCAGTCCGACGCCATCCTTCGCCGCAGCAAGGACGTGCGCGCCGCGGTGCTGCTGCTGCGCGCCGCCACGCGCCTGCAGGGCGTTGCCGGTTTCGCCGCGGGGCTGCGCCTGCTGACCGACCTGCTCGACAGTTTCTGGGACGGCATACATCCAAAGCTCGATGCGGACGACGACAACGATCCGACGATGCGCCTCAACGCGCTCGCGCCGTTGACCGACGAAGGCATGGGCCTGCGCGACCTGTACGACGCGCAGGTCGGCATCGCGCGCGGCGTCGGGCCGATCCGCGTGCGCGACATCGCCATTGCGCACAACACGCTCACCGCCGTCGGCGGCGAGGCGGCGTATTCCATGGCGCAGGTGCAGGGCGGGCTCGAAGCCATACAGGCCGAGCGGCCCGAGGCCATACAGGCCGCCGTCGAGGTGCCCGCGCTGATCGATCGCCTGCACAGGCTCATCGTCGATCGCACCGGTCGTGCCGACGCGGTCGACTTCGACGCGCTGCGCGGCATCGGCCGCGTGCTGAACAAGGCCTGCGCCGCGGCCAGCGGCGCGCCGGCGGATGCCGCGGGCGCGGCAACCGGCGAGGGCGATGCGGGCACGCAGGACGCAAGCGCCGCGGCCGCACGTCCCGCAGCCCCGCGCGGCGAGATCCAGAACCGCCAGGACGCGGTGCAGATGCTCGACCGGGTGATCCGCTACCTCGAGCAGGCCGAGCCCGGCAACCCCGCGCCGCTGCTGATCGAGCGCGCCAAGAAGCTCATCGGCGTGAGCTTCCTCGAGATCATGGCCAACCTCGCGCCCAACGCGATGGACACCATCGAGACGGTCACTGGCCGACGCCCTTCCGAATAAGCCAGCACCACAACACAACCGCCCCATTCACACCCGCAAGGAGCATCTTCCATGGCCAAGAGCAGTCAGAAATTCATCGCCCGCAACCGGGCGCCCCGGGTCCAGATCGAGTACGACGTGGAGCTCTACGGGGCCGAGAAGAAGGTGCAGCTGCCCTTCGTGATGGGCGTGCTGGCCGACCTGTCGGGCAAGCCCGCCGACCCGCTCGCGCCGGTGGCCGACCGCAAGTTCCTGGAGATCGACGTCGACAACTTCGACTCGCGCATGAAGGCCATGAAGCCGCGCGCAGCCTTCGCGGTGGAGAACTCGCTCACCGGCGAAGGCGACCTGAAGGTGGAGCTCACCTTCGAGAACATGGAAGATTTTTCGCCCGCCGCCGTGGCCCGCAAGGTGGGCGCGCTGAACAAGCTGCTCGAGGCGCGCACCCAGCTGTCGAACCTCGTCACCTACATGGACGGCAAGGGCGGCGCCGAAGACCTGCTGGCCAAGGTGCTGGAAGACCCGGCCCTGCTGCAGACGCTGGCCGCGAGCAAGAAGCCCGAAGACGGCAGCACGCCCGCCGCCTGACCCGACACACACACACCGGTTAACGAGGAGTACCCACCATGGCCGAAGCACTCGAACAGAGCGCGCTGAAAGATGTCGCGTACGCGGGCAGCGATTTCTCGTCGCTGCTGCAGAAGGAATTCAAGCCGCGCAGCGACGAAGCCAAGAGCGCCGTCGAGGCCGCCGTGCTCACGCTGGCGCAGCAGGCGCTGAGCAACAGCACCGTCATCGGCAAGGACGTGACCAAGTCGATCCAGGCCATGATCGCCGCGATCGACGCCAAGCTCACCGACCAGGTCAACAGGATCATCCACCACCCCGACTATCAGAAGCTCGAGAGTGCGTGGCGCGGCCTGCACTACATGGTGAACAACACCGAGACCGACGAGAACCTGAAGATCCGCGTGATGGACATCTCCAAGGCGGACCTTGCCAAGAGCCTGAAGAAGTTCAAGGGCGCGGCCTGGGACCAGAGCCCGATGTTCAAGAAGATCTACGAGCAGGAGTACGGCCAGTTCGGCGGCGAACCCTTCGGCGCGCTGGTGGGCGACTATCACTTCGACCAGAGCCCGCCCGATGTGGAACTGCTCGGCGAGATGGCCAAGATCGCCGCTTCGGCGCACGCCCCCTTCATCACCGGCGCAAGCCCGAACCTGATGCAGATGGAGTCCTGGCAGGAGCTCGCCAACCCGCGCGACCTGACCAAGATCTTCCTCACGCCCGAGTACGCCGGCTGGCGCAGCCTGCGCGAGTCGGACGACTCCAAGTACATCGGCATGTGCATGCCGCGCTTCCTGGCGCGCACGCCCTACGGCGCGAACACCAATCCGGTGGAAGAGTTCGACTTCGAGGAGGACACCGCCGGCGCCGACCACAACAAGTACGCCTGGGCCAATGCGGCCTACGCGATGGCGACCAACATCAACCGCTCGTACAAGCTCTACGGCTGGGGTTCGCGCATCCGCGGCATCGAATCGGGCGGCGCGGTGGAGAACCTGCCGCTGCACACCTTCCCGAGCGACGACGGCGGCGTGGACCAGAAGTGCCCCACCGAGATCGCCATCAGCGACCGGCGCGAGGCCGAGCTCTCGAAGGCCGGCCTGCTGTCGATGATCCACCGCAAGAACTCCGACTTCGCGGCCTTCATCGGCGCCCAGTCGCTCAACAAGCCGGCCGAGTACGACGACCCCGACGCCACGGCCAACGCCAACCTGGCGGCGCGCCTGCCCTACCTGTTTGCCTGCAACCGCTTTGCGCACTACCTCAAGTGCATCGTGCGCGACAAGATCGGCAGCTTCAAGGAGCGCGAGGACATGCAGCGCTGGCTCAACAAATGGATCATGAACTACGTGGACGGCGACCCGGCCAACTCCTCGGAGATCACCAAGTCGCAAAAGCCGCTGGCCGCCGCCGAGGTGGTCGTCGAGGAAGTGGAGGGCAACCCGGGCTACTACACGTCCAAGTTCTTCCTGCGTCCGCACTACCAGCTCGAAGGCCTCACGGTTTCGCTGCGCCTGGTGTCGAAGCTGCCTTCCGCCAAGGGCGGCGCATGAAAAACAGGCCGGAATTTTCTTGAAATTCCGGCTTCCGTTTCGTTCTATCAACAGCTGCCGCGCACCGGCTTTCACCGCAGGCCGCCGGCAGCCCAGGTAACCGTCTGGATCATCAACAACCGCCCGAACGCAATCGGGTTCCAAGGAGTAGGAACATGTCTTCTGACTTTCACATCAAGCTCGACGGCGTCAAGGGCGAGTCTTCCCACAAGGATCACAAGGACGAGATCGAGATCTCTTCGTGGTCCTGGAACGTGAGCAACTCGTCGGGCGCGGGCTCCGGCGGCGGTTCCGGCAAGGGCAAGGCCACGCCCGGCGAATTCCACTTCACGCACACCTACGACAAGGCCTCTCCGGTGCTGGCCAAGAACTGCGTGAGCGGCAAGCACTTCAAGGACATGGTCCTGACCTGCCGCAAGGCCGGCGAAGGCCAGCAGGAGTACCTGAAGGTCACCATGAAGGAAGTCTTCATCTCCGGCGTGAGCCCCGGCGGCGCGCAGGGCGGCGACGTGCACGAGCAGGTGCTTTGCTCGTTCAAGGACATCGAGTTCGCCTACAAGGCGCAGGACGACAAGGGTGCGGCCGGCGGCGAAGTGAAGTTCGGCTGGAACGTGCCGACCACCGAAACCCGCTGACGGGCGACGGACGCCAAGGTGCGGCATCGGGCGTGCAAGCGCCCGGGCCGGCCCCGACGTGTCCTCACCGGAGCAATGCCATGGCATTCAGCACCCCATTCATCGGCTCGAGCGGCAATCCGCGCACGGCCTACAACATCGACTGGTCCGTCGGCCTGATCGGCTCCAACACGCGCGAAGACGTGATGCTGGTGCAGGCGCTGTTCAGGATCTTCTACTACGAACTGCTCGGCTTCAACGACGGTTTCGATCCACCGCCCGGGGAGAACGCAGTGATCGTCGTGGACGGCCAGAAGGGGCCGATCACGCAGAGGCACATCGTGCACTTCCAGGAACAGGCGATCGCGCGCGGCCAGAACCTGAAGCCGGACGGCATCTTCGATCCGTACCGGGCGGTGGGTGCGAGCAGCACGATCAGCAAGACGCGCTACGCACTCGACCTGCTCAACAACGGCTGCGCCAACCTCTGCGACGCGCAGGGCATCGACAACTACAGCAACCTGCCGAACCGGCAGGACATGCCGCTGTTGCTGCGCAGCGCGCTGAAGCGGGTCAAGAAGACGGCCAGCAAGTACACCTACGTCGCGCCGCAGACGGTGCCGACCACGGGCGGCGCCTGAACGGAGGACCGAAGGAACAGCCGACCCGGCTGATGCGCAAAGGGCCCGGAGCGATCGCTGCGGGCCCTTTTCCTTTCTGCGCAGGCAAGAGGATTCAGGAATCCGTCGGCATCGCGTTCTCCGGCATCAGCCGGGTCACGTCGTCCTCGTCGTCCTCTATCACCCACAGCGTGAGCGCCGTGTAGTTGTCGTGGCCCGGCTTGGCGTTGGCCTTGACCTGCGCATCGATCAGCTCGGTCCACTGGGTGGGCGTGCGCGAGGCGTGCAGCGTGTCGATCAGGCACTCGTCGCCCAGCGGCTCCCACACGCCGTCGCTGCACAGCAGCAGCACGTCGCCGGGCAGCAGGCGCATGCGGTCCGACACCGCGATGTCGGGCGCCTCCTCGACCGAGCCCAGCGCCGACAGCAGCATGTTGCGTTGCGGATGCAGCCGCGCGCCCTCTTCGTCGAGCATGCCGCCGGCCACCATCTGCTGCACCAGGCTGTGGTCGGTGGTGCGCGCCACGATGGCGCCGCCGCGGAACAGGTAGGCCCGGCTGTCGCCGCTGTGCACCCAGGCGAGCGCGTGGTCTTCCAGGTCGATGGCCGCAAACACGATGGTAGAGCGCATGCCCGCGAGCTTGCCGCCCTCGGCCTGGCGCGCCACCACGTCGAGGTTGGCCTGCTCCACCAGACGGCGCAGCGTGGCTTCGTCCAGCCCCGGCGCGGCCGAGAAACCGCCGAGCATGCTGGCGCGCGCGGTGGCCGCCGCCACGTCGCCGCCGCCATGGCCGCCCGCGCCGTCGGCCACCAGGCAGGCGACATGGCGCTCGTCGTGCCAGTGGCCGTGCACGTCCTCGTTGTAGGTGCGGCCGCCCTGCCGGGAGAGCGTGACGATTTCGATTTCCAAGCGGGGTGCCTCGCGAATGCTGCGGTTGTCGTTGTTGCTGCCGTGCTTTTTCTGCGTCAGGCGTCCGATTTCAGGCGCGCCATCTGCTCTTCGTAGGCCTGCAGGAAGGCCTTGCCGAAGAGGCTGTGGAAGTCGTCCTCCGCCTCGCTCGCGATGCCGCCGTAGAGCGACACGAACTGGTCCCAAAGCTTGGCCTTGCGGTTGGCGCTGAAGAGCGCGTCGAGCGCGGTCCTGGCGCTGATCTTCTTCTCCAGCTCGGCCGGCTCGAAGCGCGCGATGACATGGGCCAGCGCCGCGCGCATGCCCACCATCACGCCGAACTGATGCGCGCGCAGGTCGTCGAAGGCGTCGCGCATCGCGGCCTCCGGCGGCATGAAGCCGCGCACACCGGGGCCCAGCAGGTGCGCGAGCGCCACTTCCACCGTGGGCGAGAACTTCAGCGGGTTGTTGGCCTGCGCCGCGATCATCGTGACCTCGGCGCGCACCTCGCGCTTGAACTCCTGGCGCGTGAGCAGCAGCTGCAGCGTGCCTTCGGTCGCGCTGCGCAGCATCGAGCCGATGCGCTCCATGAGGCCGGGCGTGAGCATCTCGGGCGGCTGGTGGGTGCTGGCCAGGCCGCGCAGGAAGGCGGCGAGCAGTTCGTCGTCGCTCGCCGCGCGCCTGGGCGCCACTGGTGGCGCGACCGGGGCGGGCACCACAGGCGCCACAGGCGGCGCGGGCGGCTCGAAGGGCTTGCCGGAACTCTCCGGCCCGCTGATGCGTATGGGCTGGCCGGTCATGTCGTCGAAGTTCGCGACCGGCTGCGCGGGCGCCGGGCTGTCGATCGCCTTCGGCGGCGTGAAGCCGAACTGGTCGATCGGCAGGTGGTCCGCGCGTGCTGCCGGCGTGGCGGGCGCGGCGCGCTGGAGCGCGGCCAGCGGATCGGCGTCCGATGCGGTGTTGGGCTGCAGCAGCGGATCGGCAAGCGGCGACAGCGCGAGCGGATCGCCGCCGATGCCGCCGCCGCCGCCGTTCATGCCGCCGAAGAGTTCGTCGATGCCCGTGGCCTTGCCGTGCGCGGGCGGGGCGCCGAGGTCGGAGAAGTCGTCGAGCGCGCCCAGGCCGGCCACCGGTGCAGACGAAGGCGTGGGTCCGAGCAGGTTCGCGAAAGGATCGATCTGCGCGGCCTGCGCGTTGCGCGAGCCGCTTTCCATCGGGTCGGGGAACAGCAGCGATTCAGGCAGTGCCGCTGCAGGGGCCGGGGCGGCCAGTGCGGCCGGGGCGGCCGGTGCGGCCGGTGGCGCGAGGCCCGCGAGCAAGTCGGCGAAGGGGTCGTCGCTCGTCGGCGCGGCAGGCGCCGCCGCAGAGCCCCCCAGCACGGTGTTCGGGATGGCGAGTGACGGCGGCGCGGCGGCGGCCGCGACACGCACCGTGAGCTCAAAGCTGCCCACCACCAGCCGGGCGCCGTCGGTCAGCGCGGCTTCCTTGCCCGAACCCAGCGACACGCCGTTGCACTGCATCGGGTTGCTGCCCCGGTCGATGACGAAGTACTGCCCGTTGCGGCACAGCACCTGCGCATGCACGCGCGACACGGTGCGGTCCGGGTCGTCGAGCACCAGCGTGTTGGTGTCGGCCCGGCCGATGGTGCCGCCGTTGGGGCCGAAGTCCGCGGCAATGGCCTGCCCGGCCGGAGCGCCTTGCCGGGTGATGACAGCGATATGGATCATGAATCGGCCCCCGAAGGCTCTGTGCCTGAATGCGCCCGAACAAACTCGCAAGGAGTATTCATTCCGTGGGGCATGTTGGCAATCTCGCCTAAAGAGGTATGCCGTCGCCGAGCCAGCGCTGCTGCCGCCACGCCGGCGCGCTGGTTGCGAACAGCGGCGCGTGCGCGTCGAGCAGCGCCAGGTGCAGCGCCGCCGCCACGCGCTGGCGCTGGAAGCCCTCACGCAGCACACCCGTACAGGAGTCCGGCGAGACCGGCTGCCCCATGAAGAGCCGCGCGCCGGGGACGAAGCGCGCGCCGTTCTGATGCCACCACGCGCGGACCTTGTCGATGTCGGGCCAGGGCAAGGCGATGTCCTCGGGCAGCTCCACGTTGTCGTCGTCGGGGTCGTCGGTCGGCCCGTCCTCGAAGCCGTCGGGCGGCGGAACCTCCATCTGCGCGAGGTTGAAGTCCACGCCCGTGATGGTCACGAAGGCCTCCGCCGCGATGCGCGCCGTGGCCGGCTGCGCCATCTGCTCGATGAGCCACGGCACGTAGCGCGCGTCCCCGATGAAGCCCGAGCCGATGATGCGCAGGCGCTGCGCTTCGGGCAGCGCCGCGCTGTCGAGCAGCAGCGCATGGCCCGGTGCCGGATCCATCGCCTGCAGCGCGAGCTGGAACGCGCGCGGCTGGCGCGGCCCGCTCTTCAGCGCAAAGGCCGAGAGCACATCGAGCGCCTGCGCCCGGTCGCCGAGCAGCACCGCCGCCCACGCGGCCCAGAAGCGCAACTCGGGCTTGGCCTCGCCGAGCAGCGACCGGGCCTGCGGCAACAGATCGGCACGGCCCAGCTCGCCTGCCGCACGCAGCGCGCGGATGCGCACGCTGTCTGGAGCGCCTGCAAGCAGTTGCCCGAGCAAAGCGCCCGGATCACGCCGATGCAGCGCGCAGGCCGCCACGCCGAGCTTCTGCCGCAATGGCGAGGCGTCTTCGAGCAAGGCCTTGACGCGGCCGCCCAGATACTTGGGCTCGACCCAGCCCAGCGCGGAGATCAGGCCGGGCACGACCTCGGGCAGGTCTTTGGCGCGCTCCACCAGATCGTCGAAGCGGCCATCGACCGCCTCGATGGCGAGCACGGCGGCGACGAAGAAGTCTTCGGGGCCTTCGTTGTCGGTGAGCGCCAGGGCATGCTGCCAGCCTTCATCGCCGGCAACGCGCAAGCCGTCGACGTGGGCGGCGAGGCGTTCGTCGAGGTCGGCGAACTGCTGGGGCGAGTAGTTGGGAGCGTGGACCGCGCTGGCGCGTTGGAGCCAGAGGAAGGAGGCTTCGTCGGCGTGTTCGGCGACAACGGAGGGCAGCGTGTCGGAGTCCATGGGGAAGCTCCTACTCGAAATGCACCCGCACGATGGGCAGTGTCTCGTGCCAGGCGCAGCACAGATTGACGATCAGATCCCATGCTTCTGCGTCCGCGTTGTCCCAGATCCATTCGTAGTAGTGGATGGTGCGCGGATCGTTGAACATGGCTTGCGCGCCGCCGACTTCCACGGGAACGTCAGGATCCAAAGGGTAGGCCAGGGTGAGTACATCCCACAACGCCAGGGTGGAGAGCAGCTTCCGGCCCACATCCGGGGGCACCGGCAGCGCGAATTCGATCTCCACCAGCAGTGCGTAGGTGCCGCCCATGTCTTCCGGGAACTCGACTTCGAAGGGCGGGGAATCCGGCATCGCCGGACGCACCCCGCTGTCGATCAGCAGGTCGAGCTCGCGCTGCCCCAGAACGGCACGCGCGGACCGGACGGCTTCGTCGTCGTGGCGCCCGTGCGCCAGCATGCCAGCCAGCACGCCAAAAGCCGTCACGGGCAGATCGTCGACGTCCACCCGGCCATGCACTGACGCACCTGCCACCCAAAGCTCCAGCGGCGCCGAAGGACGCAGCCTTGCGGGAAAGAAGAAGCCGGCACCGATCGCATCGACGAAGCTGCGAAGCCGCCGCCCCACCACCTCGACCGCACCCGCGGGACCCTCTGCCGGCGTGACCTCCAGCAGGAGCGGACCGCTGTAGCGCTCAGACGAAGAAACGTCGAACCCACTCATAGGCGTCGTCTCCCTGCATGCCGTCGACCGCGACCTCGTCGAGTGCCTCGTCGGGCGCAACGACGGGCGCCACCATGCGGCCGACGGCGTGGTAGACGGGCAGAGGATCCCGCCGATTCACGTCCCCCAGTGCCGGCGCCGCCCCGGCACGCACCATCGCCCCGCCCGTACCGAGCGGCAGCACGCTCACCTCCGCGGGCGCGTTCCGCGCCAGCGCTTCGCCTCCCCCCAGAGCGGCTGTCAATCCGGGGCCGAGCAGGGTCAACCAGCTCACCACGGCCAGGCCCATCTCGGAGGCATTCGCGATAGACAGCGGTTTGCCGTAGCCGAGGCCCGGATGGCGTCGCAACAAAGGGGCGGCCCAGTCGCAGATCGCACGGTCCACCGAAGGGTCGCGGTCCCACAGCAGCGAGTAGCCGCAATAGCCACTCGCCAACGGAAATTCGGCGAGCGCATCCTGCACCAGCCGCACCACGAGGTCCGGGCTGTCACCCGACTCGACGGGCAGGACCATTCGGAACACATGGCGCTGGGGTTCGAAGTTGCCCATCAACGAGATGTCGAGCGCCGGCGCGGCGATGTCGCGCGCAGTGGCGCCCGAATGCGCCTCGAATCCCAGCACCTTTGTCGCCAGCAAAGCGGGGGCGGAAAACCAGTGGCGCGGTCCCTCGAGTGCCTGGGGCTCGAAGGGACGGAAGCGCTTCATGTCGCCCGTGCGATAGACCGAAAGGCGATCACCGAACGCCTCGCAGAACACGCGCAGGAATCTCTCGAACCCGGCCCCGTCGGAGGGAACTCCGAATGAAAAGGCGACGAGCTCGAGACAAGGCACCGCCGCCACGCGCTTGTCGAATTTCAGGGTGAACTTCTCGGCATCCATCTGACGTCCTTTCAAGTGCACAGACAGTCGGGAGGGGGTTTGGCATTGGGATCGGTGCCGACGGTCATGGTAGTGACTTTGTCCTTCTGCGATTTCGGCATCGAGTCCATCAAGGACTGCTGGTTCTTGGTGAGCGTGTCATTCGGAAACTTGACCTCGACGAAATGCTTGATGTCCTTGACGCCCAGCGACTTCAATCCGGGGGTGACTCCGGCCGCTGTAATGATGATGTCCCACTTGACGAAGGCACGGCCATTGGCGACCTTGGAACCCCATTTGCCGATGAGGTCCTTGCCCGCCTGCCCCACCTCGGTGAGCAGCCCCGGATTCTTGGTCCCGCGCTTTCGCGGGTCCAGCAGGTTGCGCATCTCGTTCTGGAACTTGCTGGTCGAGGGCTTCTGCTTCTTCTTGTTCTGCTTGGCCTTCTTCCTGGCCTTGTTGTCGCCCTTCTTCTTCTTTTCCATCGCCTTGCAGGCAGCTTCGCAGAGTTTCTGCGCCAAGGCCTCATCACCGTCCAGCGCATCGATCAGCGGCTGCTGCGCAACCCCGCCCAGATTCGCCGCGTTCTCGGAGTTGTGGAACATCTTGTCCGTGAGCCGGGCCGTGTTCTTGCCGTCCATCTTCACGTCGAAGGAATAGAGGATCCAGGTCGCCTCCTTCATGAAGGTGCTGGACTTGACACCCCCCGCCACGCCTGCGTTGTCACCGTTGGAAATGGCGAACTTCGAACCCTTGTTCGCAGCCATCGCCTTGTCGCCTTTGACGGTGCTGGTGCCGCTCGACAGCGTGATCGAGTTGGCGATGTTCGGATAGGGAACCGGCACAGGACCACCGGGGCTCGGCGTCTTGCACACGTCGGGAATCGTCGCGGTGCTGATGCCGATGCTGAACTTGTGGACCAGCGTGAGACTGGTGCCGTTGACCCTGATGGTGAGCGGCACGACTCAGCCTCCCATCGGTCCCGCGCAGCGCACCAGCACCGCACCGCGCTCGCCCGACTCGGAACTGCCCCAGACCATCGACACCGGCCCCTTGGCGTAGCGCTTGCGATTGGCGATGACAGCCAGCGCCATGTGCAGCGGCGGCCCCGCCGCACCCACGTCGCCCCAGCAGTCGGCTGGCGCGATGAAATCCGATGCCGAGCGGAAGTGTTCTCCGTGGCGCAGCGTGGCAAAGCCGAACTCGTCGGCCCGGTAGGGCTCTCCGTTGAGATCGCAGACCACGTTGTCCACTTGCTCGCCGGGCGCAAGGGCCCGCAGCGCGGCGCGGAAGGCCTGGGTCAAGCCCTCGCCGATGCACACCGTGTCCGTCTTGATGAGCCTGGACTCCATGCCGATGCCAACCGACACCAGTTCACCCAGTGGTGCGATGCCGCACAGCTGCGCCAAGCGAGGCGTTCCGAACAACACCGCGCCAGCTGCCTCGCCGGGGATGAAGCCCCAGGCATTGTTGAGCGGGCCGCCGCCGTGGAGTTGATCGCAGGCTTCGACCCATTCGAGCGTCTCGGGTGCGAGGTACGAGTCGGTGCCCGCCACCACGCACGCATCGAAGGCATCACGCGCACAACCGGCCTCGGCGGCCGCCACGCCCATGTGGCCTGCTGCATGGCCGACCTCGAAGCGGGCGATACGGATGAATCGATCCCCCATGCGCTCCCGTATGGCCTGCAACACGTCATCGGCCAGGCCATCGGGCCGGCCAGGCCGAGGCGGCGGCAGCGCCAGTGCAAGGCCGATGCGCGGCGAGAGGTTTCCGCCAAGGTCGGTCAACGGCGCCAACGCCTCCTCGATGGCCGGCAGCAGCAGTGCGCCCAGCCGCGCGGCACCGCCGAGGCCCACGTCGAGCCAGGGCGCTCGCGCGATACGCATCGCCTCGCCGGCGGTGTCGACCATGTACGAGTGCTCGGAAAAGCCACACACACCGGCGCGCGCGGCTGCGGCGCTAGCCCACACATTGCGCCCTATCGGCGTGCTGGCGCCGAGCCCGAGGATCTGCAATGCGTTGCCCGCCATGCTCAGGCCTCCATCGCCTGCTCCGGCGCGCTCTCGCCCAGGCGCAACAGCCTTTTCTCGACGATGCGCGTCTTCAGCAGCTTGTGAACCTTGGGGTGGCAAGGCAAAGCGCTGTGCCAGACCAGCGAAACACGCATCACCGCCGGCTCGAGGATCACCGTGTGCAACTGCGGTCGCTCATGCAGTACCTGCGTGCCGTCGGAGAAGAAGGTTTCGAAGCCCAGCAGCACGCGCGGCAGCGTGAAGCGGATATCGGACTGCTGCGCCAGATGCACCATCAACACCGGCTCTCCACCCACCAGAAACTGCGGCGCCTGCTGATCCCCCGGCGCGCACTGGTAATGCCGATCATCAAAATCCACAGGCAACAGTGGCATCCGGTCCCGCTGCCAAGCCTCGTCATACGTCCCCGCGAACCCCGCGCGCGGCTGCCAGTGATTGCACAGCGGTCCGAACCCCGCAGGCTCGGGCCTGTCGCTCCACGCCCGCACGCATTGATCCGGATACTCGATGTTCGGCAGCCGCACGCCTTCCGCACGCGCCGCTTCCAGTACAAAGCCGGTGCCCACCGGGTTGCGCACGTCGAACTGCGGCAACGGCGCGTCGCGCGTCCACGGGTCGATGCCGCCGTATGCGCGCTCCCACACCAGCGGCATGGTGCTGAAAGGATCGGGCTCCGATGGCGCGCCGCCCAGCCACACGCGGTCGCCGGTCACGCGCAGGCGCTTGGCAATCGGGCCGACGCGCAGGCCCACGTCGAGCTGCGTCACGGGCACGCCGCCGGGCGCATGCGCATTGCCGATCAGCAGCACGTCGGTCGTCTGCTTGGTGCGCACCAGGTCCATCTCGTAGAGCAGGCTGGGCCGGGGCGCGGCCTCGTCGACGAAGACGGGCGCCTGCGCGACGGGCGGTTGTCCGGCGGCGACGCTCGTCTGGCCATCGGGCGAGACATCGAAGCTGCACTTCACCGCCACGAGCCAGATCTCCGCGCCGTCGCGGTCACGCACCCAGGTGCGTTCGGCGGCGTAGGGTGTGCGGTTGTCGAGCTGCCACATGGCGGGTGCCTCGTTCGTCAGTTGATGCCCACGTAGGCACCCTTGACGCGGTTGGCGCCGCGCGAGCGCGTGAGCACGTAGTTGCCGTTGATCAGCACCTTGCCCGCGCGCGTGAGCACGATGCTGGCGTCGCCGCAGCGCAGCTCGATGCGCTCGCGCCCCTGCAGCACGACGCGCTCGCCGTCCACGCGCGCGTCGAGCACGGGCGGTGCCTCTCTGCGCGGCGGCTGCACACGCCCGACGATGACCGGGCGCCGCACCTCGCCCTGCTCGAAGGCCACGACGATGGCCGCACCGGCATCGCCGGGCGCCAGGCCTACCGTGGAGAGCGCCTGCACCGGCGCCATGCCTTCGCCCAGCGTGACGAGGAAGCGCCCCTCGGCATCGAAGCCGGCGAAGGCGGCCACCGCCACGCCCTGGCCCGGCAGCTTGGACCAGGCCGCCACGCTGTGCAGCACGCTGCGCGCGCTCCGGAGATCGGTGTGGTGTTCCACGGCTCAGTCCTCCCCCAGGTTGGAGCCCTTGATCTTGATCGAGCCGCCGGCCTTGAACGACGCGGTGCCGTCGGCCTTGATGGTGATCTTGGCGCCCTTGATGGTGATGCCGCTGGCGTTCATGACGATCTTGCTGCCGCCCGCCTTGAGCATGATGGTGGGCGCCTCGACCATGCAGATCGCGCCCGCCTTGATCTTGATCGGCCCCTTCGATGTCTCGGCGATCACCGCCGCCGAGAGCTTGTGCGGGCCGCCGACCGTGATCGACTGCAGCGCGCCCACGTTGACCTTCTGCACGCCGCCCACGCTCACCATCTGCGCGCCGCCCACCGACACGGTCTGCACGCCGCCCACGTTGATGGCCTCGCCCGCGCCCACGCTGTGCATGCGGCCCGCCCCCACGGTGTGCGCCTCGGCCACCGAGATGGTGGTGGTCTGCATGCCGTTGACGGTGTGGCTGCGCCCGCCGGTCACGGTGACGGTCTCGCCGCCGTTCACGGTCTCGGTGCGATGCCCGGTGATGGTGATGGTCTCGGTGCCGCCCACGGTCTCGCCGCGGTTGGAGCCTATGGAGATGGTCTGGTTGACGCCCACGTGCTGCGTCTGGTTGTTGCCCACGCTCTCCGAATCGTCCACGTCGACGGTGTCGGTGCGGCTGTTGTGCACGGTGGTCGTCTGGTTGTGCTCCACCGTGGTGTTCATGTCGTACTGGCCGTGGATGGTCACCTTCTCCTTGCCGGCGGTGTCGTCCATCGACAGTTCGTTGTAGCCCTTGCCCTTGTGCGTGTTCGACTTGATGCCGCTCACCACGGCGCCGGCCGGCAGGCCGAAGGGCGCCATCGATTCGCCGTTGTAGAAGCGCCCGACGATGATGGGCTGGTCGGGGTCGCCGTCCAGGAAATCGACGATCACTTCCTGGCCGATGCGCGGAATGCTGACCGCGCCCCAGCTCTTGCCGGCCCAGGGATGCGACACGCGCACCCAGCATGAGCTGTTCTCGTCGTTCTTGCCGTAGCGGTCCCAGTGGAACTGCACCTTCACGCGGCCGTGCTCCTCGGTCCATATCTGCTCGCCGCTGCGGCCCGTGACGATGGCGCTCTGCGGGCCGGGCATGGTCACGCGCGGCGTCAGGCGCGGCGGGCGCCAGGGCGTGTTCAGCGGAATCACCGTGAGCAGGAAGCTGCTGCTCGCGCGCTGGCCGGTGCTCAGCGCGGGCGTCTGCGCGATCAGGTCGCCCACCAGTTCGCCCAGCCCGGTGTTGACGGGGTCGTCGGCCAGCGCGTCGTGCAGCACCGCGTCGATCGAGCGCCGGCTCTCGGGGAAGTTGGCGCCTTCGTAGCCGGGGTGGCTCGCGGCGAAGGTGCACGCCGCGATCAGGTAGTCGCCGTCGCGCTTGCCGTCGGGGTCGCCCTTGAAGGCGAAGCTGCGCCCGGCGGTCACGTCGGGCCAGCCGGTCAGCGCCCAGTGGCGCTGGCGCCGGCCGATGAGTTCGTCGAGCCGCAGTTGCGCGAGGTTGTCGGTGTCGTCGCCCGACTGGTAGCCGCCCGGGAACTCGAACACTTCGAGGTCCGACAGCTCGTGCGTGTCGGGGTCGCCCTTGTCGGCGCGCAGCTGCTTGCTGATGACCTTGAAGTCCCGGTCGCGCGACGCGAACTTGCCCGATTCGAACTGGCGCGAACTGATCCAGCGCGTGATCTCGTTGAAGCGCCCTTCCGATGCGCCGCGCTGCACGTGGTTCAGCGTGTCGGCGGCGGGCAGCTTCTCGTGCGCCAGCGTGCTGGTGTCAGAAAGGTACAGGGTGCCCGGCGCGTCGTGCGCGTCGAACCAGTAGTAGATGCCCTCTTCTTCCAGAAGGCGCGAAAGAAACTGGTAATCGCTCTCGCGGTATTGCACGCAGTACACGTGGGGCTCATGCGGGCCGACCACGCCGCCCGCCTTGAGCTTCTTGAGGCTGCCGACCGGGCTGTCGTCGAGCACCGCATCGATCACGCCCAGCACCGGCTTGTTCTGCAGGATGCGCGCGTTGACCCGCTTGCTCAGCAGCCAGAACCACGAGCGCAGGCTGATGCGGTATTCGAGGAAACGCCCGCTCTGTGCCACGCGCGTGAAGCGCACCGCATGCCCCTGGCAGTGCCGCTTGTGGGTGCCGCCATCGGCATCGGCGAACTCGATCGCGACGTCGAAGGAGCGGCCAAGTATGTCCGCTGCATCGATGCTTTCGTTGTCGGTCAGCACGGTGAGTTCGTAGGCCGACGGGCGCGCCAGCACCTCGTGGCCCACGATGCGCCAGAACATGAGCTTGTCGACTACGGGCGAATCGCCCTGGATGCTGAACTTGTGATCGGCCATGCCTTGCGCCCCTTTTCTTTCGTTCCCCTCCCGAATCGCACCGCCGGCCCGCCCATGCGGCGGCGTAGCCCTACGGCGCCAGCAGCAGCACCAGCGGCTGGCTCGGCACCGTGCGCACGCCCGGGCAGTTGGTGCTGTTCTGCAGCGACGTGCTGGTGAGCCGCGACGCGGGCATGCCCATCCACAGCACCGTGAAGGCGCCGGTGAGATGGCGGCTCGGCCCCATCACCGTGCCCGAGGCCACGCCCAGCATCACGCCCGCGTTGTCGCCGTTGGTCATGGGAATGGTGGTGCCGAGGTTGTGCGCCGGCCCGCCCATGATGAGGATCGTGGGGCAGTTCGGAATCGCCATCGGCCCCATCGCGATGTTCGGATACGGCACCGGAATGGGCGACGGCGCGGCGGGCGTGATGCAGACATCGGGAAAGCCCATGTCGGTGCCCATCAGCTGGCAGTTGGCGAACATTTCTTTTCTCTTCCCTTGCCGCTTCAACCGAAGTGGATCTGCGCGCCGCGCGCCTTGACGAGCTCGCGGCCGTTGACCAGCGTGTGCTCGCCTTCGAGCCGCAGCAGTTGCTTCGCCTCGCACTCCAGGTGCGTGGCCGCCACGCGGTCGATGCCGTCGGTGGTGCGCAGGTAGTGTTTGCTGAAGTGCTGCACGCGGTCCATCACCGACGACAGCACCGAGCCGACCAGCTTGATGCCGGTGCCCACCACGGTGAGCTGGCGGCCGACGACGTCCGCGGTGTCGGTGGCCAGGCGGGTGCGCCGGGTGGCCACGTCGAGCTCTTCGGCCGCGAGTTCGAGCCGGCCGCCTTCCACGGCGATGCGCATGCCGTTGCCTTCGCAGCTGACGACGTTGGCGGTGCCCTCCTCGCGCTGCAGCACGGCCATGACCCAGACTTCGTCGGGCGCGATGCGCAGGCAGGCGACGCTGTCGCCGGCGGCGGGTTCGAGCAGGCAGCTCGCCGCGCGCCGCGTGCGAAGCCGCAGGCCGCCGCTGTCGACGACGAGCGCGCCGACCTCGTCGCGGCCGAGCACGCCGACGCACCACTGGCCGGTGATGGCCTGGGCGGACGCCGGTTTCAGGCTGCTTGTCTTCATGGTGTGTTCCTCCGTTGCTTGGCTTCGATGTGGGGTCATGCGACCAGCGGCTGCCAGCGCTCGGACTTCTCCAGCTCCGGGTCGCTCTCGATGGCGCGTGCGCGGTCGGTCATCTGCGCGTCCTGCGTATTGGCGCCATGCAGCACGGTGCGCATCAGCGTGGCGCGGCGCAGGTCGGCGGTGCCGAGGTCGGCATGGCGGAAATCGGCATAGGTGAGTTCGGCGCCCGTGAAGTTGGCGCCGCGCAGCTTCGCGCCCGCGAAGTGCGTCTGGTACAGGTCGCAGCCCGAGAAGTCGGCCTGCGGCAGCGTGGCCCCGGTGAACAGCGCCTGCCTCAGCTGCGCGCCGGAGAAGTCGCAACCGGTGCCGCTCGCCTCGCAGAAGATCGACGAGGGCGCCACCGCCTTTGCGAACTTGGCGCCGTCGAGCCGCGCGGCCTGGAAGTTGCACTGCCGCAGCACGATGCCGCTGAAGTCCGCGCCGCCCAGGTCGGCGGACGAGAACTGGCAGCCCTCCAGCGCCAGCCCCGCGAACGACATGCCCTTCAGCGAGGTCTTGAAGAACACGTTGCGCAGCATGCGCGCGCCGGTCCATGTGAGGTGGGACAGGTCGCACTCGTTCACCGTGGTGTAGTGCCAGCTGGTGTCGTCCGCGCACACGTCCAGCAGCACCGACTGGCTGAGCACGGCCGAGTCGAGCTGCGCGCCGCGCAGTACCGCATGGTCGAGCCGGCACTTCGCGACGGTGGCCATGGTGAGCACGCTGCCGGCCAGCTGCGCGTGCGTCAGGTCGCATTCGGTGAACACAGCGCCGTGCAGGTTGGCCTCGCGCAGGTCGACGTGGTCGAGCAGGCAGCGGTTGAACACGGCCTTGCGAAGGTTCGCGCCGGAGACGAGCGCGCCGCGCAGGTCGCACTGGTCGAACACGGTCTCGCGCAGGTCTGCCGCGCGCAGGTCGGCTTCGGCAAGGTTGACCCTGGAGAACACGCCGCCGCCCAGCGGCAGTTTCGCGAACTGGCCCTTGCGCAGGTCGAGGCCTTCCAGCGTCTCTCCGACGCCGACGGCAATAGCGAGCAATAGGGGTGTCATGCCGCGGCCTGCTGTTCAGGGGTGAGACGGGGCCAAGTGCGCGCGCGCTGGAGCAGCGCGCCGTCGAAGCTGGTCGAGCCGTCGAGCCGCACGCGGCTCAGGTCGGCGCCGAAGAGGTTGCTGCGCCGCAGGTCGGCGCCGCGCAGGTCGGCCGACTGGAACACCGCGTCGCTGAAGTTCACGCCCGACAGCAGCGCTCCGGTGCACACGGCCTTGCGCATCAGCACGCCCTTGGCGCTGGCCAGCCGCAGGTCGGCCCCCTCGAGCCGCGCGTCGCAGAGGTTGGCGCCGTCGAGCACGGCACGCACCAGCTTCGCGCCGCGCAGGTCGGAGGCGCCGAAGTTGAAGTTGCGCAGGTCGGCCAGGCCCATCTCGGCATCGGCGAGGCTGGTGCCCTTCACGGCCACGGCACCGGCGCACTTCGCGCCCATGAGCCGGGCGGCATCGAGCTTGCAGGTGACGAAGGTGGCGGCTGCGAGCGTGGCTTCGTGCATGTCCACGCCGGTGAGGTCGCATTCGATGAAGTTGCAGGCCGACAGGTCGGCCTCGGGCCAGCGCATGCCCTTGAGGTCGAGCTTGTGGAAGACCTGGCCCGCGAGCAGCGCGCCGGTCCAGTCCGCCTCGCCCCAGGAGGTGTCGAGCAGCCGGGCTTTCGTGAAGTTGGCGCGCCGCATCTGCGTGCTGCCGAAGGCGCAATGCATGAGCGTGGCCTGCGAGAAATCGCAGCCGTCGAACACGCCGCGCGCGAGCCGCGCCTTGCCGAGGTTGGCCTCGCGAAAGCCGGCGCCGATGGCGATGGCGCCTTCGAGGTTCGCATGCGCGAGCACCGCCCCCGAAAAAATGGCGCCCGAGAGGTTGGCGTTGCTGAAGTCGGCGCTCTCCAGCCATGCGCCTTCGAAGTTGACCTCGCGCAGGTCGAGGCCCGAGAAGTCGGCTCCCGTGAAATCGGCGCGCGGGAACAGCCTGATGCCGGCCGCGATGGCGCGCGTCATTTCCGCGCGCAATGCCGCCGCCGCATCGGCCGGCATCGCAAAGGCCGGCGGCTGCACATGCGCGGACTGCAGGTAGCCCTTGCGCTGCACTTCCTCGAGCTCGCAGAGCCTGCCGAACATCGGCGTCAGGTCGACCTTGCGAGTGCTGCCCGCCGCCTGCGCCTGCATCTCGGCCAGGTGCTTCTCGGCGCTGTAGAGCGGCGGGCCGCGGTGCTGAACCTTGGCAAGGTCGATGCGGTGCTGCTGCGCCGCTTCCAGCGCGTTCTCGAGCACGGTCACGGCGTCTTCGACGGCGGCCCAGCCCTGCGCGTCGGCCTCCTTCATCTTCTTCTCGAGGTACGGGGGCAGCGCGTCGCCCACCGGCACCTTCTCGCGCGGCGGCATCCTGATGCCGAGCGCGTCGGGGTCCTTGCCCATTTCCACGGCCTTGTCGCGCGCGAACTCGACGTCCATCTCGGCCCGGCGGTACTGCGCCTCGCCCTGCAGGCCGTCCATGCCGAACGGCGCCTTGGCGGCTTCCACGTCGGGGTCGAGCGTGCCGATGCCTTCGGGCAGCAGGTCGCTGTCGATGATGGCGTGGACGGGGCCCATCTTCGGGTCGGCGCGTCTGGCGGCGGCTTCGAGGTAGTGCGCGTCGCTGCGCGGCTCGCCGGTGCGCTCCACCGCGCCCATCAGGCTGGCCACGTCGGAGCCGTCGTCGGTGCCGACCTCGGCCAGCCCCTGGAAGATCGCGATGCAGCGCTCCGCGTGCGGGAAGAACCACACGGTGGTCAGCCGCAGCGGCACTTCGCGCACCTTGGGCTCGCTGCTGCCGGCGATCCTGTAGCCGACGAACACGCGCGCGCGCAGGCCCGGCAGGCGGCCTTCGATGCGCGGCTTCTGCGGGTGCATGTTGTCGAAGGCGAAGGCCTCGTCGCCGGCGAGCGGCGCGGCCATCCACTGGTCGGGAGGCGCGAGGTTGAAGTAGCGCCAGTCGGTGTCGGGCGCAAAGCCCGGCGCATGCAGCTTCAGGTAGTCGGCGTCGTAGGTGCCGCGGTATTGCGCGCGCTGCGGATGCATCAGGTCGAGCGCGCCGAAGCCGGCAGGCGCAATGGCCTGGTCGGGCCGCAGCAGGCGGTCTTGCGGCAGCTCGGTGTTCGGCAGCCACAGGACGCCGTCGCGCGCCTGCCGGCCCCGGCCTTGCGGGTTCTGCGCGAAATCGGCGCCGCCGTAGGCGGCGGCCCAGTCGAGCGGCATCGACTCGAAGGGCCGCGGCGCGCTGGCGCGCGTGCCCTCCCAGTGCCGCTCGCCGAAGACGAGCAGCGTCTTCTCGCACGCGCCGAAGCGCGCGCGCACCGCGCAGGCCTCGGGCCGGCCGGGCGGCGCGAAGGCCTTGCCGTGCACCAGGAACTCGGGCGTGAGCTTGGCAACGCCTTCGTCGATCAGCGGCTGCGCCATTTCCTTCGCCAGAAAGGACCACATCGACTGCTCGGCCCACAGCGTGCCGCGCTCGCCCTGCGCGAAAGGCAGGTGCAGGTACGCGCTGACGCTGAGTCCGAACCGCTTGCGGAACTCGATGGGCCGCGTCGAGAGGCCGAGCGCCTGGGGCTTGAGGACTTGCATTCGGCGCCCCGGCTAGTCGCCTTCGGGCTCGCGCTCTTCGGGCGGCCGGGCCGAGCCGTCGGGCTCGACGGCGTTGTTGACCTTGCCCAGGTCGGCGGTGCCGCTGGGGTCGCTGGAAAAGACCTCCGCGAGCGGCAGCCCCAGGCCCATGACCGGCACCAGCCCGAGGATGGCGTCGGTGCGCCGGTTGCGGGCCTTGCCCGCCAGCGCCCGCAGCCGGTCTTCCAGGCTGTGCAGGCCTTCGGCATGCGCGTCGTCGGCGGCCTTGCCCAGGGCATCGGCCGCATCGGCGTACTGCTTGAGCGTGGCGCCGATGTCGACGTAGGCCGAGGCGGCGCCCGCCACCGCGGCCAGTCCGCCGGCCACCGCGGCTACCCCGGCGCCCGCGCCGCCGGCCCCCGGCGTGAAGGTGTGCAGCGCCGATTGCTTGACATCCATCGCCACCGCCGCGATGTCGGGCGCCGCGCAGTTGGTGAGCTTCACGCCCGCGGTGTTCTCGATGTTCACGCCCAGCACGTTGGCCATGGCCAGCGCCAGCGCGTTCTCGATGCTCATGCCGATGAAGGTCGAGCGGGTCACGCCCATGTTGGCTTCGCTGTTGGTGCCGATGTAGCCGCTCGAATTGGAGCCCAGCACCGTGGTGTTCGAGCCGATGGAGGTGGCGTTGATGTCGCCCACCGCCATCATCTCGATCTTGGTGTTGCTCACCAGCTTGATCTTGTCGGCCATCAGCCCCAGCGGGCCGCTGGGCACGGTGATGTACTTGGAGCTCGCGCCCGTCACCAGCCAGTCGATGTGGCCGGCCTCGAAGCTCATCTTCGCGGCCTTGTAGGTCAGGTTCCCGCTGACGGTGATGGTCTGGTTGCCGGTCACGTTGCGGGTTTCGCCGGCGCGCGAAGTGTCGGTGCGCGCGCCGGTCACGTCGCTCAGGCTGGTGCCCGTGACCATGGTCTTGTCGTCGGCGTCGACGAAGGTGGTGCGGTTGCCCACCACCTGGTTGTTCTGGTTGCCCTTGACGGTGTTCTTCTGGTCGACCACCACCATGTTGGTGTCGTTACGCGTGACGGTGCTCTTGCGGTCGCGGTCGACCAGGCTGGTCTGGTCGCGCTTGACGGTGACGGTCTGGTCGCGGTCGATGGTGGTCGAGTCGTCGCGCTCCACGCTGCGGCTCATGTCGAGCTCGGCGTGGATGTTGATGTTCTCCTCGCCCTTCTTGTCCTCGAACATGATCTCGTTGTAGTTCGCGGGACCGCCGCCGGGCGTGGAGCGGGTCTTGAAGCCGCTCTGCGTGGGCGACTTGTACGGAATGGGCTGCTCGTCGTTGTAGACGCGCCCGACGATGACCGGCCGGTCGGGGTCGCCGTTGAGGAAGTCGACGATCACCTCCTGCCCGATGCGCGGAATGAAATAGCCGCCCCAGCCCTTGCCGCCCCAGGGCTGCGACACGCGCACCCAGCAGGTCGACTTCTCGTTGCTCTCGTCGTAGCGGTCCCAGTGGAAGTGCACCTTCACGCGGCCGTGGTCGTCCACGTGCAGCTCGTCGCCCTTGGGTCCGACCACGATGGCGGTCTGCGGGCCCGGCATGACCGGGCGCGGCGTGAGGCGCGGCGCGCGGAACGGCCGCTCGGCGGGCATCACGGTGAGCAGGAAGGCGCTGGCGCCGGTCTGTCCGGCCACCATCGCGGGCGTGGCGGCGATCAGGTCCTCGAGCACTTGCAGCGTGTCGGCGTTAACGGCGTCGTCGCGCAGCACCTCGGCCAGCGCCGCCTGCACCGGCCGCGCGGCCGACCCGGCGCTCACGCCCTCGTAGCCGCGATGGCTGGCGACGAAGGTGCAGGCCGCGATGATGTAGTCGCCGTTGCGCGTGCCGTCGGGGTCGCCCTCGAACTTGAAGCTGCGGCCGGCGGCGGCGTCGGGCCACGGCGTCAGCGCCCAGTGGCGATCGCGGCGCGCATTGAGTTCGTCGCCGCGCAGCTTGGCGCGGCTTTCCCCGTCGTCGCCGGTGAAGTAGCCGCCGGGGAACTCGAACATCTCGAGCGTGGCCAGTTCGTGTTCGTCCGACGCATCGATGTCGGCGCCGAGCTTTTTCTTGATGGCCTTGAAGTCGCTGTCACGCGACGCATGCTTGCCGGTGTCGAACTGCCGCCCGCTCACCCAGCGCGACACTTCGTTGAAGCGCGCCTCGGCCGCGTCGGTGGGCATGTGGTGCAGGGTGTCGTTGGCGGGCAGCTTCTCGTGGGCGATGTCGCTGGCGTCCGACAGGTGCATGGTGCCGGGGGCGTCGTGCGCGTCGAACCAGTAGTACACGCCCTCGTCCTCCAGCAGGCGCGAGAGGAAGCCGTAGTCGCTTTCCTGGTGCTGCACGCAGTAGCGGCGGGGGTTGTGGGTGCCGATGACGTTGTCGGCCCTGGTTTTCTTGAAGCGCTTGATGGGGCTGTCCTCGAACACGGCATCGAGCACTTCGAGCACTTTCTTTTCCTGCAGGATGCGCGAGTTCCTGCGCTTGGTGAGCAGCCAGAACCAGGAGCGCAGGGCGATGCGGTATTCGTAGTGCCGTCCCACGTGGCCCGTGCGCACGAAGCGCACGGCATGGCCCTGGCAGTGGCGCTCGTGGGTTCCGCCGTCCGCGTCCTTGAATTCGATGACGACGTCGAATGCGCGCCCGAGGATGTCCTTGGCGTCGATGGCCTTGTTCTTCGACAGCACCGTGAGTTCGTAGGCCGACGGGCGCGCGAGTGCTTCGTGGCCGACGATGCGCCAGAACATCAGGTCGTCCTTGGCGGGGGAGTCGGTCTCTATGCGGAACTCGTTGTCGGCCATCTTTTTCTCTTTTGGTCTTTTTTAAAGCGCTTGTTTCGGGGTGCGTGCACAGGGCACCGGGTGCTCCCCTCCGCGAATGTCCCCCGGGCTTCGCCCTCCTCCTTTATTTCGCTGCGGGGAGCACCCGGTGCCCTGTGCACAACGAGCGCTGCCGTTGTGTCGTTCGATCAACCAGTGCTCTGAACAACGCTCACGACGGCGGGGTGCCTTGCGCAGCGAAATAAAGGGGGAGGCCGCAGGCCGGAGGACATTCGCGGAGCAAGGTACCCCGTCGGCGTGAGCGCGCCCCGAACAACCAGCACCCGAAACCAAAAGGCAGACAGTCATTTCAGTCAAAGGCATAAGTGAAGTCAGCGTCCTTCACATCCAGCGCCACCCGCCGGATCTCGCCACCCGAAGCCAGCCGCTGCAGGTACTCCACAGAGATCGTCGGCAGAACGGTGTTGGTGAGGATCGCGTCGATCACCCGCCCGCCCGACTCCGGGTCCTGGCAACGCGCCACCACCTGGTCGACCACCGCGTCGCTGTAGTCGAACGGCACGCCGTGGTTGGCTTCCACGCGCTTCTTGATGCGGCCCAGCTGCAGCCGCACGATCTTCTTCATCATGTCCGGCGAGAGCGGGTAATAGGGAATGGTGACGATGCGCCCCAGCAGCGCGGGCGGAAACACCTTCATCAGCGGCGCCTTCAGCGCATCTGCCAGCGCGTTGGAGTCCGGCAGCAACTCAGGGTCGCGGCACATGCTCATCACCAGCTCGCTGCCCGCGTTGGTGGTCAGCAGGATGATGGTGTTCTTGAAATCGATCATGCGGCCCTCGCCGTCTTCCATCCAGCCCTTGTCGAACACCTGGAAGAAGATCTCGTGCACGTCGGGGTGGGCCTTCTCCACCTCGTCGAGCAGCACCACGCTGTAGGGCCGTCGGCGCACCGCCTCGGTCAGGATGCCGCCCTCGCCGTAGCCCACGTAGCCCGGCGGCGCGCCCTTGAGCGTGGAGACGGTGTGCGCCTCCTGGAACTCGCTCATGTTGATGGTGATGATGTTCTGCTCGCCGCCGTACAGCGCCTCGGCCAGCGCCAGCGCGGTCTCGGTCTTGCCCACGCCGGAAGTGCCGCAGAGCATGAACACGCCGATGGGCTTCTGCGGGTTGTCCAGTCGCGCGCGCGAGGTCTGGATGCGGCGCGCGATCATCTCCAGCCCGTGCTTCTGGCCGATCACGCGCTGGTTGAGCGTGTCGGCGAGCTTGAGCACCGCCTCGACTTCGTTCTTGACCATGCGGCCGACGGGAATGCCGGTCCAGTCCGCCACGACGGAGGCCACGGCCTGTTCGTCGACCGAAGGCAGGATGAGCGGCGACTCGCCCTGCACCGCCTGAATCCTGGCTTGCAGTTCGTGCAGCTCCGCCAGCAGCGCCGCCCGGTCTTCGCCCCCGGCACCCGGCGCATCCACCGGCTTGTTGCCCGCCCGCAGCTTCGCACGCAACTCCAGCAGCCGATCGACCAGCCCCTTCTCCTCCTGCCAGCGCGCGTTCAGCGCATCGAGCTGCACCTTCGACTCGGCCAGCAGCGCGGCAACCTGCGCCGCCCGCTTCGTCACATCGATGCCGATGGCCTCCTCGCGGCCGATGATCTCCTGCTCGACCGTGAGCCCCTCGATGCGGCGCATGCAGTCTTCCACCTCGGGCGGCGTCGCGTGCTGCGACACCGCCACGCGCGCGCAGGCGGTGTCGAGCAAGCTCACGGCCTTGTCGGGCAACTGGCGCGCGGGAATGTAGCGGTGGCTCAGCTTCACCGCCGCCTCGATGGCTTCGTCGAGCAGCTGCACGCGATGGTGCTTCTCCAGCACGCTGGCCACGCCGCGCAACATGAGGATGGCCTTGGTCTCGTCGGGCTCGGGCACCTGCACCACCTGGAAACGCCGCGTGAGTGCCGGATCTTTCTCGATGTATTTCTTGTACTCGGCCCAGGTGGTGGCGCCGATGGTGCGCAGGTTGCCGCGCGCCAGTGCGGGCTTCAGCAGGTTGGCCGCATCGCCGGTGCCGGCCGCGCCGCCGGCACCCACCAGCGTGTGGATCTCGTCGATGAACAGGATGATGGGCGTGGGCGAGCTCTGCACCTCGTCGATCACCTGGCGCAGCCGCTGCTCGAACTCGCCCTTCATGCTCGCGCCGGCCTGCAGCAGGCCGATGTCGAGCGTGAGCAGCTTCACGTCCTTCAGCTGCGGCGGCACGTCGCCGCGCGCCAGGCGCTGCGCGAAGCCTTCGACCACCGCGGTCTTGCCCACGCCGGCCTCGCCGGTGAGCAGCGGGTTGTTCTGGCGCCGGCGCATGAGGATGTCGACGATCTGGCGGATCTCTTCGTCGCGGCCCGTCACCGGGTCCATCTCGCCCTTCTTGGCCTTCTCGGTCAGGTCGACCGCGAACTTCTTCAGCGCGTCGCCCTTGCCCATGGCGGCCGGCGCCATCGCGCCGGAATCTTCGCCCGGCGCGCCGCTGCCCATGCCGGTGCCGTCCTGCGCGCGCATCTGCGCCTCGGGCGATGCGTCGCAGATCTTCGCGAAGTTGTCGGCCAGGTCCTCGACCTTCACTTTCTCGAACTGCTTCGACAGCCCGAACAGCGGATTGCGCAGGCTCTGCGTCTTGAGCATGCCCACCAGCAGGTAGCCGGTGCGCACCTGCGCCTCGCCGAACTGCAGGGTGGCATAGGTCCACGCGCGCTCGATGGCGTTCTCGATGTGCGGGGAGAAATCGCTGATGGCGGTGGCGCCGCGCGGCAGGCGGTCGAGCGCGGCCGTCATGTCCTTGGCGATGACCGACACGTCCAGGCCGTAGTGCTGGATCACGCGGTGCAGGTCGGAGTCCTGCGCCTGCAGCAGCTGCGCGAACCAATGCTCCAGCTCCACGTACGGGTTGCCGCGCATCTTGCAGAACACGGTGGCGCCTTCGATGGCCTTGTAGGCCAGCGAATTGAGCTTGCCGAAAAGCGCGGTGCGGCTGATTTCACTCATGGGGAACTCCGTATCTCTTCTGAACGAATGAAGATGGGTTTATTGAAAGACGCGCTGGCTGCTGCCGATGCGCACGTCCGCCGCATTCCTTGAACGGGCCGACTGCCCGAGCCACGACACCCAGCCCAGGCGCGGACTGTTGCCCTTGGCGCCGCCCAGCCGCGTGGGTGGCACCTGCTGCTTCTCGAGCACCAGTTCGGCGTCCCACTCGAGCTCGTCGCCGAGCAGTTGCTGCATCCAGCGCTGCAGCACCGGCCGTGCATCGCCGGTCGGCAGGAACATGCGGTACTGCGCCAGCGTGAGCGGGCCCAGGTGCAGGCGCACGCGATGCTGCCGGTCCCACGCGCGGGTGCCCAGCATCGCGCCCATGCCCATCGAGCGCGAGCTCTCGCCCTGCCCCAGCCGCGTGAGCTCTCCGGCAGGCAGGCTCATCCAGTGGCCGACCCAGCGCTCCAGCTTCACCGGCACGCCGAAGTAGCTGCACAGCACTGACTCCACGCTCTCCACGTTGTGCACGCGCCGCGAAAGCCAGCCCGAGAAATGCAGCCGCGCGTCGTCGTGAATCTCGTCGCGCCCCACGCGCCCCGGCGTGCCGATGCCGACCAGCGCGCCCACCTGCAGCCGGAAACGGTCTTCACCCGGGCGGTCCAGCGCCACGGCGGGCCGCGACTGCGCCCATGCGCGATAGAAGTGCAGCGAGAAGCGGTGCGAAAAGCTGTCGAGGAACGCCAGCCATGTCGGGTCGCCGTGGTTCAGGCTGCGCTCGCGGATGAAGTCGCTCAGGTGCACCGGCAGCGGCCCGTTGGGACCGATATAGCCGAAGAACTGCTGGCGCAGGCGCGGCGGCGAATGCGCGGTCGCGGGCTCGAAGCGGCTGAAGCTCGCGGGCGCGAACGACAGCGAGGGCTCCTGCCCCACGCGCACCGGCTCCGCGCCGGGCAGCAATGCACGGCCCCAGCGCGGCGTGGTCTTCGCGACCGACTCCAGCCGACGCATCACGGCGAAGTAGTCGAAGGCCCACGGCTCGGCCGACCACTCGCGCAGCGCGGCATCGACGCGCGTGCTCACAGGATCTGCCGCGTCCCGCACAGCGGCCTCCAACGCATGGTCTCGCCCTTGCCCGCGATGCGCAGCACGGTCTCGACGAAGTGATTGACCTCCACATGGCGCGCCAGAAAGCGCGCGAGCACGGCACCGAACAGGAACACGCTATGGCCGTGGAAGGCGTCCTTGTCGACCTCGAGCGTCACCTCCAGCCCGCGGCCGAAGGCGATCGGGCCCTTCAGCGGCAGGCGCCGTGCCACCGGCTTGCTCTTCACCGACAGCAGCCCGCGCACCTGGCCCTGGCGCATCTCGTCGGCATGCACCGCATAGAGCATCAGCGTTTCGCGCAGCGCGGCGGCGCCCTGCTCGGGCGTGCTGTCGGACAGCGACAGGTAGTTGATCGCAAGGTGGTCGACCACGCGCCAGCCCAGCCCCTGGCTCACCACCGGCGACACCGGCCGCGAGGGTCCGCGCACCATGCGCACGCGCTGCACGGGGAATGAATCGACGCAGTCGAAGTCGTTGTCGCGGCCCAGCGGCATCAGCAGGGGCAGGTCGCGGTTGGTGCACAGCGCCGTCACCGCGAGCTGGCGCAGCGCGGCCGAGTACGGCGCCTGCTGCGGATCGACGATCTGCATGTAGACCTCGGAGCCGATGTGGCTGCTTCGGTTGCCTTCGGTGCGCTGCCGCACCGACAGCATGCGCGGCTCGCGCGTGGTCGTGAAGTAGGCGGGGTGGCTGAGCCGGCTGCCGTGGAAGGCCGAGTAGAACGGCCTGAAAGGCTGCTCGGCCGCCACGGCTTCGGCGCCCGGCGCGCCGTGGCCGATGACTTCGGTCACGGTGTGCACCTCGAAGTCCTGCGGCCGCGTGCGGTCGGGCACCAGGTGGAACTGGCTCACGCCCTCGTTCAGGGCCACGCGGTCGAGCCGCTTGGTGAACAGGTTGATGGCGGGCACGCAGTGCAGTTGCACGTTGTCGGCGCTCACCAGCTTCTCCAGCGCCGCATCGCCGCGCGAGAACAGCAGCACGATCTCCACGTCGGCCACCGGCATCGCGGCCAGCACGTCCTTCAGGCCGCCGATGCGCGCGAACTGGAAGCGCTGCGGAAACGCAAAGTACTCCTGCAGCAGCCGAAAGCCCGAAAAGCCGGTGGCCGTGACGGGCAGCAGTGCCTCGTCTTCCTCGAAGCCGACCGCGCCGATGGCGCTGGCCGGCAGGCTTTGCGCCGTGCCCTGCAACGCACCGGACGGCGACAGCGGCCGCACCAGCACGCCGACCGGCTGGCCCAGCGCGCATTCGTGCAGTTGCCAGGCCACGTCTTCCGCGCCGCTGAAATGCAGCACCAGTTCGTCGAGCGCGACCTGGTCGAAGCGGAGCCCCGCCGTCGCATGCAGCGCGATGCGCAGGCCGCCGCGAATGGCGCGCGACTGCGGATGCGTGTTCAGCGGCAGGTCGGGCGCATAGGTGAAGTACTGCGCACGCTGCACCTCCACCGGCCACACGCGCAGCGCGCTCGCGGTGCGGAACTCGCAGTGCGTGTTCTGCCCCACGGCCTGCCGCGCACGCAGCCCGCTGCCGCGCGGCAATGTGGGGCCGTTGGCAAGGTTCGCGTCGTCCGGGTCGGGCACGAAAGAAACGACCACCATCGCCGGCGTGGGCGCAAGAAAGTGCGGATAGACGATGTCGAGCAGGTGGCCGGTGAAGCGCGGGTACTCGGCATCGAGCTTCAGCCCCACGCGCGCCGACAGGAATGCGGTGGCCTCGATGAGCCGCTCCACGTACGGGTCGGCCACCTCCTGCCCCTCGATGCCCAGGCGGTGCGCGATCTTCGGGAATGCGCGCGCGAACTCCGAGGCGCTCTCGCGGAAGTAGCGCAGCTCCTGTTCGTACAGGCTCAGCAGCCGAGGGTCCATGTGCGGACTTACCTTGGGTTTTGCGCCATGTCCACGATCTCGATGCGGCCCTCTTCCAGGTCGACGCGGCTTCGCATCAGGAACTCCAGCGGTACGGGCTGTGCCCACAGCATGCCGCGTATCTGCAGGCCGATGCTGTTGTGGGAGTCCAGTGCGGGGCCTTCCATGACGAGTTCAACTTCGAGAGTGCGGGACAAAATGCGCGGCTCGAACTGCAGGATTGCGTTCTTCAAAGCCTGTTCCATGCTGACACGCTGCACCGACGAGGTGAACTGGCCAGACAGCATAGGCAATCCGTAATTGATGACCGAGCGTGCCGCGTTCGGGTACTGCCTGTCGTCCATCGAGAGGCCGTAGCCGGTGGCGTTGAAGAGCCAGCCCAGGTCGCGCAGCACGGCCTGCCGCAGCGCCTGCTTGGTGAGGGTGCGCTTCTCGTCGCTCTCCTTCTTCTCGTCGGGCGCATGGTCGACGAGGCGGTCGAGCAGCGAGGGCTGCAGCCGCTCCTGCGCGGTGAGCTCAGCCATCGGCGTCGCCTTGTCCGGCAGCCGGCGTGAAGAGGATTTCGCGCACGTCCATCAGCGCACGCTCGCTGCCGTCGCTGCTGCCCAGCACGCGCTGGCCGTGGCCGGCCCACACCTCGGGCCGCAGCTCGCGCCACTCGGTCTTGCGCGCGAGAAGCAGCTCGCCGTCCTCGGTCTTCTCGGTGCCTTCGTAGCGCGTGGGAATCAGCGCGAGCGTTTCGCCGCCGTTCTCGAACTGCAGGTGCGCGGGCATCCATACGCAGTCGCGCAGGTCTTCCGGCGGCTCGATCCTGATGTGCGCGAGGCGCGCATACGGAACCCAGTAGTACTTGCCGTTGACGAAGGCTTCGAGCACCGGACCCAGTCGCATGTCGGCGTCGGCCAGCCATTCGAAGGGCGTGCCGTCGATGGTGCCGCCGATGGCCGGGGCGCCGTCGAAGGCGCGCTGGCGCAGGTCCTCGGCCAGATCGCTTTCGCCGCGGCCCTGCCGCAGCAGCGATTCGATGAGCAGCGCCAGCCATTCGTCGGGCTGGCCGAAGATCATCGGCGTGCGCTTGCCCGCGAACACGTCGGCGCGCAGGCCCTCGCAGCGCACGGCGTCGCCGTAGACCTGCTTCATGGGCACGGCCAGCGCGTCGAGTTCGGCGGCCACGGTGAGCTGGTTCAGCGCGCGCTCCCACTGGCCCAGCACGCACAGCAGCTGCGCCATGAACACGCGGTGCTTGCTGTCGGCGGGCCTGGCGCGCACGTCGTCGCTCAGGGCCTTGAGGGCGGCCGCGGGGTCTGCGGCCTTGATGAGTTCGGCGGCGGTCGTCATGTATGCGGCTCCTGTGGCGTGTGCGCGCTCAGGCGCGCGTGAACTGGCATTCGCGCACTGCCCCGCGCGCGCCGGTGGTCTTCTGCGGCGCCGACTTGACCTTGGCCGTGCGGTAGCTGATGGAGATCAGCTCCGAGGGCACGCCCCACTGCGCGCCGGAGTTGAGCACCAGCCGGCAGATGCGCGCGTTCTCCAGCGCCAGTTCGAAGGTGGCCTGCGCCTCGGTCGAGCGCTGGTCGCCGCCGGACTTGAAGACGCTGATGACGACCTTCAGGTCTTTCTCCTGCGCGCGCAGCAGGCTCGCGATGGTGGCGGTGGCCGCGTCGCTGCGGCGCGCGACGATCAGGTTGTTGGGCACCACCTGGTTCTGCGCCGAGGACTCGGGCACCTGCACCGACCAGTAGTAGCCGCCGATGTTCAGCCGCGCCTTGCCGTCGTCGAAGGCGCGCTCGAGTTCGCCCTCGACCGCCGCGCCCTTGTTCTCGATCATCATGACCAGGTCGGTGTCGGCCGAGCCGGTGCCGATCAGTTCGTAGAACCGCCGGGCGTCTTCAGGGCTCCAGGAGCCGTCTTCTGCAAATGCCATGTCACCTCCGGGTGCTTTGGAAAAAATTCGAACCGGCGTCACGGCCGGGCTCCGTCGGCGGGCGCGCCGCCGTTCCTGCGCAGCAGGGCCGCGAACACCTGCCGCTCGCGATCACCGGTGCCGGCCGGCGGCTGGCCGCCGCGCACGCGCACTTCCGACAGTTCCGCCTGCGCCGACGCCACGCCGAACAGGCGCGGCGCGCTGTAGGGCGCGGCGGGCACGGCCATGACGAGCAGGCGCGCATCGCCCGGCGCATCGAGCCAGGGCAGGTCGAAGCGGCGGGCCGAGGGCTGCTCCGGCGTGCCGCGCTTGAAGCGGTTGGTCTCGCCCGAGGCGTCGGGGTACACCGGCTGCAGGTTGCCGCGGCCGTCGATGCCGGCGACGACCAGGTCGATCGAACGGCCGCTGGTGTTGCGCACGTTCAGCCGCAGGCGCTCGCCGGGGCGCAGCGCGGGCAGCGCACCCGAGGCCTCGTCAACGGAAGCGCTGCGCAGCAGCCGCTCGCCGCTCCAGATTTCGAGCGCGGCGTCGAAGCCGTCGAGCCGGCCGTCCTTGCCGTAGTCCTGCAGCCGGGCAAGCCACTTGAGCTGCGCCAGCGCCTGCAGGCGGCGGCGCAGCGCGGCGGTGTCGGGCAGCACGACGGTGGAGAGCGTGGCGCCGAACAGCGGTGCCAGCAGTTCGATGCGCTGGCCGGAAGGGCCGAGGTCGGTCCAGCGCACGTCGGCGGGCGAAGCATCGTCGGCCAGGCGGATCGTGGCGGGGTAGTCCAGGCTCAGGCCGGCGGGCAAGGGCCTGTCGGCGCGCACGCGCAGGGCGGTCGCGGCCGGTTCGCCGACCGGCGTGACGCTCCAGAAGGCCGCGCCCGACACATCCTTCAGCGCCGCGGGCACGGCAAGCCCCGCGACGCCGGGCGCGACCTGCGCAAGCGTTGCGGGTGCGCCGCGCACGGTGCCGTCCTCGAGCGTCGCGAGCACGCGCACCTCCTGCTGCGGCACGAGGCCGTCGAGCAGGCCCGCCTTCAAGGCCAGGCTGTCGCCGGTGCGCTGCGCCCGCCACACGGGCCGCGTGGATGCGGGCGCGCCGCTGTTGGCGAACAGCGGCGCATCGAGGTTGCCTTCGGCCACCGGCGACGGCAGCTCGCGCGTGGGAAAGCGCTGCGCGAGTTCATCGATGACCGGTGGATAGAGCGCGAGCACCCCGTCGAACAGTTCGCGCCAGGTGGCGGGCTTGCGCGACAGCGCCTCCACCAGAGCCCAGGTCAGCAGGCCCTGCGGCCGGGCGTCGCGCGAATCGCGGGCGTTGCGCGCCTTGCGGGGCAGGCGCAGTTCGGGCGTGATCTGGTGGCTCTCGGACGCGAAGAAGGCGACATAGCGGGCACGCGGCACGGCGTCGGCCGGAGCGGGTGCGGCCATGCCGGAGCGCACGGGCGCATTGCCCCCCGCAAGCTGTGTCGCGCGCAGGCCGCGCCAGCGCACCTCGTCGTCGGCCGGGCCTTCGGCCGTGGCCGGCGCATCGGCGGTGCCGCGCGTCATGGAATTGGCGGCGCAGGTGTCGAACACCGAGGCGATGAAGACGTTCTTCGCGAGGAAGGCCTGGATCCAGCCGTCGAAGTCGGCATCGCGCAGGTCGCCGGTCAGCGTGCTGTCGCTGCCGAGCGTGCCGCGCACGTCGCGCGCGAGGAAGTTCTCGGACAGGCCGTCGGGCTCCTGGTAGCGCTTGGCCACGTCGCGCAGGCGGGTGCCGTGGCCGGAGAAATACAGCAGCACAAAGTCGCCACTCCTCGACTGCGCGAGCAGACGCGCGAGCGCATCGTGAATGGCCTGCGAGTCGGGCAAGGCGGCGCCGCTCACGCCGTCCGCCAGCACGGTGATGTCGGCCGCACCGAAGCCCTGCCTGAGCAGCGCGTCGCGCATGAGCATCACGTCGTTGCGCGGCGCCTGCAGCCACAGGGCCTGCGGCTGGTTGACGAGTTCGGAGACGCCGACGAGCAAGGCGCGCTGGGTGGCGAGGGCGAGGCTGCCGCAAAGGAGCAGCCAAAGCACCAGCAGTGCCTGCAGCCAGCGCAGTTGCCTTGCTCCTTCCCCCGCTGGGGGAAGGCCGGGATGGGGGCGGGCAGAGCGCCCATTGGATACGCCGCTTGCCCCCACCCCTGCCCTCCCCCGGAAGGGGAGGGAGAAAGCCGATTCGAGTTGCCTTGCTCCTTCCCCCTCTGGGGGAAGGCCGGGATGGGGGCAGGCAGAGCGCCCCCTGGATACGCCGCCTGCCCCCACCCCTGCCCTCCCCCGGAAGGGGAGGGAGAAAGCCGATTCGAGTTGTCTTGCTCCTTCCCCCTCTGGGGGAAGGCCGGGATGGGGGCAGGCAGAGCGCCCCCTGGATACGCCGCTTGCCCCCACCCCTGCCCTCCCCCGGAAGGGGAGGGAGAAAGCCGATTTGAGTTGCCTTGCTCCTTCCCCCTCTGGGGGAAGGCCGGGATGGGGGCGGGCAGAGCGCCCATTGGGTACGCCGCGTGCCCCCACCCCTGCCCTCCCCCAGCGGGGGAGGGAGAAAGACCAATGCGTGCGGCGCGGTGTCATTGCAGCTCCTGCGCCGGCCCGGCCGATTCGACCAGCGGCGACGCCGCCAGCACCGCCAGCGCATCCACCGGTTCCGGCACGCGCAGCCGCCACGCGCCGTTGCCGCCCGGCCCGCCCACCACGTCGGCAGAGATCGACTGCAGCAGCCGGTCGGCCTCGTCCATGCGCACGCCCTCTTTCCAGCGCACCAGGAGGTCGGCACGCGCCGGCGCGGGCGCCGTGGGCACCGCGCGGAAGCGCACGTCGTCTTCCTCCGCCGCGTCGCGCCCGCCGAGCAGGCCGACGTTCTGGATCACCACGCACAGCGCCAGCACCGCGAAGGCCGGGCGCACCCAACCTTCGGCGCCGAACCAGCGGCGGATGCTGCCCCACCAGCCGCCTTCGGGCCGCTCGGGCGGCGCCTGTGGCCGCGCGCGCGGTGCCTCCGCTTCTTCCGGCTGCACCAGCGCGCGGGCCAGCTGCAGCCCCGCGTTGCGGTACAGCGACTGGTAGTCGGCGCGCGGATCCTGCGGCCCGAGCGGCGTGCCCGACAGCACCGGGAACGCGCCGCCCCCCACGCTGCGCAGCGCGATGCGCCCCGGCTCGGGCGCGATGGGCGACGCCGCTTGCGCGGCCCACTCGTCGTGCACCGCGCGGATCGCCGCGAGCCGCGTGGCCGACACCTCACCGAGCACGCGCGCGCACAGCCGCGGGCTGGGCTCGAGCGTGAGCACGTTCCAGGCCTGGATCACGCCGAACATCGGCTCGAAAGGCTCGTCCCCGGGCTCCAGCAGCACGTCGAACGCGCTGGCCCAGTCGGCCTCGCCCGCGGCCATCCAGCCCTGCCAGAGTTCCCCGTGGATGCAGCGGTCCAGCAGCACGCCGAGCAGCCGCCCCTCATGCAGCACGCTCACGAGCCGGCCCGGCGCCCAGCGCGCCGGAAACGCGCGCTGCGCCACCGCCTCGCGGCGCCGTGCCAGTTCGGCCAGCGGCAGCAGCAGGCTGGACATGGCGGGCACGCGCGCGGGTTCGCGCCTCGCTCCGGGCGTCGCACCCGGCATGGCCACGACCGCGAGGCCGGGCTCCTCATCCGCGCCGTCCTCGGGCACGGCCGAGCCGGTTTCGAGCGCGTTGCGGATCACGCTGAGCGGGGGCCAGAGTTCGGTGGGCATGGCGTCTGTTCCTGAATGGCTATGTCTTCAGGCGTAAGACGCTTCAGCACCGAGGATTTTGAAAACCTGCAGGATCGCGTCCATATTGCCGGGCTCGATGGCGATGCCCAGCGTCTGCTGCAGCCAGCCTCCGAGCCGGGTCTTCGCATAGTCGGCGGTCATGCCCTCGCGCTTGTGCACCAGGCCCAGCCGGCCCGCGCGGTAGTGGTACGACGCGATGGCATGGCGCGAGGCAATGCCCGACAGCCCGCCGTCGGCCTCTCTGCCGAAGCCCTCGCACAGCAGGATGCGTTCGGGCTCGGGCAGCTCGGCGATGAAGGCGCGCGCGGCCAGCTGCACCGCGTGCGCGCTCAGGCCGTGCTCCGCGAGGCAGCCTTCGAGGTCTTCGCCCGCGCCCACTTCGTCTTCCAGCTGCGCCTCGGTGATCTGCTCGCCGATGGACAGCTTGCGGCGGAATGCGCTGGCGCGCGTGCAGTCGATCAGGTAGCGGCGGAAGTACGCGCACAGCGCGAACGCGGTCGAGGGCGCGCTGTGGCTCGCGCGCTCTTCCGAGTCGCCGGGGTCGGCATCGAGCCGCAGCACCTTGACGTAGATGAACTGCGCCACCAGCTCCTGCCGCCCCTCGCCCAGCACCTGCAGCTCGGGCGGGTTGCATGCCGAGAGCGCCTCGCCCACGATGCGGTACATGGCGCCCATGTCGTTCGCGGACAGCGTCTGCCTGCGCCGCCAGAGGCGGACGAGTTCAGAGCTTTCCGAAGACGACAGGGTTTCCTGCATGAGCTCAGCGAGTGAAAAGCCGGGGGGCAGACATGACTAGTCGTCCACGCAGCTGCCTTCCGACGGCACCAGGCACTGCGGCAGGTTCGCGCCCACCGGCCCGCCGCGCGTGCGGATGGCCGACGAGGTGGCGGCCTGCGCCACCGCCAGGCCGCGCGGCAACAGGATCCACAGCTGCCCGCGCTCCTTCATGCGGCGCGCGTTGGTCGCGGCCTGCTGGCCGTTGCCGAAGAAGTAGTCGGCGCGCACCGCGCCGCGAATGGCGCCGCCGGTGTCCTGCGCGATGGTCAGGCGCTGCATCGGCGCGCCGCTGCCCGGCGTGCGCGTGGAGACGAACACCGGGTAGCCCAGCGGCGTGCTGCGCGGATCGACCGCGATGGAACGCCCCGCCGACAGCGGCACGCCGAACGCGCCCACCGGCCCGCCGACCGGCGAGGTGGCTTCCTTGAAGAACACATAGCTCGGGTCCTTGATGCCGGAGCCCGCGACCGCGCCGGCCGCGCGCCGCCCCGGCACCACCACCGCGCCGCTGGCCACCGGCCGCGCGAGCGTGAAGCCGCGCGTGCGGATGGTGCTGTTGTCGACCGCGCCCACATCGTCGTCGTCGCCGTCGTCCAGCTGCAGCTCGATGGAAGAGCCGCGCACCTTCACCGGGCTGCGCGGCTTGCCGTTGGCGGCCTGCGCCAGCGTCGGGCGGAAGGGCTGGCCGTTCTGCTCGGCGTAGGCCACGCGGATCAGCTCGCCGCTGGGCAGCTTGATGCGGCCCGAGCCCTGGATCTGCATCTCGTACAGCGCGCTGGCGCTGCTCACGAAGGCCAGCACCTTGGCGTTGGGCGCGCCCTTGGTCTCGATCTCCTCGCGCGTGTAGTAAGGCAGCAGCTGCTTGCCCTCGATGCGCAGCCGCACCTTGCGGTCGATGGTGTCGCGCGAGACGGCCGACAGGTCGAGCGCATAGAGGCCGGGCGCGCCCATGTCGCGCGTGCTCAGGCCGGTCTGCACCACCACGTTGCGCCCGTCCACGCGCGCGGCCACCGTGCCGTTGCCCGGGGGCAGCTTGCGGGCATCTGCGAACAGCATGTCCTCGGGCTGGCCGTAGACCGGGTAGATGAAGGGCGCGCCGTACTGGCGGCTGCCCGCGATCTCGGGCTCGAAGTAGCCGGTGACCACGCCGTCGGGGCGGCGGTCGTCGTCGCGGATCTGGTAGGCCGAGAACTCGCCCTCGAAGAAGCCGCGGATGGCGTTGTTGTTCCTGCCGTCGACCTTGAGCGCGCGCGCACACACCTCCTTCCATTCGGCGCCGCGCCCGGTCAGCACCTTGCAGCTGCCGAGGAAGGCGGGCCAGCTTTCGGAGAAGTCGTCGCGCGACCAGCCCGGCACCGCGTCGAAGCCGACCGATGTGTAGGTGGCGAGCTGGGTCGAGAAGGTGCGCGCCTGGCCGGCCACGCTGGCGCCGGTGGGCGGCGGCGGGCGCGTGGCAGCGGCGGTGTCTGGCGTTGCGGCCGCGGTGTCGGTCTGTGCCGGTGGCGGCGCGGCACAGCCGGCCAGCGAAGCGACGGCGGCAGCGGCGGCCCAGCGAAGAAGCGTGGCGGTGAAGCCGGGGGTCGGGCGTGGCGGCAGTGAGGGGTGCATGGAGGTCTCCTGGTCCGGAAAAGGGAGCCCTCGCGCAGAGGGCCGGCGCTCTGCAGACGATTACTTCTCGACGATTTTGAAATTCGCGACGCCATAGACGTCGTTGCACGGCGCGCTGCCGGGCGCGCACACCGGCTTGCCCAGCAACGGCGAAGGACCGGTGCCGCGCGTGGCTTCGAGCGCGGCCAGCACCGGCAACGGGAACACCGGGAACACGCCGTCGTTCTGCACGCCGGCGGCACTGAAATCGCGCTCGTGCTCGCTCACCAGCACCGCGAACTGGTCGGTGCCGGGCGGGCCGCCCGCGTCCATCGGCCACGAGGCGCGAGGCAGCGCGAGCGAGCCGCCGGCGCTGATCTTGTTGTACTTGTCGAGCAGGTTCGGGAACAGCAGGAACATCTCGCCGCCGCTGGACAGCAGGAACACGTAGACGAAGCCCTCGCGCTTGCTGCGGACCTCGAACGCGAGCCGGTCCTTGCCGACGGTGACCTCGGGCTTCTTCGGCGCGGCGGTCACGTCGAAGCCCGGTGCCGCGCCAGCGGCGAGCGACTGCAGCGACTCGAGCGGCGTGCGCGGCGCCGGCGCGGGCGCGGGAGGCGGCGGCGGCGCAGGGGGCGGCGGTGCCTCGGCGACCTTGGTGTCGGGCGGCGGCGCGGGTGCCGGCGCGACGGCGGCCTGCCTGCCGTTCGTGCCGGCCTCCGTGCCGCCACCCGTGCGGCCCTGCAGGAACCACCAGCCGCCACCGGCCACGGCCGCGAGGGCGATGGCCGAGGCGATCGCAGTGATGGACTTCCGGCCGGCGGGCGCAGAGGGCGCAGGAGACGGCGTCTTCGCGTTGACCGGCTTGCCTGTGGCTTTCCCGCTGCCCACGATGACGGTCGACGCGTCTGCAGCAGCATTGCCGCCGCCACCTTGAACACGCGGCGGCTGCGTGCGCGGCACGGGCGCGACGGTGTTGCCCGCATCGAGATCGAGCGCCGCGCGCAGCTCCGCCATCGACTGCGGCCGCTGCTCGGGCCGCACGCCCAGACCCGCGTCGATGGCCTCCAGCAGCCGCAGGCTGTAGCGCTGGCGCAGGATGTCGTTGCCCGCGAGCGGCACGTAGCTGTCCGACAGCAGGCGCGCCACCGAAGGCGGCGGCGCGCGCCCGCACACCGCCACGTGCATCACCGCCGCGAGCGCATAGACGTCGGTCCACGCGCCCTGCGACATGTCGGGCATCTCCGCGTACTGCTCGATGGGCGCATAGCCGGGCTTGAGGATGACGGTGATCGCCTGCGTCTTGTCGGTGATCACGCGGCGCGCGGCGCCGAAGTCCAGCACCACCGGCCGGCCGGAGCCTTCGAGCAGGATGATGTTGTCGGGCGCGATGTCGCGGTGATAGCAGTTGGCGCTGTGCATCACCGCCAGCGCCTGCGTGACGCCGTCCATGATGCGGATCAGCCATGCCTCGTCCACGCCCGCGGGGATGGCCACCAGGGCCTCTCTCAGCGTGTCGCCCCTGTAGAAAGGCATGACCATGTAGGTGGTGCCTTTTTCTTGCCAGAAGCGGTAGACCTTCAGCAGCGACGGGTGGTCGAACTGGGCGAGCAGGCGGGCTTCGTTGATGAAGCTGCGCATGCCGAGGTCGAAGGTTTCCCTGTGTCTTTCGGACAGGGGGACGACGGTGCCGTCCTGCTGCCTCGTGGACAACGAGGTGGGGAGGTATTCCTTGATCGCCACTACGCGTTCGAGGGTGTGGTCCCAGGCTTCGTAGACCACGCCGAAGCCGCCCTGGCCTATGACTCGGGTGACTTCGAATTCGGCCAGGCGGCTGCCTACTGGCAGGAGGCCGGCGTCGGTGCTGCCCGTGGCGGGGCTGGTGACCGGCTGGGCTACTGCTGCTGTGATGACTGTGGCTGCCGGGTCTGCGGGGGTTGTCGACCTTGGGACTACTCGGGTGCGGTCGTCTTCGTTTGGGGAGTCGGTCATTGACTGGCTCCTTTGATGAATTGCTTTCCGGGGCCGGGTCTCGCCCCGGCGGGCGACCTACTTTTCTTTGCTTCGCCAAAGAAACGTAGGCAAAAGAAAGGCGACCCCACTGTCTGCGGCCCCTTCGCTGCGCTACGGGGCAACCTGCGGTGCTCGCGTTTCGCGGGGTCCGCAGAACTCGCTTCGCTCAAACAGCTGCGGCCCTGATCCGCGAAACGCTCCGCTCCTCGGCGCAGCCAGAGGGGAGGTGGAGACAACTCGGGCCTTTGCTTCGCTCGGCCCCATGTGGCACAGCCGCTGCGCGGCTGCGCCACCGCGCCGAGCGCAGCGATGGCGCGT
>PJUB01000108.1_pt1 | contig 62731 bp, 60 predicted proteins | sample 1512141 | NCBI WGS metagenome assembly PJUB01 (sample SAMN08177677, study PRJNA422409) | Soil metagenome, whole genome shotgun sequencing project. | isolation source: Soil enriched on filter paper: alkali lignin treatment | place: USA: Madison | collected 2015-01-15 | reverse complement strand
CACCGAGGGTGGCTTCCGTGACTGGGCCTACAACCTCGCCGCCAAGGAGTTCGGTGCCGAACTGATCGACGGTGGCCCGTGGATGAAGTTCAAGAATCCGAAGACGGGCAAGGACATCACCGTCAAGGACAGCATTGCCGACGCGTTCCTGCAGCAGATCCTTCTGCGCCCCGCGGAGTACAGCGTGATTGCCACGCTCAACCTCAACGGCGACTACGTGTCCGACGCCCTGGCTGCGCAGGTCGGCGGTATCGGCATTGCCCCGGGTGCGAACCTGAGCGACACCGTCGCGATGTTCGAGGCCACGCACGGCACTGCGCCCAAGTACGCGGGCAAGGACTACGTGAACCCGGGTTCCGAGATCCTCTCGGCCGAAATGATGCTGCGCCACATGGGCTGGACAGAGGCTGCCGACCTGATCATCAGCTCGATGGAGAAGTCGATCGCCAGCAAGAAGGTCACCTACGACTTCGCGCGCCTGATGGACGGCGCCACGCAGGTGAGCTGCTCCGGTTTTGGCCAGGTCATGATCGACAACATGTAATTGCACAAGAAGCGCTGGCCGTGGCCTCGCGCATACGGCAGTCGGGCCCTTGGATCTTCGAAAGGAATCCAGGGGCTTTTTCTTTGCGATATACAGGAAACATCAGGAAAGACGATCAGCGTGCCATTTTTATGCCTGCCGCGTTGTCGCACACGGCGCAAGCCCCTTGATTTGTCGAATATGCGCCACCAAGTCTTCATGCGCCGGCACGGTGCTTGCACGCTCTATAGAATCTTTTTCATGGCAACGAGAATTCCCAAAACTCCCAGCACCCCGCCGGCCCAGAAACCGGCCGGGGATGACGGAGATTCGGTCGTCCTGGAGCGCCGGCCGCAGAAAACAGCGCCGCCCCAGATGTACCAGGTGGTGATGCTGAACGACGACTACACGCCAATGGAGTTCGTGATCGTCGTGCTGCAGGAATACTTCAGCAAGGACCGCGAAACCGCGACCCAGATCATGCTCAAGATCCACCTCGATGGCCGCGGTGTCTGTGGGGTCTATTCCCGCGACATGGCAGCCACCAAGGTCAATCAGGTGATGGAAGCCGCTCAGCAAGCAGGGCATCCGCTGCAATGTGTCAGCGAACCTGTTGCGTGAACCTGTTGAATTGCGCAAGCTCCAACCCATCTGAGAACTTATTTACAGCAAGGCAAAAGGAAATCACATGATTGCCCAGGAACTGGAAGTCAGCTTGCACATGGCCTTCGTCGAGGCCCGGCAGCAGCGCCACGAGTTCATCACCGTGGAGCATTTGCTGCTCGCTTTGCTGGACAACCCGAGCGCCGCGGAAGTTCTGCGCGCCTGCTCGGCCAACGTCGACGACCTTCGGGCGTCGCTCACCAACTTCATCAAGGACAACACGCCACAGGTGGCGGGTACCGACGATGTCGACACCCAGCCGACCCTGGGTTTCCAGCGCGTCATCCAGCGCGCCATCATGCATGTGCAGTCCACCGGCAACGGCAAGAAGGAAGTCACCGGCGCCAACGTGCTGGTCGCGATCTTCGGTGAGAAGGACTCGCACGCTGTCTACTACCTCCACCAGCAGGGCGTGACCCGCCTCGACGTGGTCAACTTCATCGCCCACGGCATCAAGAAGAGCGACCCGCCGGAAGCCGTCAAGGGCGCGGGCGAAGCGCCTTCGAGCGAGGGCGAAGAGGGCGGCGGCGAACGCAACGAGAAGGCATCGCCGCTCGAGCAGTTCACCCAGAACCTCAACCAGCTCGCCAAGGACGGCAAGATCGACCCGCTGATCGGCCGCGAGTACGAGGTCGAGCGCGTCATCCAGATCCTGTGCCGCCGGCGCAAGAACAACCCGCTGCTCGTCGGCGAGGCCGGCGTGGGCAAGACCGCCATCGCCGAGGGGCTCGCATGGCGCATCACGCAGGGCGACGTGCCGGAAATCCTGGCCGAGTCGAACGTGTTCTCGCTCGACATGGGCGCGCTGCTGGCCGGCACCAAGTACCGCGGTGACTTCGAACAGCGCCTGAAGGGCGTGCTCAAGTCGCTCAAGGACAAGCCGAACGCTATCCTGTTCATCGACGAGATCCACACGCTGATCGGTGCGGGCGCGGCTTCGGGCGGCACGCTCGATGCGTCGAACCTGCTCAAGCCGGCGCTCTCCAGCGGCCAGCTCAAGTGCATCGGCGCAACCACCTTCACCGAATACCGCGGCATCTTCGAAAAAGACGCGGCCCTGTCGCGTCGCTTCCAGAAGGTCGACGTGGTCGAGCCGTCGGTGCAGGAAACCGTCGACATCCTGAAGGGCCTGAAGTCGCGCTTCGAGGAACACCACGGCGTGAAGTACGCGGTGGCGGCCCTGCAGGCCGCGGCCGAGCTCAGCGCCAAGTACATCAATGACCGTCACCTGCCCGACAAGGCGATCGACGTCATCGACGAAGCCGGTGCCGCCCAGCGCATCCTGCCGCCGAGCAAGCGCAAGAAGACCATCAGCAAGACCGAGGTCGAGGAAATCGTGGCGAAGATCGCGCGCATTCCCCCGGCCAACGTCAGCAACGACGACCGCAGCAAGCTGCAGACCATCGAGCGCGACCTCAAGAGCGTGGTGTTCGGCCAGGACAAGGCGCTCGAAGTGCTCGCCTCGGCGGTCAAGATGGCGCGTTCGGGCCTGGGCAAGGGCGACAAGCCGATCGGCTCGTTCCTGTTCTCCGGCCCCACGGGCGTCGGCAAGACCGAAGCCGCGAAGCAGCTCGCCTACATCATGGGCATCGAGCTGATCCGCTTCGACATGTCGGAGTACATGGAGCGCCATGCGGTGAGCCGCCTGATCGGCGCGCCTCCGGGCTACGTCGGTTTCGACCAGGGCGGCCTGCTGACCGAGGCCGTCACGAAGAAGCCGCACGCTGTGCTGCTGCTCGACGAAATCGAGAAGGCGCACCCGGACATCTTCAACGTGCTGCTGCAGGTCATGGACCACGGCACGCTGACGGACAACAACGGACGCAAGGCCGACTTCCGCAACGTCATCATCATCATGACGACGAACGCGGGTGCCGAGACCATGAACAAGGCGACCATCGGCTTCACCAACCCGCGCCAGGCGGGCGACGAAATGGGCGACATCAAGCGCCTGTTCTCGCCCGAGTTCCGCAACCGGCTGGACGCCATCGTCAACTTCAAGGCACTGGACGAGAACATCATCCTGCGCGTGGTCGACAAGTTCCTGCTGCAGCTGGAAACCCAGCTCAGCGAGAAGAAGGTGGAAGTCACGTTCAGCGACAAGCTGCGCAAGCACCTGGCGAAGAAGGGCTTCGATCCGCTGATGGGCGCCCGCCCGATGCAGCGCCTGATCCAGGACACGATCCGTCGTGCGCTGGCCGACGAGCTGCTGTTCGGTCGCCTGACCGACGGTGGCCGCCTCGAAGTCGACCTCGACGACAAGGACGAAGTGTTGCTCGACATCCAGCCGCTTCCCAAGAAGGAAGGCAAGTCGAAGCCCGAGGCCGAGGAAACCGCCGCAGGCTGACACCCCAGCAGGCAATCCGTGGCCGACGAGGCCACGGAACAGCCTCCAAAGGCCGGTAGCATCGCGCTGCCGGCCTTTTTCTTTGGGCGCGTGCATCCATCCACCGTTTGAAGCCTTGATCCTCCCCGTCCTCAGTCCCGAATGGAAAACCGGCCTCTCCCTCGCATGGAGCGGCTACATCGCCGTGCTGTCGGTCTGGATCGTGATGCAGAAGCGCGCGCCGGTGTCCACCATGAGCTGGATCCTGTCGCTGGCGCTGCTGCCGTTCGCGGGCTTCGTCGTCTATTACTTCCTCGGGCCGCAGCGCCTGCGCAAGCAGCGGCTCAAGCGCCTGCGCAGCCGCGCCGGCGCCTCCGCCCAGGCCGATGTGGCCCGGCTGCGCGACGCGGCTCACAATGCGCCGCCCGCGCTGCAGCAGATGGCCAGGCTGGGCATGGCCACCTGCGGCCTGCCTGTGTCGAGCGCGGCCGGCGTCGAGCTGCTCTCGGGCGGCGCGCGGACCTTCGACGCGATCTTCGAGGCGGTGCGTGCCGCTCGGCACCACATCCACCTCGAGTACTACATCTTCGAGCCCGACAAGATCGGCACCGCGCTGCGCGACCTGCTGGTCGAGCGCGCAAGGCAGGGCGTGACGGTGCGCCTGCTGATCGATGCGCTCGGCTCCAAGCGCATCGGCCGCAAGTTCATGGCGCCGCTGCACGAGGCCGGCGTGAAGGTGGCGCTGTTCCACGACACCAAGATCGGCCGCCGCCTGCGCCCGGTGACCAACTACCGCACCCACCGCAAGATCGTGGTGTGCGACGGCCGGGTCGGCTTCACGGGCGGCGTGAACATCACCGACGAGGAAGACAAGCGCACCAACCCCGACGCCTACCACGACGTGCACCTGCGCATCGAGGGCAGCGCGGTGCGCTGGCTGCAGACCACCTTCCTCGAGGACTGGACCTACGCCACCGGCGAAGACCCGCGCGGCATGGACGACGCCCTGGACGCGATGCTCCCGCAGCTCGAGGCCGGCAACATTCCCGTGCAGATCGTCACCAGCGGCCCCGACAACGCGCTCGAAGCCATCCACCGCATGCACGTCGAAGCCATCCATTCGGCCACGCACCGGGCCTGGCTGACCACGCCGTATTTCGTGCCCGGCGAGCCTGCGCTCATGGCGCTCACCAGCGCCGCGCTGCGCGGCGTCGACGTGCGCCTGCTGGTGCCGCGCCGCAGCGACTCGGCCATCGTGAGCGCCGCCGCGCGCTCCTACTTCGACGAGCTCATCGCCGCCGGCGTGAAGGTGTGGGAGTACAAGGCCCGCATGCTGCATTCCAAGACCTTGGTGGTCGACGACCATTGCGCGATGATCGGCACCGCGAATTTCGACAACCGCAGCTTCCGGCTCAACTTCGAGGTCTGCGCCGTGGTCTATGGTCCGGAACTGGCCGGCCCGCTGGCGGCGCAGTTCGAGACCGACCTGCACAGTTCCGGCGCGGTGCGCGCCAACCGGCGCCTGGGCTTCTGGCGCCGTCTCGGCGATGCGATTGCGCGCCTGTTTTCACCCTTGCTCTGAATGAACCACACCTTTCTCTGGCACGACTACGAAACCTTCGGCGCGGTGCCGCGCCGCGACCGCCCCTCGCAGTTCGCGGCCATCCGCACCGATGCCGAGCTCAACGAAGTCGGCGAGCCGCTGATGATCTACTGCAAGCCCGCGCCGGACTACCTGCCCAGCCCCGAGGCCTGCCTGATCACCGGCATCACGCCGCAGGTGTGCCTGGAGCGCGGCATTCCCGAGCATGAATTCGCCGGCCACATCGAGCGCGCCTTCTCGCAGCCGGGCACCATCGGCGTCGGCTACAACACCATCCGTTTCGACGACGAGGTCACGCGATTCCTGTTCTGGCGCAACCTGATCGACCCCTATGCGCGCGAATGGCAGAACGATTGCGGCCGGTGGGACCTGCTCGACGTGGTGCGCCTCACCTACGCGCTGCGCCCCGACGGCATCGAATGGCCGAAGAAGGAAGACGGCAAGCCCAGCTTCAAGCTCGAAGACCTGGCGCGCGCCAACGGCCTGCTGCACGAGTCGGCGCACGATGCGCTCTCCGACGTGCGCGCCACCATCGCATTGGCGCGGCTGATCCGCGACAGGCAGCCCAAGCTGTTCGACTTCGCCTTCGGCCTGCACAAGAAAGACCGCGTGGCCGTCGAGTTGGGGCTGCCCGCCATGCGCGAGACCGCCAAGCCCTTCCTGCACGTCTCGGGCATGTTCCCGGTCGAGCGCGGCTGCCTGGCCGTGATGTGGCCGCTGGCGAGCCATCCGACCAACAAGAACGAACTGCTGGCCTGGGACCTGGCCCACGACCCGAGCGAGCTGCGCGACATCGACGCCGACACGCTGCGCCTGCGCCTGTTCACCCGCACGGCCGACCTGCCCGAGGGCGTGGTGCGCCTGCCCGTGAAGGGCATCCACCTGAACAAGTCGCCGATGGTGGTCGGCAACCTGCGCACGCTGGCGCCGGCCATGGCCGAGCGCTGGGGAGTCGACCTCGATGCAGCCATGCGCCACGCCGCCATCGCGCGCGACCTGCCCGACATGAGCGCCATCTGGTCGAAGGTCTATGCCCGCCCGAAGGAAGAAACGCCCGATGTCGACGAAGACCTCTACGGCGGTTTCGTCGGCAACGCAGACCGCCGCCGCCTGAACCAGCTGCGCAGCCTGTCGCCCGAGGAGCTGGCCAAGGACCGCACCGGCTTCGACGACGGCCGGCTCGACGAGATCCTGTTCCGGTACCGTGCGCGCAACTGGCCCGAGCTGCTGAGCGAAGAAGAGAACGAGCGCTGGGAAGCCCTGCGCGTGGCAAAGCTCTTCAAGGGCGAGGGCGGGGCGCGCACCATCGAGATGCTGTTCAGCGAGGTCGATGCGCTCTCCGAGAACGCCGACGAGCGCGGCGAGGAGATCCTCGGCGCCCTCTACGAATACGCAGAGGCGATCGCGCCGGAAGCCTGACCGAGGCCCGCAGGCCGATCGAACGGAAGAACGAACGAACCATGCTGCAAATCAATCCCGAGCTGTCTACCGCCCTGGAGGAATACGGCCTGTTCCTCGCCACCGGCGCGATGGTGGCGCTGCCGTTTCGCTTCGAGCCGCCGGTGCGGCTGTTCGTGAACGTGCATACCCACGGCGTGTCGATGGGGGCGTACTCCTACGTCGCGCCGCTGGTGCAGCTGCACCAGTTCCGCATGGGGCGCTACTGCTCGGTCGGCGACAACCTGAACGTGCTGACCCAGCACCCGTCGGACTGGCTGACGACTCACCCGGTGTCGCACCAGCCGTTCTTTCCGCCGCCGTTCAGCCACGTGTCCACGCACGAGTACCCGCAGCTCGAACGGACGGTGATCGGCAACGACGTGTGGATCGGCTCGCGCGTGAGCATGAAGAGCGGCCTGACCATCGGCGACGGCGCGATCATCGGGGCGGGCTCGGTCGTGACCAAGGACGTGCCGCCGTTCGCCGTGATGGGCGGTGTGCCCGCGCGCATGATCCGCCGCCGCTTTTCCGACGCGCTCATCGAACGCATCCAGGCCTGCCCGTGGTGGGACTGGGACCTGCGCCACCTCACGCTCGACTGGCGCAAGCCCGAAGAGGCGCAGACCTTGCTCGAAGCCGCCGTGGCCGAAGGGCGGGTGGTGCGGTGGAGCCCGGGCTGGCGGGTGCTGGAGCACGGCACCCCGGCCGAGGAAGGCCAGGCGCGGCCGCTCGTGGTGCGGGTGGAATGATGCGCGGCGCATCGGGCGAAGCGGGGGCGCGAGCCGTCGAAGCGCGTGGTGCTGCATGAAAGGCAATCCACCTGTGTCCGCTTCCGACAAAGATAGAAACCTCGTTCGCCGGCTCACGGTCTCCGATGCCGCGGCCTACCGTGCCGTGATGCTGGATGCCTATGCCAGCCACCCCAGCGCCTTCACTTCCACCGTTGAGGAGCGCGAAGGCCTGCCGCTGAGCTGGTGGGAAGAGCGGCTCGGCGCCATTGCTGATGCGACGCAGGCCAGCGTGGTCTACGGTGCATTCGACGACACCGGCATGCTGGCAGGCGCGGCGGGGCTCGCCTTCGGCGTGCGAAACCGGGAGCGCCACAAGGCCACCCTGTTCGGCATGACCGTGGCCGCGTCGGCGCGCCGTTCGGGCTTCGGCCGCCGGCTGGTGCTCGCCTTGCTCGACCACGCGCGGGCCCGCGACGGCCTGCGGCTGGTGCAGCTCACCGTCACCGAAGGCAACGACGCGGCGCAAAAACTCTACGCAGACTGCGGCTTCCGTGCCTTCGGTCTGGAGCCGCTGGCCATCGACGTCGATAGCGAATTGCTCGGCAAGGTCCACATGTGGTGCGACCTGGCGCCGCCCGCCTCAGCGAGGCCGCCGGTCGACCGAGGCAATGAAGGCGTCCACCGCTGAGGTGTAGGCGCCGGGCAGGCCGAGTTCGGCGTTGATCTGCGCGTGAGACAGGTCTTCAGGTAGCACCTGCGCGCGTCCGCCCTTGGCCGTGACGCGTGCCGCGAACTGAGCGGCTTGCGTGCAGGAGCCGTCGCGGCGTTGCGTCGAGCACACCAGCAGCATCGGCGGCGCGCCGGGTGCCAGCGCATCGGTCGGCGACACGCTGCGCCAGAAGGCCGGGTCGCTGCCGAACACGCGGTCGTAGAAGGGCAGGTGGCGCCGCTGCATCAGGGCCGAGGTGTCGAGCGCGGCGCTGTCGAGCGCGATAGCGCCCAGCCAGGGCTGCGCGCCCTGTTGCCGCGCGATGCCGGGCGATGCGCTCAGCAGCGCGACCAGGTGCGCGCCCGCCGAATGCCCCATGAGCACGAGCCGGCCCGCGTCGCCGCCCCAAGAAGCCGCGCCGGCCTGCACCGCGGCCACCGCGCGCGCCACGTCCTGCGCCTGCTGCATCACATCGACCTGCGGCACGAGGCGGTATGCCACCGACACCAGGATGTAGCCCTGCGCACGCACCCAGTGATCGACCTTGAGATCCACCACCGAGGCGGCGTCTTTCTTGCCGAACATCCAGGCGCCGCCGTGGACCATCACGAGCACCGGCGCACCGTGCGCGTTTGGCGGCAGGTACACGTCCATGCGCTGCGCCGCGTCGGGGCCGTAGGGCAGGTCGGCCAGACGGCGAACGTCGGGCTGCGCCAATGCGGGGGCAAGCGCCAGTGCCAGCAACCAGGCGATGCAGTACGGCAGAAAGCGCTTCATGGGAAAGCGCCCGATCAGGCTTTCGGGATCATCCAGCCGGTCTCGCCGCCGCGCCCCGGCAGATGCAGCGTGGCGGTGGCGGCCGGCGTCTGCGCCAGCAGCCGGCCCTTGCGGAACACCTTGAGCCGCGTGGCGCGCAGGCGGATGGCCTCGACCGGGTCGCGCGCCTGCAGCAGCACGAAGCTCGCGTCGCAGCCGGCCTCGATGCCGTAGCCCTGCAGGTGCATCACGTGCGCCGCGTTCGTCGTCACCGCGTCGAAGCACTGGCGGATGCCGGCCTGGCTGGTCATCTGCGCCACGTGCAGGCCCATGTGCGCCACTTCGAGCATGTCGCCCGAACCCATGCCGTACCAGGGGTCCATCACGCAGTCGTGGCCGAAGGCGACGTTCACGCCGGCGGCCATCAGCTCGGGCACGCGCGTCATGCCGCGGCGCTTGGGATAGCTGTCGTGGCGGCCCTGCAGCGTGATGTTGATCAGCGGATTGGCGATGACGGCCACCCCGCTCTGCGCGATCAGCGGCAGCAGCTTGCTCACGTAGTAGTTGTCCATCGAGTGCATCGAGGTGCAGTGCGAGCCCGTCACGCGGCCCTGCATGCCCAGGCGCTGCGCCTCGAAGGCCAGCGTCTCGATGTGGCGCGACAGCGGGTCGTCGGACTCGTCGCAATGCATGTCGACCAGCTTGCCGCGCTCGGCCGCCATTTCGCACAGCAGCTTCACGCTGGCGGCGCCGTCGGCCATGGTGCGCTCGAAATGGGGAATGCCGCCGACCACGTCCACGCCCTTGTCGAGCGCGCGCTCCAGGTTCTCGACGCCGCCGGGCGAGCGCAGCACGCCGTCCTGCGGGAAGGCCACCAGTTGCAGATCGAGGTAGGGCGCCACCTGGCGCTTCACTTCGAGCAGCGCATCGACCGCGAGCAGGCTCGGGTCGCTGGTGTCCACATGCGAGCGCACCGCCAGCAGCCCCTTGGCCACGGCCCAGTCGCAGTAGGCCAGCGCGCGCTCGATCAGCGCCTCCGCCGTGAGCAGCGGCTTCAGCTCGCCCCAGAGCGCGATGCCTTCGAGCAGCGTGCCGCTCTGGTTGACGCGCGGCAGGCCGTAGCTCAGCGTGGCGTCCATGTGGAAATGCGGGTCGACGAAATGCGGCGCGAGCAGCATGCCCTGCGCATCGAGCTTCTCGTGCGCGGGAGCGTCCAGGCCCTCGGTGACTTCGGCGATGCAGCCGTCCTGCACGGCGATCGACATGCCGGAGCGGCCGTCGGGGAGGGTGGCGTTGGTGATGAGGAGGTCGAGCATCGTGGGGGCCTTTTTGAATCGATCGGGGCTATTTTCCGTCGCCGCTTTGTCCAGGCACGAGCCGCGGCGTCCAGTGAAGATAGATGTGTACGTTTTCGCTGCGGTCGCGCGCCACGCCGGTTTCGCCCCAAGAAAACCTGGCCGGCTGGCGCGGTACGCCGGCCGATGCCAGCCAGCGCTCGTGAAAACGGTAGCGCTCGTCGGCGCTGGCGTGGAAGTCTTCCGAATCCAGGCTGCGGTGGCGATGCGGCGTGAGCGTGATGAAGGCGCTGGCCAGTTGTTCCTGCTCGAAGCGAAGGGTCAGTTCGACTGCGCTGCCGTCGGTAGTCGTGTCGCCGGCAGTGGCGAACACGCATTCCACCTGCCGGCCTTCCACGGTCACCATCTGCCAGGTTTTCAGGAAAAGGGGTGGAAGATCGTCTGCCCGGCTGTCCGCGTCGATGACGGCTCCGAAGGCTTCGATGCGGCCGGTCGCGGCGTCGAGTGCCAGGGGCGGCGTCATGGGCCGGGCCTAGCGGGTGCGCTGCGCCCGGAACAGGTACTGCCCCGGCCTGGGCCCGACCTCGATGGTCACGCGGCGCAGCTTGTCGTCGTGCCCCGAGCTGGCCTTTGCCGTCACCACGATGCCGCGCGGCGTGGCCCGGCAGGTGAGCTCCGACAGACCGATCTCCGCGTGGTCGTTGTCGAGTTCCGCGATGGACACGGTGTGCGCGGCCTGCAGGCTGCCTTCGGCATCGCGTTTCATCCATTGCACGTACAGGAACGACTGCGCGAACTGCTCGGCGTGGATCACCCGGTACACGCCCTGGTGGTCGTTGTCCCAGGTGCCGCACAGCTGCACCCAGTTGACCGCGTCGGGCGTCTTGAAGTTTTCGTAGGTGATGTCGGCTCCCAGCGCGTGGGCGCCGCCGCCGCACACGGCCAGCAGGGCGGCGAGCAAGCGGGCTCGGATGGCGGAGGCTGCGTTCATCGTCAACGTTCTCCCTTGCGGTAGGGCTTCATCAGTGCCTGCGGATAGCTGGCCTTGCGTGCCACCAGCACCAGCGCCAGGATCGACAGCAGGTACGGCAGCATCAGGTACAGCTGGTAGGGCAGCACGGCGTCGCCCGATTGTTGCAGCCGCAGCTGAAGCGCGTCGAAGAACGCGAACAGCAGCGCGCCCAGCAGTGCCTTGCCCGGCCGCCACGAAGCGAACACCACCAGTGCCACGCAGATCCAGCCGCGCCCGTTGACCATGTTGAAGAAGAAGGCGTTGAAGGCCGACAGCGTGAGGAAGGAGCCCGCCATGCCCATCAGCGCCGAGCCGGCGACGATGGCGCCGGTGCGCGTGGCCGCGACCGACACGCCCTGGCTTTCGGCCGCCTGCGGGTTCTCGCCGGCCATGCGCAGCGCCAGCCCGAGCGGCGTGCGGTACAGCACCCAGCCCACCACCGGCACCAGCAGCAGCGCGAACAGCGTGAGCGCGGTCTGCGCGTTGAGGATGGGCACCGGCAGCCAGTCCATCGGCGCGAAGGGCGTGATGGTCGGCGGTGTGTTCACCTTGGGAAAGCTCACGCGGTAGCCGAAGTAGCTGAGCGCGGTCGCCAGCAGCGTGATGCCCAGCCCCGACACGTGCTGCGAAAGCGCGAGTCCCACGGTCAGAAAGGCATGCAGCAGGCCGAACACCATGCCGGTGAGCGCGGCCACGCCGACGCCCACCCACAGCGGCGCGCCGGCATACACCGCGAGCCAGCCGGTGAAGGCGCCCGCGACCATGATCCCTTCGATGCCGAGGTTGAGCACGCCCGCGCGCTCGCACAGCAGCACGCCGAGCGTGCCGAGGATCAGCGGGGTGGCGATGCGCAGCACCGCGATCCAGAAGGCGGGGTTGGCGAGGATGTCGAGCAGGTCGGTCATTGCGTGTTTCTCCCTCCACTTCCGGGGGAGGGCTGGGGTGGGGGCAGGCGGCGCTCGCAGGGGCGGCCGATGCGCCCATCCCGGCCTTCCCCCAGCGGGGGAAGGAGCAAGAAAGAAGAAGCCAGGGCCAAGATCATTTCTTCATCCTCACCCGGTATTGCGTCAGCAAGGTCGCCACCAGCACCGCGATCAGCGATGCCGCGACGATCACGTCGGCGATGTAGGTCGGCACGCCCACGGCGCGGCTCATGGTGTCGGCCCCCACCAGCACGCCCGCCACGAACACGCCGGCCGCGATCACGCCCAGCGGGTGGAGGCCGGCCAGCATGGCGATCACGATCCCGGTGTAGCCGTAGCCCGGCGACATGTCGAGCGTGACGTAGCTGGTGCGGCCCGCCACCTCGATGGCGCCCGCCAGCCCGGCCAGCGCGCCGGAGAGCAGCGCCACCATGACCACGGTGCGCGTCACCGGCACGCCCGCGAAGGCGGCGGCGCGCGCATTGGCGCCCACCGCGCGGATGTCGAAGCCAAGCACCGTGTACTTGAAGACGGCCCACACCATCACCGCGAGCGACACCGCCCACAAGAGCCCGGTGTGCACCCGCGTCTGCGCGACCAGCTTGCCCAGCTCCAGGTCGGACTGCAGCGACACGCTCTGCGGCCAGCCCATGGCGGTCGGGTCTTTCATCGGCCCGTCGAGCAGCGCAGACACGCCCAGCAGCACGATGAAATTGATCAGCAGCGTTGTGACGACCTCGTCCACGCCCAGCTTGTTCTTCATGAGCGCCGGGCCCAGCAGCATCAGCGCGCCGGCCACGGCGGCGGCCAGCATCATCAGCGGGAACAGCAGCCAGGGCGACAGCTCGAAGCCCGTGCCGCCATGCATGCCGCCCACGGCGACGGCGGCCAGGGCACCCGCGTAGAGCTGCCCCTCGGCGCCGATGTTGAAGAGCCGCGCCTTGAAGGCGACCGTGGCCGCCAGCCCGGTGAGGATCAGCGGAATGGCGCGCGTCAGCGTTTCGCTCCAGGCGAACACCGAGCCGAAACCGCCCTGCAGCAGCAGCGCATAGGTGCGGCCGACCGGCGCGCCGGCCCACAGCACCAGCAGTGCGCTGACGAGCATGGTGAACACGACCGCGCCCACGGGTGCCAGCACCAGCGCGGCGCGGGATGCGTGGTGGCGTTTCTCGAGCCGCATCATGAGGCCGCTCCGTTGCGCTGCGGCGCCGCGGTTGCGCCGGCCATGGCCAGGCCGATGGCCTCGCGCGTCCATGCGGCGGCGGGGCGCGCTTCGCCCAGATGGCCGCCGTGCATCACGGCCACCCGGTCGCCGAGCGCCAGCACTTCGTCGAGGTCGTCCGAAATCACAAGCACGGCCGCGCCGGCGTCTCGTGCGGCGATGAGCTGCTGCTGCACATAGGCGACCGCGCCGATGTCCAGGCCCCAGGTCGGCTGGTGCGCGACGATGAGGCGCGGCGCGCGGTTCGGATACTTCCTGTTGTCGTCGCCCTTGGCCGCTTCGGGCTGCTCGGGCGAGAGCAGGGCGCGGCCCAGGATCAGCTTCTGCATGTTCCCGCCGGAGAGCGAGCGGGCCGGTGCCATCAGCCCGGCGCCGCGCACGTCGAACGCCTTTTCGATGCGCCGCGCATGCAGCCGCGCGGCGGCGCGCTTCACGATGAAAGACCAGCGCGAGAACACCGGGCTGCGCAGCCGCTCCGATACTGCGTTCTCCCACACCGGCAGGTCGCCGACCACGCCTACCGCGTGCCGGTCTTCGGGAATGCGCGCGACGCCGCGCTGCACCAGCCGGGCAGGCGAGGGCGGCAAGGCGCGGCCCATCAGCTGCGCGGAGCCGGACGAAACCCGGCGCGTGCCGCACAGCAGTTCGGCCAGCGCGACCTGCCCGTTGCCGGACACGCCCGCGATGGCAGTGATCTCTCCGGCGCGCAGCGTCAGCGACACCTCGCGAAGGCCGGCCGAATGGTCCTGCCCGCCGTCCTTGCCGGCGGCGGTGCTCACATGGTCGAGCACGCAGACCGCGTCGCCCACCGACTTGGCAGGCCGGCGCTGCGGCGCCTCGACCGCGTGGCCCACCATCCACAGCGCGAGCTGCGCCTGCGTGGTGTCGGCCGTGCGCGCCTCGGCCACCAGCTTGCCGCCGCGCAGCACCGCCACGCGGTGCGACACGCGCAGCACCTCGCCGAGCTTGTGGCTGATGAAGATGACCGACAGGCCCTGCGCCACCATCTGCGCCAACGTGGCGAACAGCGCCTCGCTCTCCTGGGGCGTGAGCACGGCGGTCGGCTCGTCGAGGATCAGGATGCGCGCGCCGCGGTACAGCGCCTTGAGAATCTCCAACCGCTGGCGCTCGCCGACCGACAGGCTGCCGATCTTCGCGTCCGGCTGCACCGGCAGTCCGAAGCGCTGCGCCACCTCGAGCAGCCTGGCGCGCGCGGCCGCCCGGCGCGACACCGGGCGCCACAGCGGCTCGGTGCCCATCATCACGTTGTCGAGCACGCTGAGGTTGTCGGCCAGCGTGAAGTGCTGGTGCACCATGCCCACGCCGGCGGCCAGCGCGGCCTTGGGGTTGCCCGGCGGCAGCGGCGCGCCGAAGACTTCGATGCCGCCTTCGTCGGCGACGTAGTGGCCAAACAGGATCGACATCAGCGTCGACTTGCCCGCGCCGTTCTCGCCGAGCAGCGCGAGCACTTCGCCGCCCTGCAGGTCGAGGGAAATGGCGTCGTTGGCCACCAGGGCGCCGAAGCGCTTGGTGATGCCGGTGAGCCGGAGCACAAGAGGGTTCATGGGGTGGCGGGCTCGGGGCTGCCGAGCTCGCGGCAAAAGTTTTCGATGGCCTGGGCGGCAGCGACGGGCGCGGCCTGCAGCAGGCCGTGCGGGCCTTCCAGCCGGACGATGCGAAGGCCCGACAGCGCGCGCTGGATGGTACGGGCGGCCTGGCCGGGAACGATGCGGTCCTCGATGGCCTGCAGGTACATCACCGGCACGCGCACCTGCGCGAGCCTGTCGACCACGTTCACGCGCTGCACTTCCCTCATGCGGCGCGTCATGACGGCGGTCGACACCTGCCGCAACGAACCCTGCAGCAAGCCGCAAAGGCGCGGCGTGGCAAAGCGGCCCAGCAGCATGCGGCGCATGGGGCCGCGCATCAGGCCGGAGTGCATGAACATCATCGACAGTTCGAGCAGGCCGCCACGCAGCAGCGCCAGCCCCGGCTTGGGGCTGCGGGCAAAGCTGCAGCAAAGGATCAGCCCGCGCAGTCCCGGCGGCGGCGTCGCCGCGATGGAGATCGCGAGCGGGCCCGAGAAGGATTCGCCCAGCAGCACGAAGGGCTGGCCGACGGGGAGCCGCGCGCGCACAAGCCGTTCGAGTTCGTCATAGCCCAGCGGCTCGCTGCCGGGGTAGCGCACCACGTCGATGGCGTCGTGTTGCCGTCCCATGGCCTGGGCCAGGGGCTCGAACAGCTCGCCGGTGCCGTCCATGCCCGGAAGCAGAACAAGGCGGATGGAACCAGCGGGCGCCGCCGTCACTTCCACGCGGCCAGGAACGCCAGCATCACCTTGGCGGAGTTGTCCGCCGCGATGCTCATGAAGGTGCCCATTTCGTTCTCGCCGTCGCCGCCGCCCGCGAGGTCGCTGAGCGAGCGGAAGGCGATGAAGGGCACGCCGTTGCTGTAGGCGACCATGCCCACGGCGGCGGTTTCCATGTCGAGCACGTTGGCCTGGAAGGTCTTGTAGGTGTATTCGCGGTAGGCCTTGTTGTCCATGAAGGCCTGGCCCGACACGCCGTTGCCGCCCACCACCAGCTGCGGCTTGCGCGGCAGGCACTTGCCGGCGCCGCAGTTCGCCAGGTCGACGTTGCGGATGCTGCGCGCCACCTCGAGCATCTTCGGGTCGGCCTCGAACCAGAACTTGCGCACGATCTGCGGGTTGGCTGCCGAGCGTACCTCGACCGGGCGCGGGAACATCATCCCGAAGTTGGGCAGCGTGGCGTCGGTGATGAACGGCGGCGCGCTGTACTTGCCCGGCGCGGTCTCGCGCGCCATCAGCACTTCGAGGTACTGGCCCCATTGCGCGGGCACGGTCACGTCGCCCACGTGCAGCTGCGGGTTCACGCCGCCCGCGATGCCGCTGAACACGATGTTGGTGATGCGAAAGCGGTTGAGCACCAGCTGCGTGTTCATGGTCGCGTTCGTCATGCTGATGCCCGACAGGAACAGCACCACGGGCTTGCCTTCGAGCGTGCCGGTGGTGAACTCCACGCCGTTCACGCTGTGCTTCACCGGGCCCTGCAGCCGGGTCAGCAGCAGCTTCAGCTCGGGCTCGAAGGCCGACAGCACCGCGATGCGCGGCGTGTCGTCGAGCCGCGTGCCGCTGTTGATGCTGACCACGCCGGATTTGTAGACGCCGGCGCAGCCCGCCAGCAGCACCCCGAGCGTGGCGGCCAGCACGGGCGCGCGCAGGCGCCGCAGCAGGGAGGATGTGTGGTTCTTCATCATGAGTTCGTCGGTAGTTGCGGGCGGTGCGCGGCGTCGGGCGTGGCGATCCAGGCTTGCAGCGACGCGACGCGCGCGTGCTTCGGCGCCAGGCCGACGAAGGTGGTGTAGGCGGCCAGCGCCTTGGCGTCGTTGCCCGATTGCAGGTAGGCATCGCCCAGGTTCAGGTAGGCGAGGGCGCGGCTGCCGTCCATCTCGATGGCCTGCTCGAACCAGCGCGCGGCCTCCACCGGCTTGCCGCGCTTGAAGTACACGAAGCCCAGGTTGTTGGCCGCCAGCGCAAAGCGCGGCTGCAGCTTCAGCGCCTCGGTGAAGGCGGCTTCGGCTTCGTCGTAGCGGCGCTCGCGGTACAGCTGCAGGCCGCGGTCGTTGGCGCGCTGGGCGGCCACGCGCGGCGACACCGGCGCCGCGGCCGGCATGGTCAGCCTGGCGTCGGCGCCTTCGAGGTTCTTCACCACCACCTCGATGGCAGCGGGGCCGGTCTTGGGTGTGGCCGCCGCAGTGTGCACGGCCTGCTCGTTGGCTTCGTCGATGCGCTTGTTGACCTGGCTGGCCGCCGCGTCGAGCTGCACGATGTCGCCGCTGAGGCCCTCGCGCTCGGTGGGCAGCTCGAACACGAACTCGCCGCCCTCCGAGCCCGGCAGGCTGCCGAACGCCGGCGTTTGCCGCGCGATGGCCGACACCGCCGGCGCCACGTAGGCCGCGAGCTCGGTGCCGGTGATGACGCCGTCGCCGTTCAGGTCGGCTTTGCCCGACAGCGCCTGCAGCACGGTCCACGTGAAGACCGAATGCCCGCCGGGGCCGTCGTCGGCCACCTGCTGGTCGGCGCCGCCGGCGGTGATCATCTGGCGGCCGACGCGGCGCGCGTTGTCGCTCAGGAAGTTCTTGCTGCCGCGCGGCGCACCGCCGCGCGTGAGGCCCAGGCCCGAATAGCAGGCGTCCACCATGAACAGCACGTGCTTGGCCGACAGCGCCTCGGCCACCTCCTGCAATTGCGGCATCGAGATGGCGTCGGAGGCCAGGTCGTCCAGCGCCGCATCTACCGGGATGATGTAGCCCACGTCGCGCCCGCTCGCGAGCTTGCGGGTGCTGCCGTGGCCGGCGAAGAACACCAGCACGCGGTCGTCGCGCTTCACGCGCTTGGTGTCGGCGAGCTTGTCGTTCAGCACGCGCAGGATGTTGGCGCGCGTGGCCTCGCCGTCGTACAGCGAGGTGACGTTCTCGGGCTTGAAGCCGAAGCGGGTGACGAGCAGTTGCTCCATCGACCTGGCGTCGGGCACGGCGTGGTGCAGGCCGGGCCACTTGGCGTACTTGTCGATGCCGATCACCAGCGCGTGGCTGTCGCGGTAGAGCGTGTCGCCGCTGCCGGCGGCGGCCACGCCGTCGTCGGGCGCGGGCCGCTTGGCCGCGTTGACGACGAACTTGCCGTCGCGCCAGGTGGCGAAGCGGTAGCCGTCGGCCACCAGCTGGTCGAGCACCGTGGGCAGGGCCTGCACGGTGCGGCCCTGGATGTCATGGAACAGGATCACGCCGCGCTTGGCCTTGTCGACCTCGGCCAGCACGCGGTCGGCGATCGACTTGGGCACCGGGTCGGCCCAGTCCATGGAGTCGACGGTCCAGAGCATCGAGCGCAGCTTGAGCGCCTCGACCGTGCTCAGCTTGTCTTCGTTGCGCGCGCCGTAGGGAAAGCGGAACAGGGTGGACTGCGGGCGGCCGGTGGCGTCGAGCAGGGCCTCGGTCTCGGAGGCCTCGGTGCGCACCGTGTCGTCGCTCATCTTGGCCATCACGCCGTGGCTGAAGCTGTGGTTGGCGAGCACGTGGCCGGCGGCCAGCACGCGCTTGGCCACCGCGCCGTTGGCGCCCAGTTGCGCCTTGCCCTGCGCGTCGAGCTTGCCGAGGTTGCGGCCCAGCTCGAAGAAGATGGCGGGCGCGTCGTAGCGCTTGAGGATCTCCAGGATCTCGTCGGTGTGCCTGGCGTGCGGGCCGTCGTCGAAGGTCAGCACCACGGTCCTGGGCGGCAGCGAGGTGCCGAAGATCTCCCGGGTGTCGGCGCCTTCCTTCTCCTTGGCGCCGGTGCCGGCGGGCTGGGTTGCCTGCGTGTAGGGGACGATGGCGCCGAAGTCCTTCAGGATCTTCTCGCGCGAATACAGGCCCTGCAGCTTGGCCACGTAGTCGGACCACTTCTCGCGCCTGGGCTCGATGCCGCGCTGCGCGAAGCGGCCGAACACGTCTTTCAGCTCGCGGTCGTAGGCCTGTTCGATCTCGGCGAGCACGGCCAGGTCTTCGCTGGCGCGGCGGCCGAGCTTGAGGCCGGGCAGCGACTGCGCCTGGGCGTAGCGCGTGCTCAGCTCGGTGAGGAATTCCTTGAATGCGAGGCGGTCGGCGTCGAACCAGCTGGGTTCGCTTTCGATGCGGTCCAGCAGCGCGTTCAGCGCCGGCACGGTGGCCGGGTCGGCCATCTCGCCGGCCTGTGCGATGAGCGCCTGCTGCCGCTCCTGCATGTCGTGGAACAGCAGTTGCCCGACCGCGCCCACCGCGCGCTTCTCGGCCGCATCGAGCGTGCGCTCGCCGGTCATCAGCACGATCATCTGCCGGTGGGCGGCGAGCAGGGCGTCGGCGCGCTCCTGCAGCGCCGCCGGAATGCCCGCGGGGACGGCGGCGGCCGGCGGGGGCGCCGCGGCGGCAGCGGGAGCGGCGGGTGCGGCCACCGCGGGCACCACGGGCGCCGCCGTGCCGGCGGATTCAGGCTGGCAGGCGGCCAGTCCGGCGACGGCCAGCGCCGCAACCGCCACGCCCCGGATTGCGGTGCGCCATCGCGCAGGATTCATGAGCACTTGGAGGCGTTTACTTGGCTGTGGACTTGGGTTGGCCGTCGTCCACCTTCACGGTGAACTTGCCCGCGAGGATGTCGGCCTGCTTGGCCTTCACCTTGGCGATGATGTCGGCCGGCACTTTCTTCTCGAAGGTGCCGAGCGGCGCGAGTTCGGAGCCCTTGTGCTTCATCTGCGCGTACACGCCGTAGTCCTCGGCCGCGAACTTGCCTTCCTTGACCAGCTTGATCGCGCGGTCGGCCGCGGGCTCGAAGTTCCACAGTGCCGAGGCGACCACCGTGTCGGGGTACTGGCTCTGCGTGTCGATCACGTTGCCGATGGCGAGCTTGCCCTTTTCCTTGGCCGCGTCGGAGACACCGAAGCGCTCGGCGTACATCACGTCCGCGCCCTTGTCGATCATGGCGAAGGCGGCTTCCTTGGCCTTCGGCGGGTCGAACCAGCTGTTGATGAAGCTCACGCTGAACTCGACCTTCGGGTTGGTTTCCTTGGCGCCCGCCATGAAAGCGTTCATCAGCCGGTTCACTTCGGGAATCGGGAAGCCGCCGACCATGCCGATGCGATTGGTCTTGGTCATGCCGCCGGCCACCATGCCGCTCAGGTAGGCGGGCTCCTGGATGTAGTTGTCGAACACGCTGAAATTGGGCGCCTGCGGCTTGAGCGACGAGCCCATCAGGAAGGCGACCTTGGGAAAGTCCTTCGCGACCTTGCGCGCCGCCGCTTCCACGCCGAACACCTCGCCCAGGATCAGCTGGTTGCCGCCGGTGGCGTACTCGCGCATCACGCGCTCGTAGTCGGCGTTGCTGACGTTCTCGGTGGCCTTGTATTCGATCTCACCGCGCGCCTCGGCCGCCTTCAGCGCCTTGTGGATGCGGCCCACCCATTGCTGCTCGAAAGGCACGGTGTACACCGCGGCCACTTTCAGCTTGGCCTGCTGCGCGAGCGCAAGGCCCGGGGCGCCTGCCGCGAGCGCGGCGGCAATGGCGACGGAACGGATGATCAATTGACGGCGTGCTGCCACGATGCTTCTCCTCGAGTTATGGAAATCTTAGGCTCGCAAAAACCGCGCCTTCCTAGCCAGAACACCGAGGAACCGGCTCCGCCGGACCTCAGGTGTTGCCCCCGGTAGGGGGAAGGCGTAGCGACACGAAGTGCGCGAAGCCTGGGGGCGAGCCCTACTTCGTGCCGAAGATGCGGTCGCCCGCGTCGCCCAGGCCCGGCAGGATGTAGCCGTGGCTGTCGAGTTCGCGGTCGATGGCGGCGGTGTAGATCGGCACGTCGGGGTGCGCGGTCTGCATCGTCTTCACGCCTTCGGGGCAGGTCAGCAGGCAGACGAACTTGATCGACTTCGGGTTCAGCTCCTTCAGCCGCTCGACCGCGGCCACGGCCGAGTTGCCGGTGGCCAGCATCGGGTCGACCACGATCACGTCGCGGTTCTCCATTTCGCCGGGCATCTTGAAGTAGTACTCGACGGCCGTCAGCGTCTTGGGGTCGCGGTACAGGCCGATATGGCCGACGCGGGCGCCGGGCACCACGGTCAGCATGCCGTCCAGGATGCCGGTGCCGGCGCGAAGAATGGACACCAGCACCAGCTTCTTGCCGTCGATGACCTTGGCCTGCATGGTCTCCAGCGGGGTTTCGACCTCGATGTCCTGCATCGGCATGTCGCGCGTGACCTCATAGGCCATGAGCATGCTGATTTCATTGAGGAGCCGGCGGAAGCTGTTGGTCGAGGCGTCCTTGCGGCGCATCAGCGTCAGCTTGTGCTGGACGAGGGGGTGGTTGACGAGGTGGACGTTGCTCATTGGAATTGTGTTTGACGTTGCTGGGTGAACACCGGAGTCTAAAAGACAGTGCCGTCGCTCTCGATCGACAGCGGCGGCGCACCGTCGCGCAACCGCTGTGCCAGCGCCCGGCCCGCGGCCCAGGTGCCGCCTTCGAGCACGCAGGCCAGCGGCAATTCGTCTTCGGTGCGGTCGAGCACCTTGCGCACCCGGGGGGCAAGCTCGTCGAGCAGCGCCACGGTCAGCGCGCGCCATTCGACGATGAACTCGTCGCCCGCCTTCCATCGGCGGGTGAGGAAGGCCGGGTCCTTCGGCACGATCACGCCGCTGTCGATCAGCAGGCCGCCGTTGCGGTACTCGGGCAGGGCGGTGAGCGCGTCGAGGTGGCGCACCTTCACGCCGGCCCATTCGAAGGGTTCGAGCAGCGAGTAGGTGAGCCACTGCGACAGCTTGTGGAAGGGCATCCAGCCGTTGGTGAGCCCGGGCCCGCTCACGGCGCTGTGGCGCCAGCAGTCGCCCAGCGCGAGCGCGGGGTCGCCCGACCCGATGCCGCCGGGGCTGTCGCTGCCGTCGGCCGCGATGCTGTCCACCGAGTTGGCCGAGGGCCAGATGCGCGACAGCGTATCGAGCAGCAGCGACAGGATCTGGTGCGCGGTGATTTCGGCCGTGGGCGGCGCGGCCGGGCCGTAGGGGCCGACCAGCGCGTCGAACAGCCGGCCCGGGCGGCCTTCGTCGCCGAAGGTCTCGGGCTGTTCGTTCATGGCCTCGCCCAGGCGGCGCAGCAGCGTGGCGCGGCCCGCCAGCCCGACCAGCGGGTTGGCTTCGCTGACCTGGAAGGCGTCGCCCAGTCGGTCGGTCACCAGCCCGCGCAGGCCGGCCGCGTCCACCTGGTAAGGGTGGTCGGGGTCGGACGAGAACAGCCCGGCCATGAAGGCGTGGTAGCTGGCCACGGCCAGCCCTTCGGAGCGGGTGAAGCGTTCGCCGGTGGCGGCTTCGGTGTAGTGCCAGTCGGGGCCGGCGCCGGCGTCCAGCAGCACGCTCACCAGCACCAGGTCGATGTGCGCGCGGGCACGCTGCCGCGCGTCGGCTTCGCCGAGCAGGGTGTCGAGTTCCTCGATGCGCTTGATGCCGCCGGCCTCGAAGTGGCGCCAGCGGCTGTGGTACGGAATGGTGTCCCAGGGATAGCGCTCGCGCGTGACCTCGGCCACATTGCGCGCCGCGTCTTCCAGCTTGTCGTCCTCGCCGATGCGGAACCACTGCGATTCGCCGCGCCGCGCGCGCGCCAGCAGGGCGCCGGCGCGCTGGCGGATGGCCGCGGTGGTGCGCAGCAGGCTGGCGGCGCCGGCCGGATGGGCGGTGTCGGCGGTGAATTCGATCGACGGATCGACCTTGCCCGCGCCGCCGGGCGGCAGGCTGCCGGAGCCGTCGACGGGCATGTTGGGATCGCTGTTGCGGCTTGTCGTCATTCGCTGAGTCCTCGGCCCTTGGCCTTTTTCAGTTCTTCGGCGTCCGGCACCGGGCCGGGTGTGAAATAGCCGGCCGCCATCTTGGCGTCCATCTCGACGCGGGCGTCGGCCGGGATCAGCGCATCGGGAATGTTCACGCGCTCGCCGATCTCGATGCCCGAGCCGGTGATCGCGTCGAACTTCATGTTGCTCATCGACACCAGCCGGTGGATCTTCCTGATGCCCAGCCAGTGGAAGACGTCGGGCATGAGCTCCTGGAAGCGCATGTCCTGCACGCCGGCCACGCATTCGGTGCGCGCGAAATACTGGTCGGCCGTGTCGCCGCCCACCTGCCGCTTGCGGGCGTTATAGACCAGGAACTTGGTCACTTCGCCGAGCGCCCGGCCTTCCTTGCGCGAGTAGGCGATCAGGCCCACGCCGCCGCGCTGCGCGCCCATGATGCATTCCTCGATGGCGTGCGTGAGATAGGGCCGGCAGGTGCAGATGTCGGAGCCGAACACGTCGGAGCCGTTGCACTCGTCGTGGATGCGCGCGGTGAGCTCGACCTCGGGGTTGGCCAGGTCGCGCGGGTTGCCGAAGATGTAGAGCGTCTGCCCGCCGATGGGCGGCAGGAACACCTCGAGGTCGGAGCGCGTGACCAGTTCGGGGTACATGCCGCCGGTTTCCTCGAACAGGGTGCGGCGCAGGTCGGTCTCGGAGCAGCCGAAGCGGCGCGCCACCTCGGGCAGGTACCACACGGGCTCGATCGCGGCCTTGGTGACCATGGCCGCGCCGCCGGACGTGAGGAAGTGGCCGTCGGCCTTGAGCCGGCCGCTCTGCAGCGCCTCGATCACCTCGGGCAGGATCACGTGGGCCTTGGTGATCGCGATGGTCGGGCGGATGTCGTAGCCGGCCGCCAGTTCGGTGGCGAACACGTCGGCCACCTGCGCCCCCCAGGGGTCGAGCGACACGATGCGGCCCGGCTCGCTCCATTGCGGGTAGGGGCCTATCACGTCGGTGGGGGAGGTGTTGGTCAGGTCGGCCTTGTGCTCGCGCTTGAGCGCGCCCGAGGCCACGGCCAGCGCGCGATACACGCTGTAGGAGCCGCTGTGCGTGCCGATGACGTTGCGATGCGCCCGCTTGGTGGTGGTGCCGACCACCGGCCCGCGCTCTGCCGGGGTGGCCGCGCCCCAATGGATGGGCAGCGCGCCGAAGCCGCCGGCATGCGAAGTCAGGCGTATGTGGCCGGTCGACGACGAAGGGTGGAGCGGGGGGATGGGCGTGGTGCTGCCCGGGGAGGAAGGGATCGTTGTGCTGTCTGCAGACATTGGGGGCCCTCAAAAAACACAATGTATCGATGGTGCGTGGTGCTTGCAAGCAGACGGCTTCGGCACAATCGGCCGGAACTTTTTTGGGCGAGGCTGTAACCAGCCGACCGGATGGCACGAAACACAACAGGCAGCAGGACGTACCCGGGCGACGCGGAAGCGGCGCTGCGCAGCCTGTTCCTTCGCGGCCTGGACGGCGACGCGAAGGCCTACCGCGACTTCCTGCAGCGACTCAGCGCGCACTTGCGCGCCTTTCTGGGCAAGCGCCTTTTTGGCTGGCCCGATGAAGTGGAAGACCTCGTTCAGGAATGCCTGCTCGCCATGCACAACCAGCGCCACACCTACCAGAGCGACCAGCCGCTGACGGCCTGGGTGCACGCCATTGCCCGCTACAAGATGATCGACCTGCTGCGTGCCAAGTCGGTGCGCGAAGACCTGCACGACCCGCTGGACGACGACCTCGCCGTGTTCGCCGACTCGGCCGAAGAGGCCAGCGACGCCCGGCGCGACCTGGGCGGGCTGCTGCAGACCCTGCCGGAGCGGCAGCGCCTGCCGATCGTGCACGTGAAGATCGAGGGCCTTTCGGTGGCCGAGACCGCGAGCCTCACGGGCATGTCGGAGTCGGCGGTGAAGGTCGGCATCCACCGCGGCCTGAAGGCGCTGGCCGCCCGCTTCGGCAACCGCTGGGGAGACGCCCCATGAAGACCGACGACCTCGTGGCGATGCTGTCCGCCGGCGACGTGGCGGTGCCGCGCCGCAGCGCGAGCAGGCGCATCGGCCTGGCGGTGCTGGCCGGGTTGCCGCTGTCGCTCTTCATCCTGTTCGCCGAATACGGCATGCGGCGCGACATCGTGCAGGCCATGTTCTGGCCGATGTTCTGGGTCAAGGTGACGTTCCCGCTGTGCATTGCGGCGGCCGGCTTCGTGGCCGTGCAGCGCCTCTCGCGGCCCGGCGTGCCCGCGCGGCATGCGTGGATGGGCGCCGCGCTGCCGGTGGCCGGCATCTGGGTGCTGGCGGCGATCGCCTGGTTCAGCGTGCCGGCGCAGGAGCGCATGCCGTCGCTCATGGGGCAGTCGTGGCGGATCTGCGCGGTCAGCATCGGGCTGATGGCGCTGCCGGTGTTCGCGGCCACGATGGTGGCGCTCAGGGGGCTGGCGCCCACGCGGCCGGCGCTGGCCGGCGCGGCGGCCGGAGCGCTGGCCGGCGGCGTCGGCGCCGCGGTCTATGCGCTGCACTGCATGGAGCTGACCGCGCCGTTCCTTGCCGTCTGGTATGTGAGCGGGATTGCCGTGCCGGTGCTGGTGGGCGCCGTGCTGGGCCCGCGCCTGCTGCGCTGGTAGGCGCGGTGCGCGGGGCGCAGGCTCAGCGCTTCTTGCTGCCGAAGATCCCGCCGAGCACGCCGCGCAGGATCTCCTTGCCCACCGACGTGCCCATGGTGCGCACCGCCGACTTGGCCATGGTCTGGACCAGGCCGTCGTGCTTGGCGCCGCGCGGGCCGGTGGTGCCGAAGAGCATGTCGTTGAGCATGCCGCCCATGCCCGAACCGGAGGCTTCGGCCGCCGGCTTGCCGCCCGCCGGCGTGGCCGGCGGCGCACCGGGCGCGCTCTCGGCCCGGCCCTTGAGCTTTTCGTAGGCCGACTCGCGGTCCACCGCCTTCTCGTAGACGCCGGCCACCAGCGAATTGGCGATCAGCGCCTTGCGCTGGTCGGCGGTGATCGGGCCGAGCTGGCTGCCCGGCGGCAGCACGAAAGCGCGCTCGGTCACGCTGGGGCGGCCCTTTTCGTCGAGGAAGCTGACCAGCGCCTCGCCCACCGCGAGCTCGGTGATGGCGGTCTCGATGTCCAGCCCCGGCTTCTGCCGCATGGTGCTGGCGGCCGCTTTCACCGCCTTCTGGTCGCGCGGAGTAAAGGCGCGCAGCGCATGCTGCACCCGGTTGCCGAGCTGGGCGAGCACCGTGTCGGGAATGTCCAGCGGGTTCTGGGTGACGAAATACACGCCCATGCCCTTGGAGCGCACCAGCCGCACCACCAGCTCGATGCGCTCGACCAGCGCCTTGGGTGCCTCGTTGAACAGCAGGTGGGCTTCGTCGAAGAAGAAGGCCAGCCTGGGCTGCTCGGGGTCGCCGATTTCGGGCAGTTGCTCGAACAGCTCCGACAGCATCCAGAGCAGGAAGGTGGCGTAGAGCCGCGGCGAATTCATGAGCTTGTCGGCCGCCAGGATGTTGATCACACCCTTGCCGCCCACCGTTTGCATGAAGTCGGCGATGTTGAGCATCGGCTCGCCGAAGAACTTGTCGCCGCCCTGGGTCTCGATCTGCACCAGCCCGCGCTGGATGGCGCCCACGCTGGCGGCGCTGATGTTGCCGTACTGCGTGGTGAACTGGCTCGCGTTCTCGCCCACGTACTGCAGCATGGCGCGCAGGTCCTTCAGGTCGAGCAGCAGCAGGCCGTTGTCGTCGGCGATCTTGAACACCAGGTTCAGCACGCCGGCCTGGGTGTCGTTCAGGTCGAGCATGCGGCTCAGCAGCAGCGGGCCCATGTCGGAGATGGTGGCGCGCACCGGGTGGCCCTGGTCGCCGAACACGTCCCACAGCGTGACGGGGCAGGCGGAGGGTTCCGGCACGTCGATGCCGCGCTCGGCCAGCGTGGCGGCCAGCTTGGCGCCGATGCTGCCTTTCTGGCTGATGCCGGTCAGGTCGCCCTTCACGTCGGCCATGAACACCGGCACGCCGATGCCGGACAGCTTTTCGGCGATGGTCTGCAGCGTGACGGTCTTGCCGGTGCCGGTGGCGCCGGTGATCAGGCCGTGGCGGTTGGCCAGGCCGGGGAGGAGGGCGCACTCGACAGTCTCGTGGCGTGCGACTAACAATGGCTCGGTCATGGGGTCCCCAAATGTTGGCTGGCGGCAGTCTATCCAAGCCCCGCCTTTACAATTGCCGTGAATTTTCATTCAAACGCAAACCGGAGCACGTGTTGTCCTCGACCGTCCAAACCAATTCTTCCGCCGTAGGCGATTCGCCTGAACAGTCGCCCATCGAAAAAGAGCTGGCCGTGTTGCTGGTGAATGCGTTGAACCTCGAGATCGCCCCCGAGGACATCGTGCCCACCGATCCCCTGTACGGCGAAGGCCTGGGGCTCGATTCGATCGACATCCTCGAAGTGGCGCTCGAAGTCTCGCGTCGCTACGGTTTCCAGCTGCGCTCGGACGACGAGCGCAACCAGCAGATCTTCCAGTCGCTGCGCACGCTCGCGACCCACGTCGCCCAGCACCGCGTCGCCACCTGACCCCATGTCTCGATGGCGATTGGCGCTCCTGCTGCTGATGGGAGTCGCTTATGCCGGCCTCTCTCACTGGATGACGCTGTTCCACGCCACCGAGCCGTGGGCGGTGGTGGTGTTGCTGGGGCCGCTGTGGCTTGCCGCCGTCGGCTTTGCCGCCAGCCGCTTCGGCGCCTGGGGCTGCGCCGGCGCGGTTGCGCTGGGCATTGCCGGCTTCGTGCTCGTCTTCCTCGGTGAGGCCGGCGACCCGAACCGTCTCTACGTGCTCCAGCACGTGGGCATCAACGCGCTGCTGTGCGGCTGGTTCGGCTCCACGCTGCGCGGCCGCGGCCTGCCGCTGATCACCCAGTTCGCCCAGCGCGTGCACCCGCTCAAGGGCCACATGCTGGCCTACACCACGCAGCTCACGCGCATCTGGACGGCGTACTTCGCGGTCGTGGTGCTGGCGTCCATCGCCATCTACCTGACGCGGCCTTTCTCCGACTGGTCGCTGTTCGCCAACGTGCTGTCTCCCATCATGGTGGGCGTGCTGTTCGTCGGCGAACACCTGGTGCGCTACCGGCTGCATCCCGAATTCGAACGTACGCGCCTGGTCGATGCGGTGCGTGCGTTCTATGGCACGTCGTCGGTGGATTCCAGCGCCGGCGGCCAATGACACAGGCGCTGCCCGCGTGACGACGACAGACAACTCCCTCCTGCCGCTGCTCGCGGACCGCGACCCCGATGCGCCCCTGGCCTGGCGAGCCGGCGTGCCCGTGAGCGCCCGGCAATTCCTGGCCGACGTGGCCCGCTTCGCCCCGGAACTGCCGGACGACGGCCCCGCGGTCAACCTGTGCGTCGATCGCTATGCCTTCGCCGTGAGCCTCGGCGCCGCCCTGATGCGCGGCCACGCGAGCCTGCTGCCGCCCGATGCCCGGCCCGATACGCTCGCGCGACTGGCCGAATCCGGCGGGCCGCGGCTGTTCACGCTCGTCGACGACCCGAAGCTCCACACCCCGGGCATGCGGCGCGTGCTGATCGAAGACCGCTCCAGCCTCGAAGGCAACCCGAACGCTGCAGTGCCCCGGATAGAGGCCGGCATGCACGCCGTCAGCCTGCTGACCTCGGGCTCGACCGGCGTGCCTCAGCCGCACGCCAAGACCTGGGGCACGCTGGTGGGCGATGTGGCCGTGGCGGTCAAGCGGCTGTGCCGCGTGCTCGGGCGTTCCTCGCTCGAAGGCCTGACGCTGGTCGCTACCGTGCCGGTGCAGCACAGCTACGGCATCGAATCGTCGGCGCTGCTGGCCATGCTGGGCGGCGCGGCCTTCGAAAGCGGGCGGCCGTTCTTTCCCGCCGACGTGGCGCAGACGCTGGCCTCGGTGCCGCGCCCGCGCGCGCTGGTGACCACGCCGTTCCACCTCAAGACGCTGCTGCTGTCGGGCATCGCGCTGCCGCCGGTGGACCTGATTCTCTCGGCCACCGCGCCGCTGTCGCCGCAGCTCGCGCTGCAGGCCGAGCAGGCCATGGGCGCCGTGCTGCTCGAGATCTACGGCAGCACCGAATCGGGCCAGGTCGCCACGCGCCGCACCACCGAAAGCGAAGTCTGGGAAACCTTCGGCGACATCCGCGTGCACGCCGAGCCGGGCGAGGAGGGCGGGCCCGAGCGCTTCATCTTCAGCGGCGACTTCATTCCCGAGCCCACGCCCATGGCCGACGTGCTCGAACTGCTCGACGAGCGCCGCTTCCGCCTGTTCGGGCGCGCCAACGACCTGATCCACGTGGCGGGCCGGCGCAGCTCGCTGGCGCACCTCAATTACCACCTCAACAGCATTCCCGGCGTGGAAGACGGCGCCTTCTGGCTGCCTGACGAGGTGGCCGACGGCGTGGTGCGGCCGGTGGCCTTCGTGGTGGCGCCGACGCTTTCGGCGGGGGACATCGTCGCCGCGCTGCGGCAGCGGCTCGAAGCCGTTTTCGTGCCGCGCCGCGTGGTGCAGGTCAAGGCCTTCCCGCGCGAGGGCACGGGCAAGCTCACGGTGCGCGCTCTGCGCGAATTCGCGCTGGCGCAACTCGCCGAAGACGACACGCCGATGCAGCTGGCCCTGACGGTGCCGGCCGATCACCCGGTCTTTGCCGGCCATTTCCCGGGCCAGCCCCTGGTGCCTGGCGCCTTGCTGCTGGCTGAAGTGCTGGAGGCCGTGCGGCGCGTGCCGGCCCTGTCCGCCCGGCTCGGCGCCAACCCGACGCTGGCCGCCGCCAAGTTCCTGGCGCCCGTGCGGCCCGGCAGCACGCTCTCCATAGAGCTGCATCCGGAGGCCGGCGCGGGACGCGGCGTGCGCTTCGACGTGCGTTGCGACGGCGTGGTGGCTGTCACCGGACGATGGACGGCCGTGCAAGAGTCGGCGTGATGAAGCACACCGATGTCGAAGCGCGCGCCGTGAACGAGGCGGCCCAGGCGCCCCGGTCCGCGCCGAAGGGGGAAAAGAGTGAAAAGGGCGAAAAGGGCGATTGGGCCCACGCGCCCGAGCGCAGCAACATGCTCGCGCTGCGCTTCATCTGCTTCATGGCGGTGGTGTGCGGGCGCCATGTCACGCGCCTGCTGCTGCCGCCCATCAGCCTTTATTTCCTGCTGTTCCTGCCTGCGCAGCGGCGGCACATCAAGCGCTACCTGTTCAGGGCCATCGGCCCGCACGCCGGCTGGATCGACGGCTACCGCCTGCTGCACGCCTTTGCCTCGACGGTGCTCGACCGGGTGTACTTCCTGCGCGGGCGCATGGATCTATTCAAGGTCAGGATCGACGGCACCCCGCCGATCGACAACGAGCTCGCCCAAGGCCGCGGCGCCTTCCTGCTCGGCGCCCACGTCGGCAGCTTCGAGGCGCTGGGCGCCTGCCGCCAGCAGACGCGCCAGCAGGACCTGCGCGTCGCGATGCTGATGTACCCGGACAACGCACGGCGCATCAACGCCACGCTCGACGCCATCGCGGTGCCCGAGCTGCGGCCGCACGTCATCGCGCTGGGCCGGCCGCATTCGATGCTGGCGCTGCGCGACTGGCTCGACGGCGGGGGCCTTGCCGGCATCCTGGCCGACCGCACGCTGCCGGGCAGCGAAGACCAGGCGCAGCACCAGCGCGGCAACAATATCGTGCTGCCGTTCCTGGGGCAGCCGGCGTGCTTCAATGACGGTCCCTTCCGGCTTGCGGCGCTGTTGCGCCGCAAGGTGTTCTTCATGGCGGGCCTCTACGGCGGCGGCGCGCGTTACGACGTGCAGTTCGATGCGCTGGCCGACTTCGGCGAGCCGATGTCGGGCATGGCGGAGCGCGAAGCGCGCATCCGCGCCGCGCTGGAGGCCTATGTCGCGCGGCTCGAGGCGCTGTGCCGCGCCCACCCCTACAACTGGTTCAATTTCCATGATTTCTGGCTCGAAGATGCGGCTTGACCGGCTCTGCAAGGTATTCGTGCTGGCACTGGCCTTCTGCGCCGTGCCGGCCTGGGCGGCGTTCGACCTGCCCGAGCTGATGACCCTGCTGGCCAGGCAGAAGAGCGGCGAAGCCCGCTTCACCGAACAACGCTTCGTGCACGGCCTCGAAGGCCCGCTCGACGCAAGCGGCACGCTGAACTTCGACGCGCCCGACAAGCTGGTGCGCCGAACCCTGTCGCCGCGCGTCGAGACCATGGCGGTCGAAGGCAACACGCTGACCCTTTCGCGCGGCGGACGCACACGCACGCTGGCGCTGGACAGCATGCCCGAGCTGCAAGGCCTGGTCGAAGCCATGCGCGGCACGCTGACCGGCGACGGCGCCACGCTGCAGCGCTACTTTCGCAGCACCGTCACCGGCTCGGCAGGCAAATGGACGCTCGACCTCGTGCCGCTCGACAGCCGGCTGGCCGCCCAGGTGCGCAGCATGCGCATCAGCGGCCGCGCAAGCGACGTGCTGGGCCTCGAAATGGAATTCATCGGCGGTGACCGCTCGGTCATGAACATCACGCCGAGCGCGCCCAACGCGGCGCCTGCTGGCGCGGCAGGCCGCGGCGCGCCGTGACCGTCGGGCAGGCGGGCGGGCCGCCCAGCTGGCGGCGCAGGGCGGTCGTGCTGCTGGCATGGCTGCTGGTGCTGGTGTGCGGCGCCGTGGTCATCGCGCGCACGCAGATCGGCGCCGACCTGTCGGCCTTCCTGCCCAAGAGCCCCGACGTGCGCCAGCGCGTGCTGATCGAGCAGCTGCAAAGCGGCGTGGCCTCGCGCACGCTGATGCTCGGCATCGAGGGCGGCAGCGTCGAGCAGCGCGCCACGGTGTCGCGCGCGGTGGCCAAAAGCATGCGCGAGAGCCAACTGTTCGACCTGGTGCAGAACGGCGACGTCAGCGACTGGAGCGACTCCGGCACCTGGGTCTTCGAGCATCGCTACCAGCTCTCGCCGGGCGTGGTGCCGGGTCAGTTCACCGCCGCGGGCCTGCGCGACGCGATCAATGAAACGCTGTCGATGCTCGGTACGCCCGCCGGCAACGTCATCAAGCCGCTGCTCGACCGCGATCCGACCGGCGAGACGCAGCGCATCGCGATGGAACTGGTGCCTGCCAGCGCGCCGCGCAGCGAGGACGGCGTATGGATGTCGCGCACCGCGCCGCGCGCGCTGATGATCGCCACCACGCGCGCCGCCGGTGGCGACCTCGACGCACAGGCCGTGGCCATCGCGCGGGTGAACGCGGCCTACGAGGCCGCCTCGCGCGGCATGGGTGCCGACGCGCCCAAGCTGCTGCTGAGCGGCCCGCCGGTGTTCTCGGTGATGAGCCGCGACAAGATCAAGACCGAAGCCATCCATCTCGCGGTGGTGGGCGGCATCGTGATGGGCGGGTTGCTGCTGCTGGCCTTTGCGTCGCCGCGCGCGCTGGTCATCGCCTTTTTGCCGGTGGCCACGGGCGTGGTGGTCGGCACCGCCAGCGTGAGCCTGGTGTTCGGCTCGGTGCACGGCCTGACGCTGGGTTTCGGCAGCACGCTGATCGGCGAGACGGTCGACTACGCCATCTACTACCTCATCCAGGCGCGCGGCGCCGCGGTGGCCGGCACCGGCTGGCAGCGCTGGCGCGACCTCAACTGGCCCACGGTGCGGCTCGGGTTGCTGACTTCGGTGTGCGGTTTCGCGGCGCTGGTGTTCTCGGGCTTCCCGGGACTGGCGCAGCTGGGAGTGTTCTCCATTGCCGGGCTGGTGTCGGCCGCGCTGGCCACGCGCTACGTGCTGCCGATGCTGGCGCCCGACGGCGCCACCGGCATGGGCATGCGCCGCTACATGGCGCAGCTCGCGGGCGCGCTGGTGCGCGGCCTGCCGCGCCTGCGCTGGCCGCTGGCCGCGCTCGGCGTGGCCGCGCTGGGGCTGGTGCTGTGGCAGGGCGGCCACCTGTGGCGCGCCGACCTGGGCGCGATGAGCCCGGTGCCCAAGGCAGCCCAGCAGATGGACGAGATGCTGCGCAACGACATCGGCGCCAGCGACGGCGGCGTGCTGGTGGTGGCCTATGGCGACGACGAACAGGCCGCGCTCCGCAACACCGAAGCCGCGGCCGCGCGGCTCGACGCGCTGGTGGACAGCGGCGAGCTCGTGGGCTACGAGACCGTCACGCGCGTGCTGCCGAGCGCGCAGACCCAGGCGGCGCGCATCGCCAGCCTGCCGACCAGCGACGTGCTGCGCGCCAATCTCGCCGAAGCGACGAAGGGGATGCCGCTGCCGGCGTCGCGCCTGGAGCCTTTCGTGCAGGAGGTGGAGGCGGCGCGCAAGCTGCAACCCGTGCAGCGCGCCGATCTGGCCGGTGGTCCGCTGGGCTCGGTGCTCAACACGCTGATGTACCAGCGCCCGGGCGGCGGCTGGGGCACGCTGGTGGTGCTGCATCCGGGCACCAAGTTCGACCAGAAGCGGCTCGAAACCGCACTGGCCGGCCTGCCCGACGTGCAGGTGGTCGACGTCGGCCGCGAGCTGGCCGGCCTGTATCAACGCTACCTGCACGAAGCTTTCGTGCAGGTGCTGCTGGGCGCGCTGGCGGTGGTGGTGCTGCTGGGCATCTACCTGCGCTCGTGGCGCCGGCTGCTGGCCGTGTGCCAGCCGCTGCTGTTCGCGGTGGTGCTCACGCTGGGCGGCATGGCGGTGCTGCAGGCTGCGCTGGGCATCCTGCATCTGGTGGGGTTACTGCTGATCGTGGCGGTGGGATCCAACTACGCGCTGTTCTTCGACCAGTTGCGCACCACGGGCCAGGCTGACGAAGACACGCTCGCATCGTTGATGCTGGCCAACCTGACGACGGTGGTGTCCTTCGGGCTGATCGCGATTTCCGACATTCCCGCGCTGTCTTCGATCGGCCGCGTGGTCGCGCCTGGCGCGCTGCTGGCGCTGCTGCTGTCGGCGGCATTCGCACGCAGCGTGGGGCCTTCGAAGGCCGCGCGCGGTCGATGAGGGGAAAATCCGGGCCCATGTCTTCCGCCTCCGCCCCTCGTGAATCCTGGCCCTGGCCGCCGGCCATCCGCGTCAGTGCGGCATGGCATGTGGCGGCCATCGGCGCGGGCGTGCTGGTGCCGGGCGCGCTGCCGTGGGCCGTGGGCGCCATCGTGCTGAACCACGCGCTCATCACCGGCGCCGGCCTGACGCCACGCAGCAGCCTGCTGGGCCCCAACATGACACGCCTGCCCGAAGGGGCGGGCACGCGCCGCGAGGTGGCGATCACCATCGACGACGGACCGGAGCCCGAGGTCACGCCGCGCGTGCTCGACCTGCTCGACGCGCACGGCCAGCGCGCCACCTTCTTCTGCATCGCCGAGCGCGTGCTGGCGCAGCCCGCCCTGGCGCGCGAGATCGTGGCGCGCGGCCACAGCATCCAGAACCACACGGCGCGGCACCGGCACAACTTCTCCTTCCTCGGGCCGCGCGGCTTCGCCGCCGAAATCGCACGCGCGCAGGACATCCTGAGCGACGTGACCGGCCAGCGCCCGACCTGCTTCCGCGCGCCGGCCGGCCTGCGCAACCCCTTCCTGGAACCCGTGCTGCACCGCCTCGGCCTTTCGCTGGTGAGCTGGACGCGGCGCGGCTTCGACACGCGCGAAGGCGACGCCGCCAAGGTGATGGCGCGCCTGGACCGCAACCTGCAGGCGCGCGACATCCTGTTGCTGCACGACGGCAACGCCGCGCGCACCGCTGCGGGACAACCCGTTTTGCTGGAGGTATTGCCCTTGTTGCTCGAACGCCTGCGCGCCGATGGACTGCGCGCTGTCACCGTGCCCGAGGGCATGAAATCATGAGCGCGGTGCTGCCTTCGCGGGGTGCTACCGACAACGCATGGCGCGAGCTGCACGAAGCCGCGACCATTCCCTACAAGAAGGGCGGCAGCTTCGCCTGGCATTTCGCGCGCGGCAAGCTGGGTCGCGACCCGGTGTTCCGCGGCCTGCTCGAGCGTGGGCTGATCGATGCGCAGCACCGTCGCGTGGTCGACATCGGCTGCGGGCAGGGCCTGTTCGCCAGCCTGCTCGCATCGATGAGCGCGATGCAGAAAAACGGCCGCTGGCCCGCGTCGTGGTCCGCCACGCCGGAAAGCGCCGACTACACCGGCATCGAGCTGATGCCCAAGGACGTGGCGCGCGCCGAGGCGTCCATCGGCCATCTGCAGCCGACGCCCAAGCTGGTCTGCGCCGACATGTGCTCGGCCGAGCTGCCGGACTGCGACCTCGTCGTGATCCTCGACGTGCTGCACTACGTGGACCTCGAAGCGCAACAGGGCGTGCTGACGCGCGTGCGCGACGCGTTGCGCCGCGGCGGCAACCCGCAGGCGCGCCTGCTGCTGCGCGTGGGCGATGCGTCGAGCCGCCGCGGCTTTGCGATCAGCCAGTGGGTCGACCGCACCGTGACGCGCATCCGCGGCCACAAGGTCTCGCCGACCTGGGGCCGGCCGCTGGCGGAATGGACCGCATTGCTCGACCGCCTCGGCTTTCGCGTGCACAGCATTCCGATGAGCGAGGGCACGCCCTTTGCCAACGTGCTGCTGGTGGCAGACCTCGAAGAGAGAAAGGCCGCATGACCGCACCACAGACGCTCGACCGCGCCGGCATCGCGCAGCGCATTCCGCACAGCGGCAGCATGTGCTTGCTGGAGCGCCTCGAAAGCTGGGACGCCGACGCGATCCATTGCACCACCACCACGCACGCGCAGGCCGGCAACCCGCTGCGCACCGAGAGTGGCCTGCTCGCGCCGAACGCCATCGAATACGCCGCGCAGGCGATGGCACTGCACGGCGGCCTGCTGGCTGCCGAGGGCAGCAAGCCGTCGGCCGGCTTCCTGGCGAGTGCGCGCAACGTCAAGCTGGCGGTGGCGCGGCTTGACGACATCGACGGCGCGTTGCAGGTACGGGCGAAGCGCCTGTCGGGCGACGACCGCCAGGTTCTCTATGAATTCACGGTGAAGGCCGACGACGGCCGATCGCTGGCCGAGGGGCGAGCCGTGGTGGTCCTGAACACGCCGCTGGCCGCGGAAGAAAGCACATCGTCATGAGTCTCGAAGGAAAACGCGCCCTGATCACCGGCGCCAGCGGCGCGCTCGGCGCGGCCATGGCCCGCCGCTTCGCGCGCGAGGGCGCCACGGTGCTGCTGCACGCCAATTCGCGGCCGGAAGCGGTCGAGCAACTGGCTGCGGCCATCTCGACCGAAGGCGGCAAGGCCGAATGCCATGTGTTCGACCTGCGCAGCGACGAGGCTTGCGCGGCGGCATGCGCGCGCATCCTGGAAGGCGGCCCGGTCCAGATCCTCGTCAACAACGCGGGCGTGCACGACGACGCGGTGCTGCCGGGCATGCGCGCCGAGCAGTGGCACAAGGTGATCGACGTGTCGCTCAACGGCTTCTTCCGCGTCACGCAGCCCTTGCTGCTGCCGATGATGCGCACGCGCTGGGGGCGCATCCTGAACATCTCGTCGGTCGCCGCCATCGCGGGAAACCGGGGGCAGGTCAACTACGCGGCAGCCAAGGGCGCGCTCAACAGCGCGACCAAGGCGCTGTCGCTCGAGGTGGCGTCGCGCGGCGTGACGGTGAATGCGATCGCGCCGGGGATCATTGCCTCGCCCATGGCTGACGCGGTGTTCGATCCGGCGGTCATCAACCAGATGGTGCCGGTGAAGCGGGCCGGGACACCGGAAGAGGTGGCTGCGTTGGCTGCTTTCCTGGCTGGTAACGAGGCTGGGTACATCACTGGGCAGGTGATTTCGGTCAATGGCGGGATGATCTGAGGTCTTGAACTTCTGGGGTGCGGCGGTGGGTGCTGTGCCCTTGGGAGGCCGACGTCACCGGCCCTTCGGGCTTCCCTGCGCTGCTTGCGACGGGCGCTACTCAACAAGAATGAAGATTCAGTCCTGAAACGGCGGCTTCCCAGCCAGCTTCCGAAACACCAAACCCGGCAGCCGCAGCACGAACTCCACCATCAGCCGCGTGTGCATCCATGTCAGCAGCACGTTGTCGCGTCCATAGCGGAAGTGCGAAACCCCGCCTTCCTCGGCGCTCAGGTATTTCACCGGCGCATCGATGTTCACCGGCTTGACCCCGCGCCACGCGAGCCGAACGACGGCTTCGGTGTCGAAGTCGAAGCGCCGCATCCACGGCTGCTTCGCCATCACCGCGATCAGGTCGGCCACGGGATACACCCGAAAGCCGTAGAGCGAATCGCCCACGCCGGCAAACAGGGTTTCCAGCTGCGTCCACCCGTTCGACACACGCCGCCCGCGCACGCGCAACAGCGGCGCGCTCGCATCGAACACCGGACGCCCCAGCACCATCGTCTCGGGCCGGTCCAGCGAGGCTTTCATAAAGGCGGGGATCAGGTCCGCCGGATGCTGCCCGTCGGAGTCCATGGTCAGCGCATGCGTGAAACCCGCTTCCTGCGCGGCGCGCAGCCCGTGCAGCACCGCCGAGCCCTTGCCCTGGTTCTGCGGCAGCACCCACACGCGCAGGCCGGGGTCGTTGGCCGCCATCTGCTGCAGCCGCTCGCCCGTGCCGTCGTCGCTGCCGTCGACCACCACCCACACCGGGTTCCACTGCGCGCGCGCGGCCTCGACCGTGGAGAAAACGCGTTCTCCCGTGTTGTAGCTGGGAATCAGGACAAGGTGGGTGCGCGAGGCGTCTGGCATTCGGGGGACGCGTCGGTGGCGCGCTGTTCCATGTTTTGGCGAAAGTAGTGTTCCAGCTCGGCCTGCAGCACGTCGCTGTCCTGCGTGGCCGCAAAGCGCTTGCCCAGCCGCAGCGTGAAGACGATGGGCAGCGGCGGCACGCGCCACAGCGGCCAGCCCTTGCTGAGGTAGGGCGAGTCGGTGTCGATGAACACCGTCTGGATCGGCGCCTGCGCCAGCTTGGCGATCAGCGTCACGCCGGGGCGGAATGGGTTGAGCGGCGGCGTCACCGTTCGCGTGCCCTCGGGGAAGATCACCAACTGCCCGCCGTTGCGCAGGTCGTTCACCGCCAGCCGCACCATCATGCGCGCCGACTTGTTGCTGATGTAGCGCGCCAGCCGCGCACCCGCGCCGAGGAAGATGTTGCCCATCAGGTCGGCCTTCATGATGCAGGCGCTGCGCGGCAGCCGCGCCACCAGCAGGAGGGCGTCGAGCATGGTCGGATGGTTGGCCACGAAGATCACGCCGGGCTCGTTGCGCATCGGGTCCAGGCAGGCGGAGTCGATGCGCATCATGCCCGTCACCGACGCGAGCCACCAGAATATGCGGTAGGCGAACGCGATGGTCATGCGGCCCAGCGCGCGGGCCGGCCGCGTGGGCATCACGGGGTAGATCAGCATGGCCACGAAATTCCAGACCAGCGAGATCAGGCCCAGGAAAAGCAGCAGTGCGTAAAGCATCAACGCAAGCGGGATCGACGTGAGAATACGCAGCACTCGGGTCATTGAGTCAGTCGGGCGATCGGGCACCGGCAATTCAGGCCCGCAATCGACCGGCGGCGACCGTGTGCGCCTCGATCTCGACCAGCAGGTCGCTGCGGCAGATGTCGGCTTCCAGGTACACGGCGTGGCGCGCCATCGGCGCGTCGGCGCCGAGCGTGCTCTCGATGATGCCGCGCACCGCCTCGGTGTCCGATGGGTGCCGCACGTACACCACGCAGTCGAGCTCGGCCAGCGCGAACTTCGCAGTGCCGCGCTCATTGGCGGCGGTGATCACGGCCTGCAGGTTGCGCAGCGTTTCGCGGGTCTGCTCGAGCACGTCGCCGTGGTGGACGGTTTCGTGCCCGACGATGCTCGCGGTGCCGGAGATGAACAGCGCGATGTTGCCGTCGCCGATGTCCGACAGCGCCGCGCGCGAAAAGGTCGGCGAGCGCGGGCCGTAGGTTTCGGGGTAGCGGTAGGCGGAGACCTGCCGCGGGTTTTCCACCGGCAGCGGCGCCTGCTTGCCCGCCAGGAAGCGGATCGACAGCGCGCCCTGGTGGATGCCCAGCGCGCAGGCCGCCGGGGCGCCCTCGAAGGCGGCGCGCCCGGCTTCGAGGAAGGCTTCCTGGCGGCCGGCGTTGAACTGGCGGTAGCGTTCGAGCCCGCCACCGTCGGCGTTGATCTGCGGCAGGTAGTTCCAGATGCGCTGCAGGTGCGGCGTGCCGGCCTGGTCGAGCGTCTTGAACAGGTCGCTGTAGGCGCGGCGCGCGAGTTCGGTCAGGCCTTGTTTCTCGGCCGCCTCGTCGAGGTCGATGGCGCCCAGCAGCCAGTGGCCGTCGGTGCGCCAGCGCGCGATGCCGGTGGTGCCCGACTCGATGTGCGGGGCCGTCAGGTGCCACACGTCGGCCATCGCGCCGTTGGGCGAGAGCACGCGGGCATTGACCGTCGGCATCCACGCCACGCCGTGCGGCGTGCCGTAGCCCAGCGCCGCGAAGGGCGCCTTGCCGCCGGCGGCAAGCGCCAGGCTGTCGGGCAACGAAAGGCGCTCCACGCGCAGATGGGAAGAAGAGCTTGCGTCCTGGACTTGCACTGTCACTGTCACCTTGCCTCGACGATGTGGTCTGGTTTGATGGCGGTATAGGCAGAGAACACGCCGAGGCTGGCATTCCGGCGCACGTCGCGGAAACCCGCGTCGGCCAGCGCCTGCACCACCTGCTCGGGCGGAATGCAGGCCTCGATCGTGTCCCAGTAGTAGCGCCACAGTTCCGAGGTGTCCCGCCGGCGACCGACCACGCGGGCGATCAGCGGCACCACGGCGCGCATGTAGCCCTTGAGCAGCGCCGTCGCGACGCGGCCCTCGGGCTTGGTAATTTCAAGCACCACCACGCGCCCGCCGGGGCGCAGCACGCGATGGAATTCGCCGAAGGCGGCGGCCACGTCGCTGATGTGGCGCATGGCGTAGCCCATGCTCACGAAGTCGCAGCTGGCGTCGGGCCGGGGCAGGGCCTCGGCCACGCCTTGCACCAGCTCCACGCCGGGCAGCTTCACCTGGTCCATCATGCCGGCGCTGGGATCCACACCCACGAGCTTGCCGGCCGGGCCGATGAGCTTCAGCGCCTCGCGCGCCACCAGCCCGGTGCCGATGCCCACGTCGAGCACCTCGGCGCCGGTCGCGAGGCCCGCCTGCTGCAGTGCCGCACGGCGGTAGGCGGGGCCGGTGCCGAAAGCAAGCACGCTCTCGATGCGGTCGTAGTCGGCCGCCGTGTTGTCGAAGATTCGACGCAGGAACGCCTGGTGCTCTGCCTCGTTGCTGTAGTACAGCGGCAGGGGAGCGTGTGGCGGCAGGACGACGGGTGTCGCGGGGCCGCCTGTAGGCGATGGTGTCATCGAACGATTATCACCAAAAGCCCGGGCGCGAAATCCGGGGGGCGCCGGGCGTTGCGTGCGCCGGACAGTAAACTCGGAGCTTGCTTTGAAAACACAAGACAGCGAGATAGAAAGCCATGGCCGGACATAGCAAATGGGCAAACATTCAGCACCGCAAGGGCCGCCAGGACGAAAAACGCGGCAAGCTCTGGACCCGTGCCATTCGCGAAATCACGGTGGCGGCACGCGCAGGCGGCGCTGACCTGGGCTCCAACCCCCGGCTGCGGCTGGCGGTGGAAAAGGCCAAGGCCGTGAACCTGCCCATCGACACCATCAAGCGCAACATCGACAAGGCCACCGGCAACCTCGAAGGCGTCAACTACGAAGAAATTCGTTACGAAGGGTACGGCATCGGCGGCGCGGCCATCATCGTCGACACCATGACCGACAACCGCGTGCGCACCGTGGCCGAAGTGCGCCACGCCTTCTCCAAGCACGGCGGCAACATGGGCACCGAAGGCTCGGTGGCCTTCCAGTTCAAGCACTGCGGCCAGATCGTCTTTGCGCCCGGCACTGACGAAGACAAGGTGATGGAAGTGGCGCTCGAAGCCGGCGCCGAAGACGTCGTCACCGACGACGACGGCGCCATCGAGGTGCTCACCGCGGTCGCGGATTTCGAAGCCGTCAAGAACGCGCTCGAGGCCGCCGGCCTGAAACCCGAGGTGGCCGAAGTCACCATGCGCGCAGAGAACCCGGTCGAAGTCACCGGCGAAGACGCCGCGAAAATGCAGAAATTGCTCGACGTGCTCGAGGACCTGGACGACGTGCAGGACGTTTATCACAACGCCTCGTTGTCCGAGTAGGCACGAATGAATGTTTGTTGAATCACAGCGAGAAATGAAGGCCCGCGAATGAAGGTACTGGTAATTGGGGGAGGGGGCCGTGAACACGCTCTGGCGTGGCGCCTGGCGCAGGCCACCCGGGTGAGCCGCGTGTACGTGGCGCCGGGCAACGGCGGCACCGCGAGCGACGAGCGCTACGACTGCATCGACATCACCGAGCCCGCCGCGCTGCGCGAATGGGCCATCAAGGAAAAGATCGCGCTCACCGTGGTCGGCCCCGAGGCGCCTCTGGCCGCGGGCGTGGTCGACGAGTTCCGCGCGCACGGCCTGCGCATCTTCGGGCCGACGCAGGCCGCCGCGCAGCTCGAGAGCTCCAAGGCGTTCTCCAAGGCGTTCATGAAGCGCCACAAGATCCCCACGGCCGAATACGAAGCCTTCACCGACGCCGCCGCGGCGCATGCCTACATCGACGCCAAGGGCGCGCCCATCGTCGTCAAGGCCGACGGCCTGGCGGCAGGCAAGGGCGTGGTGGTGGCCATGACCGCGCAGGAAGCGCACGAGGCGGTCGACTTCATGCTGGTCGACAACAAGTTTGGCGTGTCGCACAACGAGGGCGGTGCGCGCGTCGTCATCGAAGAATTCCTGCAGGGCGAGGAAGCCAGCTTCATCGTGCTGTGCGACGGCAAGAACGTCACCGCGCTGGCCACCAGCCAGGACCACAAGCGCCTGCTCGACAACGACGAAGGCCCCAACACCGGCGGCATGGGCGCGTATTCGCCCGCGCCGGTGGTCACGGCCGAGGTGCATGCGCGCGCCATGCGCGAAATCATCCTGCCGACCATCCGCGGCATGGAAAAAGACGGCATTCCCTACACCGGCTTCCTGTACGCCGGCCTGATGATCGACGCGGCCGGCCATCCGAAGACGCTCGAATTCAACTGCCGCATGGGCGACCCCGAGACGCAGCCCATCATGATGCGGCTGAAGTCCGACCTGTTCGAGGTGTTCTGGCACGCCACCGACGGCACGCTCGACCAGGTCGAGCTGCAGTGGGACCGCCGCGTGGCGCTGGGCGTGGTGATGGCCGCGCACGGCTACCCGCTGTCGCCGCGCAAGGGCGACCGCATCACCGGCATTCCGGCCGAGGCGCCCGATGCCGTGGTGTTCCACGCCGGCACCACGCTGGAAAACGGCGAGCTCAAGACCAGCGGCGGCCGCGTGCTCTGCGTCACCGTGCTGGCCGACAGCGTCAAGCTTGCGCAGCAGCGGGCCTACGAGGTAGCGGCGCGCGTCAATTTCGACGGCGCCCAATACCGCAAGGACATCGGATTCCGCGCCGTGCACGCGCGCAACACACCCAACGCTTGATGCAGCAAACCAACCCGGCGGCGGTCGGCGACTACCTGCGCGGTCTGCAGCAGTCGATCATTTCAGCGGTGGAAAAGGCCGACGGTGGCGCCTGCGTGCGCGACGCCTGGCAAAAAGAGCCCGGTGAGCCGCTGCAGGGCCAGGGCCTGACCTGCATCCTCGAAGGCGGGGAACTGTTCGAGCGCGCCGGCTGCGGCTTCTCGCAGGTGCGCGGCCCCAGGCTGCCGCCATCGGCCACGCAGAACCGGCCCGAGCTGTCGGGCGCGCCTTTCGAGGCGATGGGCGTGTCGCTGGTGTTCCATCCGCGCAACCCCTACGTGCCGATCGTCCACATGAACGTGCGCATGCTCGCGGCACTTCCTGAAGGCGGCGAACCGGTCTGCTGGTTCGGCGGCGGCATGGACCTCACGCCGTGCTACGGCTTCGAGGAAGACGCGGTGCACTTCCACACCGTGTGCCGCGATGCGCTCGCGCCCTTCGGCGAAGACAAGTACCCGCGCTTCAAGACGTGGTGCGACGAGTATTTCTTCCTGAAGCACCGCAACGAGCAGCGCGGCATCGGCGGCATCTTCTTCGACGACTTTTCGGAAGGCGGCTTCGAGAACGGCTTTGCCTTGATGCGCTCGGTCGGCGACGGCTTCCTGCCTGCCTACCTGCCCGTGGTCGAGCGCCGCCGCGCCATGCCTTACACCGAGCGCGAGCGCAACTTCCAGCTCTACCGTCGCGGACGCTATGTCGAGTTCAACCTCGTGTGGGACCGCGGCACGCACTTCGGCCTGCAGTCCGGTGGGCGCACGGAATCGATCCTGCTGTCGATGCCGCCGCTGGCGAGCTGGGCCTACCAGCAACGACCCGAGCCCGGCAGCCCGGAAGCCGCGCTGTACAGCGACTTCATCGTGCGGCGCGACTGGCTGTGATTTCTTCTTCCGGCAAGGTGCCGCGCATCGGTGTCTTCGGCGGCGCGTTCGATCCGCCGCACAACGCCCATGTGGCGCTGGCCGATGCCGCGCTTGCGCAGCTCGATCTGTCCGAGCTGCATGTCATTCCCACCGGCCAGGCCTGGCACAAGAGCAGGGCGCTCACGCCGAAGGAAGACCGCCTCGCGATGACGCGGCTCGCCTTCGCGGGACTGAAAGGCACCGTCGTCGACAGCCGCGAAGTGCTGCGCGACGGGCCCACCTACACGCTCGACACCCTGCACGAACTGCAGAAAGAGCAGCCCGGCGCGCAGCTCGTGCTGATCATGGGAGCCGACCAGGCAAGCGCGCTGCCGACCTGGCATGGCTGGCAGGATATACTCGGCATTGCTATCGTTTCTGTAGCGTATCGCGCATTATCGACGGGCGACACTGCTCGTTTTGATCCGAAGATGCTGCCCGGCCTCCCGGCCGGTGCGCGTTTCGAGGCGCTCGAATTGCCACCTATGGACATCAGCGCCACCGAGATTCGGCGGCGCGCGGCGCTTGGCGTGGACATTTCCTCGCTGGTTCCGGCCACGGTTGCACGCTATATTGACCAACACCACCTCTACCGCTCTGCCTGATGACCACTGAAGCCGCCGCCAAAAAAGACACCCAGAAACTCCAGCGAGCCATCATCGATGGTCTCGAAGACGTCAAGGCGCAGGACATCCAGGTATTCGACACGGAGCATCTGTCACCGCTGTTCGAGCGCGTGATCGTCGCGTCGGGCACCTCGAACCGCCAGACCAAGGCGCTGGCCGCCAGCGTGCGCGACGCCGTGCGCGAAGCCGGTTTCGGCAAGCCGCGCATCGAGGGCGAGGAAAACGGCGAGTGGATCATCGTGGACTGCGGCGCCGCGGTCGCGCACATCATGCAGCCGGCCATCCGCCAGTACTACCACCTCGAAGAGATCTGGGGCGACAAGCCGGTGCGCGCCAAGCTCGGCGGCGCCAAGCCCGCCGCGTCCACGAGTTCGTCCACCAAGGACGAGCCGGAAACCAAGAAGAAGGGCGCCGCCAAGGAGCCCACGCTGCGCCGCTCGAGCGCCGCCAAGACCGCGATCCGCGCGGCCGAGCAGGAAGCCAAGGCAGCGAAGGCACCGGCGAAGAAGGCTGCCTCCAAGACCACGGCCAAGACTGCAGCGAAAAAGGCGCCCGCCAAGAAGGCCGGCTCCACCACGGCGCGCGTGCCGGTCAAGGTCGTCGGCAAGCCGGCGGCCAAGAAGCCTGCTGCCAAGAAGGCGGCAGCCAAGAAGGCGCCAGCCCGCCGCGCATGAAGCTGCTGGTGGTTGCCGTCGGGCAGCGCATGCCCGATTGGGCACAGACTGCCTGGGACGACTACGCCAAGCGCTTTCCGCCCGAACTCAAGCTCGAGCTGCGCGCGGTCAAGACCGAGCCGCGCGGCTCCAAATCACTCGAAACCCTGTACGCCGCCGAGCGCGAGCGCATCGAAGGCGCCATTGCGCGCGGCATGCGCATCGTCGTGCTCGACGAGCGCGGCACCGCGCTGACCACCAAGGCGCTGGCGGCCCGGCTGCAGTCCTGGCAAGGCGAGGGCGACGATGTCGCGCTTGTCATCGGCGGTCCCGACGGACTCGATCCGGCCTTCAAGGCCGCGGCCCACGAGCGCATCCGGCTGTCCGACCTGACCCTGCCGCACGCGATGGCGCGCGTTCTGCTGGTCGAGCAGCTGTACCGGGCCTGGTCGGTGAACGCAGGCCATCCCTACCACCGCGAATGAAGCGCCCCAACGGGCGGGATAAGGCTGCTGCGCGGCTTCATCCACCAGGCCGGCCGGCTGCGGCGCGGGCAGCAGCTTCGCAGGAGAACTGAACCTTGTCCGACTTCATCTACCTCGCCTCGCAAAGCCCGCGCCGTGCGCAGCTGCTCGGCCAGCTCGGTATTCGCCATGCATTGCTGCTCGCCGACGCCGACGAAGACGCCGAGTCGCTCGAAGCGGCGCTGCCGAACGAGGCGCCGGCCTCCTACGTGCAGCGCGTGACCGCCCTCAAGCTCGATGCGGCCGTGGCGCGGCTGCGGCGGCGCGGGCTGGCCAGCGCGCCGGTGCTCTGCGCCGACACCACCGTCGCGCTGTGCCGCACCATCCTCGGCAAGCCCGAAGACGCGGCGGATGCCGCGCGCATGCTCGCCATGCTCTCGGGCACCACGCACCGCGTGCTGACGGCCGTGGCCCTGCAGGACGGCGACCGGCGCCATGCCGCGCTCAGCGTCTCGCGCGTGCGCTTCGCGAAGATCACCGAGGCGCAGGTTGCCCGCTACGCCGAAAGCGGCGAGCCGCTCGGCAAGGCCGGGGCCTATGCCATTCAGGGCGCGGCGGCGGCGTTCATCGAGCACATCAGCGGGTCCTATTCGGGCATCATGGGACTTCCCATGTTCGAGGCCGCCGAGCTGCTCCGTGGCGCCGGTTTCAATACCTGACAAGAATTCCATGCAAGACATCCTGATCAACTGGTCCCCGCAGGAGACCCGTGTGGCGCTGGTCGAGCACGGCGCGGTGCAAGAGCTGCACGTCGAGCGCACGCTGGAGCGCGGGCTGGTCGGCAACATCTACCTCGGCAAGGTGTCGCGTGTGCTGCCGGGCATGCAGTCGGCCTTCATCGACATCGGCCTGGAGCGCACCGCCTTCCTGCACGTGGCCGACATCGTGGCGCCGTTCACGCCGGGCTCGCGGCCCAGCGCGCCGGCGCCGGAACGGGACCACCGCAACGGCGGCCCGATGGTGCCCATCGAGAAGCAGGTGTTCGAAGGCCAGTCGCTGCTGGTGCAGGTCATCAAGGACCCGATCGGCACCAAGGGCGCGCGGCTGTCGACGCAGATCAGCATCGCCGGGCGGCTGCTGGTGTTCCTGCCGCAGGACAACCATATCGGCGTGTCGCAGAAGATTCCTTCGGACCAGCGCGAGTCGCTGCGCAACCGCATGCTGGCGCTGATCGAGGCGGCCGCGGCGGCCGACAGCGGCGGCGTGGTGCCGGCCAACACCGGCGGCTTCATCCTGCGCACCAACGGCGAGGATTCGTCCGACCCCGAGCTGGCCGAAGACATTGCCTACCTGCGCAAGACATGGTCGCGCATCCGCGACGCCTCGATGCGCATGCCGGCGATGTCGCTGCTGCACCAGGACCTGAGCCTGCTGCAGCGGGTGCTGCGCGACATGACGGGCGAAGACACGCAAACCATCCGCATCGACTCGCGCGAGCAGTTCGAGGTGCTGCTGAAGTTCGGCCTTGAATTCATGCCCAAGGCGGCCGGCAAGCTGCAGCACTACAAGGGCGAGCGGCCGATCTTCGACCTGTATTCGGTCGACGAGGAAATCGCCAAGGCGCTGGGGCGGCGCGTCGAGCTCAAGTCGGGCGGCTACCTCGTGGTCGACCAGACCGAGGCACTGACCACGGTGGACGTGAACACCGGCGGCTTCGTCGGCGCACGCAACTTCGACGACACCATCTTCAAGACCAACCTGGAGGCGGCGCAGGCCATTGCGCGGCAGCTGCGGCTTCGCAACCTCGGCGGGATCATCATCGTCGACTTCATCGACATGGGGCGCGACGACCACCGCGAGCAGGTGCTGGCCGAATTCCGCAAGCAACTGGCGCGCGACCGGGTGAAGACGACGGCTGGCGGCTTCTCGCAGCTTGGCCTGGTCGAGATGACGCGCAAGCGCACGCGTGAATCGCTGGCGCACATGCTGTGCGAACCCTGCGCGGCCTGCGGCGGGCAGGGCATCGTGAAGACCGCGCGCAGCGTGGCCTACGACGTGATGCGGGAGATATTGCGCGAGGCGCGCCAGTTCACGCCGCGCGAGTTCCGCATCGTGTCGTCGCCGCAGGTCATCGAACTTTTCCTCGACGAGGAAAGCCAGCACCTGGCGGGCCTGAGCGACTTCATCGGCAAGCCGATTTCGCTGCAGTCCGAGCCGGCGATCGGGCAGGGGCAGTACGACATCGTGCTGCTCTGACCCGAGCGCTTTGCGCTGATCAGAGCGTCGGGTCTTGCCCCGGCGGCGCGCTGCGCACCGCCAGCGTCTGCAGCCGCGCATACAGGCCGTCGAGCTGCATCAGCTGCTCGTGGCTGCCTTGCTCGGCAATGCGGCCTTGCTCCATCACGATGATGCGGTCCGCGTGCTGGATGGTCGACAGGCGGTGGGCCACGATCAGCGTGGTGCGGTTCTGCATCAGGCGCTGCAGGGCGTCCTGCACGAGGCGCTCCGACTCGGTGTCGAGCGCGGAGGTGGCCTCGTCGAGCAGCAGCACCGGCGCGTTCTTGTAGAGCGCACGGGCGATGGCCAAGCGCTGGCGTTGGCCGCCCGAGAGCTGCGTGGCGTTGTGGCCCAGCACGGTGTCGATACCCTGGGGCAGGTTCTCCACGTGCGAGCTCAGGTTGGCCGCCTCAATGCACTGCAGCACGCGTTCGCGATCGATCTCCGAGCCCAGCGCCACGTTGGCCGCGAGGGTCTCGTTGAGCATCACCACGTCCTGGCTGACCATCGCGAACTGCGCGCGCAGGCTCTTCAGCTGCCATTCGCTGGTGTCGTGTCCGTCGAGCAGCACCTGGCCGCTGCTGGGTTGAACGAAGCGCGGCAGCAGGTTCACCAGCGTGGTCTTGCCCGAACCCGAAGGCCCGACGAAGGCCACCACCTGGCCGGGTTGGATGGTCAGGCTCACGCCGTCGAGGGCGCGCTGCTCGTCGTCGCCGCGGTAGCTGACCTGCACGTTGCGCAGTTCGATGTGGCCATCGGCGTGCTCGAGGCTGAACGTGCCCTGCGACTCCGGGGCGACCTCGTCGATCAGCACCAGTCCGCGCTCCAGTGCGGCCAGTCCGCGCGTGATCGGCCCGGCCACCTCGGCCAGCCGGCGGATGGGCGCGATCAGCATCAGCATGGCCGTGATATAGGCAACGAAGCCGCCCACCGTGAAGCCCTGCTTGCCGCTTTGCCACAGCGCGATCATCACCACCACCGACAGCGCCAGCGAGGCCATCATCTGCGTGAGCGGCGTGGTCGCGGCCTGGGCGATGGTCGATTTCACGGCCAGGCGGTTCAGGCGCTGGCTCAGCTGTTCGAAGCGATGGCCCTGCGCGCCTTCGGCCCCGTGCAGGCGCACCACGCGGTGGGCGAGCACGTTTTCCTCGACCACGTAGGCCAGCTCGTCGGTGGCCTGCTGGCCCTGCTGCGTGAGCCGGTAGAGCCGCTTGGAGAACACCTTCATGATCCACGAGATGCTGGGCACCAGGAAGGCCACGATGAGAGTGAGCTTCCAGTTCAGGTAGACCAGATAGCCCAGCAGCGCGATCAGCGTGAAGCCGTCGCGCGATAGGCCGAGCAGCGCCTGCACCAGCAGCATCGCGCCGGTCTGTACTTCGTAGACCACGGTGTTCGAAAGCGCGCTGGCCGACTGCCGCGCGAACAGCGCGAGCTCGGCGCCGAGCAGGCGCTCGAACATCACCCGCCGCAGCTTCTGCATGCCCTCGTTGGCGATGCGCGAGAGGGCGTACTGGGAAATGAACTGGGCGATGCCGCGCACCGCGAACAGCAGCAGCACGGCGGCGGGCACGAACCAGAGCGGCATCTCGCCGCGTGTGAAGCCGCGGTCGAGCAGCGGCTTGAGCAGGGCGGCCATGAGCGGCTCGGTGATTGCCGCCAGCATCGCCCCGCTCAATCCGAGGGCCCACCATTGGCGCGAGCCGCCGAACCAGGTCATGAGTCGCGCCAGGCGGCGCATCAGGGGAGGGCGAGGAGTCTCGCCGCCGGGGGAAGCTTGCATGGCGGCGGATTCTACGGGTGGGCCCGTTTCGGGCTTCCTGAAGTGATTCTGTAGGACCGCGCCGCTGGATAAACGTTTTGTGACGGCGTCTCCAAACCAGTGTGTAACATGTGGCCCGTCAAGCCGGGGAGAACTTTTTACCCGGAAACCTCTCCGAACCGCATGAACAAGCCGTTGCCAACTCCAATTCCAACTCCTTCTTCATCGCTATTTGCACGCCGCACTCTCATTGCGGCACTTGCCGCCACTCCCATGCTTCCTGCACTGGCCCAGTTCCGGGTCGAAGTGTCGGGCGTCGGGCTGACGCAGCTGCCAATCGCGCTTGTTCCCTTCAAGGGCCAGGAATCCTCCCCGCAGAAAATCTCCGACATCGTCCAGGCCGACCTGGAGCGAAGCGGCCAGTTCCGTGGCGTCGATGCTTCCGGCCAGGCACTGGACGAAGCTTCGCGCCCCGACCTGTCGCTGTGGCGGCAGCGCACCGCCGACTCGCTCGTGGTGGGCAGCGTCAGCCGCCTGGCCGACGGCCGTTTCGACGTGCGTTTCCGCCTGTGGGACGTGGTCAAGGGCCAGGACCTCGGCGGCCAGAGCTACACGGTGCCGCAAGGCGACCTGCGGCTGGCTTCGCACCGCATCGCTGACTACGTCTATGAAAAGCTGACCGGCGAAAAGGGCATCTTCTCGACCCGCATCGCCTACGTCACCAAGGCCGGCAGCCGCTATTCGCTGTGGGTGGCCGACGCCGACGGCGAGAACGCGCAAGCCGCGCTGGCCAGCCCCGAGCCGATCATCTCGCCATGCTGGTCGTCCAACGGCCAGCAACTGGCATATGTGTCCTTCGAGTCGCGCAAGCCGGTCGTCTACGTGCACAACGTGGCCAGCGGCCAGCGCCGCCTGCTCGCGAATTTCAAGGGGTCGAACAGCGCACCTGCATGGGCACCCGACGGCAATTCGCTCGCGGTCACCCTCAGCCGTGACGGCGGCTCGCAGCTCTTCACCATTCCGGCCGGCGGCGGGGAACCGCGCCGCCTCACGCAAAGCTCGAGCATCGACACCGAGCCGGCGTTCTCGGCCGACGGCAGCACCATCTACTTCGTCAGCGACCGCGGCGGTGCGCCGCAGATCTACAAGATGGGCGCTGGTGGCGGCAACCCGACGCGCGTGACCTTCAGCGGCACCTACAACATTTCTCCGGCTGTCAGCGGCGATGGCCGGTGGTTGGCCTACATCTCCCGTGTGGGAGGTGCATTCAAACTCCATGTGATGGAGTTGGCCACCGGCAATGTCAGCGCCATCACGGATACCACCGCCGACGAGAGCCCGAGTTTTGCCCCGAACAGCAAATTGATCGTCTACGCCACGCAGCTGCAAGGCCGCGAAGCCCTGATGACGACCACTTTGGATGGAAAAATAAAGGCACGACTGGCTGGGCAGGCGGGAGACATAAGAGAACCGGACTGGGGTCCGTTTCAAAAGCAATGATTAGGTTTACTTGAGGAGTTCCAAATGTTGAAACGTACGATCTATTCGCTGGCCATCGTGGCTCTTATTGCCGGTTGCTCGTCGGGCACGAAGCTCAACGAAACGCCGGTGACCGACCGCTCCGGCACCGCCGGCGGCCAGCAAGGTGGCGCTAGCGCCGTGGCTCCCGTGACCATCGATCCGAACGCGGGCACCGCGCAAGGTCCGGTGGGCGTGGCGCGCATCATCTACTTCGATTACGACAGCTACACGGTCAAGCCCGAGTTCCAGTCGGCCATCGACGGTCATGCACGTTTCCTCAAGGCCAACCCGCAGCGCCGCGTGTCGATCGAAGGTCACACCGACGAACGTGGCGGCCGTGAATACAACCTGGCACTGGGCCAGAAGCGCTCCGAAGCCGTGCGTCGTGCACTGACCCTGCTGGGCGTGAACGACAACCAGATCGAAGCAGTGAGCTTCGGCAAGGAAAAGCCGGCCGTCCAGGGTTCGGGTGAAGAAGTCTGGGCGCAGAACCGTCGCGCCGAAATCACGTACCGCCAGTGATGCACCGCGCTGTGTTGCGAGGCGCGGCGCTGGCTGCCGCCTTGCTTTGTGTCTCGGTGGGGTCGCAGGCCGCACTGTTCGAGGATGACGAGGCTCGCCGCGCCATCCTCGACTTGCGCCAGCGCGTCGAGGCCATGCGCCAGCAAACCGACCAGCGACTGACCGACGAGAACGGCCAACTGCGTCGCAGCCTGCTCGATCTGCAGAACCAGATCGAGCAGATGCGAGGCGACTTGGCGCGCATGACCGGCCAGAACGAACAGCTCACGCGCACCGTGAGCGAAATGCAGTCGCGCCAGACCACCCTCGACGACAAGCTCAAGCAGAGCGAGCCTTCGAAGGTGTCGGTGGACGGCCGCGAGTTCAACGCCGATCCGAAGGAAAAGGCCGATTTCGACGCCGCCCTCGGTGTGTTCCGCTCGGGCCAGTTCGCGCAGGCGCAGACCGCGTTCGCCGAATTCGTCAAGCGCTACCCGCAGAGCGGCTACAACGCCTCGGCGCTGTTCTGGCTGGGCAACGCCCAGTACGCCACGCGCAACTACAACGAAGCGATCGCGAATTTCCGCTCGATGCTGTCGCTCGCGCCCGACCATGCCAAAGCCCCCGAGGCCGTGCTGTCGATCGCGAACTGCCAGATCGAACTGAAGGACACGCGCGCCGCTCGCCGCACGCTGGAAGACCTGACCAAGGCATACCCGCAGTCGGAAGCCGCGCAAGCCGGCCGCGAACGCCTTTCGCGTTTGCGCTGATGCAGGCGGAGCTTTCCGCTTGAGCGCGATCATCACTGCCGCGATCACCACTCCTCCTGCCGCCGCGGATGTCGTCATCGACACCGCGGCGCCTGACCATGCGCGCCGCTTCGGCGGACTGGAGCGCCTGTACGGCGTGGCGGGTGCGGCACGCATCCGCAATGCGCACGTGCTGGTCGTCGGCATCGGCGGGGTGGGGTCGTGGGCGGTCGAGGCGCTGGCACGCAGCGGGGTCGGGCGGCTGACGCTGGTCGACCTGGACCACGTGTCCGAATCGAACATCAACCGCCAGATCCACGCGCTCGATGCGACCGTGGGCCAGGCGAAGGTCGAAGCCATGCGCGACCGCATTGCGCAGATCAACCCGGACTGCAGGGTGCTCGCGGTGGACGAGTTCGTGGAGCCGGGCAACTGGTCGAGCGTGCTCGAGGCGGCGCAGGCAGCGAACGGGCCGGTGACTGCCGTCGTCGACGCATGCGACCAGGTGAAGGCCAAGCTGACGATGGCCGCATGGGCACGCGCATCGCGCGCCGCCTTCATCACCGTGGGCGCGGCGGGCGGCAAGCGGCAGGCACACAAGGTCGACATCGACGATCTGTCGCTCGTCACGCATGACCCGCTGCTGGCCCAACTGCGCCAACGCCTGCGCAAGGAGCACGGCGCTCCACGCGAAGGCCGCAAGATCGGCGTGACGTGCGTCTTCAGCCGCGAGAGCGTGGCGCCGCCCGATGCGTCGTGCGCGATCGAAGGCGACGGCTCGCTCAATTGCCACGGCTATGGATCGGTCGTCAGCGTGACCGCGACTTTCGGCCAATGTGCGGCAGGTTGGGTTCTCGACAAAATCGCCTCAAACCTCACGCTATAATCTTAGGCTTTGCTGGATTCAACGCCGGCAAGAAGCAAAGAATGGTTCCGGGACGTTAGCTCAGTTGGTAGAGCAGCGGACTTTTAATCCGTTGGTCACTGGTTCGAATCCAGTACGTCCTACCAACTACAGGCCGCATGGTTACTAGATAGGCCGCTATTTAAACGATAGCGGCTTTTCTTTTTCCTGCTTCTCTAACATGGTCATGTAGCCACCATGTAGCCAGCGGCACAGACTTTTGTACCTGCCCAGTGTTTGCCACGCATCATCCCGCGCCGGACAATCGAGGCTCACAAACGAGGGGTTGCGATGCTTACTGGTCTGGGGCGCCTTAGCGCTGTGGTGTGGTCCGTCGTCGGGCTTTGGGTCTTCTGGCTTCTGACTGGCATTGCTTTCAGCGGCCCGGATCTACCAGCCGGAGAAATCGTCAAGGCGTGGGCATTGATCGCGGTCGCACTGGGCATCTGCTACTTGCTGCACCGAGCGACGTGCTGGCTTCTCGGGGCCTCTGCAAGGACGCCGCGTTAGCAGGATTGGTTCATGTCTATCGAACAGATGCCCCTATACGGCTATCCGTGAAGACAGAGCTGATGCTTCTAATACTGGCCAACGGCCCAGTACTGCGGCTAGATGAGGTCGCAGATTTGCTAAACCTCAATGTGAGGTCGCTGCAGAACAAGATCTATCGCAGAGAAGTGCCGTTCCCCATGTTCAAGATGCTGGAGTCTGGCAGCTGGGTTGCGCATGTCTCTGATGTCGCCGCCTACATCGATTCGCAGAAGCGAGACGCAGAAGAAGCGCTAGGCCGCCTGAATACGCGGGGCGTTGCCCGCACAAACACTCGCACTTGAACACTGTATGCTCATACAGTGTTCTGTCATGTCATTCAGCTTCGTAAAGGCGGCAACTGGCTACCCCGATCACAGGTCGCCGGCTCTGTGGGCGCGCGCGGCTGGTTGGACTTCAGAAAGGCCAACCCCGCGTACTACGGTCTGACCTGGGATGCCAGGCTGTTGAGCCTGAAGAACCCGGAGAAAGACTGCCTGGAGCCGCTGCACTACGCCCGGATCTTGGCCATTAAGGACGGGGGCATCATGCTCACGGGTATGGAGATCACGTTTCGGGCGGTCAAGAGCAAGCCAACGCATACCCAACAAACTTGGTGGTGCGTCGTGCACGAGGACGAAGGCTACGCTGCCCTCGGCCGCCACAACCCAAAGTCATCGACCGGGTTCTATGTTAACGATGACGACAGGACCGATTGAGGAGACGTCATGTGCAGCAACTACGAAGCCGTTTCCCGCGCCGACCGCATGCTGTCTTTCTTCGGTGTCGTGCGGAAGGACAACGAAGGACCGATCCTGACCTGGCCTACCGGCTTGGCACCCTTCATCCGGCTGGCCGAGGACGGCTCCGGCAACCGTCGCGTTGATGACGGTGCCTTCGGCCTACTGCCCGGGTTCGCAAAAGAACTAGCCTACGGCCGCAAGACGTACAACGCTCGCACCGAAACGATAGCCAGCCTGCCGAGCTTCCGCAGTGCATGGAAGAAAGGTCAGCGCTGCATCATCCCCGCCGAGGGCATCTTCGAGCCAAACTGGGAGAGCGGGAAGGCCGAGCGCTGGCGTATTCAGCAGCCGGGCGAGGTGCCCCTGGGAATCGCCGGCATCTGGGAACAATGGACCGACCCTGAATCAGGCGAGAAAGCTTTTAGCTTCGCGATGCTCACTGTGAACGCGGACGGGCACCCGGTGATGCAGAGGTTCCACAAGCCAGGCGACGAAAAGCGCATGGTTGTGATTCTTGACCCCGAGCAGTACGACCGCTGGCTAACCTGCCAAGTCTCCGAGGCGCCATCGTTCTTCAAGCAGTGGATGGGGCAGCTTGATGCGTTCCCAGCTCCGCTACCTTCGCGGTCAAAGAAGAACAAGTCAGCGAACGAACCAGCCGCAGAGCCTGACGCACCACCGCCCACTGACGACTTGTTTTAGGCTCCCACAATCTTCGGTTGCGACCCCGCCGCTGCAGATGACATCGATCAAGGAGCGCGCACAATGTCTGCCAAGATCACGCTGACTGCATGGGCGGCAAAGCAGTTCGACCCGCCGCCAGCAGAGCGAACCCTGAGGCTCTGGGTACGCGAGGGCCGCATCGTGCCTGCGCCGCTCAAGATCGGACGTGCCTACTACGTAGAGCCCACCGCGCGCCACATCGCCGAGGTCCTGGCAGACGATAGGTTGGTTAACCGGCTGCGGCGCGGGTAACGCCACTTGCGAAGTGAGGTGCATATGACCGCTCGATTCGGAAAGGGAATCGCTGCTCAAAGACGTGAGGTCATGAGCCGATCCGGACTCGTGACTGGGTGGGAGCTGAGTGCTAGCGCGAGGAGCGTCAAGGAAGAGCCGGGCAGCTGGAAAAGGAGTGACGGACTGAATCTGGCGGTGTTTGGAGAATTCACTGAGGAAGTATCTGGCGCGATCAAGTTTGACTTCTTGATTTACCCAGAGGAAAAACTAGATGCTCAGCGTATGAAGATTCAATATGTTGGATCATTTCTCCGATGCAAACCAATCTTGCATGCTGCCGTAACTCTTTCTCCACTGCACTTTCAGGCCATCGTGTCGGCGGCAATCGCGGGAACGCTCGGCAGCCTTCATGTGACATGCGAGAAGTTGCGATACGGGAGTGGACCAATTTCATCGATGATGCTGAGTACATCGAAAGTGATTGACGGGAATGCAGCTAGCCTCAAGGGCAGTGCGTGAGAAGTACTTACGATTGATCACCATGCTCTACAAGCTTCAAGAAACCCGTGTGCATCTGTTTGGAACCATGCACTTGGTTCCAGTGGGCCAAGAAAAATGGAAGGACGCAGTTCGCCGGGCATTTGAAGCCGCCGAGGTTCGCTATATGGAGATGCATCAATCGAAGGCGCGCGACCTGTTTACAGGAGACGCCATCAGTTCAAGCTTGATGCCAGCCGATCTTTTCTCCGTGATGGCGGAGTACTGGCCGCGTACCGGATTGCCCCCTCTCGAAACCTGCAATCTCCCTGGGGTGTGGCTTGTCGCTGGGAATATGGGCGTAACGCTCACGCACGGCGTGGAACCCCACCTTACAGAATGGTATGGCGAATCCTCGATGCTTGAACTGGAAACCCCAGACGAACTGCTAAAGGCCTTTTCTACAGTCCCACTGCAGGACTGGGTATCCGCTCTGCGAAAACGTATCCCTAATGCAGCTGGAGCGCAGCGCGACCTTGAAGCTTTTTACAACGCCTGGCGCAGGCAAGACACGCAGGCCTTACTGCGATTGATGCGGCGGGATTTGACCAAGGCCATGTACGAAGCGCTCTACACGCGCCGAAATATAGCGTGGGCAGAAAAGATCGCAAATGAAGCCAAGTCAGGTAAACACGTTGTGTTTTTTTGCGGTTGCGGCCACTTGTGTGGGAACGACAGCCTGCTAGAGATACTGCATCGAGATCACGGACTCGATGCGACCAGGGAAAAGCAATGACAAGCCCTACAAGTGCCGACAAAAAGGCTGATGCTGAATTTCTCCAGACGATGGAGAAGACCAAGAAGCTAGGAGGGGCCGATGCATTGATGGCAGACGCGGCCTTGATCGCCCGTAGAAGCATCGAGGCACAGGGGCTGACACCGGGCACTGGAGACTACGGGGAACTGGTCTACGAGCCGCAGCAGGCTTACCAGGCTGCATGCCACACCAGAGAGGATGCGATTACTCTGATCCATCTTCAAGTCAGTGGGTTACGCATGCTGTCCCAGGTCAAAGCTATCTCTGTCGTCTGTCTGGTGGTGCTGCTCTACATCGCTTACCGCGTGTCCTAGCTCGCGCGCGCGTACTTGTCGCCAAACTGGCGGTCGCATCGTTCGACCACCACAATTCGCCCAAGGCCATGAAAGCTCGGCCGAATCAAAGTCGGGGCGTTCTACCTTGATTGAACGCATGCACCATTTCTGCCGTTTCAATAACGGGGGTGCAGTCGCATGCTACGACCGCGATAACCTGTCGCAGGCTTCGACAGGTTCTTGTCTGTTCCCTTCATCAACTGCGCAAATTTGCGCAGTTTGGTAGGTGTGGCCTCATGCGTTTGGATACGGCGTCAGCCCTTGCCGGTAGCGCCGGCACTCACGCACATCTACCAGCGTCTTGAATCGGTGATCTTCCTTGGAGAGCCATTGCATGTTTGCCCGCTTGTCTGCACCGCCAGCACAAAGGGCCAGGACATGATCCACCTCAAAGCCAGGGCAAGCCCCACGGAATAACCCAGTCGATGGACATGCGTTCTCCATGCGAAATGCTCTGACCTCTGCTCGGTCCCGTGGAATGCGGGCGTCTGCACCAGTATGGAAGGCAAGCAAGCCCAGACAGAGCAGAGAGGCGACAACCCGGGGGGCGTTGATGCAGATGGTCGGCATGGTCTGATTTTCCAGAAAAGGGCCACCCGGGAGGGCTACAAAACCTACGAAAGCCCCCTGGCACCCCGATTTTTCAGGAAAGCGGGCGGGGGACAGGGCTACAAAACCTACAAAAGGTCAGGGGCAGGGCTTCTGCTTCTTCTTCGGTGCTGGCTTCACCTTGGCTATCTGGGCCTTGGCTCGTGCCACCTTCACCGCAAGCAGACCTTGCACCGGTCCCTGTTGCTTCTTCATTTCGAAAAACATGCTGCGTCTCCTTCTGGTTAACTGATCGATTCGATTGCATCCCGCTGCTCGCGCAGCAGTGCGTTCATTTCCTTGGCGAGCTGCCGAACTTCACGCCAGGCGCCACCGGTATAGGCGTTACGCGACACGACGGCGCGGCCTTCCTGAGTTTTGGGACCGGTGGACTTCTCCCACGGCCGCCAACTGCGGATAAGCATTGCCTGCCGTGCTCGGCGTTCTGGGGTCCATCCATTGGCCATCATTGCCCTCGAAAACTTTGTTTCGCGCGCTTTCGGTTTCCTCCGCGCGCGCTTGGTTGTTGATCTGCTGCTGTCCGTTGTTGACGTTGCTCACGTTCTTGGCAAACACCACTTGGCGCGGGAATTTGAGGTCCACCAGCGCCTGCACGGTCGCCCGGCTCTGAGCCTGGGCCTTCAACGCCATGCCCATGAACGCCTCTAGGTTGCGCTGCCCGGCCTGCTGCTGGGCTCGGTTGGCGTAGTTGGCCGCGATGGTCTGCAGCGCGATTGCTTGGCCTACCAGCATCCCTTCGAGGTCGGATAGATCGCCCCGCTTGACGGCTTCGGTGATGCGCCGCACCTCGGCAATATTCGCGTTCACATCCCCACCGCCGAGAATGTGACTCTGAAACGAATTTGCCATCAGGGCCGAGCTGATCGCCGGATCGACAATGCTGCGGCCGACTACCTGCGCTTCCGTTTCCTTCGAGCCGTCTGCTGTGACGCCTTGCACGAGCTGCAGGGCGCCTGCTGCGGGCTTTTGCGCCAGTTCCGGGCCTGTCTGTCGCTTCGCGGTCATTTCATGCGTCCTTTGTTCATCTAAGATCCACTCCATGACTTACGACCTGTTCGGCTTCACGGTGCCCGCCTTCCTGCTGTGGAAGCTCATCGGGCTATGCGTTCTGGCCTTCGTCGTAAACTTTCTTTACACCCTTAAGACTGGCCGGAACCTCACGGACGACCGGAACCGGATGCGGCAATCGCAGGGGCCGAGCGCGCAAGCCCCAGCCATCCGGGATCGAGAATCCCGATAGGCGCGCGGCTGGATTGGCTCAAATACTGGGCCAGCGCCGTATCGAAGGCCACTGGATCAGCCAGCAAGCCCCCGATTTGAGCCACCTTGCCGGCCCTTGCCGTGTTCTGCAGCGCTTCGAGCATGGGGCCGGTAAACCTGCCGACAATCGGCGTGCGGTTCAGAACTGCCTTCACCAGCTTGTTATCGAGCGCTCCCAGGCTTAGGGCGTTCTGCACCGTGGGCGAGCCCTTTGCCATGTTCAGCGTTGCGGCTTGGTCGGCCCGCATCAGGTCCGATGCAACCCCGCGTAGCTGCGCCTTCTCGCCTTCACTCATCAGGCCATCAATCGCGCCGCTGCGCGCCTTCAACCAGTTGTTGAACTTGGCGTTCGTGAGGTTGCCCAGGCGGTCGGTCTGGTTCGCTGCATCGGTGATCGCGTAGTTCTTCAGCGCTGCCTGCGTGTCTGGTGTGGCAATGCGGTTGAACGATGCGATATCAGAAGCCTGCGACATGCGCGGGCTGAAGAATTTCCCGGCCAGCTCTGCGCCCTGTGCCTGCGGTAGGCCGTCTCCAGCCTGGCGGAACATCGACGCCTGAGGGCCGGTGTGAAACTTCGTCATCTTGTCCGCGTGCATCTGTACCGCGTCCTGCCAAGCCTTCACGATGTCGGCAGGGAAGTATTCACCTTGGCCACCACGACCAGCCGCTACCTGTGCCGTCTGGTTGTCGAGGTCGGCGATCATCTGGCGCAGTGCTGCGGCTTCTTTATTCGCGCCCTTTTCGCTGGCCTGCTGGGCAGCTTCCCCGAGCGATGAACGCATGTTCTGAATCTCCCGGAAAGCTACCGGCTTCGGCAGGGTCAGAGCGCCAGGTGCATCGCCCATTGCTGCCTCACGTGCCGCCTGCATCAGGCCGGTTTGGTCGGCGCCGCTTGATACGACACGTTGTCCGGCTGCATGATCGCGCAGCGCGTTGAGCAACACGGCCGGGTCAGGCTCCGCGATGTAGCCCTGAGCGTGCATTGCCTGCGCAAGGGTATCGAGCGATTGCCCGCGCCCCTTCTGCATGACACTGCCAAGGCCAGACTGCCGAAGGTCTGCCAGCTCGCCGGCCATGCCGCGCGACGACACCGCATCAGTGTTGATTCCGCCAAGATCGCGGATCGCCTTGGTGATGGGTTGCGGTTGCGAGCGAGCCCCCGGAGCCGCAGCGGCGGTGATTGCCGGCAGTTCCTCTGTGCCGATTCGGCGTGCTTCTGCAAGCGCTGCCTGCGCCTTGCTACCAGTCCCGAAGGTGCCCGGCCCCAGGAACTTGTCCCGAGCCTGCTGCATGGCATCGATCGGCAGATTGATGCGGGTTTCGTTGAATGGGTCTACCGCGTCAAAGGCAGCATTCACGCGGCGCGATGCTTGGGCCTCTGCTGGAACGACATTGGCCGCGAGGCTGTTGCCGAAGTTTTCGGCCGACTGCTGCACCGTACCAGTGACGGGCGAGACGCGCTCCAAGGTTGCCAGGCGGGATGCGTTCTGCGCGGCCTCCTTTTCAGCCAGGGCGCTACCCCCTGCGTTCTGCAGAGTGCGCTGCAGCTGGCTAATGCCCGGGTTCTGCAGGATCTGAGGCACGGTCGGGCCTTCCGCAATGATGTTCGGTCCCATCTGACCGACTGCAGCGCGCACCGCTGCGATTTCATCGGGATTGGTCAGGCCTCCAGCCTCAAGGATCGCTTTCGCTGCGCGCACTTCGTCGGGCGTTCTCAGTGCTCGGATGCCAGCAGCAGCCAGAGAGCCAATCTTGCCGACTGCGGCCACCGTGGGAGGAATGGCAGCGCCAACGGCCGCGCCCAGCTTCGCCGATTCAGGGTCGATCAGGGCAGCCGTTACACCGCCATTGACCGCACCTCCAGCAGAGCGCAGGGCGAGGTTTCCGATGGTGCCTATCGTGCTGGTGGGAGCAAGGCCGGTAGACATGCCACCGGTTGAGATCGCTTCGCCAGCAGCGGTCAGGGCGGGGGCGAATTGAGTGAGGCCGGGCAGCGTGCCAGCGCCCTTTACAGCGCCACCGATCAAGCCCCCAACGGGCGCGGTTGCCAGCACGTTGCCACCGATACGGCCTACAGCGAAGGGCAGGGAGGCGTTATCCGTGTTGAACTGCTGCAGGCTTGCTGCTCGGTCTGCGTTGTCGCGCTGGGCTTGGCTCATCGGCTGTTGACCGGTCACGAGGCTGGAAACGCCGCGCTCCTGCCGGCGCAGGTTCTCCGGCACCATCCATTGAACATCCGGGTTCGTCGGAATGGCATTCGCGCCGGCCCTCGTGCCGCTGTTGATGATCGTGTTCCCCACGTCCGCGAAGCCTGAGGCCAGGCCCGCCAACGCCTTTCGCTCCATGCCGCCCGGGTTGGTCATGAGATTTGCCAGGAAGCCGGCAGGCGTGGCGGAAATCGCCGCACTCAACAGATCGTTGCCCGTGCCGTTTGCTGCTGCAGGAGCGGCCGGCGCCGTGCCTTGCTTGGCCTGTTTCGGCGCAACGGGCTGCTGCTTGAATTGAGTAACCAACTGGTCGAGCGGATCGGTGCTCGGCGCTGCTTGCTGGCCGGGCTGCTGACGGTAGCTGTTCACCAGTCCTGCCAGTTCGGGCGGAATGTCTTCGTTCTGAGCCATGGGAGCCCTTTGCGTGGGTTGTTGCTGCGGCTGCGCATTCGCCGAGGGGATGAGGGAGCCAACCGCCTTGCCAAGGGCGTTCATGACCGGCCCGGGGGCATTGCTTGCCATGCGGGAGGCCTGTACCAGCTTATTCGCATACTGCGGATCTTCCGCATAGCCCTTCAGGCCCGCCGCGAACTTCGCCGGGTCTGATCCAGCACCTAGGGCGCCGGGGTACTTGCGCTGGATGAGGCTCGCATAGTCGCTGGCGAAGTCGGCCGGGCTTGCGTAGGTGCGGTACTTGTCCCGGCTGCCCGTCATGTTGTCCGTGGCCGAAGTGCCAGCGCCCGAGAAGTCTTTGATGTTCCCAAGATTGTTTGTCCCGGGAATGATCGACTTGCCCCAGCCAGTCTCCAAGCCCCACTGACCCAGCAGGATGCGAGGATCGACGCCAAGGGCCTTGCCCGCGACTTCTGCAGCACCGCCATACGTGTTGATGAAGTCGGCCGGGTTGTTCACCCTCGGCACGCTCGCAGGGATGCCGGCGCTACCGCCAACGGGATAGAGAGCATCGAGCAGGCTAACGGTTTCCATCACTTGGCCCACTTCTGCAAGATCGGGTCATTCCAGACCGAATATCCCACCTTGCGCCAAGCTCTGTCGGCGGCGGTCAGGTCGCCTTTCTGTTGCACCACTGGCAATGCGCTGTCGTAGAAATTGGCCTTGGCCTGATCCATGTTCGCCTTCGCCTGTGCGAAATCGAGGATGAAGGCGTTCGCCTCTGGCGTGTTGTTGAGCTTTGCCCACGTCTGTTGGGCGCGCGTCGCATCGCCTTCCGTCTGCGGTCCCTTCTGGGCGCCCAGCAACGTCAGCAGACGATCCATTGCCACCGATTGGAATTTCTGGGCATTCGCTGCATAGAGCTTGGAGTTTGTAGTCCCCAGGCCGAGCCCTTCGAGGAATGCCGCAGCGTTCGCCTTGTTCTCGGCACCCCAACCGGAATTGAAGTCGATGCCGCGCATTGCCTGAATGCTGTTCTGCAAGTCGGTTGCAGTATTTCCCGCATCCTTCACTGGCTGATACGTGGATTTGATCCAGTTGTCGTTCAGCGCGATCTGCGATTGCTGTTTGATGGGATTGCGGTCGGCAATGTACTGATTGGGAGCTTGCGCACCAGGTGCCGCCGTGCCTGGCATGACGTTACCGCCAAGCGAGATGCCGCCCGCGCCAGCCGCACCGGGTTGCCCAGCACCGGACAGGGCAAGTCGAGACACGTAGTCTGTATCGCCCGTGTTCTGGTTGATCGCCTTCATCGGATCCAGCTGAGCCTGCGTGAACTGGCGCGCGCGGTCGGTCTGGATGTCATAGGGCATCTTCGCGCCGGCCTGTGCTGCTGCCTGCTGGCCTGCGAGCGTTGCCAGCACATCGGACCCGGGCAGGGCCGACACAGCACCATTGCGGAAATCAACGCCCTTGGTCGGGTCGGGCAGGTACTGCGGCGCTTGGCCGGGGAGCTGCGTATAGCCACCCGCGCTCAGTTGCGTAGGCACGTTCGCCAGCTTCCATGCGTCGATCAAGTCGGGGCCGCCTGCGGCCTTCAGAGCTGCAACTTTTTCAAGCGGAACACCGCGCAGGCCAGCGGCTTGCTGTTGCGTGAAGTTCTGTCCCGCTGGCTGCTGCATCGGCACGCTGGGATTCACTCCGATAGCAAACCCACCACCGGCAGGCGTGGTGCCGTTCGTGCTGTCGCCCATGTTCCCCGATGCGCCAGGCGTCGAGCCAGGAGAACCAGCGCCGTAAGCATTGCCACCAAACAAGCCGTTTGTCATCGCCTGCAGTTGCGCCGCCTTCAAGACTTGCGCCTGTCGTAGTGCGTTCTGGCTGGCTACGTCGTCAATCTGCGCCTTCAGCATCTTCTGCTTCAGGTCTTCATTCTGTT
>PJUB01000102.1_pt1 | contig 67262 bp, 60 predicted proteins | sample 1512141 | NCBI WGS metagenome assembly PJUB01 (sample SAMN08177677, study PRJNA422409) | Soil metagenome, whole genome shotgun sequencing project. | isolation source: Soil enriched on filter paper: alkali lignin treatment | place: USA: Madison | collected 2015-01-15 | reverse complement strand
CCTGCGGCCGGGCGCGCTTGCGCCCCGCCGCCGCTGGACGAACCGCCCTGCCGGCGTCACACTGGCCGCTTGCCACGGAGCCCGCCATGTCCACCGCCACGCTGCTGTTGTTCATCCTGGCCTCGGCCGTCGCCATCGTGACGCCCGGCCCGACCGTCCTGCTCGCCATGAGCAACGGCTCGCGCCATGGCGTGCGAGCCGCCTGCTGGGGCATGGGGGGCGCGGTGCTAGCAGACCTGATCCTGGTGGGCGCGGTGGCGTCCGGCTTGGGCGTGGTCCTGGCAGCCTCCGAGGTCGCCTTCCAACTCCTGAAGTGGGCGGGAGCGCTCTACCTGGCCTATCTGGGCTGGAAGATGCTGCGGTCCGATGCCGCGTTGGTCCTGCCGACCGCCCCCTCGGGCGCGGCGCGGCCCACCGGCCTGAAACTGGGGCTGCGCAGCTTCGTGGTGGCCGTCACCAACCCCAAGCTGCTGCTGTTCATGTCGGCTTTCCTGCCGCAATTCATCAATACGCAGGCCTCCCTGCTGCCGCAATACCTGACCGTCGCCTGCGTGCTGGCCTTGATGAACCTCATGACCATGCTGGCCTATGCCACGCTGGGCGCCCAGCTGGTGCGGGCTTTCCAGGGGGCCGGCCTGCGCTGGCTGAACCGCGTCTGCGGTTCGCTGATGATCGGGCTGGCGGGCACGTTGGCCCTCTACCGCCGCAGCGGGCCCTGACCCGCACGGCAACCGCAGGCCCCCCCCCCACTTCGGGCGTTGGTCTGACATTTACCCCGGCCCGACCCGGGTGCCCTGGCGCCGTCCGCGCGCCTGAAACCCGCGTGCGCCCTGGCGCCGCCGTCCTTCCGACCCCTCGCTTCGCCTGACGGCCTGGGATTTTCCCTAGCTCGGCGAAAACTGGCCGCCAAGTTAATCTATGGTTATACGTAAACTAATGGTTAACAAAGCCGCTGCAAGGGCCCCGCCCTTCGCCAGCAACGGAGCCGGAGACAACCCATGCACCGCCCAAAGCCAGACCTTTTCCTGATCGCCGCCAGCCTGGTAGCCGTCGCCCTTCCCGTCATCGGCCTTGCGGCATTCCCCGCCGCGGCCGAGACCTTCGCCAGCACGCTGTTCGACTTTTCCACCCGCGCCTTCGGCACCCTGGTGCTGGTGTTCGTATTCGCCGCCGCGCTGGCAGCCGGGTATCTCGCCTTCAGCAAGTACGGCAACATCCGCCTGGGCAGCGGCAAGCCCGAATACGCCACCGCCACCTGGGTGTTCATGTTCATCTGTGCCGGCATGGGCTCATCCACCCTGTACTGGGGCGTCATGGAATGGGCCTACTACTACCAGACACCGGGGCTGCACCTGGCGGCGGGGTCGCGCGACGCGCTTGAGTACAGCATCAGCTACTCGTTCTTCCACTGGGGCATCAGCGCCTGGGCGCTCTACGCCATCGCGTCGCTGGCCCTGGCGTATCACTTCCACGTCCGCAAGAAAAGCGGCCTGGGCATGGCGTCCATCGTCGAAGCCGTCACCGGCCTGCGCGCCAACGGCTGGGTCGGGCGCGTCGTCGACCTGATCTTCGTCTTCACCATGTTCGGCGCCCTGACGGTGTCGCTGGCGCTGACTGCCTCGACGCTCACCCGCGGCCTGTCCGCCCTGACCGGCATGCCGGACACCTTCACCAGCCAGTTCATCGTCATCGCCATCATCTCGGTCGTGTTCTCGCTCAGTTCGTACGTCGGCATCGACGGCGGCATGCAGCGCCTGAGCAAAATCGTCTGCATCGGCGCCCTGGCCTATTCCGCCATCGTGCTGGTCGTCGGCCCCACGCAATTCACCGTCAACAACATCACCAACGGCCTGGGCCTGATGATCCAGAACTGGGTGCGCATGAGCCTGTTCACCGATCCGTCCGGCGATGGCGAGTTCACGCGCAGCTGGACGGTGTTCTATTGGCTGTGGTGGATTTCCTACGCGCCGGGGGTGGCCATGTTCGTCACTCGCGTGTCCCGCGGCCGCAAGATGAAGGAAGTGATCGCCGCGCTGGTGCTGGGCGGCAGCGCCGGCTGCTGGTTCTTCTTCGGCGCACTGGAAAGCTTCAGCATGCACCAGTACTTGACCCAGGCGGTCGACGTGCCCCGCCTGCTGGCCGAGCACAGCGGCGAAACCGCGGTGGTCACCCTGCTGACCAGCCTGCCCTGGGGCGGCGTGTTCCTGGCGGCCTTCCTCTTCATCATGGCCGTGTTCTGCGCCTCTCACATGGACGCCGTGGGCTACGCCATTGCTGCCACCAGCACCCGCAACCTGAAAGAAGGGCAAGACCCCAGCCCCACGCTGCGCCTGTTCTGGTGCGTGATGCTGGCGTTGCTGCCGCTGGCCATGCTGTTCGCCCACGTGTCGCTGAACACGATGAAGACCGCCGTGGTCCTCACGACCATCCCGTTCCTGCTGGTGCTGGGAATCATGCTGTTCGGCCTGTTCCGCTGGCTGTCGCAAGACTATGGCGCCCTGTCCACGCAACAGATCGAAGAACAGGCGCGCCTTCTGGCCGCGAACGACCCCGCCGACGGCCAGCCCGCCCAAGCCGCTGCCCCGCACACCGCCCCCACCGCCATGCCCGTCCCCCGGGCCTGACCCCCGCTTTCCCGAACCATGGAGACCATCATGAACCCCAACACGAACACCATCGAACGCCTGCCCGCCGACTTTTGCACCAACGCCGACGTGGCCCACACCATCCCCGCCAGCTACTACACCAGCGACGCCATCTACGAATACGAAAAAGAGAAGATCTTTGCCGACAGCTGGATCTGCGTCGGTCACCGCAGCGAAGTCGCGGAAAACAACGCCTACATCACCCGTGACGTCATCGGCGAAAGCATCATCGTCGTGCGCGGCCGCGACGGCGTGCTGCGCGCCTTCTACAACGTCTGCCCCCACCGCGGCCACCAACTGCTGCAAGGCGACGGCAAGGCCAAGAACGTCATCACCTGCCCGTATCACGCCTGGACCTTCAAGCTCGATGGCGACCTGGCCCACGCCCGCAACTGCGACAACGTGGTCGACTTCGACAAGGCCAATTCCAGCCTGGTCGCGCTGCGCGTCGAGGAATACACCGGCTTCATCTTCATCAACATGAATCCCGACGCCGGTTCGGTCGAGACCCAGCTGCCCGGCTTGCAGGCGCGCCTGCGTCAAGCCTGCCCGGTCATCGACGACCTGCACCTGGCGGCCCGCTTCGTCACCGAAACCCCCGCCAACTGGAAAAGCATCGTCGACAACTACATGGAGTGCTACCACTGCGCGCCGGCCCATCCGGGCTTTGCCGATTCCGTCGACGTCGGCCAATACACGCACACCATGCACGGCAACTGGAGCCTGCAGTTCGGCATCGCCAAGTCTTCCCCCAAGTCTTTCCAATTCGACGACAGCGTCAAGGACCCCTCGTTCGCGGGCTTCTGGGCCTGGCCGTGCACCATGTTCAACGTGCCGCCCGGCGGAAATTTCATGACGGTCATCTATGAGTTTCCGTCCAGCGCCGGCGTCACCCTGCAGCACTACGACATCTACTTCCTCAACAAGGAACTGACCGCGGAACAGCAATCCCTGATCGAGTGGTACCGCGACGTCTTCCGCCCCGAGGACCTGCGTCTGGTGGAAAGCGTGCAAAAAGGGCTGAAATCCCGCGGCTACCGTGGCCGCGGCCGCATCATGGTCGACCGCCAGCGCAGCGGCCAGAGCGAACACGGCATCGCGCATTTCCACCATCTGGTCGCGCAAGCACACCAAGACCGCCCTTGACCTGACCGCGGGCCCGGTGCCTTCCCTGCCCGGGCCCGCCGCTTTCCTTTCCGCCCAGGATTCCCATGCGCAAGACCGAATCTCCCCTGCTTCGCGAACAAGCCTTCATTGCCGGCCGTTGGTGCGACGCCGACAACCACGCCACCATCACGGTGACCGACCCCGCCACGGGCCAGGCTCTGGCCCAGGTACCCGACATGGGCGAAGCCGAAACCCGCCGCGCCATCATCGCCGCGCGCGACGCGCTGCCCGCATGGCGCGCCCGGCCCGCCCAAGAACGCTCACAGATCCTGCGCCGCTGGTTCGACTTGATGATCCAGCACGACGCTGAACTGGCACGACTGATGACGCGCGAACAAGGCAAGCCTCTGGCCGAAGCGCTGGGCGAAATCCGCTACGCCGCATCGTTCCTGGAATGGTTCGCCGAAGAGGGCAAGCGCGTCTATGGCGAACTGATTCCGGCGCCACGCGCCGATCGCCGCCTGATGGTCATGCGTCAGGGCATCGGCGTCTGCGCCGCCATTACCCCCTGGAACTTTCCGGCCGCAATGATCACCCGCAAGGTCGGGCCGGCCCTCGCTGCCGGCTGCACCATGGTACTCAAGCCCGCGAACGAAACGCCGCTCTCCGCGCTGGCCCTGGCCGAGTTGGCCGCGCAGGCCGGCGTCCCCGACGGGGTATTGAACGTCGTTACCGGCGACGCGGTGGCCATCGGCGGCGAACTGACCCGCCACCCTGACGTCCGCAAGCTCAGTTTTACCGGTTCGACCGCCGTGGGAAGACGCCTGATGGCGCAATGTGCGCCCACCATCAAGAAGCTGTCCCTGGAACTGGGCGGCAACGCACCGTTCATCGTCTTCGACGACGCCGATCTTGACGAGGCCGTCGAAGGCGCCATTGCCGCCAAGTACCGCAATGCCGGCCAGACCTGCGTCTGCGTCAACCGCATCTACGTGCAGGACGCCGTCCATGACGCATTCGCCAGCCGGTTTGCCGCCAAGGCGGCCGCGTTGCGCGTCGGTGCCGGCCTGCAGGCCGACAGCCAGATCGGCCCGCTGATTACCCCCAAGGCCCTGACCCAGGTGCAACGCCTGATCGACGACGCCCGTGCCCAGGGCGCACGCCTGCTGACCGGCGGCGACCCCCATGCCTTGGGCGGCACGTTCATGGCGCCCACCGTGCTGGCGGACGTGCGGCCGGGCATGCGGGTGCTGCGCGAGGAAATCTTCGGCCCCGTGGCACCACTGGTGCGATTTCATGACGAGCAGGATGTCATTCGGCAGGCCAATGACACCGAATTCGGCCTGGCCGCGTACTTCTACACGCGCGACGCCAGCCGCGTGTGGCGTGTCGCCGAACAGCTTGAGTACGGCATGGTCGGCATCAACACCGGCATGATCTCGAACGAGGTCGCGCCGTTTGGCGGTGTGAAGCAATCAGGGCTGGGGCGCGAAGGCTCGCGCCATGGCATCGAAGACTACCTGGAAATGAAATACGTGTGCCAGGCCGTCTAAGGCTTGCGCAGAGATGCTCCATGACTAAATCCCACGAAAACATCGACGTGCGTGTCACTCGCGTCGAACAGGCCAGCGAACGGGTCAAGCGTTTCACCCTTGAACGCCGGGATGGCGAGCCGCTGCCGTCGTTCACTGGCGGCAGCCACGTCATCGTGCAGATGCGCGATTCGCGCGGCAAGCAGTTCAACAATGCCTATTCGCTGATGAGCGACCCGGCCGATACCCGCTGCTACCAGATCGGCGTGCGGCTCGAAGAGCAATCGCGAGGCGGCTCGGCGTTCATGCATGAACAGGTGCGGCCCGGCAGCGAGCTGGTCATCACCGCACCCAACAACCTGTTCGCGCTGGACAACAGCCCGGGACGCCACGTGATGGTGGCCGGGGGTATCGGCATCACGCCGTTTCTCGCCCACCTGCCCGAACTGCACCGACGCGCGGCCCGCTACCAGCTGCATTACGCCTACCGGGCGCCGGAACATGCCGCGTTCCGCGACGACCTGCTCGCCAGTCCGTACGCCGACCACGTCCGCTTCCATGTCGACAGCCAGGGGGAAAAACTGGATCTGGCCGGCCTGGCGCAGGGCCTGCAAGACACTGACCACCTCTATGTATGCGGCCCCAGGCCGCTGATCGACGCAGTCATCGCCGCGGCCGACGCGGCCGGCATTCCGCCTGCCCGCGTGCACTGGGAACAGTTCGCCGCAGCGCCCGCCACGGGCGGGGCATTCACGGTCGTACTGGCCCGTTCCGGCACCGAGCTGCGCGTCGACGCGGGTTGCAGCATCTTGCAGGCGATCGAAAAATCCAACGCGGCCCAGGTGAAATGCCTGTGCCGCGAAGGCGTGTGCGGCACCTGCGAGACCCGCATTCTGGAAGGCCAGGCCGAACACTTCGACCAATACCTCAGCGACGAGGAAAAAGCGGCACAGCAGACCATGATGATCTGCGTGTCGCGCGCGCACGGAGATCGTCTCGTGCTCGACCTGTAAGCCTGGCCCCGCCCGGCCAATCTCCCTCCCCCTTCATCCCCCGTCCGCTTGCCGACCGGCAAGCGGCGTGGCCCCCTTTTTGCCCCGCCAATGAGAACAATCGTGAGAAAGCTGATTTGCAGTTCGTTCCTCGGTTCCGCAATCCTCGCTGCGCCGGCTAGTGCGCAGACCGCGCAGACCCCGCCGCAAGCGCCGGCTCACCCCCCGGGCTTTGTCCAGGACTCGCAACTGAACCTGCTGCTGCGCAACCTCTACTGGAACCACGATCGCAAAAATGGCCTGCCGGACAACCGCGAATGGGGCCAGGCATTGCGGCTGGCGTTCCAGTCCGGCTACACGCCCGGTCCGGTGGGCGTGGGCGTGGATCTGAACGCCTACGGCGTGGTGCGCCTGGGCGGTGACAGCGCACATGTCGGCCGCGCCGGCGTCCTGGTGCCGGACGGTCATGGCGGGGTACACGACGAATCCAGCACCGCCGAAGGCGCATTCAAGCTGAAGGGGTTTGCCAGTGAACTGCGCTATGGCAACAATCTGCGCCCCTACAACCCGGTCTTCGCGCCCGCCGACACGCGGCTGTTGCCCGCGTCGGCCACCGGCCTGTGGCTGACCAGCCAGCCGCGGCAGGATCTGTTCCTGGAAGCGGGCCGCATGACAAAAGCCCGCGACTTCAACCAGGTCAGCCACGACGGCCGCTTCTACGCCTCGTATGCCGGCGTCAGCACCGACCAGGTACTGTTCCTGGGCGGCCGCCATGACCTGGACGCGTCCACCCGCTTCAGCGCGTATGGCAGTGAATTCCGGGATATCTGGAAACAGCTCTATCTCGCCGCGGGCCACGGCTGGAAAATGCCCGGCGACGATACCTTGAACCTGGACCTGTCCGCTTACCGGTCCCTTGATAGCGGCGCCAAGCGCGCCGGTGACATCGACGTCACGGCCTGGGGACTGACGCTGTCCTACGTCGCAGACGCCCACACCTTCAAGGTGGCACGCCAGCAGGTGCATGGCGACCAGCCGCTGGATTACCTGGGCATGGGACCGGGCACCTATCACGACTCGATATACCTGCCGAACTCATCGCAGCTGGCCGACTTCAATGGTCCGCATGAAAAATCGTGGGGCTTCTTCTACGTACTGGACCTGGGCAAGCTGGACCTTGCCCGCATTCCCGGCGCCAGCATGCAACTGCGCTACGTGCGGGGTTCCGGTGCGGACGGCAACCACCTCGATCGAACCAGCCCCTATGCCTACTATGCCAACGGCGAAAAGCACTGGGAAAGCGACGTGGACCTGCGCTATGTCGTGCAGTCCGGCAGCGCACGTAACCTGTCGATGCGGCTGCGCTATGCCGTGCACCGCATGACCCAGGGCACATCAGGCGCATCATCCAACCAGTTCCGCCTGATTTTCGAATACCCATTGTCGATACTCTGAGTGCAGGCAAGCGCGGCCAGGATGCGTGAAACATGGCCGCGCAGAAGCCCACAAAGAACCGCTACCGCATTGCATTTTCACTGTCAATAGAAGGCGCTGCATTATGGGACCCTCAGCTATACTGATTGTTGGCCGGGGACAGCAGCGTCATGACGGAAAACAGCTTTTCACTTCACCTCAAAGAATTACTGGAACACCGCAAACTCTCCTTGCAGTCCGTGGCCAACGCGTTGGACGTTTCGCGCACGGCCGTACATAAATGGACGCGCGGCGGCGAAATCGATTACGGCAACCTGCGCAAGCTGGCGCAACTGCTGGACGTCAACTGGATCTGGCTGCGCTACGGCGAACAAGCGCTGCGCGATGTGCAGCAGACCGAAGTCGTCGAACTGCCCATGACAGAAGTGCGCCGTCGCTACACGGCCGAAATCATGGAAAACGAAGCCCGCATGAAACTGGCGCAGGAAAACGCCCGTATCGTCACGTGGGAATGGAATTGGCTGACGGACGCGGTGTCGTATTCCGCAAACGTGGAAGACGTCTACGGCTGGCCGGTGCGCCGCAACGAAGACTTCTGGATCCATGTGGTGCCGGAAGACGTCGAAGCGCTGCAACGCATCTACCGCCAATGCATGGAAGACGGCAGCAGCTACGAATATGACTTCCGTATCATCCAGCGCGACGGCGCGGTGCGCTGGATCACCTCGCGCGGCGCCTCGCTGCGCGACAGCGCGGGCCGGCTGGTGAAGATGATCGGCATCAGCATGGAAAGCACCGACCGCAAGCAGGCGGAAGAAAAACTGCGCCGTAGCGAAGAGCGCTTTCGCACCTTCTTCGAGCAAGCTGGCGTGGCGATGGCCTGGCTGGACCTGGACGGCCGCTGGCTGCGGGTCAACCCGCCCTTGTGCGCCCTGCTGGGCTACGACGCGGCGGAACTGTCCGGGCAGACTTTCCAGGCCCTCACGCATCCCGACGACCTGCCCGCCAACCTGCAGACCCTGTCGCGCCTGCTCAAAGGCGAGATTTTCGAAAGCGTCATGGAAAAGCGGCTACGCCGCAAGGATGGCAGCTTTACCTGGGTGCGCGTGCACGCGGCGCTGCAGCGCGATCAGGACGATGACGCACAAGGGCGTATCCTGTGCGTCTACAACGATGTCAGCGACTACCGCCAGCAAGTGGACGCATTGCAGCAACGCATCCACGAACTCGAACTGCAGGCGGGCAGCGACAAGAAGCGCCGCTGAGACCGCGGCAACGCGCCTCAAGGGCAGGGGCCACCGCAAGCCTCGGCCCCCGGCTGGCGACCCGCCACCCTTATTCAGGGACGCATTAAATCCGACGCCCCTGCCGACGACCCGCTAAAATAACGGCCCCCCCGCCCTGCCGCGCTAAAATTGCGCACTATTTGATCACTGGCGCCGGCTAGCGCCCACCGAGGTATTCCATGTCTTCCCCCAAAGTCGGCTTTGTCAGCCTGGGCTGTCCTAAAGCCCTGGTCGACTCCGAACGCATCCTGACCCAACTGCGCACCGAAGGGTACGAAGTCACGCCCGAGTACAACGACGCCGACGTCGTCGTGGTCAACACCTGTGGCTTCATCGACAGCGCCAAGGCCGAATCGCTCGAAGCCATTGGCGAAGCGCTGGCCGAGAACGGCAAGGTCATCGTCACCGGCTGCATGGGCGTCGAGGAATCGGTGATCCGCAAGGTGCACCCCAGCGTGCTGTCCGTGACCGGTCCGCAGCAATACGAAGAAGTGGTGCGGGCCGTGCACGATGCCGCCCCGCCCAAGAAAGACCACAACCCCTATCTGGACTTGGTGCCGCCGCAGGGCATCAAGCTCACGCCGCGCCACTACGCCTACCTGAAGATTTCCGAAGGCTGCAACCACCGCTGCAGCTTCTGCATCATCCCGTCGATGCGCGGCGACCTGGTCAGCCGGCCCGTGGGCGACGTGCTCAGCGAAGCCGAGCGCCTGGTCAAGGCCGGCGTCAAGGAACTGCTGGTGATCTCGCAGGACACCAGCGCCTACGGCGTGGACGTGAAGTTCCGCAGCGGTTTCTGGAACGGCCGGCCCGTGCGCACCCGCATGACCGAGCTCTGTATGGCCTTGTCCGACATGGGCGTCTGGACGCGCCTGCACTACGTGTATCCGTACCCGCACGTGGACGAAGTGATTCCGCTGATGGCCGAGGGCAAGATCCTGCCCTACCTGGACATCCCCTTCCAGCACGCCAGCCCGCGCATCCTGAAGGCCATGAAGCGTCCGGCCTTTGAAGACAAGACCCTGGCCCGCATCAAGAAGTGGCGCGAGATCTGTCCAGACCTGACCATCCGCTCGACCTTCATCGTCGGCTTTCCCGGCGAAACCGAGGAAGACTTCCAGTACCTGCTGGACTGGATGCAAGAGGCCCAGCTCGACCGCGTCGGCTGTTTCCAGTATTCGCCGGTGGAAGGCGCGCCCGCAAACCTGCTGGACAACCCGGTGCCCGACGACGTCAAGCAGGACCGCTGGGAGCGCTTCATGGAACTGCAGCAGTCCATCTCGACCGCGCGCCTGGCCCGCAAGGTCGGCCGCGAGATCGACGTGCTGATCGACGAAGTGGACGAAGACGGCGCCGTGGGCCGCAGCAGCGCCGATGCGCCGGAAATCGACGGCTGTGTCTACGTCAGCTCGGACCGCGTGCTCAAGCCCGGCGACCTGGTGCGCGCCCGCGTCACCGACTCGGACGAATACGACCTCTGGGCCGATACGATCTAAGCGCGCCCCCCAAGCCGGCGGCCATGGCCGCCGGCTTACGCCTCCAGCAGCTTCAAACCCGCCGCGCCGCCCACGATCAGCGCGATGCACGCCAGGCGCGCCGCGGACGGCGAATCGCCGAACAGCACGATCCCCAACACCGTGATGCCCACCGAGCCGATGCCGGTCCAGACCGCATAGGCCGTACCCGCGGGCAGGTGCCGCATCGCCAGCGTCAGCAGGAAGATACTGCCCAGGGCCGCGGCTATGCCGATGGCGCTGGGCCAGAACCGCGTCCACCCGTCCGCATACTTCAATGCCAGCGCCATCACGATTTCGACCGCGCTCGCGGCCAGCAAGATCCACCAGGCCATCAGGGCCTCCCCACGAATCAACAGGCGGCCAGATTAGGGCCTATAGTTACCCAGGCACAAGTACGCACCTTTTGGTAACGATAGGAAGTCCCCATGGCAACCTCCCCGCATCGCGCACCCGCCGCAGACGTCTTCAACGCCGCCTGCCCCTCGCGTCGCGCGCTTGAATTGATCTCGGGAAAGTGGGTGCCGCTGCTCTTGCCGGCGCTGGCGCAAGGCCCGCTGCGCAACGGCGAACTGCTGCGCAAGCTGGACGGCATCTCGCAGAAGATCATGACGCAGACGCTGCGCGACCTGGAACGCCACGGGCTGGTGCGGCGCGAAGACATGCGCACGGTGCCGCCGCACGTGCGCTATCACCTGACCGAACTGGGCCAATCATTGAACGTGGCGCTGGTGGCGTTGGACCGATGGGCCGAAGCGCATCATGCGCAGTTGAATGCCGCCGCGCGCCGTCACGACGCGGCCACCCTGCAAGCCTGACGGGCACCCACGCCCAGAAGCGTCAACGGCGGGCAACCCCGATGGGCTGCCCGCCGCATGAACGCCTGGCCGCGGCGCCAAGCGCGTGGTGCCAGCCGGGTATCAGTGCTTGGCCAGGAAATCCGACAGGTCGTCGGCGTGCTCTTCCTCGACGGCCAGGATCTCTTCCAGCATGCGGCGCGTGGTGGAATCCTGTTCGCCGATGTAGTCGATCATCTGGCGGTAGCTATCGATGGCGATACGCTCGGCGATCAGGTTTTCCTTGATCATTTCTTCGAGCGTGTTGCCTTCGACATATTCGGAGTGGCTGCGCTCGAGCAGTCCCTTGGGCGACAGGTTGGGTTCGCCACCCAGCTGCACGATGCGCTCTGCCAGCTTGTCGGCGTGTTCCTGCTCCTGGGCGGCGTGTTCGGCGAATTCGGCGGCCACCGGTTCGGCGTTCAGGCCGCGCGCCATGAAGAAGTGGCGCTTGTAGCGCAGCACACAGACGATTTCGGTGGCCAGTGCTTCGTTCAACAGCTTGAGTACCTGCTCTCGGTCGGCGCGATAGCTGTCGGTGACGGCGCCCGATTCGATGTCCTGGCGCGCCTTGGCGCGGATGGCCTTCACATCCATATCGAACGGGCGGCGGTCCTGTTCGCGGTTACGGGTCGTGTTTTCCATATCGTTAGCTCCTTTTTAGTGGGTTCTACGACGCTGGACTTCCAGTCGTTCCGAACGATCCAGTCTACCTACCGCTCGAAAAGATGCTGTGTCCAAACATTGCCCGCGACCCTGTTTCCGGGCGCTGCGCCCTCGTCGGAAGTCACTGGCAGCGCTTCTCGTAAACTATCGGCTTCCCGTAAGACCCGTGACGCAATCTGTAACGGGCTAGGCTATAAATAGCGTCATATGACACTGAAGAACATCTGCGTGTATTGCGGCTCCAACCCCGGCGCCCGCCCCGAATACCTGGAACAGGCCCGCGTGCTGGCCCGTGAACTGGTCAAGCGCGACCTGGGCCTGGTATACGGCGGCTCGGTGGTCGGCATCATGGGCGTGATCGCCAACGAAGTGCTGGCCGGCGGTGGCCGCGTGATCGGCGTGATCCCGGAACTGCTGCAAAAGAAAGAACAGGCCCACCGCGGCCTGACCGAGCTGCATCTGGTGCAGAACATGCACGAGCGCAAGGCCATGATGATGGAAAAGGCCGACGGCTTCATCGCATTGCCCGGCGGCGCCGGCACGCTGGAAGAATTCTTCGAGGTCTGGACCTGGGCTCAGTTGAACATGCACCAGAAGCCCTGCGGCCTGCTGAACATCGCCGGCTACTACGACGCCCTGATGCAGTTCGTCGACCATGCGGTCGACGAAGCCTTCATGCGCCCCCAGCACCGCGACATGCTGGTGGTGGAAAGCGACCCCGCCACGCTGCTTGACCGCTACGCGATCTATGAGCCGCCCAACGTCTCGAAGTGGTTCGAGCCGGTGAAGGCCTGACGCCCTCCTCAACCCCCGCCCCCAAGGAACGCCCCGCAATGTCCACCGGCCCGTTGTCTCCCGCCTGCACCGAGTCCGTATTGCGTGACTACTTCCACGCCAAGGACGAAAACCGCCCGCACTACATGGCGCGCGCCTTCGCCCCGCAGGCCGTGCTGAAGATGGCCCTGCGCACGCAGGCCATCGCGTTTCCCCCGGAATCGCACGGCCTGGCCGCCATCACCGACACGCTGGTGCGCAAGTTCGGCCAGACCTACGAGAACGTCTACACGTTCTACCTGGCCCGGCCCGAAGCCGGCGCATGCCTGCCGGAATACCGCTGCGACTGGATCGTCGGCATGACGGAAAAGGCCACTGGCAATGTACGCGTAGGCTGTGGCCGATACGACTGGGCCTTCCAGCCCGACCCTTACCGCGCCCATCATCTGACCATCACCATCGAGACCATGGTGACGCTGCCGCCCGGCGATGCCGAGGCGGTGTTCGGCTGGCTGCTGGCGCTGGAGTATCCCTGGACCAACGCGCAGCGCGTGGTCGCCGGCGCTCCTCCGCTTGAAGACCTGGCCCCCGTGGTGCAGTATCTGCTTCACCCCATGTAGACCGGCAACGGATTGCTTACTTGAAATACGACATCGCAGCTTTCGACTTTGACGGAACCCTGGCAGACACCATGCCCTGGTTCAATTCCATCCTGAACACGGTCGCCGACAAATACGGCTTTCGCAAGATCGACGCGGCTGAACGCGACCAGCTGCGTCACCGCGAAGCCTCGGAAATCCTGAAATTCCTGGGCATTCCGCTCTGGAAGCTGCCTGCGATCATGGCGCATGTGCGCACGCTCATGCAGGAAATCGACCCCAGCGTGCACCTGTTCGATGGCATTCCCGACGCCCTGGCGCGCCTGAAGGCCGCCGGCATGCTGCTGGCGGTCGTCAGTTCGAATTCGCTCGAGAACGTGCAGCGGGTGCTGGGCCCGGACACCGTCGGCCTGTTCGACGACTATGAATGCGGCACGGACCTGTTCGGCAAGCCGGCCAAGATCGACCGCCTGCTCAAGCGCCACGACACCGCGCCCGAACGCTTCCTGCTGGTGGGCGACGAAATGCGCGACATCGACGCCGCACGCAAGGCGGGCGTGCGGGTGGCATCGGTGGCCTGGGGGTACAACCATGTCGATGCGCTGCGCGAACGCGGCCCCGACGAACTGTTCCTGCACGTCGCCGACCTGCCCGCCCTGGCGAGCTGACGGCGGGCTCTCCCCAAGGAAGCACCCATGGCACGCAATGTCGAAATCAAAGCCCGGATAACCAGCGTGGACGCCGTCGAGCCCCTGGCTGCGGCCCTGTCCGGCAAGCCGCCGGTCACCATCGCGCAGGACGACACGTTCTTTGCCTGCCCCAACGGTCGGCTCAAGCTGCGCGTCTTTGCCGACGGCACCGGCGAACTGATCTTCTATCGCCGCGCGGACGACACCGGACCGAAAGAGAGTTTCTACGTCATTTCGCCGACGTCATCGCCGGACACGCTGCGCGAAGCCCTGGCGCTGGCCTATGGCCTGGTGGGCCGCGTGCGCAAGACACGCCTGCTGCATATGACGGGCCGCACCCGCATCCATCTGGACCGGGTCGAAGGGCTGGGGGATTTCCTGGAACTGGAAGTGGTGCTGCGCGACGGCGAAAGCGTCGAGACCGGCATGGCCGAAGCCCACGAATTGCTGGCCAGCCTGCAGGTCAAGCCCGAACAGTTGCTGTCGGGCGCGTACCTGGATCTGCTGGCCGCACAAGGCTGAAAAGGCTGAAAGCCGTCGGCCCCGTGGGGACCGCCTGCTTGCGGCGCCGCGGAGCCAGGCAGGCGCCTCAGGCCGGCTGCCAGCCGCGCACGAACACGTCCACGGGCTGGCGCTTGCCGCCCGCCTTCTGCAATTCCAGCAAACGCAGCACGCCGTCGCCGGTCGCGATATCGATGCCCTGGGCATCCGCGCGCAGCACGCTGCCGGGCGCGGCCGACGCGGGCTGGTCCAATGCCTGGGCGCGCCACACCTTCACCGGATCGTCCAGGCCGGGCAAGCGGATGCTGGCGCCCGGCACGGGGTTGAAGGCGCGCACCCGGCGCGCCAACAGGGCGGCGGGCAGGCTGCAATCGAGCGCGGCTTCGGCCTTGTCCAGCTTGGCGGCATAGGTGACGCCGTCTTCGGGCTGGCGCACCGGCCTCAGGCCGCCTTGTTCCAGCGCAGCCAGCGTGGCGACGATGGCCTCGCCGCCGGCCAGGGCCAGCGCGTCGTGCAATTGCGCCGCCGTGGTGTCGTCGGCGATGGGCACCACCCGTTCCAGCAGCATATCGCCGGTATCCAGGCCCGCATCCATCTGCATGATGGTGACGCCGGTACGGGCATCGCCCGCCTCGATGGCGCGCTGGATGGGCGCGGCGCCGCGCCAGCGCGGCAACAGGCTGGCGTGGATGTTCAGGCAGCCCAGGCGCGGCAGGTCCAGCACCCATTGCGGCAGGATCAGGCCGTACGCCGCCACCACCATGACGTCGGGCGCCACGCGTTCGAGCAGTTCGCGAGCCTGGGCGGCCTCGTCGGGATAGCGGCCGTCCAGGCGCAGGCTGCGCGGCTGGGCGACTTCAATGCCGGCATCCAGCGCGGCCTGCTTGACCGGGCTGGGCGTGAGCTTGAGCCCCCGCCCCGCGGGACGGTCGGGCTGCGTCATGACCAGGGGAATATCGTGGCCTGCCGCCCGCAAGGCGTCGAAGGCGATACGGGCGAATTCCGGCGTGCCGGCAAAAACTAGGCGCATGGGGATCGGACCCGAAGAAAGGAAACAGGCATCAGGCGCGCAGCGCTTCGCGCTCGGCCTTTTTCAGCTTGGTCTTGATGCGGTTCTGCTTCAGCGAAGACAGGTACTCGACGAACACCTTGCCTTCAAGGTGATCCAGTTCGTGCTGCACGCACACGGCCAAGAGGCCATCGGCGTCGAACTCGAACGGCTTGCCGTCGATGTCCAGCGCCTTGCAGCGAATGCGCGAGGCGCGCTCGACTTCGTCGTACACGCCCGGCACGGACAGGCAGCCTTCTTCGTAGACCTTGTGGTCGTCGCTGTGCCAGGTGATCTCGGGGTTGATCAGCACCAGCAACTGGTTGCCTTCTTCAGACACGTCGATGACGACCACGCGCTCGTGCACGTCGACCTGGGTGGCGGCCAGGCCCACACCCGGCGCGTCGTACATGGTGTCGGCCATGTCACGCACCAGTTGGCGGATGCGGTCATCGACCTCGGCGACCGGCTTGGCCACTTTGTGCAAGCGCGGATCCGGGTAGCGAAGAATAGGTAGTAAAGCCATTGAAAGGGGTCGTCAGTGATAAGTGCCTGGATAAGAGTTTAATTCATTAGAGTCTTGATTTCTAATAGTTTTCAGCTAAACGGAAGATTGCACGGATCAACCTGCCCCCATTTTTGACCCCCTATCCGGGACGATTCGGTCCGCCCCTCGCCCGGCCCACGTCGCAGCCATGCGACACTCTCGGACGACCCGCGCTGCGAGCGCCCAGCCCTTTGCCCACCGATGCAGCCGGCCCGCCGGCGCCCTTCTTCATGCCGTTGACCCACACTGTTGCCGAATTGTCCGCCTGGCTGCGCCTGTCCCTGGAGCCCGGGGTCGGGTCCGCTACCGCCTGCACGTTGCTGGGCGCGCTGGGCCTGCCGGAACAGATCTATGCGCAGCGTGCCAGCGCCCTGATGCGCCAGGTGCCCGACGCGCTGGCGCGCCAGCTGGCCGCCCCCATGCCCGCCGACATGGCCGCGCAGGTCGACAGCGCCCTGCAATGGGTCGACGCCCCCGATCACCACATCCTGACCCTGGCCGACCCCGCCTATCCGCAAAGCCTGCTCACCATCGCCGACCCGCCCATCCTGCTCTACGTGACCGGCGATCCGGCCTATCTGCAGGGCCAGGCGCTGGCCGTGGTGGGCGCGCGCAACGCCACGCCGGGCGGCCAGGAAAACGCGCGCGCCTTCGCCCGCCACCTGGCGGGCAGCGGCTGGCGGGTCATCAGCGGGCTGGCCCTGGGCATTGACGCCGCGGCCCATGAAGGCGCGCTGGATGCCGGCCCCGGCGGCGCGGGCACGGTCGCGGTCATGGGCACCGGCATCGACCGCATCTATCCCGCCAAACATCGCGACCTGGCCCACCGCATCGCCGCCCAAGGCGCACTGGTGTCCGAATTGCCGCTGGGCACGGGCGCCCTGCCGCAGCACTTTCCCAAGCGCAACCGCATCGTGGCGGGGTTGGCGCGCGGCGTGCTGGTGGTCGAGGCGGCCAAGCAGAGCGGGTCCCTCATCACCGCCCGCCTGGCAGGCGAAAGCGGGCGCGAGGTCTTCGCCATTCCCGGTTCCATCCATTCGCCGCTGTCACGCGGCTGCCATGCCTTGATTCGCCAAGGCGCCAAGCTGGTGGAAACCGCGGCCGACATTACCGACGAACTGGGCGGCGGCCCCACGCCCGGCGCCCCGCGCGCCAAGGCGCAAGCGCCCGCCGCCTTGCCCGACCACCCCGTGCTGGATGCCCTGGGGTTCGACCCCCTGCACCTGGATGCCATCCAGGCGCGCTGCGGCCTGGACACGCCCACGCTGCAGGCCCAATTGCTGGAACTGGAACTGGCCGCCCGCGTGGCCCGACTGGACGACGGCCGCTTCCAGCGCCTGAAATAGGCGTTGGCGCTACTATTGGCGAAGGCGCCGTCGTGTTGCCGCGGCCGCCACCCGATACCGATACAGGAAGAGACATGGCTTTGCCCTCCCGCGTCAAGATCGTCGAGGTTTCCCCCCGCGACGGCCTGCAGAATGAAAAAGAATTCGTGTCCACCGACATCAAGGTGGAACTGGTCAACCGCCTGGCCGCTGCCGGATTTCCCAACGTCGAGGCGGCCTCGTTCGTGTCGCCCAAGTGGGTGCCACAAATGGCCGACGGCGCCGACGTCATGGCGCGCATCGAACGCCGCCCCGGCACGATCTACTCGGTGCTGACGCCCAATATGAAGGGCTTCGAAGGCGCGCTGGCCGCCGGCGCGGACGAAATCGTCATTTTCGGCGCGGCCAGCGAGGCCTTCTCGCAAAAGAACATCAATTGCTCCATCGCCGAATCCATCGCGCGCTTCGAACCCGTGGTGCAGGCCGCCCGCGACGCCGGCATCCGCGTGCGCGGCAGCATCAGCTGCGCGCTGGGCTGTCCCTACCAGGGCGACGTGCCGATCGACGCGGTGGTCGACGTGGCCCGGCGCTACCTGGCCATGCAGGTCGATGAAATCGACGTCGCCGACACCATCGGCGTCGGCACGCCGCAACGCGTGCGCGATGTGATGGCGGCGGTCACCCGCGTGGTGGACCCGGCGCGCGTGTCGGGCCACTTCCATGACACCTACGGCCAGGCGCTGGCCAACATCCTGGCATCGCTGGAAACCGGCATCTCGATCTTCCACGCCTCGGTGGCGGGCCTGGGCGGCTGCCCCTATGCCAAGGGCGCCACCGGCAACGTGGCCACCGAAGACGTGCTGTACATGCTGCGCGGCCTGGATATCGATACGGGCGTGGACTTCGACGCCGTGGTCGACATCGGCCAATGGATGTCGGCCAACCTGAACCGCAAGGGCTCCAGCCGGGCCGGCAACGCCATTGCCGCCAAGCGGGCCGCCTGACGCGAAACCTCGTAGAATGGCTGCGCGCGTTTCGCGTGAGCGCCAGGACCGCCTGGCGCGCATCTTCTCGCAACGCTATCGGAATTCCGCAGCCGCATGACGTCCCCCGTCTCCGCCCCTCCGCCCGAGGAACTTGCCGCCCTGCTGCGCGCCATCGGCCCCCTGCCCCTGTCGGGACAGGCATGGCCGGACTGGGTCCGCATCCTGACCTGGGTCATCCTGGCTGTGCTGGGCGTGCAGGTCGTCACGACCGCCATCCGCGCCCCCGCGCAGCCTTTCGACGCTGCGCTGGCCGTGGGCGTGGGACTGTGCTTCATCGGCCTGTTGTTCATCTCCTGGCACATGCAGACGTCCATCACCACCATCGACGAACGCGGCCTGCGCCAAAGCTGGTTCGCGCGCCGCGAGGTCGCCTGGGAAGACGTGCGCGGCGCGCGATTCGTGCCAATGCTGTTTTCCAAGCGGCTGGTGGTATTCACGCACAGTGGGCGGCCCGTGATTTTCCAGGGCGGCACGCGCGAACTGCGCAACGCATTCACCAGGATTGCCGAACTCTACCGGCGCAGTTGACGCGCCAGCCCCCGCGACGGCAGAGCATCGTCGCGCCCCTGTCCAGGAGCCCTGACGCATGACCGAGCTGGCCTATGCCTATCTCGCCCCTTCGGAATTCGCCCAACGGCAGGGCCAGGCCGACCTGAACCTGGCCACCAGCGGCGGTCTTGCACCGTCGGGCGCGGTGGCGCATCCCTTTTTCTTTTCCGGATTCGTGGCGCAGCCCGCCGTGGTGGCGCAAGCGCTGCTGATGCTGGCGCGGGTGGCACGCACGCGCTTCTATGTGCCGCCGAACACGCTGGCGGCGGTGCTGCGGGCGGCGGACCCGGTCGTGACCTGCACACCCGAAGGCTTGCGCTTCGAGTCCTTCAGCGTGTGCTGCGGCGTGTATGCGCGCCTGGACGTGGACGCGGCGGCGCTGGACGCCACGCATTCGGCGCCCGGCGTCACCAACGTGGACGTGAATCCCCCGCTGCGCCAGGCGCTGGCGGGGCTGCGCACAGCGGAGCCCTTGCACCTGACCGTGGGCAGTGAGGCGTTGCGGGTCGCGACGCAGGCGGGCGAGATCGTCGAAGAGAAAGTCCCGCTGCCTACGCGCTGGCTCAAAGGGTTTGCCGAGACGCAGATGCTGTCGGCAGGCATGACGCTGCGTCACGAACTCACGGGCGCGGCGCTGCGCCAGTTCGTGCAGGCCCTGCCACGTTCATCGGCGACCAAGACGGTGATGTGGGCGACCCAGGCCGCCCGTTCGCTGCGGCTGGCCACGCAGGCAACGCCCGGCGCGGTGTGCGTGGCAGGACCGGAACGGTTGCGGGTGCTGGAGCCGCTGCTGCGCTACGCCACGGCGCTGCGCGCCTATGGCGCCGATGTGGCGGCCGGCGCGCCGCCGCAGGCCAGCGCCTGGGTGCTGGAACTACCCGGCGCGCGGGTCACGCTGGGGCTGAGCCCGGAAAAATCGCGCGGCTTCTCGGGCGAAGGCTCGGTGCTGCATCTGATCGCGGGCGGCGATGCGAACGAGGACGCAGCTTTCGTCTCGACGTTGCTGGCCTTCGAGCCCCGCATCGATGTTGCCCAACTGGCCGCGCGAGCCCTGTTGCCGCCCGCGCAGATCGCATCCGCGCTGGCCGTGCTGGCGTCGTCCGGCCAGGTAGGGTTCGACCTGGCGGCGGGCGCGTATTTCCATCGCCCGCTGCCGGTGCAGGCGGGGCTGCTCGATACGCTGCATCCGCGGCTGGCCGACGCGCGCAAGCTGGTGGCGGACGGCGCGGTGCTGCCCGAGGGCGAGGGGCGGTATACGGTGCAGTCGGGGCCGCAGCGCTACCGGGTGGCGCTGGGTGCCGAGCCCGCGCAGGACCGCTGTACCTGCCCCTGGAACGCCAAATACCAGGGCACGCGCGGCCCTTGCAAGCACACGCTGGCCGTGCGCATGGTGCTCGATCCCCTCAATGCGCCTGGAGCCGACGCATGACCTTGAGCCTGACCGAACGCCGCGCGGCGCTGCGCGAGGCCGCTGGCGGCGACGCGACGGACGTCACCGCCTTTGCCTGCGCACTGACCGGTGCGAGCGAGGAAGACCGCGCCGCGCTGGCCAAGACCTTGCCGCCATCGCGCCTGTTCAGCGCAGAGGGGCCGACGCCCAGGGCATGCTTCGTGTTGACCGCGCTGGGCAAGCCCAAGCTCGTGGCCGAGACCCTGGCGCCGGCAGATATGACGCGCAAGCGCGACTATGCCCCCCGCCATGCCGCGATGACGCCAGCCGTCATCGCCGCGGCGAGCGAACGGGACGCGCCGTGGCGCGCTGCATTCATCGAACTGTTGGCCGAGCAGCACTGGTGGGGCGAGGACCTGGTCTGGCCGGTGTGCAACGCGCTGGTTCGGCTGGATGACGCCACGCCCCCGTCCATGGCCTATCTCCGGTGTTTCGTGCGACAGGTCAGCGCCATCGGCGCGGACGGGCAACTGGACGAAGACCACGGCAAGCGCATGGCCGCGCATCTGCAGGCGCACCCCGATTGGGTCGAACGCGAGTTCTGGGCCTTGTTCCGAGTCGACGGAATGGGCGCCGATTACCCGCTCATCGAACGTACCGGCCCCGCCTGGGACGCCGCCATCCTGGCGCTTTGCCAGGCCAGCCCGGCATTCCGGGAACGCCTGCTGGCCGAGTCACTGGAAGCCTTGCTGCGAGACTTCTCCGCGAAAGTCATTGCCTGGTACTTGCGCGTGCATCGATTGGCCGATCCGACCGCGCACGAAGTCGCGGCCAGGCAACACACGTATTTCTCGGTGCTCGCCACGGCGCCCAGCACGGCGGTCGGCCTGGCCCAGGACATGCTCAAGCGCGCCGCCTCACAACTGGATGTGGACGCGATGATCGAGGCCGCGCCCGCCGTCCTGACCCGTACGGAGAAGAAGCTGGTCAAGGCCCAGCTCGCGCTGCTTGCCGCGCTCAAGACGGATGCCGGGCAAAGCGATCGCATCTCGCAGATCGTCGGCGAAGCGCTGGAAGGCATGCCGTTGGACCTGGCGCCGCTGGCGCGCAAGCTCATGGTTGCGACAGACGAGATGCGGCCTGCCGATGCGAATGGCGAGGCCTGCACGAAAGAGGACGACGTCAGCCGCACAATCACGATACCGGCACCACGCAGCACGTCGCTGCCGGACCTTCCCGAGCCTGCGCCCTACATCAGCGACGACGAGGCACTGCACGCCTTGATCGGGGCGCAGTTCGAGGGCGTCGGACACGGCGCCGAGTTACCCCGCATCTTCGACTACCTGGCCGACCGTCCGCAGATTGCGCTGTCCGAGGCGCTGCAACATCGCGCCGCCGAAATCATCGCGTCAGTGTGGGATGAACACAATGCCTCGCCGCGGCGCCTTCTGGCCGCCGCGCTGCTGGGCCGGGACGAGGTCAGTTTCCAGGGCTATGCCCGGTATGTCGTGGCCAGCGCAGGCAAGCCGGACCCCGTGGGCGTGGTGTTGCAGGAAAACACCTTCACCAGCAGCGGCTACGACGTCGAGACCGGAGATTGGAGGGTCAACGAAACCTGGACCTCGCGCTCGGGCTACCAATACCTGCCGACGCATTCGCCGCTGGCCCTGCTGGCGGGGGCCTTCCACGACCTGCGGTCGAGTCGGGCGCGGGGTGAACCCTTCGTAGCCCCGGCGCCCGTGCCGGCGCATCGCTTCGCCTGGCAACGAATGGTTGCCGCGCCGGGAGAAGGTACTTTCTCGCGTGATCTGGAAGTATTGGGAGAGGGCCCCAAGCCGTTCTGGATACCGACGGACACCGCCGCAGTGACCAACACGCCCGCCTCGCCGGCCCTGGATGTCGCCGACGTACCGGCCGAATTCACCTTCCGCGTCCAGGAGGCTCGGCAGCAGGACGGCTACGACCAGGTCGTGCAATGGACGGCCTGGCTGCTGCGGTCCAACCCTGACACATTGGCCGCGCATTTCCATCCGATGCTGTGCGCGGCGGTGCAGGTGATCAACGTGCGCGGCCTTGCACCATTGCTGACGGCGCTGGGCGCGTCCCGGCAGGTGCCTGGTACGCCCGTGTACTCGGCCTTGGCGCTGGCGGCATCGGCGAAGATGGCCGAGCAACGCGCCCAGGCCGCCGAGGCGATCGCGCGGCTGGCCGACGTTGGCCTGCTCGCCCCCGCGCCGTTTGCCGCGCAGATCGCGGCGCACCTGGCGCAGGGCTTCGTCCTGGCCGGACGACTCGCGCAGACGCTGGCCGACGCCGCGTCTATCAGCGCCCTCTCCGGCTGCCGCGTGCTGCAGACGCTGGCGGCGCTGCTGCCGCAGCTGTTCGATGCCGAGGGCAAGCCGCTGGCCCAGGCCGTCAAGCTCATCGAACTGGCCGCACGCCTGTCCAATGACTATGGCATGCCGGTGGCGCTGCCTGCCGCGCTGGCGGCGCGACGCAAGGGCGCGTCGGTGCTGGCGGTGACCTTGCGCAGCCTGGAAGCCGTCGTACCGCGTGTGACGCCTTTGGCCGAAACCGCCGCTGCCGCCGCGCAGCGGACTCACGAGAGATAACCACTCGCATGACTACCTACGCAAATCTCTGGGACTACTACCGCGATACGGCGCGGCTGATCCAGGATGGCGCGACCCTGCGCACCCTGTATGACGCCCTGCTTCAGGTGCAGTCGGACGATATGCGCGCGGTGGACGCGTCGCCCAGGCGGCTGCGCGAGATGGCGCAGGGCTGGTCCCAGCGCCCGAACTTCGTGCCGATCCGCCTGAACGAGCTGTTCAACGGGCTCCAGGTCGAGCATACGGATGACTACGTGCTGGCCATGGTCGGGGGGCTGGGCGGGCGGCACGAACAGGAAGTGCGCCTCTTCATGCTGCGCCACGACCACGCGCTGCGCGACGAGGTGTTCTGGCGGGTCTTCGAGGTGGAAGGCGGCGGCGAGATCTCGCTGGCGAACATCGACAAGTTCTCGCGCGAGGAATTGAACTGGCACAACACGGTCGTGCTGCTGGCCAACGAAGGCACGCTGGATCGGGGCCGTGTACTGCGCAGCTGCCTGCAGGCGCTGAACCGGGATTTCTCCGCCTATCGAGCCGGCTGGTACTCGCGCCTGTATGCGACGCTGGCCCCCACGCCCGACGAGGTGGCGGCCGACCAGCTGTTGCTGCGGCGGTGCCTGGGCTCGTCGATCACGGCCACCGTGTCGCTGGCCGTGAAGCAGTTCGAGACGCTGCACAAGCATGGCCTGCTCGACGCCACGCCTTTCGTGGACGCTTGCGGCGGCGCATTCTCGGGGCCGAAGGCCGCGGCGCTGTCGGTGCTGCGCATTCTGGAAGCACTGGGCGCACAGGCACGGGGCGATTCGCAGGCCCTGGCGCAGGCGCTGGCCCTGGGTCTGGGGCATCCGCATGCCGACGTGCAACGGGCGGCGGTGAAGGCGCTGGTGAAGATGGGCCGGGTGGATCTGGCGCAACAGCAGCGCGACGCCCTGGCGCCGGCGGTGGCCGTCCTGCTGCCGCACGCCAGCGCCGCCGAGGTCGATGACAACGCGGGGGACGGTCTTGCGCCAGACGCCAATGCGCAGGGTGTGTCGGGCATGCCATCCCACTTGCCGCCACCCGAACCGCTGCGCCCCTGGACGGACGACGACGCCCAGGAACGCTATGCCGCACTGCTGGAAGCGCCCGCCGACGCCCTGGAATTCGAGCTGGCGCTGGCATGGCTGGCGACGTCCGGGCAAGTGGCTGCCACGGTCGCGCCCCTGGCCAAGCGGGCACGCCGCCTGGCCGAGCGCGAAAGACAGCACTACGCGGCGGCGCTGCTGCTGGCGGCGCACGAACCTGAAGCCCCGTTCCTGCCACGGCAGTATTGGCAGCAAACCAGCACCAGCCTGGTCAACGGCGAATGGGTGCAGGAACGCGAGGGCAAACCCCAGGCGCTGCCGAGCGCCGAGCAATCCACCCTGCTGCCCAGCTTCATCACCCGCCTTCGCGAGGTCGCCGCGATCGTGCAGGGCAAGACGCCGCGCCGCCCGTTGCTCGCCACGCCTACCGACACGCAAGGCTGGGTCGATGCCGATGCCCTGCTGGCCCGATTCGAGGCGGGCCGGGAAAGTGGCCCGCCGATGCCGGTGGATCTCACCCAGGCCTTGCTGCGCGTGCATCCCGAGCATCGGGCCCGGGCGGTCGAGGCTACCGGCGGCGCGTGGCCGCAGATCACCGACACCGTGCAGATCGAATGGTGCAGCCGCGGATCGAGCACCTTGAAGGCCGACGGCTCGCCGCAATGGGTGTGGTGGAGCCCCGTCATCCATGCCGCGCCCGACGAAACGCCTTGCGCCACGCAGCCAGCGCTGATTCCGTCGGGTCCGCTGCAATACAACGACTGGGGCGACGCCCATGCGCTGGTCTGCGCCGAACTCGGTCTGGCCAACCCCGCGTCGACCTTGCCGCTGGCCGCGGCCAGCATGGCGATCATGAACACGGCAGCGGGCGACGAAGCCGAGCATCGCGCGGCCGCCGTGCTGCGCGTTCTTGCCGGGCATCCGGGCGCGTGGCACGCAGAAACCGTCCAACTGCTTGCCCTGGGTATGGCGGCCAAGCAGGCCGAGGTGCGCGCGCAAGCCGTGGAAGCGTTTGCCGCTGCGATTCCGCACCGCTTGGACGCAACCGCTGCCGCGCAGGCCTACGCCGCCTGCGTGCCCGCGATCGTCCTGACCCGCTGGGCAGCGTCCTTCACGGACGCGGCGACACTGGCGCCCGCCGCCGTCATCGCCATGCTGGGCGGTCTGTTGCCGCGCCTGGACCCCAAGACGCGCGGTATCGGCTCCTTGCTTACCGTGCTGCTGGATGAGTCGCTGCGCCACGCGCACCCCGTCCAGGCCGCGGACCTGCGCGGCTGGCTGGCGAGCTTTACTGGCACGTCCGCCGCCGCCAAAGCCGCCAAGGCGCTATTGGCGTAGTAAATCGATCAAGGAAACTTGCATGACCCTGACCGCCGAACAGTTTCACCAACGCATGTGGGAAATCCTGGAGCCCGTGGACACCGAGTTCTTCGAGGTCGTCGCCGCGCCCGCCCCCGACGCAGAAGCGATCGGGGCGCTTGAAGCCGCGGTCGGCTTTCCGCTGCCGGCAGCGTTTGCCGCCTTCTGCCAGCGCACCAACGGCTTGTGCGTGATGGCGCGCGAAGCTGTCTGGCCGCATGCGAAGGCGTTCGAGGTCGGCCCCGCCTGGACGTTCTGGCGCGGCCTGGTGCTGTTGGGCATCGACACCCCGGACTTGCCCGACTGGGCCAGCATCTCGGCGCAGCAGCGCCAGCTGGCCGAGGCCGGTCTGCCCGGCATCCTGCCCCTGCTGAAAATCGTGGGCGATGGCGGCCGGATCTGGGGCCTGGATCAGGCAGGAACCGTCGTGGTGATCGATGACTTGACCGATCCGCAGCCCCTGGACGGTGACTTTACCGATCTCTACGCCGAGCAGATCGCCGACCTGATGCAGCGCCAGCAGGACATGGCGCAGCGACTGGCCGAACGCGCGGCGCGCAAGCCAGGCAAGCTGCCGGGGTAGCATGCCTGGTAACGCCCCCGCTTCACCCAACGCCATCGAATCCCATCAATCGACCCAAGACAGGCAATGATCCGCTTACCGCTCAAGACCGCCGCCCTGATCGCGGGCATCGTGATGACCCTGGCCAGCCAGGCACAGCAGCCCGAGCAGGCACCCGCGCCAGCATCGACTGCGGCGCAGCCGCCCGTCGTCGGCGCCTGGCGCAAGGTGTCCGACGCCCAGCTCGATCAGCAGTACCGTTATTCCATGCTGCCTGACGTGGTCGCCGCGGGCAGCAAGTGGGCCGCCTACGATTACACGGCCGGCAAGACCGTGTGTTGCCTCGCGGTGGTCGGACCGGAGATCAGCGAGGCCGAGCTGGACAGCACCTATGGCATCCCGGGCCCGTGGATCACGGATCTGGTGAACGGCTGGAGTCTGGACGCCGCGCCGTATCGACCCCGCGTGCAGCTGCTGCGCGCGGAAGGCGCGCTGGTCGACTACGAATTTTCTGAAATGGCCGATGCGCTGGGCGGCCTGCTGCTGCCCGCCCAGGCCCAGGCGGTCGCGCCACACACGCTGCAGTTCGACGGCAAGCGTTACACCGTGGCGCGCAAGGAAGAGCCGCTCGCCAGCGGAGACGGCATGGTGCACACCTACGCCCTGCGACCCGCCCAGGGCGGCAAGCCCTTGGCGGTCGAGGTGCCCTACGGGATCTATTAGCCGTTGATCAGCGGATCGGCAGCGCGTACATCAGGCCACCCTGCGTCCATTGCGCATTCAGGCCGCGCTTGATCTTGAGCGGGCTGCCCTGGCCGACGTTGCGCTCGAAGCTTTCGCCGTAGTTGCCCACTTGCTTGACGATGTTGTAGGCCCACTTTTCGTCCAGCCCCAGGTTGGCGCCGCCACCGGGCGTGACGCCCAGGATGCGCTTGATGTTGGGGTTGGCGCTCTTGGCCTGTTCGTCGACGTTCTTGGACGTGACGCCGTATTCCTCGGCTTCGATCATGGCCGACAGCGACCAGCGCACGATGTTCAGCCAGGCGTCGTCGCCCTGACGCACGAACGGGCCCAGCGGCTCTTTGGAGATGATCTCGGGCAGCACGACGTAGTCGTCGGGGTTCTGCAGCTTGGAAATGCGGATGGACGCCAGGCCCGAGGCGTCGGTCGAGAACACGTCGCAACGACCCGCGGCGAACGCGTTGACCACTTCGTTGAAGGTCTCGATCACGACCGGCTTGTACGTCACGTTGTTGGCGCGCGCCCAGTCGGCCAGCGTGTTTTCGTTGGACGTGCCGGTTTGCAGGCAGATCGTGGCGCCGTTGATTTCCTTGGCGCTCTTGACGCCCAGCGACTTGGGCACCAGGAAACCCTGCCCGTCGTAGAAGTTGATGCCGGCATGGATGATGCCCAGCGCGGTGTCACGCTGCTGCGTCACGGTGGTGTTGCGTGTCAGGACGTCGACTTCGCCGGACTGCAGCGCGGTGAAGCGCTGCTGCGAATTGAGCGGCACTACCTTGATCTTGTCGGCATCGCCGAACACGGCCGCCGCGATGGCCCGGCACAGGTCCACATCAAGTCCTTGCCACTTGCCTTGCGCGTCGGGCGCGGAAAAACCCGCAAAACCCGTGGTGGTGCCGCAGGCAACCGCCCCGCGCTGGCGCACCACATCCAGCGTCGCCGCCTGTGCACCCTGTGCCGCTGCGAACAGCAGCGCCGCGCCCACCAACCCTTTAGCAATATTCATGACCTGGATTCCTGTAGTACCCGGACGCGCCAGCGCCCTGTTGTAGCGGGGCGCGCAAGCGCGCCAAGGCGTGAAGCTTATAGACATGAAGCGCCCGCGCCAAATAACAAGCGCTTATTTAGGTATATCAGGCCGCCAGCGAAATCGACACGGGCTGGTTGGCCTCGCAGGCGTCCAGCGCCCGGCTCAGGCGCTGCATGCCCAGCGCGATCTGGCTTTCGTTCATAGTGGCGAAGGACATGCGCATGGCGTGCATGTCGGCCTGCGCCGCATCGGCATAGAAAGCCTTGCCGGGCACGTAGACCACTTCGTGCTCGATCGCATAGGGCAACAGGCGCGTGGCATCGACCTCGCCGGTCAGGCGGGCCCAGAAGAACATGCCACCTTCTGGCTTGCGAAAGACGATGCGGCCGTTCAATTCACGCGCCAGCGCATCGGCCATGGCGTCGCAACGCAAGCCATAGGCCGCGCGGATGCGGGGTACATGTTCTTCGTAGCGGCCATTGGCCAGATACTGGGCCACGACTTCCTGGATCCAGGCGGACGAGGCCATGTCGTCGGCAGCCTTGGCGCCGACGCAACGGCGACGGATTTCGGGCGGAGCCACCAGCCAGCCGATGCGCAGGGCCGGCGCCATGGTCTTGGACATGCTGGCCAGGTACACGGCCCAGTGACGGGCTTCGCCTTCGGCCAGTGCCATGATAGGCGGCACGGCTTCGCCGGCAAAGCGCAGTTCGCTGTAGGGATCGTCTTCGACGATCAGGAAGCGGTGCTTGACGGCCAGTTCCAGCAAGCGCAGGCGGCGCTGGCGCGAAATGGTGGCGCCGCACGGGTTCGAGAACGACGCCACGACGCAGACCATCTTGGGCTTGATGCGCGCGGCCAGTTCGTCGAGCGCCTCGATATCGACGCCATCCGGACCCGACGGCACGGTGTGCACCGTGGCGCCGGTATAGCGCAGCGCCTGCACGGAATTGGGGAAGGCGGGCGATTCGATGATGGCGTGGTCGCCGGGCTGCAACATCACGCGGGTCAACAGCGCCATGGCCTGCTGCGAGCCGCCGGTGACGGCCAGTTCGGTATCCGGGTTGCAGTGCAGGCCGCGCACCGCCGACAGGCGAGCCAGCTCGTTGCGCAGGCTGGCCTGGCCATCGATGTTGGAATACTGCAGGCATGCGCCCAGGCGCGCCATGACCTGGGTGGAGGCGATCGACAGGCCGTCCACGTCGAACAGTTCCTGGGCGGGATAGCCGCCCGCCAGCGAAATGGTGCCGGGACGCATCGCGTAAGGCATGAGCGAGCGGATCGGGGAAGCGGGGGGATTCAGGAAAGGCGTGGCGAAAGCGTAGTCGGGCGCGACACTGGACATGGCGGAGGGAACGAGGAAAAGGGATGGACCGCGCTGCCCTGGGGACCGCGCCGGGGGTTAAAACATTGAAATCTAAACAAATATCTACAAATTCTAAGCCTGCCGATCAAACAGGGTCAACGAAGATACGGTCCCATTTGACCGAGTGTGGTGAAACCGGCTGCCCAGGTCCTACACTATGGGACATTCCGACCCAAAGAGAACCGCATGACCGTCGTAGACACCATGGCCGGGCGCCTTGCCCGAATCCAGCAACGCATTGCGCAGGCCTGCGAACGCGCCGGCCGAGCGCCGGACAGCGTGACGCTGCTGCCGGTCAGCAAGACGTTCGAGGTGGACGCCGTGCGCGAGGCCATGGCGCTGGGCCTGACCCGTTTCGGCGAAAACAAGACGCAGGAACTGCGCCAGAAGGCCGCCGCGCTGGCGGGCCAGGGCGTGCAATGGGTGCTGATCGGTCACTTGCAGACCAACAAGGCCAAGGACGCGGCCCGCGACGCCACCGAGCTGCAATCGCTGGACCGCGTGGATCTGGCCGAGGCCCTGCACCGCCGCCTGCTCAATGAGGGCCGGACCCTGGACGTGCTGGTGCAGGTCAAGACCTCATCCGAACCCAGCAAGTTCGGCATGGACCCCGCCGACGTGCCCGACTTCCTGCGCCGCATCGCAACCGAATTCCCCACCCTGCGCGTGCAGGGCCTGATGACCATGGCGGTCAACTCACCCGATCCGGCCCAGGTGCGCGCCTGCTTCCGTGCCCTGCGCGAACTGCGCGACCAGTTGCGCCAGGAAGCCATCGCCGGCGTGTCGCTGGACCGCCTGTCGATGGGCATGAGCGGCGATTTCGAGCTGGCGATCGAAGAAGGTTCCACCGAGGTCCGCATCGGTACCGCCATTTTTGGTGTCCGCAGCTACCCCGATCCGCAATAAGCCGCTGATTCCGGGCCTCGAAACAGACGCATATTGCCCCGGGCGCGGGGCATAATGACGTCGCAAAAAACGAGGAGACACCCCATGCACAAACACGCACGGCGCCTTTTGGCGCTTGCCGCCCTGTCGCTGGCCGCCACCGCGGCCGCCGCCCAATCCTGGCCCACCCAGCCCATCCGCTGGATCGTGCCCTACCCGGCCGGCGGCGGTGCCGACGTGGTCGCGCGCACCGTCGCCAGCGGCATCGAAAAGCCGCTGGGCCAGACCATCGTGGTCGAAAACCGCCCCGGCGCCGCCACCATCATCGGCGCCACCGCCATCTCGCAGGCCGAACCCACCGGCTACGTGATCGGCACGGCCGACTCGGGCACCCTGGCGTTCAATCCGTCGCTGTACGCCAAGCTGTCCTACGATCCGTCCAAGTTCACCTATATCGGCGGCATCGCCAAGTTCCCGCTGCTCCTGGCCGTGAACGTCAATTCGCCCTACAAGACGGTGGACGACGTGATCCAGGCCGCCAGGAAAGAGCCGGGCAAGCTGACCGCCGCGTCGGCCGGCGCGGGCTCGCCGCACCATCTGGCGCTGGAACTGTTCAAGCAGCGCACGGGCGCCAACCTGCTGCACGTGCCCTACAAGGGCGCCGCGCCGGCCATCCAGGACCTGCTGGGTGGACAGGTGGACGTGATGTTCATCGACCTGGCCGCCGGCCTGCCCAACGTCAAGGCCGGCAAGCTGCGCGTGCTGGCCTCGGCCACGCCCGAGCGCGTCGCCGTGCTGCCCGACGCCCCCACCATGGCCGAACAAGGCGTGCCTGACTTCACTGCCTACGCCTGGCAAGGCCTGGTCGCCCCCGGCGGCCTGCCCGAACCCGTGGTCAAGAAGCTGTCGGCTGAACTCGACGCCGCGCTCAAGTCGCCTGCCGTGTCGCAGAAGATGCTGGACATGGGTGTGATCCCCATGCCGCTGTCGGCCAAGGACTTCAAGGCCTACGCCGAACAGGAACGCACCACCTGGGCAGAGGTGATCAAGAAGGCGAACATCAAGCTGGAATAGGCGGCGCCTGATACGCCATGCCTGACCCTGCACAAACGCGGCCCTCGGGCCGCGTTTGTGCTTTGGCGAACGCCGGACCGCCTCGGCAGTCCGTGACGGCTTGCCGCAGCCGCGCGTCTCAGCGGACGCCTCTCAGGCGCCTGGCAACGCCACCGCCATGCGCAGGCGCTCCACGCATTGCCTGCCCTGCTCGATCGCCTGGCCGAACGCGTCTGAGTTGATCTCGTCGTGGCCGAACCAGCTGACCTTGCGCACGCTGCGGTAGCGATACTGGTAGCCTGACGCCGCGGGCGCGCCGTCCAGGTCCACGTCTATCCAGGGCGAACGCACCTGGCAATGCAGTGCCGGTGCCTCCAGCTTCGCGCCGGCCAGCGTCACGTCATAGGACGAGGTTTCCGGCGTACCCAGGTAGATGTCGGCCAGTTGACCGGCTTGGCGATAGCGGGCGAAGAATTCCCAATCGTCGGCAAGGCCTGCCGGCGATCGCACGTACTCCTTGCCCACGCGCTCCAGCGCCCGCAGATCCACCAGCGTCGCGTCGATGCGGTAGACGGCCGGCACCACGAAACCGCTGGCGGCGCGTTGCAGCACGCAATCACGATTCTCGGCGGCGAAGCTGCGGCACAGCGCCTGGTCCATGGCCGTCGCGCCGCCCTCGCGGTCGCCCACGCTGATCTCGGCGGCGACCATGGCGCGCACGTCCACCGAGGCGCGGACCTCGGCTTGCCCGGCTTGGCCGAAACGCTCGTGGCGGGTGACCGCGACACCGCTCACCGGGCTTTCCAGTGCGATGTCCTCGCGCCGCACCTGCCCCTTGGCATCCATGACGAAAGCCCAGCGCTGCTGGATATCCGGCATGGAGAAACCAGGAATGAACACAGGATTGGTCGGGTCCAGCCACCAGGTCTCGCCTTGCACGCGGGCCCTCACGATGGCGTGATTGGGCGCCGACAGCCCCGGCAGCAACACGTCGGGTGCGACCGTGCCGCGCGCCACCAGCGCGGGCTCGGCCTCGATGCCTGCGGCGCGCAACATGGCGGCCAGCAACACCGCCAGGTCCTTGCAGTCGCCGTAGCCGCGGTGCTCGATCTCATCCAGCGCAAACGGAATGTGGCCACGCTCGCTGGCGCGCCAGTCGCCCAGATAGCGGTAGTGTTCGTTGATGTGGCGCATCAAGCCGGCCACGGCTTCCCGGGGCGGCTTGCCCTGTTGCGCCGCGACGGCCTGCGCCGCCTCGGCGGGCAACTGGGCCGCCAGGATGCTGTTGTAGCGCGCCGCGAGCGGGCCGAAGTAATCCTGCAATTCCGTGGAACTGCCGATCTCCAGGCGCGGATAGCGGCGCAGATAGCCCTTGTCCGACTCGTCGACGTACGCGTAGTAACGGGGCGCCGCCGCCAATTCGACCGTGATCCGCTTGCCGTCTGGCGCAACCACGAAGCGGTAAGCATCCATGCCCTGGGCGCGCCAGGCCATGGGCCGGTCAGCGCTGAATTCGGCCCGGAAGCGGTCCTGGCGCACCGCCCGCGGCGACAGGTCCAACAGGTAGTGGAACTGCGTGGCCGACGGCACGCCGGCAAAGCGCTCACGCAGCGTGTAGACGATGGTGCTGCCGACCCGCAGATTGGGAAACGCCAGCGAGGTTTGCTTCTGCCGCAGGAACCCCTTGTCGGGATTGGGCGCCATGCGCGTGTCGATCTGCGCCGCCGTCAAGGGCACGGGCTTCTGGCCGGGCTGGATCAGTTCCGCGCGCTCCACCTTCAGGCTGTCGCTTTCTGCATAGCTGCGGTCGATGCGGGACACCAGCTCGCGCCCCGCCAGCGTCAGGATGGTGTAGCGGTAGGTGCTGACGCACTCGGTGCTGTTGTCCTTGTCGAAGCGGCAATGGAACTCGGTTTCGCCTGCCAGGGGCGCCTCGGCGATGGGTTGCAGGGCCGCCTGAACGGACTGACTGGCGATGGCCGCCACGATGGCGACCAAAATCTGGACTCTGGAAGGAAAAGACATGGGAGGCGATGCAATCTCTTTAATACAACTGAGACTCGATATTATTTGTTATAAAATATCAGCACAAGCCAGCCCGTCCCACCCCCCTGTCCGACGCCGCCGTTGGCGGCGAGTGTCAGTCTTTGATCCGGCCAAAAAAAACGCCTGGCGGATAAGCCAGGCGATCTTGCAGGCGGGCCGCCCGGCCGATGGCCAGGCGACACCCAGTCACTACACCAGCACGCGCTCGATGCCGCCCGCATTGGCGCGGCGCACGTAGTCTTCCATCCAGCCTTCGCCCAGGATGTGGCGCGCCATTTCGACCACGATGTAGTCGGCGTCCATGCCGGTGTCGCCTTCATAGCGCGACAGGCCTTGCAGGCACGACGGGCACGAAGTCAGGACCTTGATGTCGCCGGTGAAGCCGTCGCTGCGCAGCGCGGCATCGCCCTTCAAGAGCTCTTCCTGCTTGCGAAAGCGCACCTGCGTGGAGATGTCGGGCCGGCTGACCGCCAGCGTGCCCGATTCGCCGCAGCAGCGGTCGCTCTTCACCGCGCCGTCGCCCACCAGCGACCGCACGGTCTTCATCGGGTCCTGCAGCTTCATGGGCGTGTGGCAGGGGTCGTGGTACATGTAGCGCACGCCCTTGGCCCCTTCAAGCTTGATGCCCTTTTCGAGCAGGTACTCGTGGATGTCGATCAGGCGGCAGCCCGGGAAGATCTTGTCGAACTCGTAACCCGAGAGCTGGTCATAGCAGGTGCCGCAGCTGACCACCACCGTCTTGATGTCCAGGTAGTTCAGCGTGTTGGCAACCCGGTGGAACAGCACCCGGTTGTCGGTGATGATCTGCTCGGCCTTGTCGGTCATGCCGTTGCCGCGCTGCGGATAGCCGCAGCACAGGTAGCCCGGCGGCAGCACGGTCTGCACGCCGGCATGCCACAGCATGGCCTGCGTTGCCAGGCCCACCTGCGAGAACAGGCGCTCGGACCCGCAACCCGGGAAATAGAACACCGCTTCCGTATCGGCCGTGGTGGCCTTGGGGTCGCGGATGATCGGCACGTAGTTGGCGTCTTCGATGTCCAGCAGCTTGCGCGCGGCCTGCTTGGGCAGCCCGCCCGGCATCTTCTTGTTGACGAAGTGCACCACCTGCTCGCGCAGCGGCGGCTTGCCCACGGTGGCGGGCGGCGCGGCCGTCTGCTTCTTGACCAGGCCCGACAGCAGGTCATGCGCGGCGCGCTGCACCTTGTACCCCACCCCCACCATGGCCTTGCGCGTGGCGTTGATGGTGGCCGGGTCCTTGGCGTTCAGGAAGAACATGGCGCTGGCCGTGCCCGGGTTGAACGACTTGCGGCCCATGCGGCGCAGCACGGCGCGCATGTTCATCGACACGTCGCCGAAGTCGATGTCGACCGGACAGGGGTTGTAGCACTTGTGGCAGACCGTGCAGTGGTCGGCCACGTCTTCGAATTCTTCCCAGTGCTTCAGGCTGACGCCGCGGCGGGTCTGCTCTTCGTAAAGGAAGGCTTCGACCAGCAGCGAAGTCGCCAGGATCTTGTTGCGAGGCGAATACAGCAGGTTGGCGCGCGGCACGTGGGTCGCGCACACCGGCTTGCACTTGCCGCAGCGCAGGCAGTCCTTGATGGAATCCGAGATGGCGCCGATGTCGCTTTGCTGCATGATCAGCGACTCGTGGCCCATCAGGTTGAAGCTGGGCGTCCAGGCATGGCGCAGGTCGGCGCCCGGCATCAGCTTGCCGGCGTTGAAGTGGCCGTTGGGGTCGACGCGGCGCTTGTAGTCCTGGAACGGCTTCAGTTCGGCTTCGGTCAGGAATTCGTACTTGGTCAGGCCGATGCCGTGTTCGCCCGAGATCACGCCGTCCAGGTCGCGCGCGATCTGCATGATGCGCTCGACGGCCTGGTGGGCCTCTTGCAGCATGCCGTAGTCGTCGGAGTTGACCGGGATGTTGGTGTGCACGTTGCCGTCGCCCGCGTGCATGTGCAGCGCCACGAACACGCGGCTCTTGAGCACCCGGCCGTGGATGGCGATCAGTTCGTCCAGGATGGGCTTGCGCGCCGCGCCCGAGAACGCGGCCTGCAGGCCGGCCAGCACCTCGGTCTTCCAGGACACGCGGATCGTGCGGTCTTGCACCACGTCGAAGACGCGCGCCTGCGGCTGGGTCGTCAGGCGCTCGGCCAACGTGGCGGCCAGGGGCGACAGGCCCAGGCCGTCCAGTTGCGGCATGGCTTGCGCCAGCGGCAGGTCCAGGTTGTCCAGCAGCCACTGCCAGCGCTGGCGCGCCGCGGCCAGCAGGTCGATGGCCTGGCGGGTGCGCTCGGCCAGCACCTGGGCACGGGTTTCGTCATCGTCGGACGCGTCTTCCGCCTTGCCCACCGGCAGCGGCGTACAGAGGTAGTCGTCCAGCGCGTCGAGCAGCCGCAGCTTGTTGCGGGTCGACAGTTCGATGTTGATGCGTTCGATGTGATCCGTGTACTCGCCCATGCGGGGCAGCGGAATCACGACGTCTTCGTTGATCTTGAAGGCGTTGGTGTGGCGGGCGATGGCGGCGGTGCGCGAACGATCGAGCCAGAATTTCTTGCGGGCCTCGGCGCTGACCGCCACGAAACCTTCGCCATGGCGCGTGTTGGCCAGGCGCACCACTTCGCTGGCGGCGGCCGCCACGGCATCTTCGTCGTCACCGACGATGTCGCCGATCAGGACCATCTTGGGCAGCGAGCCGCGCTTGCTCTTGGTGGCGTAGCCCACCGCGCGCAGATAGCGTTCGTCCAGGTGTTCCAGGCCGGCCAGGATGGCGCCGCGGGCGCGGCCTTCGCCGTCCAGGTAGCCCTTGACCTCGACGATCGACGGGATGGCGTCGCGCGCCTGGCCGAAGAATTCCATGCAGACGGTGCGGGTGTGCTTGGGCATGCGGTGCAGCACCCAGCGCGCCGACGTGATCAGCCCATCGCAGCCTTCTTTCTGGATGCCCGGCAGGCCGGCCAGGAACTTGTCGGTGACGTCCTTGCCCAGGCCTTCTTTGCGGAACACGCGGCCCGCGATGTCCAGGGTCTCGGTCTTGAGCAGGCGCTCGCCAGGCTTGCCGCGGCCGTCGAACCACTTGAGTTCGAAGCGGGCCACGTCCACGTCGTGGATCTTGCCCATGTTGTGCGCCAGGCGCGTGACTTCCAGCCAGTTGCCGTCCGGGTCGACCATGCGCCACCAGGCCAGGTTGTCCAGCGCGGTGCCCCACAGCACGGCCTTCTTGCCGCCGGCGTTCATGGCGATGTTGCCGCCCACGCACGAGGCTTCGGCCGAGGTCGGGTCCACGGCGAACACGAAGCCGGCCGCCTCGGCGGCTTCGGACACGCGCTTGGTGACCACGCCGGCGCCGGCGTGGATGACCGCCACGGGTTCGGTCAGCCCGGGCAAGATACAGGACTCGACCTTGCCCAGCTTGTCGAATTTCTCGGTATTGATGACTGCCGACTTCCAGGTCAGCGGAATCGCACCGCCGGTATAGCCGGTGCCACCGCCGCGCGGCACGATGGTCAGGCCCAATTCGATACAGGCCGTCACCAGCGCGGCGATCTCGTCTTCGGTGTCCGGCGTCAACACCACGAACGGGTACTCGACCCGCCAGTCGGTGGCGTCGGTGACGTGCGACACGCGCGACAGGCCGTCGAACTTGATGTTGTCGCGCGCCGTGATGCGGCCCAGCACCTTTTGCGCCTGCTTGCGCAACATGGCGGTCTGGTCGAATTCCCCTTCGAACGCGGCAATGGCCGAACGCGCCCGGGCCAACAGGCCCACGACCTTTTCGTCGCGGTGCGGGTCGTGGCCGGCTTCGGCGGGTGCACCGGGTTCGCGGCGGCGGTCGATTTCGCCCAGCCGGTGGTGCAGCGCATCGATCAGCTGCTTGCGGCGCTTGGGGTTGTCGAGCAGGTCGTCCTGCAGGTACGGATTGCGGCGTACCACCCAGATGTCGCCCAGCACCTCGTACAGCATCCGCGCGGAACGCCCCGTGCGGCGTTCGCCGCGCAGGTCGCCCAGGAGGCTCCAGGCGTCTTCGCCCAGCAGCCGGCCGACGATCTCGCGATCGGAAAACGACGTGTAGTTGTAGGGAATTTCGCGCAGTCGCGCGGGAGCGGCGGGCGGCATCGCCCCGTTCAAGATGTGGCTAGCGAGTGGGGCGTTCATGGCGGCAAGAGGGGGCCCTTAAAAAATTATTTTATGCCATTGGCCGGAACTGCCCCCGAATACCCCCAGGGAAGCGCTCGAAAACAGGAATATTCGGACAAAATACGTCCCCAATTAAGGAGGCCGTCAGCCCTAGACCTGCCCCGGAAACAGCCACAACAGGCTGGCGGTCATGGCCAGGTAGCGCAGGAACTTGCCGATCGCCATGAAGGCCACGCACGGCCAGAACGGCAGCCGCAGCCAGCCGGCCACGGCGCACAGCGGATCGCCCACCACCGGCAGCCACGACAGCAGCAAAGCCGGCGGCCCCATGCGGTGGATCCAGGCGTGGGCCCGTTCGTTCCAGCGGCCACGCATGCGGCCATCTGCGGTGGCGTTCGGGTGGGGGTCCTTTCCAGACGGATGCTTGTCCTTCCAGCGGTGGACCGCCTTTTCAGCCCCTAACCCCATCGCGTAGCTGATCGCCCCGCCGATGGTGTTGCCCACCGTCGCCACCAGGATCGCCGCCCAGAACATGTCCGGCGACAGCTTGATGTAGCCGAACACCGCCGGTTCGGACCCCAGCGGCAGCAAGGTGGCCGAGATCAACGAGACGGCAAAAATGGCGGACAGGCCCACCGAGGGCAAGGCCAACAGGTCCAGCAGCCAGTGAACGGCAAAGAGAAGGCTTTCTTCCATAGGGCTATGAGTGTAGCCGCGGCGCGGCCCTGGCCGGCCTGCCAAGCGTGTCCGATGCGTGGCGATCCGCCGCGAAATCGCGGGCCGGCCCGGCTTTCCCTGCAATAATCAGCCCCACGCCCTCGCGGCCCTCCTTTCTGGCCCCTACCCCAAGCGCAGTCCATGTCCACTGATTACCTGAAACGCATCCTGACCTCGAAGGTCTACGACGTCGCGGTCGAATCGCCGCTCGAAGCCGCGCCGCTGCTGTCGCAGCGCATGTCGAACACGATTCTGCTCAAGCGCGAAGATACCCAGGCGGTCTTCAGCTTCAAGCTGCGCGGGGCCTACAACAAGATGGCCAACCTGACGCCCGCGGCGCGCAACCGCGGCGTCATCGCGGCCTCGGCCGGCAACCATGCACAGGGCGTGGCGCTGGCCGCCACCCGCCTGGGATGCCGCGCCGTCATCGTCATGCCCACCACCAGCCCGCAGGTCAAGGTCGACGCGGTGCGACGCCTGGGCGGCGAAGTGGTGCTGGCCGGCGAGAGCTTTTCCGACGCCTACGCCCATGCGCAAGTGCTGGAAAAGAAAGAAAAACTGACCTTCGTGCATCCCTTCGACGATCCCGACGTGATCGCCGGCCAGGGCACGGTGGGCATGGAAATCCTGCGCCAGCACCCCGGTCCCATCGACGCCATCTTCGTGGCTATCGGCGGCGGTGGCCTGATCGCGGGCGTGGCGGCGTACATCAAGCAGCTGCGCCCTGAGATCAAGATCATCGGCGTGCAGACCGAAGACTCCGACGCCATGCTGCGCAGCGTGCGCGCCGGCCGCCGGGTACAGTTGAACGACGTGGGGCTGTTTTCCGACGGCACGGCCGTCAAGATGGTCGGCGCCGAAACCTTCAAGCTCACGCGCAAGTACGTCGACGATTTCGTGGTGGTGGACACCGATTCGATCTGCGCCGCCATCAAGGACGTATTCCAGGACACCCGCAGCGTGCTGGAACCGGCCGGCGCCATGGCCGTGGCCGGCGCCAAGCAGTACGCCGCCGAGCACAACCTGAAGGGCAAGACCCTGGTCGCCATCGCCTGCGGCGCCAACATGAACTTCGACCGCCTGCGCTTCGTGGCCGAGCGCGCCGAGGTCGGCGAGATGCGCGAAGCCGTCTTCGCCGTCACCATGCCCGAGCAGCGCGGCAGCTTCCGCCGCTTCTGCGAACTGGTGGGCGAGCGCAGCGTGACCGAATTCAACTACCGCATTTCCGATTCCGACCGCGCCCATGTGTTCGTCGGCCTGCAAGTCTCGTCGCCGGCCGAACCCGACAAGATCGCCAGCCACTTTCGCCGCCACGGTTTCGACACGCTGGACCTGACGCATGACGAAATGGCCAAGACGCACTTGCGCCACATGGTCGGCGGCCGTTCGGCGCAGGCGCGCGACGAGCTTCTGTACCGCTTCGAATTCCCGGAACGCCCGGGCGCGCTGATGCGTTTCCTGAACGCGATGAATCCCGACTGGAACATCAGCCTGTTCCACTACCGCAACCAGGGTGCCGACTATGGCCGCATCCTGATCGGCATCCAGGTGCCGGCGGCCGACAAGAAACAGTTCCGCCACTTCGTAGCCGAACTGGGCTATCCGCACTGGAACGAGACCGACAACCCGGCCTACAAACTGTTCCTGTAGCGCCTTTTTCGCACAGGGAAAACGAGAGGGCCTCCCGATGGAGGCCCTTCCCTTCTTTGCTCAAGACCCGCCCGGCTGCAACCTGAAGGGGGGGCTCGCTGTCACTCGGCGGCTCACGGAGATGTGCCGCGCATTCAGCAAGGTGCAGCCGGACCGGCTTTGGCTTAGAACCGGTGACGCACACCCACCGCGAAGGCGGTGTCGCGCGCATCCTTCTGGAACGCGTAGTTGTCGCCATACGAGGCGTACGCGTACAGGTTGGTGCGCTTGGTGAAGTCGTAGGTGTAGCCCAGGCTGTAGACGTTGAACGTCGCATCGTCGCCGGTCAGCTTGTCGTTGCTGGCCGTGGCGCGCTGCCACGAACCGAACACCGCGTGGCGACCCAGCGGCACGGTAGCGCCGATCATGTACGAGTTGGCGCGGAAACCATCAGCCAGCTTGAACGAACCCAGCTTCTGCATGCCGTCCGGCGTGGTGCCCATGTTCTGACCGATGAACCAGCCGTCGCGGGTCTGGCCAAAGGCGGCAGCCAGCTTCACCACTTCAAAGTCGTACGAACCGCCGATGATGTATTCCTGGATGCGGGCATTCGACTGGCCGCCAGCGCGATCGTTGGACGGATCGAAACGGTCATACGCGGCCGCCAGGTTCAGCGGGCCATTCAGGTATTGCACGCCTGCGGTGATGACACGGTTGTTGTTGCCCGTGGCAAAGCCGGTCTGCTTCGAATCATTGACGCTGTCGTCGGCGCTGAACGAGTAGCCCACACCGGCCTTGAAACCGCCCATGCTGGGGGTTTGGTACAGGACCATGTTGTCCAGGCGCATCGTGTTGGCGCTGCCGAACGTGGTACCCAGGTTGGCGGTGTTGTAGCTGATCGAGAACGGGTCGATCGAACCGAAGTACTTCGAGGCCAGGTTGGTCTGGCGGCCGAATTCCAGGCGGCCCCAGCTGTCGCTGTCCAGGCCCACGGTGGCTTGGCGGCCCCACAGGCGGCCATTCTGCAGCGATTGGCCATTCATCGGGCCAAAACCGGCTTCCAGGTTGAACACGGCGCGCAAGCCGTCGCCCAGGTCTTCCGAGCCGCGCAGGCCGAAACGCGAGCCGCTGCTCACGCCCTGCGTGCCACCAAAACGGCTTTGCTTGGCGCCGTCGAACTTCACCTGCTCGTAGCCGACACCGGCGTCGATCAAGCCGTACAGCGTCACGGAGTCGGCGGCTTGCGCAGCACCGGCAGAGCCGGCCAGCAACGCGACGGCCAATAGCGTCTTCTTCATAAAAGTCCCCAAAATGGCAAGATAAAAGGCAATCCGCCACCGCACGGCGAAAGCCGCCGGGGTGGCGGGCCGCTACGAAAAAGCGAGCGGCCTGTGCACTGAATCTAGTTTCGATCTTGGAACAATTTGAAGTAACCCGGATTTCGACGAACAACTTTCCATGGGTGGGATAATGCCCGCCGCACAGCGCCACAAGGCTGCCGAGAATCCGCGATAACGCCTTGATATCAAATGTGAATTCTTACTCGCAATTGAGGCGCCCACCGTGTCGGACGCGCGCATGGCGGCGCGTGCCACGACATCACTTGTTGCGCCGGCCGCACAGTTTTTGCGGCATAAACGCGACATCCTGCGCCGTATCGTCCTGCACTGCCGGGACAAAAAACCCCTGGTCACGCCAGGGGTTCTATCCGATCTGCCTCGGCAGCGTCGACTCAACGGCCCTTGGGCGGATAGTCGAGTTCGCCAAAGGTGTATTCGCCGCTGGCCTTGGCGCGGGCCAGTTCGTCGCGGACTTGTTCGCGGGTCTTGCCCACCGATTCCGGCGCGGCGGCGCGAGGCGGGTAATCCAGCTCGGCGCTGGTGACCTGGCCGGCAACCTTGGCGCTTTGCAGTTCCTGCTGGACTTGTTCGCGCGACAGGCTGGTGCGCTGCACCGTGGCGGGCGGGTAATCCAGTTCGCCGGACGTGACCTGGCCTGCGGCCTTGGCGGCCTGCAGTTCCTGCTGGACCTGTTCGCGGGTCTTGCCGTCGGCGTGGGCGGCGGACATGCCCACCAGCGTTGCGGTAACCATGAGTGCGGTAGCTAGGGCTTTCATTGTGATGACTCCATCCTAAACCTTGCATACCGTCGGCGGCCGGGACGGCTGCTGCGATATGACAATTTGATTGCTGGGATGAAGTATCTGGTTATTAGGCCTTAGTAAAAACCCTTATTTTGGTGAACATATTTGCACTGATGGGACAATTGCACGCTGTATCCGACGCATCCTGCTCATCAATTGCGCAATTGCCCCGAGGCAGCGGTTCGGGTCGAGGCGCGTCGGCATTCAGCAAGATGCCAGCCAGGTAACGAAAAATGAACTTGCCCCGCTGCGCAAGGCGCATTCAGCGTGACTAAATAGACATTTCCACTGCCGGGATAATAATTCCATTTATGATACAAACCTGCCAGAAATGGAATTTTGACTTTCGAGGGCCTCATGGATATCCAGCTTAACGACATCGCGTTGTTTGTCGAAGTCGCCAAGCGCAAGAACTTCAGCCATGCCGCCGAGGCCTTGAATATTCCGACCTCTACGCTGTCACGCCGTGTCAGCGAGCTGGAACGCAGCGTCGGAATGCGCCTGCTCAACCGCAGCACCCGCAAAATCGACCTGACCGAGGCGGGCGCCATCTATTTCGAGCGCTGCCGCCACATCGTCGAAGAAGCCCGCATCGCACACGACCAGTTGCTGGACATGGCGGTACAGCCCAAGGGCCGCCTGCGCATTTCACTGCCGACCAGCCTGGCGCAGCTATTCCTGCCTGCGGTGATCCGAGAGTTTCGCGAACAGCATCCCGACATCGAGTGCGATTTCGACTTGAGCATGCGGCCGATCGATCCGATCAGCAACCCGTTCGACCTGATCCTGCGCTTTGGCCAGCAGCCCGATTCCAGCCTGATCTCGCGCAAGATCGTGTTGATGGCCCACCAGCTGTACGCCTCGCCCGACTACCTGGCCCGCCACGGCGAACCGCGGGTACCCGCCGACCTCACCCACCACGAATGCCTGCGCCCCACCATGCGTGACGAGTCATCCTTCTGGATGCTGCATTCGGGCGAGAAGGTCGAACGCGTGCAGGTGTCCGGCCGACTGTCGGCCAACAACGTCGGCATGCTGGGGCGATTGGCCGGGCAAGGCCTGGGCATCACGCCGCTGTTGGTGTTCGAAGCGATGGAACGGGCGATCAACCAGGCAGGCCTGGTGCGGGTGCTGCCCGAATGGAGCCTGACCCCCCTGCCCTTGTTTGCCTTGCTGCCGTCGCGCATGCTGCCGGCCAAGACCAAGGCGTTCCTGGACTTCATCCAGCCGCGGCTGTCGGACGGCTGAGCACTGACGCCCCGGACGTGCCGAATGAACTACGCCGTCTGGCTGTCGTACTTACAGACGGTGTAGAGCGGCGTGCCGGTCGCCGCGACCTTGGCAGATCCACCCAGGTCAGGCAAGTCGATGATGGCGGCGGCCTCGACCACGTTGGCGCCCAGGCGCTGCAGCAGCTTGATGGCCGCCAGCATGGTGCCCCCCGTGGCGATCAGGTCGTCGACCAGCAGGACGCGTTGGCCGGTGCGCACCGAATCGGTGTGCATCTCGACCGACGCATTGCCGTATTCCAGTGAGTATTCCTCGGCCACCGTGCGGTAAGGCAGCTTGCCCTTCTTGCGTACCGGCACGAAACCCAGGTTCAGCTCATAGGCCAGCACGCTGCCGATGATGAAGCCGCGCGCATCCACACCCGCGACCAGATCCAGGCGCTGGCGCATGTAACGGTAGACGAAGAGATCGATCAGCACCCGGAATGCGCGAGGATCCTGCAGCACGGGCGTGATGTCGCGAAAAATGACACCAGGTTGGGGCCAGTCTGGAACGCTGCGGATAGTGCGCCGGATGTACTCGGCGTTGTCGGTCTGCATGGTAAGACGGCCCTGAAGAATTGAAGCAAGGCGAACTATAACCTTGCCACCGCGCTTAAGCCAGGATTGCCGCCAGGGATGACAATTCATGAAGCCGCCCGTCGCGTAACGCATAGCGGCGGTCGACGGCGCCGGGCGGCAGGGCCGCATGCGTCGCCAGCACCACGGTGCGTCCCTGCACCGCCTGGCCCAGGTCAGTCAGGAATTGCGCCTCGACGGCCGCGTCCAGTCCCGCCGTCGGTTCGTCCAGCACAATGACCGCGGCCGGTGACAGCAGCGCACGGGCCAGGCACAGGCGCCGCGCCTGGCCCGCCGACAGTTGCGAGCCGGTTTCGCCCGCCCAGGTGTCCAGGCCGTCGGGCAGGCCGCGCACGAACTCGCCGAGGCGCGCGGCATCGAGTGCGCGCCACAACGCCGCGTCGTCCGCCTGGGGATCGCCGATCAGCAGGTTGGTGCGCAGCGTGCCCAGGAATACCGGCGCGTCCTGCGACAGCAGCGCGATGCGTCGATGCCAATCCGCCTGGGCGCACGCCCGCGCGTCCACGCCGGCAAAACGCACCTGGCCCCGCTGAGGATCTTCCAGGCGCAACAACAGGTTCAGCAGCGTGGATTTTCCCGCGCCGCTCTCGCCCACGATCGCCACGCGTTCGCCGGGCGCCACCGCCAGGCGCAGATCACGCAGCACGGGTACGGGTTGACCATGCGTGCGAGCCGGATAGGAAAAATCGACGCCTTCCAGTTCCAGCGCGCCGCGCAGCGGCAGCGGGTGGGGCACAGCCGGGTCCGCCATGTCCGGCTCGCGCTGCGTCACGTCACGGATGCGCGCGGCGGCCGACAGCGCCGATCCCATGCGCGAGGCGCCACGCATGATGGGGCCGGCGACTTCGAAGATACCGATGACCGCCAGCAGCAAACCGACCAGCAGCGGCCCCTCGATCCTGCCCGCGGCATACATATCCAGGCCGAACCACAACAACGCCAGCACCGACAGCCCGGCCGCGATCTGCAGGAACCACTGACCGCGCGCCGCCACCCGCGCCTGGCTGGCGCGCGCCTTCGCGCTGGCGGCGCACAGCCGTTCGAAATGCGCACAGGTCTGGGCCTGCGCGTGCAATGCAACCATGTCGGCGTGACCATCCACCGCATCCAGCGTGGCCGCGCGCAGCCCTGCCGCGCTTTCCTGCGCAGCCGCACCGGGCTTGCGGGCCGCGCGCACCAGCCACAGCGGCACCAGCAGGCAGGCCGTCAGCAGGGCCAGCGCGAACGTCAGCGCCGCCGCCGGCACCCAGTAGCCCAGCACTGCGGTCAGGATCGCGCCGGCCAGGATGGCCGTAGCCAACGGCGCCAGCACGAACAGGAACACCGTATCGAGCGCATCGACGTCACCTGTCATGCGGGCCACCAGGTCACCGCTGCGGTAACGGGCCAGTTGGCGCGGCGTCAGCCGGATCAAGGCGTTGAATACCGTTCCGCGCAGGTCTGCCAGAAGGCGCAGCGTGGCCGAATGCCCCACCACCCGATCCGCATAGCGCGACACGATGCGCAGGAATGACAGCCCGCGCACCAGCGCGGAGGGCGCGAACAGGTTGAATGCGCCGCCAGCGCCGGCCAGCGCCGCGCCGGTCAGGAACCAGCCCGACACGCCCAGCAGCCCAACGCCGGCGGCTACGGTCGCCAGGGCACAGAACAAGGCAAGCAGCAGCCCGCTCTTGCGGCGTACATACAAGGGCAGGAGCAACAACAGGTTCTTCATGCGTCTTTCACTTTCGCGTCGGCAATGCGCAGCACGCGCGCGAACCGCCCCGCGACGGCGGGAGAATGCGTGGCCAGCAGCAATGTGCGGCCAGCAGCGAACGCCAGGATTTCATCGAGCACGCGCGCTTGCGTCGCCTCGTCCAGATGAGCCGTGGGCTCGTCCAGCAGGATCAGGCCCGGGTCGCGCAGGAACAGCCGCGCCAGCGCCACGCGTTGCGCCTGGCCGCCCGACAGACCGTGCCCCCGGCTGCCCAGCGGCGTCGCCAGGCCTTGCGGCAGACTGTCCGCGAATTCCACCACACAGGCTCGGCGGGCGGCCTCGAGCACCTCGGCGTCGGACGCGGCCGGACGACCCAGCCGGATGTTGTCGGCGATGGACCCTGCCAGCAACTGCGGCTTCTGGCCGATCAGCGCCACGCGCGCGCGCAGGTCGGCTTCGCGCCATTCGGCCAGGGTCGTGCCGTCGATCCGCACGTCGCCGGTACAGGGCCGCAGGCGGGCAATGGCTTCGATCAGCGTCGACTTGCCGATGCCGCTTTCGCCCATCAGCGCCACGTGCTCACCTGCGTTGAGCGACAGATCCGCATTCGCTAGCACCCGTTGCGGCCGGCCGGGCGCGGCCACGGACAAGCCGGCCACCATCAATGGGGCGCCGCCGGATGCCACAAGCGCGGCAGCCGCGTGTTCGGCCTTGACCGCGTCGTCTTGCGGCAACCCGTCAAAGAGCGTGGCGATCTGCGTCACCGCGGCCAGCGCCGCGGCGCGATCATGGTAATGGGCCGCGAACTGGCGCAGCGGCGCATAGACCTCCGGCGCCATCAGCAGGCAGAACAGCCCGGCCTGCAGCGTCAGCGGCGACCAGCGCACGTCCAGGAAGCCCAGGTAGGTCAGGCCGATATAGACGGCCACGCCCGCCACACCCAGCGCGGCGAAGAATTCCAGCACCGCGGACGACAGGAAGGCGATGCGCAGCACCGACATCGTGCGCTGGCGCAGCGCGTCGCTGGCCGCGGCGACCGAGGCCGCCTCGGCTTCGGCGCGGCCGTAGAGCTTCAAGGTGGACAGGCCGCGCAACCGGTCGGCGAAAAAGCCCGACAGGCGCGCAAACGCCCGCAGGTGCCGGCGGCTGGCACCCTGCGCCCCCCACCCCACCAGGGCCATGAACAGCGGAATCAAGGGGGCCGTGATCAGCAGCACCAGGCCTGCCACCACGTCCACGGGCAAGAGCACCACGGCAAAAGCCACGGGCAGCAGTGCGGCCGCGGCCATGGCCGGCAGGTATTTGGCGAAGAATCCGTCCAGGGCCTCGACCTGGTCGACGAGCGCGCTGGCGATTTCGCCCGAGGCCTTTCTGCGGCTCCAGTCGGGGCCTTTGTCCAGCAAGCGGGTGAACAAGGCCTGGCGCACGTGGCGCTTGATGCGTTCGGAAGCATCGGCCCCCGCGCGCTCGCCCAGCCAGGTGATGCAGGCGCGCACGCCCATCAGGACCGCAATGGCCAGGATGCCGAAGAGCAGTTCCTGGCGCGGCACCTGCCGGGTAATGGCCGCATCGAGCACATTGGCCAGCAGCCAGGCCTGCACCACCAGCAACACGCCCGACACCAGCGGCGCGGCTCCCGCCAACAGCAGCGGAAACCGGGCCGCCCGGGCCAGGGACATCAGCCAGCGCGATTGCTCGCGCGGCGGCTTGCGCAGGCTTGCCGAAGGGTCGTGCTCGAGGCTGCTAGCGCCGCCGCTCACTCGTCTTCACGGCTGGCGCGCGGGTCATGCGAGTGACCTTCGCGCAGCTCGAACCACATTGCGTTGAGAATGGCGAACGCACACGCCAATCCCAGGCCGAGTATCCACGAGAAATACCACATGGGGCAGGCTCCTTGTCAGTATGAGTTGGGCGTGTCGCCCACGGATGCATGGGTCACCTTGCCGCGCATGACGCGGTACACCCAGGCGGTGTAGAGCGTCACGATCGGCAGGAAGATGACAACGGCGATCACCATGATCCACAGCGTCATGTGGCTGGACGATGCGTCCCAGACCGTCAGGCCGGCCTTGGGGTTGGTCGACGACGGCATCAGGAACGGGAACAGCGAGAAGCCCACGGTCAGGATGACACCCGCAATCGACACCGACGACGCCAGGAACGACAGCACGTTGGCGCGCAGCGTCAGGAACAGCAGCACCAGCACCGCGCCGGCCACGCCCAGGATGGGCGCGATCCACATCAGCGGCCAGGTGGCGTAGTTGGCCATCCAGGCGCCCGTCTGCACGGCTACCGTCTTGAGCATCGGGTCCGACGGACCTTGCATGTCGACCGCGCTGGTGATGGCATGGCCGCCAATGCCGCCGGCCACCCAGAAGCCGCCCGCGATGAACAGCGCCAGCGTCAGCAGCGCACCCAGACGGCCCCAGTTGCGGGCCCGCGACGAGATCGGGTCTTCGGTACGCCATGCCAGCAGCACGGCGCCGTGCATGGCCAGCATCACCACGCTCAGCACGCCGCACAACAGCGCAAACGGCGTGAACAGCTGGTAGAAATGGCCCTGGTAGACCATGCGCAGCGCGTTGCCGTCGAACGTGAAGGGCACGCCCAGGATGATGTTGCCGACCGCCACGCCGAACACCAGCGAAGCCACGACGCCAGAAAAGCACAGCACGCCGTCCCAGGTATTGCGCCAGCGGGTACCTTCCATCTTGCTGCGGTACTTGAAGCCCACCGGACGCAGGATCAGCGCGATCAGCGCCAGCATCATCGCCAGGTAGAAGCCCGAGAACGACGCGGCGTACAGCAAGGGCCAGGCGGCGAAAATGGCACCGCCGGCGGTGATCAGCCACACCTGGTTGCCTTCCCAGACGGGGCCGACAACGTTGATGACGACCCGGCGCTCGGCGTCGGTCTTGGCCACCACGGGCAGCAGCGCCGCCACGCCCAGGTCAAAACCATCCATGACGGCAAAGCCGATCAACAGCGCACCCAGCAGGGCCCACCAGACCACCCGCAAGGTGGCGTAGTCGAAAGGAATAAGGGTATCCATTGCGTCTCTCCCCTTAAGCGCGCACGGCGGCGCGGACAGGATCGGCGGCGGCGCCGGCGGGCGCAGGCGCGTCGGATTTCGGTCCGGCCTTGATCGCGTGCAGCATCACCTTCACGCCGATGATGAGCAGCACCGTGTACAACACCAGGAAGATCGCCAGGCTGATGGCCAGGTCGGCGATGGTCAGGCCCGATGCCGCGTAGTACGTCGGCAGCACGCCTTCGATCACCCAGGGTTGGCGGCCGTATTCGGCCACGAACCAGCCGCTTTCGATCGCCACCCACGGCAGCGGCAGGCTCCACAGCGCCACCTTCAGCAGGCCACGCCGGCTGTCGAGCCGACCGCGCGAGGCCAGCCAGAACGCCACGCCGAAGAACAGGATCAGGTACATGCCCACGGCCACCATGATGCGGAACGCCCAGAACAGCGGCGCCACATTCGGCACGGTGTCGATGGCCGCCTTCTTGATGTCATCTTCGGTGACCTTGCTCATGTCGGGCTGGTGCCGCTTGACCAGCAGCGCGTAGCCCAGGTCCGGCCAGGTGCGGTCGAACACCATGCGCGCATCGGTATCCTTGGGATTGGCGCGGATCTTCTGCAGGGCGTCGTACGCCACCATGCCGTCGCGGATGCGGTTTTCGGCACGCAGGATCAGGTCGTCGATACCCAGCAGCGGCGTCGTGAGCGAACGCGTGCCGATGATGCCCATGACGTACGGGATCTCGATGGCGAAGTCATTCTTGCGCTCGGCCTGGTTGGGGATCGCGATCAGGTTGAAGGATGCCGGCGCAGGCTCGGTGTGCCACATGGACTCCATGGCCGCGATCTTCATCTTCTGGTGTTCGGTCGTGAGATAGCCACTTTCGTCGCCCAGCACGACCACCGACAGCGCGGACGCCAGGCCGAAACTGGCCGCCACCGCCATCGAGCGCTTGGCCAGGTCGGTGTGACGGCCCTTGAGCAGGTACCAGGCGCTGATCGACATGACGAACATGGCGCCGGCCACGTAGCCCGCGCTGACCGTGTGCACGAACTTGGCCTGGGCCACCGGGTTGAAGATCACCGCGGCGAAGTCGGTCATTTCCATGCGCATCGTGTCCGGATTGAACACGGACCCGACCGGGTTCTGCATCCAGCCGTTGGCGATCAGGATCCACAGCGCCGAGAAGTTGGTACCGAACGCCACCAGCCAGGTCACCACCAGGTGGCTGACCTTGGACATGCGGTTCCAGCCGAAGAAGAACAGGCCGACGAAGGTGGCTTCCAGGAAGAAGGCCATCAACCCTTCGAGCGCCAGCGGCGCACCGAAGATATCGCCCACGTAGTGGCTGTAGTAAGACCAGTTCATGCCGAACTGGAACTCCATGACCACGCCCGTGGCCACGCCCAGCGCGAAGTTGATGCCGAACAGCGTGCCCCAGAACATGGTCATCCGCTTCCAGATGGGGCGGCCAGTCATGACGTACACGCTTTCCATGATGGCCAGGATGAACGACAGGCCAAGCGTGAGAGGGACGAAAAGGAAGTGGTAAAGCGCGGTCGCGGCAAACTGGAATCGCGACAGGTTCACTACGTCGAGATCAATCATTGGGGCGCTCCCAGGCAGGTGAGTAGCCACAGCAACCGGCGTGGTTCCCAGGCCGTCTCTCGCGCCATGATACGGGCGATGTATACAACTTCATAGAGGTTTCCTGAAAAAATCGGGGCGGATCGAAATCAGCTCTTGCCCCGCAATTTGCCGGCGAATCCAAGTACTTTCTGCACCTTAGAACCCAGCTTCATCAGGTTCTGCAGCGTCTCGGGCGGCAGGCGTTGAACCTCATCGAACCATCCGGTGGACAGTTCGATGAGCTCCAGCATTTCGGTCATGCGCTGCTGCGCATAGGCTTCGTTGGGCCCCGACGGGGGCTCGAGCAGGGTGTCGCGCAGCAGGGTCAGGGTGGGATCGATTTCGCGCTTGCGCTTTTCTTCCATGAGGATGCGGAAGATCTCCCAGACATCCTTGGGGGTCTCGAAGTAGTCGCGGCGGTCGCCCACCTGGTGCACCAGCTTGACCAGGCGCCAGGACTGCAACTCTTTGAGGCCCAGGCTGACGTTGGAACGCGAAAAGCCCAGCGTTTCGGCAATGTCGTCGGCGTGCAGGGGCTCGGGCGACAGGAACAGCAAGGCGTAGATCTGGCCGACGGTGCGATTCACGCCCCAACGGCTGCCCATTTCGCCGAAATGCAGGACGAAACGTTCGTTTTGAGGGGTAAGCACCATGAGCAGTCCCGGCCAGTCAGCAACCACGGCGCTGAATCCCGACCTGAATGGTCGGATATAACTAGTTACGCCGTTTTCAGAAATTCCTGAAATTATCGAACAAACTGTGCGAAAGCGCAAACCACACTGGTCTCAGGGGTATTGCCGCAAGCGCAGGCAAATCTGGCGTTCCGCCCTGCAAGGCAGAGCCTGCTTGTTGCAATCTCGCGACGAAAAAAAGCCACCGGCCGGTCAGGCGGGTGGCGAGATAAGGCACTGCCGGGCGCCATTGCGGCGCCCGGCTAGGGAACGGTCAGCCGACCTTGACGGTCACGGCAGCCGACACGCGCTTGGCCTTGGCACGCGCGGCGGCGACGTCCTCGGCCACGGCCAGGCCCACGCCCATGCGCCGCTTGACGAAGGACTCCGGCTTGCCGAACAGGCGGATGTCGGTACCCGGCTCGGCCAGCGCCTGCGCCACGTTGTGGAACGTCACGGCCTGCGCATCGACGCCGCCGTAGATGACGCTGCTGGCGCCGGGCTGGCGCAGCGAGGTGTCCACCGGCAGCCCCAGCAGGGCGCGGGCGTGCAGCTCGAATTCGTTCTGGGCCTGGGTGATCATGGTGACCATGCCGGTGTCGTGCGGCCGCGGGCTGACTTCCGAGAACCAGACCTGGTCGCCGGCCACGAACAGCTCGACGCCGAAAATGCCCAGGCCGCCCAGTTCGGACGTGACGGCCAGCGCGATCTCGCGCGAACGCGCCAGCGCGGCGGGCGACATCGGGTGCGGCTGCCAGCTTTCGACGTAGTCGCCGTCGACCTGCTTGTGGCCGATGGGCTCGCAGTAGCGGGTCTCGACCTGGCCGTCCGCGCCACGGGCGCGCACGGTCAGCAGGGTGATTTCGTAGTCGAAGCGGATGAAGCCTTCGACGATGGCGCGGCCCCCGCCTACCCGGCCGCCTTCCTGGGCATAGCGCCAGGCGGTCGCGACGTCGTCCACGCTCTTGATGACCGACTGGCCCTTGCCCGACGAGGACATGACCGGCTTGATGACGCACGGATAGCCGATGCCGCCGTCGATGGCCTGGCGCAGTTCGTCCTCGGTATCCACGAAACGGTAGGGCGAGGTCGGCAGGCCCAGGTTCTCGGCCGCCAGGCGGCGGATGCCTTCGCGGTTCATGGTCAGCTGGGCCGCCCGGGCGGTCGGGGTGACCCGGGCCACGCCCGCCGATTCCAGTTCCACCAGCAAACTGGTGGCAATGGCCTCGATTTCGGGGACAATAACGTGCGGCTGCTCTTGCTGGATGACCCGTTTCAGGGCTTCCGGGTCCGTCATCGACACCACATGGGCGCGGTGCGCCACCTGGTGGCCTGGCGCGTCCGCATACCGGTCCACCGCAATGACTTCCACGCCCAGCCTTTGCAGGGCGATGATGACCTCTTTGCCCAATTCGCCCGATCCGAGCAGCATGACTCGGGTGGCCAAGGGGGACAGGGGCGTGCCAAGGACGGGGCTGGGAATGCTGGACATGGAGCGGGCCTGGAAAGGAAAGATTGATAGCCGGATAAAAGAGCCGCCAGGATGCCATACCCCCCTGCCCGGGGCAAACCCGCAACCTGATATTAAAATCCCCTGATGACCGACCATCCCACTACATCGTCCGACACCGCGCTGGCATCTGCGCGCAGGACGCTGCAAATCGAAAGCCAGGGCATCCTCGACCTGGCCGCCCGCCTGGACGACAGTTTCGCGCAGGTGGTCGCCATGCTGCTGGCCTGCCGCGGCCGCGTGGTCGTCAGCGGCATCGGCAAGACCGGCCATGTTGCCCGCAAGATCGCCGCGACCCTGGCCTCCACGGGTACGCCTGCCTTCTTCGTGCATGCCGCCGAGGCCGTGCATGGCGACCTGGGCATGATCACCCGCGACGACGTGCTGATCGCCATTTCTTATTCCGGCTCCGGCCAGGAACTGCTGACCATCCTGCCGGTGGCGCGCCGCATGGGCGCGGGTCTGGTCGCCATCACCGGCAACCCGCAATCCGAGCTGGCCCGCCTGGCCGACGTCCATCTGGACGCCAGCGTGGCGCAGGAAGCCTGCCCGCTGAACCTGGCCCCCACCGCCAGCACCACTGCGGCCCTGGCCCTGGGCGACGCCCTGGCCGTGGCCTGCCTGGAGGCCCGCGGCTTTGGCCCGCAGGATTTCGCCCGCTCGCACCCCGGCGGCGCGCTGGGCCGCCGCCTGCTGACCCACGTGCGCGACGTCATGCGCCAGGGCGACGCCCTGCCCATCGTGGCGGCGGGCACGCCGGTGTCGCAGGCCCTCGAGGTCATGTCCGCCAAGGGCATGGGCATGACCGTGGTCACCGACGCCCGGCACCGCCCGCTGGGCATCTTCACCGATGGCGACCTGCGCCGCCTGATCGCACGCTACGGCGACATCCGCAGCCTGACGGTCGACGAAGGCATGACCCGCTCCCCCCGCAGCGTCAATCCGGACGCGCTGGCCGTCGAGGCCGCCCGCCAGATGGACGACCAGCGACTCAATCACATGCTGGTGCTGGACGCCCACGGCGCCCTGCTCGGCGCCCTGCATATGCACGACCTGATGGCCGCCAAAGTGGTATGACTATGACCCTTCCCCCTTCGATCACCCACCCGGCCGAAGCGCTGGTCCTGGCCCGTATCACCCCGGCCGTGCGCGAACGCGCCGCCGCCGTGCGCCTGATGGTTTTCGACGTGGATGGCGTGCTGACCGATGGCAGCCTGTACTACGGTGAAACCGGCGAAGCCCTCAAGCGTTTCCACGTGCTGGACGGCCATGGGCTGCGTCTGCTGATGGAAGGCGGCCTGCAGATCGCCCTGATGACCGGCCGTTCCGGCCCCATCGTGGCGCGCCGCGCGGCCGAACTCGGCATTTCCGAGGTCATGCAAGGCGTGCGCGACAAAGGCGCCGCGCTGGCCGAACTTGCGCAGCGCAGCGCGGTCCAACTGAACCAGACCGGCTACATGGGCGATGACATCATCGACCTGCCGGCCATGCAACGCGCGGGCTTTGCCGCCAGCGTGCCGAACGCGCCGGGCTACGTCAGCCAGGCAGCCCACTGGATCGCCACCCAGCCCGGCGGCAGCGGGGCGGTGCGCGAATGCTGCGACCTGCTGCTGGCCTCGCAAGGCCGCCTGGGCGGCTTCCTGGCCTCGCCGGGCCTGCTCGGCCCGGGCGCCATCCAGTAAGCGTCCTTAACCACGCCCTCACCGGCAGACCTGATGAAAGATCGTTTTCCTTCCCTGATCGCGCTGTTCCTGCTGCTGGTGCTCGTCGCCAGCACGTACTGGGCGGCCGACTACGCGCAGCGCGCCATCCAGACGGATCCGCCGCGCCGCGTCACGCACGAAATGGACGCCTGGTCGCGCAATTTCGTGATGCTGCGTACCGACCCCACCGGCCGTCCGATCAATCGCCTGGAAGGCGAATACGCCGAGCATTTCCCGGACGACGATTCGTATCACATCACCCAGCCGCGAGCCATCGGCCAACGCGAAGCCAACCCCATCACCGTGGGCGTGTCCAAGACCGCCGTCATGGAACAGGGCGGCAAGCGCATCGTCATGAATGGCGACGCCCACGTGCACCGCCAGCCTGATCCCAACAACGACGTGCTGGACGTGCGCAGCCAGCAGCTCATCCTGCTGCCCGACGACGACGTGGTCTACACCGACCTGCCGGCCGAGGTCATCAAGGGACGCTCGCGCATGAACGGCAAGGGCATGCACTACAACAACAAGACACGCCAACTGCAGGTATCGGCCTCCACCGACGTGGAAATCGCCGGCACGGAAAACAAGTCGCGCCGCCAGACCGAGATCCCTGCCAACACCTCTGACCAGAAGAAACCATGACCGACCTTCGGATTCGCATTGCCCCCACCACGCGCCTGCTGGGCGCGGTGCTGCTGATGGCATCGGCGGTTGCGCCGGCGCTCGCGGCCGACCCCAAGCCGGCCGCCGGCGCGGCCAAGGCCGCGCCCGCCGAGGAACCCACCACCACGATCCTGTCGGACACCCTGCACTACGACGACGTCAAGAAGCAGAGCGTCTTCACCGGCAACGTCAACATGACGCGCGGCCTGATGACGCTGACCTCCGACGTGCTGGAAATGCGCGAAGACGCCGCGGGCAACCAGTACGGCACCGCAACGGCCAACAAGGGCAAGGTCGTCACCATCCGCCAGGAACGCCCCGAAACCTTCGAACTGATCGAAGGCAAGGGCCTGCGCGCCGAATACGACGGCACCAAGAGCACCTTCGACCTGATCGGCCAGGCCGTGGTCGTGCGTTACGTCTGTGGCAAACCTTTCGACACCATCCGCGGGGAACGGGTACGCTACAACGAAAAGAGCGGCACCTACGAAGCCCAGGGCGGCCCGAATTCGGCCGCCGCGGGCGGACGGGTCCGCTCGGTGGCCGAACCGCGCGCCAAGTCCGATGCCGCCGTGGCGGAATGCCGCAAGCAGCAAGAATCGAAGAAAGGGCGTTAAAGCGCCTCCCATGCCCCACCATACGCAGCCACGATGAACCAACCCTCTGTGCAGACCCCTGTGACCTCCGCCCCTTCGGGCGTCAAGCAGGGCAGCCTGCGCGCAACCGGCTTGCGCAAGACCTACAACGGCCGCACCGTGGTGCAGGACGTGTCCCTGTCCGTCGTCAGCGGCGAAGTGGTCGGCTTGCTCGGCCCCAACGGCGCCGGCAAGACCACCAGCTTCTACATGATCGTGGGCCTGGTGCCGGCCGACGCCGGCCGCATCGAGATCGACGGCTCGGTCATCACCGCCATGCCGATCCACAAGCGGGCCCGCATGGGGCTGTCCTACCTGCCCCAGGACGCCTCGGTGTTCCGGCGCCTGACGGTCGAGCAGAACATCCGTGCGGTGCTTGAATTGCAATTGGGGCCTGATGGTCGTCCGCTGTCCACGCCCAAGATCAACGAGCAGATGGAACTGCTGCTCGAAGAGCTGCAGATCGGCCATATCCGCAGCAACGCCGCCATCTCGCTGTCGGGCGGCGAACGGCGCCGCGTGGAAATCGCGCGTGCGCTGGCCACCAGCCCGCGCTTCATCCTGCTGGACGAACCCTTTGCCGGCGTGGATCCCATCGCGGTGATCGAAATCCAGCGCATCGTGCGCTTCTTGAAGGGCCGCGGCATCGGCGTGCTGATCACCGACCACAACGTGCGCGAAACGCTAGGCATCTGCGACCGCGCCTACATCATCAGCGAAGGCAAGGTCCTGACCGACGGCCACCCCGACGAAATCGTCGGCGATCCGGCCGTGCGGCGTGTCTACCTGGGCGAGCACTTCCGCATGTAACAGGCCTTGGGGAAAGCCCCTAGAGGCCCATCCCGGCCCCTGGGAGCTCCCCCTGAGACTCAGCCATAAAAATGCCATGAACTTGCGCTAGGTCAGCTTGTTTTATCGGCCCGAGTCTATACACTAGTACCAAACGAACCCTCTCAAACAAGGAGAACGCCTAACGACCCCACCGCGCATTTTGCGCACCATTTTTTCCTCTTTTAGAAGGAGAGCACACTATGAACCTGAGCATCTGCGGTCGTCACCTCGACGTCACCCCGGCCATCCGGGAATATGTCATGAACAAATTGGCGCGAGTGCTGCGGCATTTCGATCACGTCATCGATACCCAGGTCATGCTCTCAGTAGAGCCCCTGCGGCACAGAGCCGAAATCACCATGCGTCTTAGCGGCAAGGATATTCATTGTGAAGCAACCGATGAAAATCTCTACGCGGCCATAGACCTTCTTGCTGACAAAGTCGACCGTCAGGTCATCAAGCACAAGGACAAGGTACGAAGTCACACGGCCGAGTCCGTGAAGCGGCAAGCGGCGAGCCTCTCGCCACCCCAGCAGTAACGCGCTTCATGATCCGCTCGACGTAAGAACCAAGCTAAACAGCGATTCTTGAATCCTGCCTAAGTCCCGGTGTCCCGCTAGACGAATCGTCCAGCCGGGGCATCGGCAAACTCCCCTCGCGCTGTCCCCCTCCCCGCTTGACCCCCATCTTTTGTCCCCGATTCTCGACGTGTGTCGACGACTCCGCATCGCCCATCCCTGACGCGCGACATCGCCTTGCTCCGGCACCCGAACGACACCCTCGTGCACGAGAATGCCCACAACGCGCCGCGATCGGTCTATGCTGTCGCTCTCGCCCCGGGGCCCATCCGCCCTGGCAAGCGCCGAGCCGGGCCACTCGAAGCCCGCCGCGCAAGGCACCCTGGTCCGGCATTTTTTGCAGTGCGTCATATAACCCTATAATGGTCCGATGAATCATTTGTCGCGCATCCTTCCCGCCGGCAACGTCGTCCTCGATATGCTCGCCACGAGCAAGAAGCGCGCGTTCGAACAGGCTGGCCTTCTCTTTGAAAACAACCATGGCTTGGCACGCGCGCTCGTGTTCGACAGTCTGTTCGCACGTGAGCGCCTGGGTTCGACCGCCCTGGGCCAAGGCGTGGCAGTGCCCCATGGCCGCGTAAAGGGCCTGGAGCAGGCGCTGGCCGCGTTCATCCGCCTGGCGCAACCCATCACGTTCGACGCCCCCGATGGCCAACCCGTCTCGATGCTGCTCTGCCTGCTGGTGCCGGAAACCGCCACGCAACAACACCTGGATATCCTGGCTGAACTGGCGCAACTGATGTCGAACAAGGCATTGCGCGAAGCCCTGGCCACGGAGGCCGATCCGGCCATCGTCCACAAGATGCTCACCACCGGCCAACTCTGACCCCTCGCGGAAACGCTGCCATGCTTACGGTGCAGGAACTCGTCGACGACAACGCCGACAAAATCCCCTTCAACTGGATTTCCGGACAAGGGGCCGCAGACCGCGCAATTCCCGACGACGGCATGGCAGCCGCGGACCTTGTGGGGCACTTGAACCTGATCCACCCGTCGCGCATCCAGGTGTTCGGCCAGGAAGAACTGGCGTACTACACCCGCTTCGACCTGCGCCGCCGCATGCACCACATGGACGAGCTGCTGATCGGCGGCGTGCCGGCCATCCTGCTGGCCGACGGCCTGACGCCGCCCCAAGACCTGGTGGACCAATGCGACCAGCATCAGGTGCCGCTGCTGTCCACGCCGGTCGCGGCCGCGCAACTGATCGACCTCTTGCGCATCTACCTGGGCAAGAAGCTGGCGCCCACCACCACGGTGCACGGCGTATTCCTGGACGTGCTGGGCCTGGGCGTGCTGATCACCGGTGAATCGGGCCTGGGCAAGAGCGAACTGGCGCTGGAACTGATTTCGCGCGGCCACGGCCTGGTGGCCGATGATGCGGTGGAATTCTCGCGCACCGCGCCCAACATGATCGAAGGCCACTGTCCGCAACTGCTGCAGAACCTGCTGGAAGTGCGCGGCCTGGGCCTGCTCGACATCCGCACGATCTTTGGCGAGACCTCGGTACGCCGCAAGATGCGCCTGAAGCTGATCGTGCACCTGGTGCGCGCCACTGCACAGGACAAGTTCGAGCGCCTGCCACTGCAGGACATCACCCAGGACATGCTGGGCCTGCCGGTGCGCAAGGTCATGCTGCAAGTGGCGGCGGGCCGCAACCTAGCGGTGCTGGTCGAAGCCGCCGTGCGCAATACCATCCTGAAGCTGCGCGGCATCGACACCCTGGGCGAGTTCATGGAACGCCAGGCCATGGCGATCCTGCAAAGCAGCAAGTAACGGCGCGTCGCCCCGCGGCTCGTGAGCCTGTACGAAAAACTCGCCAACGACATCGCCCAGTCGATCCGCGATGGCGTATTGCGCGTAGGCGACAAGCTGCCATCGGTGCGCGATGCCTGCGCCAGCCGCGGCGTCAGCCCGTCGACGGTGTTCCAGGCCTATTACCTGCTCGAAGCGCGCGGCCTGGTCCGGGCGCGCCCCCGCTCCGGCTACTACGTCAATACGCGCAGCGACAGCCTGCCGCCCGAGCCGGACACGTCCTGCCCCGATGGCGAATCCACCGAACTCGCAATCAGCGAGCGCATCTTCGACATCCTGGATTCGGTGCGCAATCGCGAGGTCACGCCGCTGGGCTCGGCGTTTCCGTCGCCGCTGCTGTTTCCCTTGCCACGGCTGGCGCAAGCCATGGCCACGCATCTGAAACGCCAGGACCCGCTGGCCACGATGGAAGACCTGTCGCCCGGCAATCCCGGCCTGCGCAGGCAGATCGCGCTGCGCTACCTGATCGCGGGCATCAATGTGCCGGCCAGCGACATCGTGATCACCAACGGCGCGCTCGAAGCATTGAATCTTTGCCTGCAAGCGGTCACGCAGCCTGGCGACACCGTCATCGTCGAGGCGCCGACCTTCTACGGCGCCTTGCAGGCCCTGGAACGCCTGGGGTTGAAAGCCCTGGAAGTGCCGACCCACCCGCGCACTGGCGTGGACCTGGGCGCGATAGAAGCCGCCATCCAGCGTCATGCACCCAAGGCCTGCTGGTTGATGACGCAGTTCCAGAATCCGCTGGGCAGCCTGATGCCCGAGGAAAAGAAGCGCCAACTGGTCGAGCTGCTGACGCGCCATGACGTTGCGCTGATCGAGGACGACGTCTACGGCGAGCTGTACTTTGGCGCGACGCGCCCCGTGCCCGCCAAGGCCTTCGACACGCAGGGCCTGGTGCTGCACTGCTCGTCGTTTTCGAAATGCCTGGCGCCGGGCTACCGCATCGGCTGGGCCAGCGCGGGGCGCTACACGCAGCGCGTGCAGCGCTTGAAGCTGTCATCGACGCTATCGGCATCCAGCCCCGCGCAAGGCGCCATTGCCGAATACCTGGAGCAAGGCGGTTACGACCGCCACCTGCGACGGCTGCGGGAAACCTTGCAGACCCAGCAGGACTTGATGGCCAATGCGATTGCCCGTGAATTTCCCGCAGGCACCCGCGTGACGCGGCCACAAGGCGGCTTCTTCCTATGGTTGGAAATGCCGGCCGCGGTGGATGCGCTGGCCCTGCATCGGCAAGCATTGGCGCGCGGCATCAGCGTGGCGCCGGGCCCGATCTTCTCGGCCAGCGGCCAGTTCGGCAATGCGCTGCGCCTGAACTACGGCCATCTGTGGGACGAAGGCCAGGCCGATGCCATCCGCGTATTGGGCGAGATGGCGCGCGCAGCCTGCAGCCAGGCCGCGCGGCGCCGCTGATCAGTTGCGGGTCGAGGCAGCGCGGGCGCGCTTGACCTCCAGCGGCGTCACCCCGCCCGCTTCATTGCCCCAGCTGTTGCGGATGTAGGACACCAGCATGGCGACATCGTTATCGTTGAGCAATTGGCCGTAGGGCGGCATGCCATGCGGCCGCGGATTGGTCGCGGTGGCCGGCGCAAAGCCGCCGTCCAGCACCATGCGGATGGCATTGAGGGGCGATGGCGCGGTTACGGTGGGGTTGCCGGCCAACGCGGGCCACGCGCCCGGGCTGCCCTCGCCTGCCGCCTGGTGGCACTGCACACACTGCTGGCGATAGATCTTGCCACCCAGCTCCATCGCGGCCGGCGATACGGCGGCGGTGGGCCGGTCGGTCGAAGCCGGCGTATCGGGCAATGACTTGAGATACACGCCCATCGCCAGCGCGTCCTCGCCCGTCAGGTGCTGCGTGCTGCCCAGCACCACTTCGGCCATCGGGCCGCTGGCGCTGGAGTGCGCTGCCATACCGGTTTGCAGCAGGTCGGCAATATCCTGGGCCGACCAGCGCCCCAGGCCGGCCCGCGGGTCGTTGGTCAAGGGCGGCGCATACCACTCCAATCCCGGGATGACGCCGCCGGTCAGACCGTCAGCCGCGCGGGTCGCGCCCAGGCTGTTGCGCGGCGCGTGACAGGCGGCGCAATGGCCCAGGCCTTCGACCAGGTAGCGGCCGCGATTCCATTGGGCCGATTGGCCGGGATCCGCTTCCTGCACGCCGGGTTTGAAATACAGCGCCCGCCAGGCTGCCAGCAACACGCGCTGGTCGTAGGGAAAATCCAGTTCGGGCGGCCGGCTGGGCTGGCTGACCGGCGTCACGGTGCGCAAGAACGCATACAGCGAATCAGCGTCGGCCCGGCTGATTCGGGTGTACTCCGTGTACGGAAAGGCCGGGTACAGCAAAGTCCCATCGCGCGACTTGCCGTTGTGCAGGGCCTGCCAGAAGTCGTCGGCGCTCCAGGCGCCGATGCCGGTCTTTTCGTCCGGCGTGATGTTGGGGCCGTAGATCGTGCCGAACGGCGTGGGAATGGGGGTGCCGCCCGCATAGGCCTGCCCGCCCCGCGCGGTATGGCAGGCCATGCAATTGCCGGCCAGCGCCAGGTAGCGACCGCGCTCGATCCGCTGCTGCGGATCGGATGGCGCGGCGGTGGGGCCAGTACTGGCATCGTCGCGCGTGCCCAGCCAATACACGGCGCCCACGCCGACCACGGCCAGCGCCAGCAGGAACCCCAGGATTTTTTTCATCAGCGTCATCGTTCGCCCCCGTTACCGTTGCGCCTGGCTGCCGCACTCGGCGGGCAGACGCAAGGAGCCGGCGGGCTCGGGGCCATAGGTGTCAGGCACCGGCTGCGACGACAGCCATGCCGCCAGCGCGCCGATGTCTTCTGGCGTGAGCTTGTTGGCAATGTCGGCCATGCAGTCGGGCGCGACGGCGCGGCGCAGACCATTCTTCCAGCTGCCGATCTGCGAACCGATGTAGTCGCGCGGCAATCCCAGCAGGCCGGGCACGGCAGGCAGCAGGCCGCCCAGGGCCGCCCCATGGCAGGCCGCACAGGCCGGCAGCCCGCGGGTAGCGTCACCCGTCAGTGCCAGGGTGCGCCCTGCCTCGAGCGTGGCACTGGAGACCTCGGCACGCACGGGCGGCGGATACGGCGCGTGCTGCGCGGCGAAGTACGCCGCCATGTCATGCAGGTAGGCGTCCGGCAGGCCCGCCAGCAGGTGCGACATGGGCCGGTACTGACGCCGGTCGTCGCGGAAATTCAACAGCTGGTGATACAGGTATTCCTGCGGCTTGCCCGCCAGGCGGGGGTAGTAGCCGTCGGCGCCCGCACGGCCCTGCACGCCATGACAGGCCGTACAGGCCGCCACACGGGCCTCCATGGTGCCCGGCTGCAAGACCTGCGGCGTGTCCTGCGCCATCGCGGGCGCCGCTGCAAACGCGATCAGCGTGGCGGCCAACAGACGACATTTGGCCCAAAACCGCGGCAGTGAAACACTACAAAAGGAAATGAGGGCTAACATCTAGGACCAGTTAACAAAAGTCGAATTCCAACCCCCCAAGGCGCATGACGGCGGGGCACGTAGGTGAATCTCTCTCTTGTGCGGATGCCCGAGCTTACGTCAGGGCGTACTGATCGGTACAGGCGCAGATTTGCAGTTTACGGCCATATCAGATGCCAACCCGCCGGCATCGTCCCGGAAAAGCGTGCCACAATCATGTCCATGTTGAAAGTCGTCCTCGTAACCGGCATCTCAGGCTCAGGCAAATCCGTCGCCCTGCGCATGCTCGAGGACGCCAGCTATACCTGCGTCGACAACCTGCCCGTCCGGTTCCTGACCGAATTCATCGCCAACGCCCGTGACGACGGCCTGGAACGCGTGGCCGTCGCCATTGACGTGCGCTCCCCCGGCGAACTGGCCGAACTGCCCGATGTGGTCACCGCGCTGCGCGCCATGGGCACCAGCCTGCGCGTGGTCTTCCTGGATGCCAGCACCGACACCCTGGTGCAGCGCTATTCCGAATCGCGCCGCCGCCATCCCCTGACCGATCGTCTGCAACGCGGCGGCACCGCCCCGTCGCTGACCGACTGCATCGCCCTGGAACGCGAGCTGCTGGCGCCCCTGCGCGAGCAGGAACACGTCATCGACACGTCGGAACTCACGCCGGGCCAATTGCGCGCCTGGATCCGCGACCTGATCCAGGCGGATCGCGCCCCGCTGGTGCTGACCTTCGAATCGTTCGCCTACAAGCGCGGCGTGCCGCGCGACGCAGACCTCGTTTTCGACGTGCGCTGCCTGCCCAATCCCTACTACGACCGCAACCTGCGCCCGCTGACCGGCCGCGACGAGCCCGTCGCGACCTGGCTGGCCGGCTACGACCAGGTGGGACAGATGATCGACGACATCGCCGGTTTCCTGAATCGCTGGTTGCCGCAATACACGCAAGACACCCGCAATTACCTCACGGTGGCCATCGGCTGCACCGGCGGGCAGCACCGTTCGGTCTATGTGGTCGAACAGCTCGCCAAGCGCTTTGCCGACCATGACCCGCTGCTGGTGCGCCATCGCACCCAACTGCCCGACGAGTCCGCATGACCCTGCACCGCCCGCTGACCTTCCTGATGATGTTGTTGCTGGCCATTGCCGTGGCCGGCTGCTCTTCCACCGGAGGCCGCAAGAAAGGCGGCGGGTACTACAAGGACGACGGCCCGGACGCCAACCCGCCGTCCAACCTGGACCAGGTGCCGGACGCGGTGCCGCGCATCGAACCCTACGCCAGCGGCGCCAACCGGCCCTATGTGGTGTTCGGCCAGCGCTACGTGCCCGACACGACCGGCCAGCCCTACAAGCGGCAAGGCATCGCGTCCTGGTACGGCAAGAAATTCCACGGCAACTCGACGTCGATCGGTGAACCCTACGACATGTACGCCATGACGGCCGCGCACACCACGCTGCCGATTCCCAGCTACGCGCGCGTCACCAGCCTGGTCAACGGCAAGACGATCATCGTGCGGGTCAATGACCGGGGGCCCTTCCACAGCGATCGCATCATGGATCTGTCATACGTGGCGGCCTACAAGCTGGGCATCATCGGGCCGGGCAGCGGCCAGGTCGTGGTCGAGAGCATTCCGCAGGACGAGATCCGCCGACTGGCCTCATCAGGCGCCCCCGCCGCAACGCCCGCGTCGGCCATTGGCGCCACGCCGGTCGCCACGCCCGTGGCCGCAGCGCCGACCTCGCTGGAGCCCCAACCGCTGGTGCAGCAACCTGCGCCCGCACCGGGCAGCGCGCCCGTGCGCCAGCCGGTTGCGGGGGGCATCGGCAGCGTCTACCTGCAAGTGGGGGCTTTCAGCCAGCCGGCCAATGCGCAATCGCTGGTCAGCCGCATCAATACGCAGTTGGGCACCGCGGGCGCACCGCCCGCCAGCGTCGAGCAATCCAACAACCTGTACCGCGTCAAGATCGGACCCTACCCCGATCGCCAGAGCGCCATGAATGCCGTGCAGCTTGTGTCTGATCGCATCGGCATCACGCCGAGCATCGCGTCGCAATAAGCCCGTTTGCCATCGCGGGCCTACTGCGCCCGCGGCCAGTCGAAGGCCGGCGGTTCGAACGGCAGTTCGACCTGGCCATCGCACACCCGGCGTGCGCGCGGGTTGCGGCTGCGATAACGGCTGCCCTCGTGTTCCAGCAACGCCTGCTTGCGCGGCAAACCGCCGCCAAAGCCCGTGAGCGAGGTATCGGCGCCGATCACGCGGTGGCACGGAATGATGATGATGATGGGATTGCGCCCCACCGCGCCGCCGATGGCCTGCGCGCCCTTGGGGCGGCCCACGATGCGCGCCAGCTCGCCGTAGCTGGCAAGCTGGCCGAAATCCAGGGCGCACAACGCGCGCCAGACTTCGTGCTGGAAGGACGTGCCGACCGGATCCAGCGACACGTCGAAGTCGCGGCGTTGGCCGGCAAACCACTCGTCCAGCTCACGGCGCGCCTGTTCCAGGATGGGATCGGCGTCCGCGCGGGTCCAGCCTTCGGCCGAGGGCAGCAGCGTCTGGTCCGTGAACCAGGCGCCGCGCAGGCCCTTGGAACTGGCGACCAGGCGCATTTCGCCCAGCGGGGTGGGGATATCACGGTAGACGATGCGTTCGTCGGGTTGGCCGGAACGCTTGGGAGCGACAGCTGTGTAAACCATGTCTTACGAATTCTTGCGGGCCAGGGCCCGGTTGTACAGAACGTCCCGCGGCAGCCCGGTGACCTTGGCCGCCACTTTGGACGCATCGCGCAAGGACAGCGTTTCCAGCAAGGCATCCAGCAGCGCGTCGGTGCGCGGGTCGGCTTCGTCGTCGGCCTCTTGGCCGGGCCGGGCGTGCGCGATCAGGACGAACTCGCCTTGTTCGCGGTGCGAGTCCGCCGCCAGCCAGGCCGCGGCCTCGCCCAGCGTGAAGGTGGCGATTTCCTCGAAGCGCTTGGTCAGCTCGCGCGCCACGGTCAGGTGGCGGTCCGGGCCACAGACTTCGAGCAGGTCGGCCAGCGTGGCCGCCAGGCGATGCGGCGATTCGAACATCACGACCGGCGCGGGCAGCGCACACCAGTTGCGCAGCCAACGCTGGCGGGCGACGGCCTTGGACGGCGGGAAGCCGGCAAAGGCATAGGCAGGGTTTTCATCGGTGGTGACCCCGCTGCCCATCAAGGCCGTGATCACGGCGCTGGGGCCCGGCACCGGCACCACGGTGAAACCGGCCTCGCGCACCGCGCGCACCACGCGGGCGCCGGGATCGCTGACGGCGGGCGCACCGGCATCGGAGACCAGCGCCACGCGCTGCCCCTGGGCCAGGCGTTCGCAGATGGCCTGCGCGGCCGCGGCTTCATTGTGGCGATGGGCGGCCATCAAGGGAGTGGTCACCCCCCAGGCGTCCAGCAACGTGCGGCTGGCGCGGGTGTCTTCGGCCGCGATCACGTCGGCGCGTTGCAGCGCGTGCCAGGCGCGCAGCCCCAGGTCGCCCAGATTGCCGATCGGTGTGGCCACCACATACAGCGCCTGCGCAGGCCAATGCTGGCCTGCCACGCGTTCAGCGACGCGGGTCCAGGCATCGCCGGCCACCGGGGGTGAGACATTTTGATTCATTGCTGCCTGCTTACACGGAAAACCATGCCAGTGTAGCCGCCATCGCCGCCCGCTTCCGGAACCCGCCTGATGGATGACACCCTTGCCTTCGAACTGGCCCTGGCCGCCCGCCGGCGCGCCGACAAGCGACGTCGCCGCGCCGCGCGGCGGCCCGATCCATCCGACCGGCCGCCGGCCCGCCGCTCACCCCGCCAACGCACCGGCGACGGCCACGAAGACGCGGCCCTGCGCCTGCTGCAGGCCGGCGGCCTGGTACTGCTGGCCCGCAACCTGGCGTGTCGTGCGGGAGAAATCGACCTGGCCATGCGTGATGGCGACATCCTGGTGTTTGTCGAGGTGCGGTCGCGGCGGGCCGACGCCTTCGGCGGTGCCGCGGCCAGCATCGACCGCGCCAAGCAGGGGCGGCTGGCGCGCGCCGCGGCCCATTGGCTGCCGGAACTGGCCAGGCGCCATTGGCAGGGCGCGGTGCCGGCCGCCCGCTTCGATGCCGTGCTCTTCGACGGCGGCCAGGTTCAATGGCTGCGCGCGGCGTTCGAGCTGGGCTGATTTCGGCTGGCGCGTGAGATAATCGCGCCCATGGATATGACCTCTCGTATGACGTCGCACTTTCGCGACGCCATGGCTGCGTGCGAACAAAGTATGAACGTCCTGGCCGAACCGCTGGCAGTGGCGGTGGACGTGCTATTCGGCGCCTTGGCCAACAACGGCAAGATTCTGGCGTGCGGCAATGGCGGCTCGGCGGCTGACGCCCAGCATTTCATCGCCGAACTGGTGGGCCGCTTCGAACGCGAACGCCTGCCCCTGGCCGGCATCGCCCTGAATACCGATACCTCCATCCTGACCGCGGTGGGCAACGACTACGGTTTCGACGAAGTCTTCGAGCGCCAGGTGAATGCCTTCGGCCAGGCCGGCGACGTGCTCGTGGCCATTTCCACCAGCGGCAATTCGCCCAACGTGGTCCGGGCCATGGAAGCCGCGGCCAGCCGGGAGATGCATGTGCTGGCCCTGACCGGCAAGGGCGGCGGCGTCATGGGGGAACTCATTACGCCGATGGACGTCCATCTATGTGTTCCCAGCGATCGCACGATGCGCATCCAGGAAGTCCATATACTGCTGCTGCACGCGCTTTGCGACGGCATAGACGCTCTTCTGCTTGGAGACACCGAATGATTCCTGACGTCCGAACCGCCGCCCGCCCCCTGCTGCTGGCCGCTGCCCTGTCCGGCGCCGCCCTGTCGCTGTCGGCCTGCGCACCCCTGATCGTGGGCGGTGCCGCCGCCACCACCGCGGTGGTCGTGACCGACCGGCGTACCTCGGGCATCCAGCTCGAAGACCAGAACATGGCCTTCAAGGCCCAGAGCCAGATCTCGCAGAAGCTGGGCGACACGGCCCGCGTCAACGCCATGGCCTACGGCGGCCACCTGTTGCTGACCGGCGACGTGCCCACCGAAGAAGCCAAGTCGCAAGCCACCGCCATCGCCCAGGGCGTCGAAAACGTCAAGCAGGTGGTCAACCAGCTCAACGTCGGCCCGATCGCCTCGTTCGGCGTGCGCTCGAACGACACCTGGCTGACCTCCAAGGTCAAGACCACCCTGATCAACACCAAGTACGTGCCGTCCGGCACCATCGCCCTGACCACCGACCACAGCGTCGTGTACCTGATGGGCAAGCTGACCCAGGCCGAAGGCGATTACGCCGCCAATGCCGCGGCCGATGTCGGCGGCGTCGCAAAGGTGGT
>PJUB01000099.1_pt1 | contig 67783 bp, 50 predicted proteins | sample 1512141 | NCBI WGS metagenome assembly PJUB01 (sample SAMN08177677, study PRJNA422409) | Soil metagenome, whole genome shotgun sequencing project. | isolation source: Soil enriched on filter paper: alkali lignin treatment | place: USA: Madison | collected 2015-01-15 | reverse complement strand
CTCGTCCAGCCGGATGACCGAGAACGCCGCCTCCCCGGCCGCCGCCGGCAGACGCGCCGCCGTCACCACAACCTCGTCAACGACAACCGGCTGAGACTCAATCACCTGGAATCACCCCCTCAACTCACGACCTGCACGGCTACCTGGGCGGCAAGGCCTTGCCGAGATAGCCGATCACCGTGTCGATGTCGTCCGCCGAGGCCTGCATTCCATTGGCCTCCATACGGGCGACGATGGAATCCCACTCCGCTTCGGTGTGGCCTGTGGCGGTCACCAGGACGAGGGAGTGGCAGGTTCCGCACAGGCGCTGGGCCACATTGCGCCCCGCCCCGGCGGGCAGGACGCCCGGTTGGACCGCCGGCGTCACGGCGGGCGGAGGAGGCGGCGTCTGTTGCGCCGGGACATTCACCTTCACGGCGGGGGCGGGCGCGGGGGCTACGGACGGGCGCGCAGCCCCCTCCTCCGACGGCGTCCCGGGCGCAGCGACAGGCGGCGCGGCTTGCGCCGGAGCCTCCGGCCCGACCTCGGTCGGCGCAGGCGCGACTTCAGACTCCGCCGCTGCGGGCGCCGCAGCGATCGGGGCGGGCGACGGTTCCGACGCCGCTTCCGGCCGGGCCGGGTGAGAGGGTTGGCACGCCGCCAGACCCAGGGTCACAACCAGCGCGCCAGCCGAGACGCAGACGGTAGGCGAAATCGGGAACATCGACCGCATCACTTGAACTCCTCTGCGGCGGGCTCGGCGATGCGTTCCACTCGGCCGACCAGGAAGGTGTAGGAAAGGGCCCCGATCAGGGCGAGCACGCCGATGAAGGCCAGACCGCCGAAGAACGACCCGGTCGCGGCGACGATGAAGCCGATCATCATCGGCGTGACGATGCCCGCCAGATTGGTGCAGAAGTTGAAGACCCCGGCTGTCAGGCCGATCAGGCTCTTGGGCGCCACGTCCGAAATCAGGGTCCAGCCCAGATTCGACATGCCCTGGCCGAAGAAGGCCACGGACATGACGGCGATCACCAGAACGTCGGACTTGAGGAAAGCCGCCGAGATGATCGTCGAAGACAGCAGCAGCCCCCCGACGATCGGCAGTTTACGTCCGAAGGTGGCCGAGCCGCTGCGCTTGACCAGGGCGTCCGAAAGCTGGCCGCCGATCAGCACGCCGACCGAAGCGGCGATAAAGGGCAGCACCGCCATCCAGCCGACCTTGAGCCAAGGCATGTTGCGTTCAGCCACCAGATAGGTGGGGAACCAGGTCAGGAAGAAAACGAGGGTGGCGTTGGTGGCGAACTGGCCGATGGAGGCGCCCAGGATCTGACGCTTGCCGAGCAGCCAGCCGATCTGCTTCCATGAGAAAGACGTCTTGCCCGCCGTCGACGCCAGGCCGCCGCCGCCCGCCGCTATATGATCCAGCTCGGCCTGGTTGACCATGCGGCTGTGCTCGGGATCACGATAGACCTGCCACCACAGCAGCGCGAACAGGACGCCGATGACGCCGGCGATGATGAACAAGGCGCGCCAGCCGAAGGTCCCCGTCACCCAGAACAGGACCGGGCTGAGGAAGGCGATGCCGAAATACATGCCCACGGAATAGACGCTGTTGGCGCGGGCCCGCTCCTGCTGCGGGAACCAGGACACCAGGATGCGGCTGTTGGCGGGGAAACACGGCGCCTCGGCCGCGCCCAGACCCAGGCGATAGACGATGAGCGAGATCAGTCCCGTCGCCGCGCCCTGCAGGGCGGTGAACACCGACCAGACCCCGACCGACAGGGCGTAGGTCAATCGAACGCCGAAGCGATCCAGGAACATCCCGCCCGGAATCTGCGCCAAAGCGTAACTCCAGGAGAAGGCCGAGAACAGCACGCCCATGGTCGCCGCGCCGAGCGCCAGATCCTGCGACATGCTGGGCGCCGCGACCGCCAGGAGCGAACGGTCCAGATAGTTGATCATCGTCCCGACGGCGATCAGGGCCAGCACGACATAGCGCGCGCGGGTCCTCTTTTTCGACGGGGCGGACAGGGCTGCGTCCATTGGCTGAATCCACTGACTAGAGGCGGCCCGACGGCGCCGGGCGAAAAACACGCCCCGCGAGGTCTTCCTCGCGGGGCGTCAGGCGCTAGGGGAGGACGAAGGCGTTCAAGGTGTCGGACATCCGTCGCGCGGCCACGGCGGTGCCGCCGGCGCCGGTGACGACCACATACTGCTTGCCGTCCTTGCCCATGAAGGTGATCGGCGTAGTGTGGGCGCTGGCGTCCAGTTCGACCGACCACTTCTCTTCGCCGGTACGGGCGTCATAGGCGCGGAAGGTGCGGTCGTTGGCAGCCCCGATGAAGACCAGGCCGCCCGCCGTCTGGATGTTGCCGCCCAGGTTGCGCGCTCCGGTGGCCACATCGGTCTTCAGGCCGGGAATGGTTCCCAAGGGCGCGCGCCACAGGATCTCGCCCTTGCTGATGTCGACCGCCACCAGTTCGCCCCACGGCGTGGGGGTGCAGGGCAGCATGGTGTCGGCGTCGATGCGGTAGGCGAAGCCGGACTGGGTGATCGGCGCGCCCGGCTCGGCGGCGACGCGGCGGCGCGGAGGGCGCGGACCGCCGAAGATCGGGGTCACCGGCCCGGCCGGGCGGAATTGCGCCATGTTCTGAACATTGACGATGAAAACGTCCGAGTTCGGATTGTAGGACGGCCCGCCCCAGTTCGGTCCGCCCAGGGTCGAGGGGAAGCTGAGCGTGCCGCGCGTCATCAGCGGCCGCCCGTAGAGGCCGGTCACCTGGATGTTGTTCTCATCCCAGAAGGCGGTGCAGTAGGCGTGCTGTTCCGGCGTAATGTTGGGGATTTCATCCCGCGTCATCGTGACCCGCGCCAGCGGACCGGGGCGAACCGGGAAGGGTTGCGTGGGCCAGGCCTCGTCCTTGGGGTCGTCGCTGCGCGGCGTGGGCCGCTCCTCGATCTCGTGCAGGGGCCGCCCGGTCAGGCGGTCGTAGACGAACAGAAGGCTCTGCTTGCCGGTCAGGGCCACGGCCGGAACGGTGTGGTCGCCCTCGCGGAAATTCACCAGGATCGGCGGGGTGGGCATGTCCCAATCCCACAGGTCCTTGTGCGTGACCTGATGGTGCCATTTGAGCGCGCCGGTGCGGGCGTCCAGCGCCAGCAGGCTGTTGGCGTACAGTTCGGATCCCGTGGCGCGGCCGTTCAGGTCGCCCACCGGCGCGAAGACGATGCCGTTCTCCTCATCGATGGTGATGGTGGACCAGACATTGGCGCCGCTGCGGTCCTTCCACTCGTCGCCGACATAGCCTTCATGGTTGGCCTCGCCAGGCTGGGGCACGGTGTGGAAGGCCCAGACCAGTTCACCCGTCCGCACGTCCCAGGCGCGCACGTCGCCACGCGGACCGGGAGGGCCCATTTCGCCGGGACGCGAGCCGGTGATGATCAGGTTGTCGTAGAGGGCGACCGGGTTGGGAATGGTGAAGGTGTCGCGACGGCTTTCGCCCACCACGTCCGACACCACGCCGACATAGGCGTCGACCTGTCCGCCCTGGCCGAAATCCGCCGCCAACTGGCGCGTACGCACGTCCAGCGCCGCCAGATAGCCCTTGTCCGTCGCGAAAATGATGCGCGGGCCGTGGGTCGCGTCGCCCGGCCACCAGGCGATGCCGCGACCGTGGATGTTGCGCTCCGACTCCCACTTCCACAGCACCTTGCCGGTCTCCGGCTCCAAGGCGGTGATGGTGGACTTCAGCTCGGGAATGTTCGGATTGGTCGGCGTCGAGACATACATGACCCCGTCGATCACCAGGGGCGTCACCTCCCAGCGGTAATCCAGACCACGATCGCCCTCGTCGTCGGTTCCGCCGCCGTAGCGGAAGGTCCAGGCCCGCTGAAGGCCGCCGACATTCTCCGGCGTGATCTGCGTCAGGGGCGAGAAGTTGGTCGCGCCGGGATTCTGGCCGTAACTGCGCCAGGTCGTTCCGTCGTCGGGCGCTTGTCCTCCGGATTGGGCCCCGGATTGGGCCAGGGCCGGAGATGCGGCCATGAGGATCAGCGCCAGGCTGGCGCCGACGCCTTTGAGAGCGCTCTTGGTCATGGGGCGTTCCTCTTGCTTGTTCATTGTGCGGGATCGAGCGTGACGTCGGCGTCGGTCAGGCCGAGCGCCCATTTGATGCCTTCGAGCTGGAAGTTGCTGAGGACAGGATCGTCCCAGATCGCCTCGACGTGGCCGAGGGAGCTGACGAAGACGCGGCCCCGGCCATAGGTCTTGGCCCAGGCGACCGGGAAGTCGCCGTCCGGGCGACGCGCCAGCTGTTCCGGCGTCAGGCGCGAGGGATCCAGCCTCAGGATGGTGTGGACGCCGCCCTTCACATAGGGGGCGCCGAGATAGGGAAATTGATCGGTGATGGTGTCCGGCAAGGCGGCCGCGCCCGGGAAGTCCGGATCGGCGACGATCACCCCCGTCGGCTCCACCCGATATTCGCCGGCCATGAAGCCGCCGATCATCTCGCCGTATTCAGGCCAGTCGTAGAAGGCGATGGTGGCCGCGTGGCCGCCGATGAACCCCTTGCCGTCCTCCTTCACGAAGGCGAGCAGGTCGGCCTTCTGCTGGTCCGACAGCGTTCCGGCGCCGCTGCTGAGCATGAAGACGGCGTCGAAATAGTCGAGGTTGCGCGCATTGATCGGCCGCCCTTCGTAGCGGCTGCCCGTGCCGAGGATCGGCGTGCGGGTGATCAACTGGGAATCGGTGCGCAGGAAGGCCACATAGGCGCCGCTCTCGCGTCCGAGCCGTTCGATCACGGCCATGGCGTGATTGATCGAGTCGTGATGGAAGCCCGTCTGCACGTCGGCGATGACCAGCAGCTTCTTCTTGCCCGCATAGGGGTCCGGCATGGCCTGTCCCGGCGCCGGCGCCTGGGCGCAGACGGTCCCGGCCCCCAGCATCAGGCTGATCGCCCCCGCCAGCACCGCCAGCCACGTCTTCAACTTGCTCATCCGCTCCTCCCTGCGAAAGCATCGGAAGCGGCGAGGGTCGAAACCCCGCCGCTTCCGACCGGTGTCAGAACCGTTTGGTCAGCTCCACCGACCAGACCCGTCCGAACGGGTTGTGATTGCCCAGATCCACCGCCGTCGTGCCGCTGAGCACGATGGGCGGCTGTTCGTCGGTGAAGTTCTGCACATTCACCGCCACGCGGACGCCGTCCAGAACCCCGCCGTCGTCGAAGTCATAGGCCAGGCCGGCGTCCCAGGTCGTCCAGGCCGGAATCTCCGTGTCCGGCAGCTTGACCCCGCCGACGGTGATGGTGGCGTTGTTCAGATAGGAGCCGACATAGTTGGCCGTCACATTGGCGGTGAGGCCGTCGCGCCGGTAGTTGACGTTGAAGCGCCCCCGCTCGGACACCTGGAAGCCGTAGGTGTCGAGGGCGTCGAACAGCGGACCGCCCGCCACCACGCTCTTCTCCAGGTTCAGCACCTTGGAGACGCTGGCGTTGAAGGCGAAGTCGCCGATCGAGGTCTCGTGCAGATAGTTGACCCCGAAATCCAGGCCGCTCTGCTTGACCTGGCCCAGGTTCAGCCGGCCGCCGGCGATGATGCCGACCATGGAGCAGTCGTTGATGGTCGACGGCGAATAGACCGCGTTCGGGTCCGTCAGCCACGGCAGATAGGCGGGATTGTAGGTCGAATAATCGCCGTTGACACAGCTGGTCGGCTGAGGCGCCGCGATGAAGAAATCCTTGTAGAGCGCCAGGTTTTCCGGGCTCGACAGGATCAGGGTCTGGTTCGGAAGGTTCTCGATCCGATCCTCATAGTTGACGTTGTAATAGGTCAGGCTGAGCTTCAGGTCCGGCAGGTAGTTCGGGCGATATTCGCCGCCCAGAGACCAGATGGTCGCCGACTCCGGCCGCAGGCCGGCGGTGTTGCCGGTACGCGACAGGACCGCGCTCTGGCCCGAGGCCGGATTGGTCACCGGGATGTTCGGATCGTTCAGGCCGTTGCTGACATAGACGCGGTTGGTCTGGCCGACCGTGGCCGGGTTGGCCTCGATCAGCGTCGGAGCGCGGAAGGAGGTGCCCCAGCTGGCGCGAACCAGGAACTCCTCGTTCGGACGCCAGGTCAGACCGATCTTCGGATTGGTAGTGTCGCCCGCATCCGAATAACTGTCGTAACGAATGGCCGCGCTCAGATCGAGCGACTGCATCAGCGGTACGCCCTGCGCCTCCGACACGATCGGCACGAAGACCTCGGCGAAGGCGGATTTCACCTCGCGCATGCTCTTGGTGAAGCGCGAAGTCTGATAGTCGCCGGCCAGGTTGAGCGTGTTCTGCGCCTTCAGATACAGCTTGTGGCGGGAGAACTCGGCGCCCGCCGCCAGACGGACCTCGCCGGCGGGCAAGCTGAACAGCGGGCCGTCGATCTTGGCCACGGCGTCGAACAGAACCGTGTCGTACTGCTGGATGAAGCCCCCGACGAGGGCGTCGGCGCCCGGCTGTGATCCCAGGAGATAGGGATTGAAGCCCCAGGAGGCGTTGCTGGCGATGACGTTGCCGACCGTCGTGTTCACCTGCGGCTGGCAGACATTGCACGAATCCGTCTTCCCGTAGGTCAGCAGCCCCGAGAACCGATAGTCCCTGGGCAGGTCCAGGGTCATGTCGATCGAGTGGTTGATCGTCTCCTCGCGGTTGTCCTGGCTGCGCGAGACGTCCGGGTTATTGAGCGAGAAGTTGTAGACCAGCGTCTGGTTCGCCGTCGGGTTCGGCATGCCCGGAATATAGTAGGGGCTGTCGGGCGTCAGCCGGATCGAGACGCGCTCGAAACCGTCGCCCGCTCGGGACGAGTTCTCACGCAGGTTATAGATGCCGGTATAGCCCAACTCGAAGCCCGGAGCGACTTCCTGGCGCAGCTTGAACATGGCCGCATGGCGTTCGCGCGCCGTGTAGAAGTCGTAGAGATACGAGGAGTCATAGAGCTCGGGCGTTCCCTGCAGCGCCAGCACGTCGGGGGCGTTGGGGATGGCGCCGTTGGTCTGCGGCAGGCCGTAGACCGTGTTGCCGATGATCAGCGCCCCAGGCGCCCCCGGATAGACGGTCGTGCCGACCAGACGATTGTCATTGCCGCCGAAGGGACGCAGATCCTGCCTCATGTAATCGCGCGTGCTGCGCGGAACGCTGTCGTTCTTGTCCCAAGACCCGGCGAACATGACCCCGCCGCCTTCCCAGGTGCGGCCGATCACGCCGTCGATGACGTACTGATCGTACAGGGAGTTGACCCAGCGGCCGGTGATCTCGGCGCCGTCGTAGTTGCGGCGCGTGATGTAGTTGACCACGCCCGCCACCGCATCCGAGCCATAGATGGCCGAGGCGCCGTCCGTGACGACCTCGACCCGCTCGATGGCGGAGAAGGGAATGAGGTTCGGGTCCGAGACCTGGGCGTTGCCGCCCTGCGGCACCACCCGGCGGCTGTCGAACAGCACCAGGGTGGCGTTGTTGCCCAGACCGCGCAGGTTGACGCCCGCCGCCCGGCCGCCCGACGACGCCAGGGTCGTGCCCTGGCTGGAGGCCTGAGGCAGGCTGGCCACCAGGGCGCTGGCGTCCTTGGCCGGCGCCTGGACCAGATCCTCACGCGTCATGCCGACCGTGGCCGACCCCACGGGAGCGACCCCGCGAATGGCCGTGCCGGTGACGACGATCGCCTCGACCTCGACCGCCTCGGGCGCCGGCGCGGCCGTCTGCTGAGCCCAGGCCGCATGGCCCGTCAGCACGACGCCGGCCGCCGTCGTTCCCATCAAAATGGCGCGCACGCGCCGTCCCCGGCTCCTTGCAGGAGCCTGGCTCATTCCTTCAATCGACACTGTCATCCTCCCCGCAAGCCTGCTGTTCTTTCTGCGCAGGCCTTTGCTTTCCCTTAGTTGTTCCCTCGATCTTCGATCTTGCGTTCGATCATTCGCCTCCTTTCGAGCAGGGCCTGCGCCCGGCTCAGGATCGGTTTGTCAATCATGCGTCCGTTGAGCGCGAAGGCGCCGACGCCGGCCATCCGCGCCGCGTCGACGATGGCCAGCGCCTCGCTGACCTCCGCCTCGCTCGGTGCGAAGACCGCGTTCAGCACCGCGATCTGCGACGGGTGGATGCAGGCCGCCCCCACATGGCCCAGCCGGCGCGAGCGGACCGCCACCTCGCGATAGCCGTCCAGGTCGTCGAAGCGCGTCGCCTGGCCGACCAGACCCAGGGGCGCGACCCCGTTGGCCGCCGCCGCGATCACCATCTGCTGACGAGGCAGGCGCAAGGTCTCCTCGCTCGGCTCCACGCCCAGGTCGCGCGCAAAATCCTCATTGCCCAGGTTGACCGCGATGATCCGCGCGCTGGCCTCGAGAATGGACGGCAAGGCCAGAAGCCCCTTCGCCGTTTCAACCAGCACCAGCAGACGGGTCGCGCCGTGCGCCACGCCAGCTTCGGTTTCCGCAGCCTGGACCAGGCGGTCGATGCGGCGGATTTCGTCCCCGCTCTCCACCTTCGGCAGCACCAGGGCGCAGACGCCGGGCCGCACGGCCGCGCGGACATCCTCCTCGATCAGCCCCGCCTCGGCGTTGACGCGCACCAGAACGTCCGCGCCCCAACGGCCGACGGCCTTGATCGCTGCGCCCAGGGCCGCCCGAGCCGTCGCTTTCAATTCCGGCGGCACGGCGTCTTCAAGGTCCAGGATGACGGCGTCCGCCTCACGCACCCGCGCGGAGCCGACATGCTTCTCCTGATGCGCCGGCACATAGAGGAGGGAGCGCCAGACGGGCGTCATGCCGCATCCTCCGTAAGAGGCAGAGCCGCATCGATGACCACGCCTTCGGAGATCAGACGGGCGGCCTCCGCCTCGTCGAAGCCGAGCTGCTCCAGGATATCGCGCGAATGCTGGCCCAGGACTGGCGCCGGCAGGCGGATCGAGCCGGGCGTTCCCGATAGGCGCGGCACCACGTGATGCATCGGCAGATGCTCGATCTCCGCATCCGGATAATCGGCCAGGATTTCGCGCTCCACGACGTGCGGATCTTCCATGATCTGCGAGACGTCGTAGATCGGACCGACGGTGACCTCGGCCTCCTCCATCAGGGCGACCAGAGCCGCCTGGTCGTGTCGACCGATGAAGTCGCCGATCGCGGCGTCCAGTTCTTCAACGTGCTTCAGCCGGTCGGCGTTGGCGGCGAACCGGGGATCGGCCGCCAGATCCGCGCGCCCGATCGCCTGGAGAATCCGCATGGCCATGGTCTGGGTCGAGCCTGACAGGCTGACGTATTTGCCGTCCCTACAGCGATAGACGTTGCGCGGCGCCGAGTTGCTGGACCGGCTGCCTTCGCGGCGACGGGTCTTGCCGCTGAGACGATAATTGGCCGCCTGCGGCCCCAGAAGAGCGAACAGGGGATCATAGAGCGGCAGGTCGATCACCTGCCCCTTGCCGTCGGGACGTTCCGCCTCGCGCAGAGCCAGCAAGGCGGCCGAGGCGCCATAGGTCCCCGCCACGCCGTCCGCCAGATACATGGGCGGCAGGACCGGCTCGCGGTCCTCGAAGCCGTTGATGGCGGCGAACCCGGACATGCCCTCGATCACCGTGCCGAAGCCCGGCCGCTTGCGGTAGGGTCCGCCTTGCCCCCAGCCGGACACGCGAACGATCACCAGGCGAGGATTGAGCGCGTGCAGAACCTCGGGGCTCAGGCCCATCTTCTCGAGCACGCCCGGCCGGAAACTCTCGACCAGGATGTGCGCGGTGGGGACCAGCTTGCGAAAGATCTCGCCGGCGCGCGGATTGCGCAGATCCAGGCCCAGGCTCTTCTTGTTGCGGGCATAGATCTTCCAGTGGGTGGAGACGCCTTCGGTCTTCCAGCCGCGCAGGGTGTCCCCTGCGGGCGGCTCGACCTTGATCACCTCAGCGCCGAAGTCGCCCAGGATCTGGGTCAGGACGTTGCCGGCGAACAGTCTGGACAGGTCCAGCACCCGCACCCCGTCGAGCGGTCCGACGGCGTCCGGCTGATAGTCCCGCTGACGCAGACCCGGTTTGAGCGGCGGCGCGTCAGTCATTGCCGGTCGCCAGGAAGTCGGCGATGTCCCAATAGCCCGTGCGCGGCATCGGCACGTCCCCGCGCGTGCGCACTTCCAGCAGGAAGGGGCCGCGCTCGGCCATGGCGGCGCGTACGCCCGCCTCCAGATCGGCCGGCTCCTCGATCAGCGCCGACTTGATGCCGAACGACCTGGCCAGAAGCTGGAAGTCGGGATTGTAGAGTTCGCCGTCCGGCGACCGGAATTCCGTGCCGTACTTGTTGTTGAAATAGGTCGAACCGACGGTGCGGATGGTCGAGTAGCAGAAGTTGTTGAACAGGACCCACAGCACGGGAATGTCCAGTTCGACCGCCGTGGTCAGCGCGCCCAGCACCGACATCAGACCACCGTCCCCGACGAGGCCCAGCACCTTGCGATCGGGCGCGCCCATGGCGGCCCCGACGGCGGCGGCGGGAGAATAGCCCATGGTCGCCATGCCGCCGCTGGTCAGGAAGCCGTTGCGGCCCTGGATCTCCAGTTGCTGACCGGCGCCGTTCTTGTTCCAGCCCACATCCGTCACGAAAATGGCGTCTGCGGGCGCCGCATCGGACAACACCTTGAGCAGCCGCGCCGGATGGATCGGCTTGGTGTCGATCTCCTGCGTCTCCTTCAGCTCTTCGCGCCAGGCGGCCTTGCGCTGGTCCAGCAGGACGCGCTGGGCCTCGACGGCCGCCTGCGGGCGGGGTTGATCGCCGAGGGCGGCTGACAGTTGCATCAGGGTCGCCCGCGCGTCGCCGACGATGCCGACGTCGACCGGATAGCTCTTGCCGATCTCCTGCGGGTCCAGATCGATCTGGATCAGCGTCGTGCCGGGAATGTTGAAGGTGTGCTCGGGCCGCCAGGAGCTGCAGTCTGCCTCGCCGAAGGCCGTGCCGACGGCCAGGATGACGTCGGCCGTGCGCGCCGTATCGTTGGCGACGCGCGCGCCCCAGATGCCGGTCGTGCCGACCGACAGCGGATGGCTTTCCGGAAAGACGCCCTTGCCGACCAGGGTGGTTGCCACCGGCGCGCCCAGCTGTTCCGCCAGAGTCTTCAGCGCCTCATAGGCGCCCGACAGAGCCACGCCGTTGCCGGCGAAGATCACCGGATTGGCGGCGGCCTTCAGCAGGGCGGCGGCCTCGGCCACGCCTTCGGCGTCGCCCATGGGGCGGGCGAAGTTCGGGCGGCGCGAACGCGTCTGGGCCTCGGCCGAAATCTTCTGGGCGAAGACGTCCATCGGGATGTCCAGCAACACCGCGCCGGGTCGGCCCGTCTGGGCGATGTTCAGGGCCCGGTGCATCACGTCCAGCAGGTGGCGGGCGTCGTCCACGCGCCAGACCCGCTTGCAGATCGGCCTGAAGATATCGCCCTGGGAGGCGTCGGCGTGCAGGCGCATGCTCTGATGCGCCTCGCGCGGGTGGTGATAGGTCGGCGTGTTGCCGGTGATGACCAGCATCGGCGTTCCATCCATCGCCGCCGAGGCGACGCCGGTGACGGTGTTGGTCAGTCCGGGCGACAGGTGGACGTTGATCACCGCCAGCTTGCGCGACACCCGGTAGTAGGCGTCGGCCGCGTGGACCGCCTGCTGCTCATGGCGGAAGGAGACATATTCGATGCCCAGCCGGTCGCAGGCGTCGATCAGGGCGTAGTTGGTATGGCCGCACTGGCCGAAGACCTTCTCGACGCCTTCTTCCTTGAGGCACTGCGCCATGAAGATGGCGGCGGTTACGCTGTCTGCTGACATATCCAAATCCATCACAGGGTGATCGTGACGAGACGCTCTTCGGTCATCTCGCGCATGGCGTAGCGGGGGCCCTCGACCCCGACGCCGCTGTCCTTGACGCCGCCGAAAGGCATCAGGTCGACGCGGCTGCTGGAGGCTTCGTTCAGGTGCACCACCCCGACGTGCAGACGCTCTGCGGCCTTCAGGGCGCGGCTCAGGTCGCGAGTGAACAGACCCGCCGCCAGGCCAAAGGGGGTGGCGTTCACACGCTCGATCGCTTCATCCAGCGTGTCGAACGGCAGGATGGTCAGGACCGGGGCGAAGATCTCCTCGCACAGCACCTTCGATCCAGGATCGACCTCGGCCAGGACGGTGGGGGCCAGAACGGCCCCGCGCCGTTCGCCGCCCGCCAGCACCCTGGCGCCCTTCGCCTCGGCCTCACGGACCCAGGCCTCGGCGCGCGCGGCCTCGGCCTCGCTGATCATCGGGCCGACATCGGTAGAGTGGTCGCGCGGGTCGCCCACCTTGAGCGCGGCGACCTGGGCCAGGAACATCGGCAGGAAACGCTCCAGGACCGACCGCTCGACGAACAGTCGCTGGGTCGAGGTGCAGGCCTGGCCCTGACGGCGGAAGCCGGACTGGGCGCAACGAACGGCCGCCCGCTCCAGATCGCCGTCGGCGCAGACGATGGTGGCGGCGATGCTGCCCAGCTCCAGAGCCGTGGCGCGCATGCCCCTGCCGGCCTGGATCGCCTTGCCGACCGGCGTGCTGCCGGTGAAGGTGAAGAAGTCCACGCCGGGATGGGCGGCCAGCGGCGCGCCCACATCGGCGCCGCCGCCATGAACCAGGTTGATCAGCCCACCAGGAATCCCCGCCTCGAGCATCAGCTCGAACAGACGCGTCGCCGCCAGAGGCGTGGCGACCGGCGGCTTGAACACCACGGCGTTGCCCGAAGCCAGGGCGGGCGCGACCTTGTGCGCCACCATGTTCAGCGGCGAGTTGAACGAGCTGATGCCCCCGACCACCCCCCGCGGCGCGCGCAAGGTATAGGCCATGCGCCCCGACTGACCGGCCGCGCCCTGGATCGGCACGATCTCGCCGGTCAGGCGCCGACCCTCCTCGGCCGACACACGGAACGTCTCGGCGGCGCGGGAGACTTCATTGTCTGAATCCTTCCACGGCACGCCGGACTCGGCGACGATCGTCGCGGCCAGCGCCTCGCGATCATCCAAGATCAGGTCGGCCACACGGTGCAGCAAGCGACTGCGCTCGTAAGGCTCGATACGGACGGCGGCGAAGGCGGCGCGGGCGGCCGCAACCGCCGCGTCGACCTGAGCTGCGGCGGCCGAACGGACGCGCCCCAGCGCCTCGCCGGTCCACTTGTCGGTCACCGGGATCACGGGGCCTTCGCCCTCGATCCACCGGCCGTCGATCAGCATCCTGATGTCGTATTGATCCCGCATTCTCTCTTCCCTGTCCCTCGCCTCTCCGGGCGTTGGGACCTTGCCGAACCGCGAGCGACCTCGCGATCCGTCTTGTGAGTGGTAACAATCGCCACACTGAAGGAATAGTGACGTTTGCTGTTTCAATAGGTAACGTTTCCTTATGTATGGGGCAGTTGCCGTCGCCCTCCCGCAGCGCGTCGAGGCGGATGAAAGATGAAGTTCGAATTCCTGATGACCCTCAACTCCGTCCTGAGGCACGGCAGTTTCGCCAATGCCGCCGACGACGTGGGCCTGACCGCCAGCGCCGTCAGCCTGCAGATGAAACGGCTGGAGGAATATCTGGGTCAGCCGCTTTTCGACCGCTCGGGGCGATCTGTCCGCCCCACTCCCCTCGCGGTCGAACTGGCTGAAAACGTGCGCGGCGCTCTCGACGCCATGGAGGAGGCGCGCACGCGCAATGCCGCAGCCCTGACCGGCCGGGTCGTCATCGGCGCCATCCGCTCGCTGCAACCCACGATGATTCCCCTGGTGCTGCGCGAGATCGGCGGACGGCACCCGAGCCTCAGCGTGCGCGTGATTCAGGGCGACTCGGGCGAGCTTCTGGAGCACCTCAAGGCGGGACGGCTGGACGGCGCCGCCCTGGTGCGCCCGACGTCCGGCGGATCAAGCCGCCTTTACTGGCAGGACCTCGAACAACAGCCCTTCGTATTCGTCGCGCCGCCCGACAGCATCGAAACCACGGCGGAGGCGCTCATCAGCCGCTACGACTGGATTCAGTTCGACACCTCGCTCACCAGCGGCCGCACCGCCGCCAGCTATCTGCATCGACTGTCCCCAGGCACGCGCCCGCGCTTCGAACTGGAGTCGATCGAAGCCGTCCTGGCCATGGTTTCGGCCGGGCTCGGCGTCTCCATCATTCCGCGCCTGCCGACCAGTTCGCGGGTACGGGCTCCGGTGCGCCAGATCCGCCTCGACGACGATACCCCGACACGCAAGATCGCCTTCGTATGCCGCAGCGGCGACGCCGACAACCGTCGCGTCATGGCGATCCGCGACGCCTTCGCAACCGGCTACGGCGTCACGCGCGAGGAGTGATCAACCGCCCGCCGACGCGACTTCGCCCTTGCCCAGATTGGCTGCGAGATAGTCGGAGACGTCATAGAGATCGTCCTCGGCCGCCGTCATGCCCTTGGCCATCATGCGGCCGATGACTTCGTTCCACTCATCCTGGGTGTGCCGCTGGGAGGCGAACATGCCGACCGAATGGCATTGACCGCAGACCTGCTGGGTCAGAGCTCGCCCTTCGCCGTCGGGCAGGCCAGAAGCCGTGGGCGCAGGCGACGATGGCGGAGCCGCCCTGTCGTCCTGCCCCGTCATGGCCGCCGCCCCCACCGCGAAGGTCAATGCAGTTGCACCGGCCAGACCAACGAACAGAAAACGCATCCCGTTCTCCCCCCTTACGACTACAACAGGAGAGGAGTTATGCATCGGCCTCGCCTCCCGGCTAGAGGGCTTGCTTCAGAATAGCCGGGAGGCGAGGCCGACCGAAGCGGTCAGCCCCGCTGGCGGTAGAGGTCTCCTCGCCGCGTCATCGTTGCAACATTCCACTCAAGGGGCGGGTATTAGTCGACCGCCGCCGCACTCCACCCCCACGCCTCCATCATCACATGGAACAGGCGGGTGTTGGGGAAGTAGCCTCGGACGCCGTCGGCGCCGGCGCCGATGGCCAGAGCCGGGACTTCCTCGGCCGTGTGGGTGCGATTGACCAGGACGTTCTTCAGCCGGACCACATCGTCGTCGCCTCCGGCCGCCTTCCAGGCGTCGTAGCCCTCCAGAACCGGCTCGCCGCGCCGTCCGCCGTCGACCTGCAGGCCGAAGGAGTGGTCGGCGGTGAACAGCAGCAGGGTGTCGTCGAGATCGACGCGCCCCTCGACCTCGGCGATCAGACGGTCGAAGTCCGCGATGTTCTGCAGCCCCTTGCGGACGTCATCCGTATGCGCGTCCCATTCGACCACGAGCAGATAGCCCTCGGGCGCGGCCTGCAGCAGGTCCAGGGCCCTCAGCGTCGCCGCGCGCACGTCCATCCGATCGGCCACGACCACCGGCCGGGCGTTCGAGGCGGGCGCTTCGTCCAGGCGAGCGTAGATCGGCCGCTCATGCGCCTGGCTCAGGGCGTCGAAGCTGGTCCCCCTCGCGGCCAGTTGCTCGCCGATCTTCTGACGGCCGGCGCCGAACAGGACGTCCACCCCGTCGCCGAAGCGCGGCGAGAAGGCCTGAGGGAAGATTTCGCCCCACTTGCCGCGATCGTTCGAGTGGGCGTAGGTCGCCGCAGGCGTGGCGTCGGCGATCGACTGGCTGGAGATCACGCCGGTGCGCAGGCCGCGTTCCTCGGCGTACTCCAGCAGGGTCTTGGCCGGGGCGCCGTCCTGACGGCCGCGCACGGCGTCGGCGGTCTGGCTGATCACGCCGTTGCGCGTCTTCACCCCCGTCATGATCGAGGACATGCCGTTGGCCGAGTCCGAGACGAACTGATCGACCGGCGAGGTTTCGCTCAGCCCCAGGTGGGGCCATTGCTGGATGTGCAGCTTCATCGGCTCGCCATGAGCCATCAGGCTGGCGGCGTTGAGCGAGGAAACGCCCGCCGCATCGGCCAGGAAGAGGATGACGTTCTTCGCCCGTCCCGGAGCCGCGACATCCCGAGAAGGCGCATGAGCCTGCGCCGTATCCTGCGCCCATGCCGGCCCAGCGAAAGCAGTCGCGGCCAGCGAGGCCGAAAGCGCGGAAACCAGCAACCGGCGCGCGAGGTTCGTCATGGGAAATCCTGTCCTGAATGAGATGAAGTTGAGGGCGGTGGCGCTACTTCGCGCTGCCCACGCACGGCGCCCCGTCAGGCCCGACATCGCCGTCGCAAAGCCGCAGCGGCGGCAAGGTTTCGACCGGTTCGCGCAGGGTCTTGGTCCCGTCCGCCGCCCGGACGACGTCCACGGCGTCATAAAGGACGCCCGACACCGTATAAGCGCGATAGCGCAGACGCCCGGCCTCCACGTCGATGGTCTGATACATCTGGGTGTCGGCCGCCACGCGGTCCGGTTGGGTCAGGGCGCGGTCGTTCAGACCGTACATCTTCGGCCCCGCGACAGAGACGACATAGACAGGTCCCTGGGCCGCGCCCTGCGCACGCCGGGCCTCGCCTGACGCCTTGCCGTCGCCATCGGTGATCCGGCTGTAGCAATGATCGTGGCCCTGAAGGACCATGTCGACGTTGCGCGCGCGGTAGATCGGCTCCCAGGCCGCCTTCAGAGCCTCGGTGTCGTTGGGACGGGCGCAGGTGTAGATAGGCTGGTGCTGGATGACGATGTTCCAGCGGGCCGTGCTCGACGCCAGGGTCCGGTCCAGCCAGCGGGTCTGGGCGTCCAGCGCATCCAGACTGGTTCCCGCTGTGCCGTCCAGAACGATGAAGCGCACGCCCTGATAGTCGGTGTAGTAGCTGGTCTCGACGACGCCCTCGGCGCCGTTCTCCGGCAGAGCGAACTGGGCGGCCCACAGCGGCCCAAGCCGGCGCCGGCCGTCATCGTCGTCGCTGTACTCGTGATTGCCTGCCGCCGGTATCTGCGGAACCATGGCGTAGCCGTATCCGCCGGCCGCCGTCCACTCGGCCCACTCCCAGTCATGCGATCGCCCGGTCAGATCGCCGGCATGGACCACCACGTCCGGCGAGGTGCGCATCAGACCCGCCCGGATAGTGCGAGCGCCCTTGGACAGGATGCTGTTCTGGGTATCGCCGAAATAGAGGATGCGGAACGGCGCCGCTTCATCTGCAGCCGTCCGGAAACTCAGCCATTCGGACCAGCCGTCGGCGCCCTTGACCCGATAGAGATAACCCGCGCCCGGCTTCAGGTCCGTGAAGCGGACGGTGTGGTAACGCCCCTGCCCGCCCCGCACGACGCCGTCCGTCGACAGGCCGTCGACAGTTCGCGCCCGGCTTTCGAAGGCGGGGCCGTCGATCGCTTCCACAATCTCGGCTACGGCGTCCGCCTGACGGGCGTCGGTCCGCCAGGCGACGGCCATCTGGCGCGCCGCATCCGCGCCAGGACTCAGGATCACACGGTCCGGCAGACCCGACGGCGCCCACGCAGGGCGCGCGACGCCGGCCACATTCTGCGCCGCCGCCGGAACAGCCAGGCCGAGCGCCATGACTAGTCCGGCCGAAAGGAAGAGGGTTCGCTTGAACATGAGACGCCCCGTTCAAATGAGCGGCCGCGCGGGCCGAGGGAGATTCTGTTGAAGGAGAGCGCGACCGTTCGCCGCCAGGGAGGAGGAACGGCGAACGGTCGCTCAGCCGGTCCTAGAAGTTCAGGCGCAGGCCGATCATGTAACGGGCGCCGAAACGCTCGTATTCGGAGACGCGCCAGGTCTCGCCCTGGTAGCGAACGCCCGGCTCATTCAGCAGGTTGTTGGCGTCGAAATAGATTTCGGCGTTGTCGTTGAAGGCGTAGCTGGCCTTGAAGTCGAGCCGGCCGACTTCATCCCAATAGCTGTCGCCGACGATGTCGCCGCCGCCCAGGCCGTCCAGCCACTCGGTGCGGTACTGCCAGCTGATGCGGCTTGAGAAGCCGTAACGCTCATAGGACAGGGCCGCGTTGTAGATCATGTCCGAGGCGCCCGGCAGGCCGACCTTGCGGCCGTCCGGCGTGGTGGCTTCCGACTCGTTCAGCGTCAGGTTGGCGCGCACGCCGAAGCCCGCAGCCCAGTCCGGCAGGCCCAGACGCTCCGCGAAGGGCTCCATCGTCTGGGAGTAGGAGAACTCCAGGCCGCGGATGAAGCCGTCGCCGCCGTTGTCGATGGTGAAGTAGGTATAGCCCGAGCGATCATAGCCCGGCACGTTCAGGGCGTCGCTGCCGTACGGCGTCCGCTCGATATCGAACAGGACGTCGCGAAGGTCCTTGTAGTAGACGCCGGCCGACAGGAAGGCGCCGCCCGGACGATACCATTCGAAATAGGCGTCGAAACCGATCGACTTCTCGGGACCGGCGTAGGGGTTGCCGCCGCTGATCTCGCCATCCTCGTCGCTGATGCTGTAGTTCGGGCGCAGGTCGGTGTAGTCGGGACGCGCGGCCCCGGTGTTGGCCGACAGGCGCAGCTTCATCTCGTCGTTGATGTCCCAGTTCAGGTGCAGACTGGGGAAGACCTCAAGGTTGTCGTCCTTGAACTCCAGTGGTTCGAAGGGACCGTCCTCTTCCATCTGCACCAGGGCCTGACTGGTGTTCTCGACACGCTCGGCGCGCAGACCGGCGACCACATTACCCCAGTTGAAATAGGTGGTGGCCATGGCGTAGCCGGCGATGACCGCCTCGCTCACCTTGTAGTAGTTCTCATTGGCGACGTCGGGCTTGTCGACCGCGTTGGGCTTCAGACGGTTCCACAGGTCCCAGGCGCCCTTCTCCGAGTGGTAGCGGAAGGCGTAGCCCAGCGGCAGCTTGCCCTTGTAGGGGGTGTTCAGCGCGAAATCGTCGGTCGTCGGCAGGGCGACGCCCGCCGCCGCCAGCGCCGCAGCCGTGATCTCCAGCCGCGAGGAATTATTCTCCTTGGTCCGGTCGTCGTACTGGAAGCCGAAGGCCAGTTCCGTCGGCAGACCGAACAGATCGATGTCGCGGGTCAGGTCCAGGCGCGCCGTATAGGCCTTGGTCTGAGCCAGGCTGGCGTTCACGCGCATGTTGACGAAGTCGTAGTCCTGAGGATCAAGCGAGCGCTTGATCTCACCCTGGCTGAAGGAGCCGTCGGGATTGACGATGGTGTCATACAGACGAACGTTGTGGTTCTCGCGGTCGGTGAAGTCATAGACCACGGTCGGACGGCGATTGTTCGGGCTCTTCCAGGTCGAGTTGAAGGACGGGCCGCCGTCGCTCTTGGCGTCCGTGTAGTTCAACCGCCAGGAGGCGTTCCAGCCGCCGAACCGCTGATCCCCGCCCAGGGTGGTGGTGAAGATGCTCTGCGTCGTGTGGTTGACGTTCAGCGTGCTGTCGAGGTCGACGTTGTAGATCGTGCCCCGCGTCGCCGTATTGCCGGTGCGGACATCGGCGTAGCCGTTGGATATCCCCGCCTTGTTGGTGGCCACGGCGCCGTCGTCGAAGTCGAACTCATGCGCATTGCGCATCTCGTCGTCGGTGAACTCGGTGTAGATGCTGCTCAGGAAGAAGCGGTGATCATCCGACGGGCGATAGTCTAGGCGACCCGAATAGGCGGTGTTGCTGCGCGTCAGGCGATAGAGCTTGTTCTGGTGCGCGTCGGCCCAGGTGCGGGTCTCGAAGCCCGGCTCCTGGTCTTCCTTCGCCGTTTCCCAGTCGGTCTCGAAGTTGTCGGTGACCATCTCGCGCTCATAGCGCGAGGCCGACAGCAGGACGCCGAAGCGACCGTCGGCGAAGGTGTTCGAGATGAAGCCGCCGGCGTTGTACTGGGCGCCGCCGCCCAGATCGTTATAGCCCAGCCCCAGATCGGCTGCGGCCATCAGGCCCGGATAGTCGAAGGCGCTGCGGGTGATGATGTTGATGTTGCCGGCCAGGGTTTCGCCCGGCATGGCGGCGGTGACGGCCTTGCGCGCCTGCACCGAGCTGGCGATGGCGGCCGGGATGGTGTCGAGGCGGGCGGTGCGGCCCGAGGGGCTGATGACGTTGACGCCGTCGAAGGCGATGGTGGTCCAGCGCGACGGGGCGCCGCGCAGGTTGACATAGCGCTCCTGGCCCTGGTCGCGCTCGACGGCGATGCCCGGCAAGCGGCTGAGAGCCGCAGCGATGTTCTGGTCGGGGAAGCGGCCGATGGCGTCGGCGGCCACCACGTTCACCAGCGACGTCGACGAGCGCTGGATCTGCAGCGCGGCGGCTTCCGATTCAGCCATGGGGCGCGAGGCCGTGACGACGACGTCGGCCACCGACGACGCGCCGGTGTCGATCGCCAGGGCAGCCGTCACAGGCGTGACGGCGTCGGCGGCGATGTCGACCTCCATGCGATGGGTGACGCGGCCGACATAGGCGATGCTCAGGGTATGGCGCCCCACCGGCGCCCGCTGCAGCGTGAAGCGCCCTTCGCGGTCGGTCACGGCGACCTGGCTGTAGCCGTCGATGCGCACCTCGGCGCCGACCAGATAGCTCCGCCCGTCGGCGTCGGTCACGACGCCGCTGACCTGGCCCGCGTCGGCGACAGCAACGGCAGCGGAAACGCCTTCGTCAGCAACAGCCGCAGCGGGCGTCAGACCCAGGCCAAGTCCAATTGAAGCCGCGCCGCATAGCAGCATCGACTTGAGGCGAGTGTTGGTCATGTTCGGCATCCCCCGAGAACGATTGTCTTTCGGGGCGCCGATCTAGCGCTATAGCCGAGCTTGCGGGGTTATAGTTTTGAAGCCGTTTCATCCATATTGTGTTCACATTCGTTGGTGCAGGGATCTTATTTTTTAGGAAATGAAAATCACTCGCAGACCAAACCTGCAACGTCAAACTATTCAAAGCTCCAGAACCACAAAACAACAAATCAACGAAATCTATGCTTCTTTAAATTTTCACCCTACCCCACGCCACAATCAACCGAACAGACTGTGGTTTTCTTAAAACCATGCCACGACACTAGCGTCTCGTAACGACCGGCACGAGAAACTACCCACGCGGATACCGATGACGAGTTTCTGCATGAGGCGGTCGGGCGTGGCCCTTCTCCTTAGCCATTGAAGGGCGGCCTCGGACGTCCCCGCGATCCGACGGAACGTCGCGATCAGATGCAGCGTTTCGGGCGAACCCGAGCCCAGGAGACGCCGCATGCCCATTCCCCAAGCGCCTGCCGCCCCGGCGCCTCGCAAGGGCATGCCCAGCCCCGAGCTGGACCGGTCGACCTTCGAAGCCCGCTTCCGCAGCCGGTTCGCGGACCCCATCTTCGATCCCCTGCGCGACGAGATCGATCGCTTGGCCGCTGCGGCCTGGGACGGCTACATCGGCGGGCGCAAATCGCCGCTGACGCGTCCCGCCGGTCCCGGCTTCGCCGAGCCGGATTATGAGCTGGCGCTGGACTGGCTGAACGCCCACGCGGCCATGCGCGACGCCCAGGCCCGACACGACGATGCTTCCGCCCCTGCGCGCATCCTGATCATCAACGCCTCCAGCCGATCCGAGCACACCTGCCCCGGCGAGATGTCCAAGAGCTGGCGCCTGGTCCAGATCGCCCGGGAGGTCGTGGAGAGCCACGCAGGCATGGAGACAGAGGTCCTCGACCTGTCGCGGCTGGCGTCGGAGTACGGGCGGGAGATTCATCCCTGCAAGGCCTGCTTCTCCACGGCGGCGGCGCTCTGCCACTGGCCGTGCAGTTGCTATCCCAACTACAGCCTGGGTCAGGTTCACGACTGGATGAACGACATCTATCCGATGTGGGCGCGGGCGCACGGCGTCCTGATCGTCACTCCGGTCAACTGGTATCACGCCTCCAGCCCGTTCAAACTGATGATGGACAGGCTGGTGTGTGCCGACGGCGGCAACCCGGATCCGACTACGACCCACGGCAAGACGGTCGCCATGGCCAAGGCGCTGGAACTGGCCGGGTGGCCCTATCCCCGCCACCTGGCGGGCCGCCGCTTCGCCCTGGTCGTCCACGGCGATGTCGAGGGGGCTGAGAACGTGCGCCGCTCCCTGTCCGACTGGCTGATCTCGATGAAGCTGTCGTCGGCCGGCCCCGACGCGGAGATCGACCGCTACATCGGCTACTGGCAGCCCTACGCGACCAGTCATGACGCGCTGGATCGCGACCAGGCCGTTCAGGACGAAGTCCGACTGGCGGCGGAAGAACTGACCCGCGCCGTTCAGGCCCAGCGCGCCGGCGGCTCAGACGCCTCCGAGCAAGGCCTGGAAGCTCCGCGCCAGAAATAGAGGAGCGCTCGGCGTCGTATGGAACGGGCCGTCCGCCTTCTTCAGCATTCCCGGCCCTTGGGCAGGTCCCCAAAAGCAGCCCCCCCGGAGCGAGGGCTACGGGGGTTTAGTGATGCTTGGGTGCGGGAGCAGGATTTGGGCGATACCTCACACCTGCGATTCGCTTCATGACGTAGCTGCGCCACGCGGCCTTAAGGGGCACATCACGTAATCAGCTGGGATAAGGCTCCGGACTCATCAACCAAGAAGATGGAGGTCAGCCAATTGCCTTTCATCATGCAGCGCCCGCCTGTAAAATTCCGTGCCGCTATGGCCAAGTTCGCTTTTGCTCCCCTGCCTGTAAACGCTTCTCTCCTGAAGACGCGCTTGCTGAGTATGGCGAGCGCGCCTCTTAAGCGAATGCAGGCCTCAATCCGACAGCTGGATTTCCAGGCGAAGCGGCTGAAGCATGCCGTGCGGAGGCGGCGCCAGACGGCGTCCCATGATGACGGTGCGGATGTCCTCATCCACTTGCGGTTGATCGAAAGGCGTAAAACCGATCCGGGACACCCGACCTTCATCATCAATCCAGAGCTTCAATTCCAAAGGCAGCGAAGGCTGATCCGGCTCCAGACGCATCTGATCCAAATGCAGACGCACCGACGAGGCAACGTCTTCTTCCAACCAGGCCGTAACCGCAGCCGTCGCCGTTTCGGCGTAGACGACCCAGGCCTCAGGCGCAGCCTGTGGCGTCAGGCGAGGCGCCTGGGTCTGGGCCTGCGTCTCGACGGGCGTCGAGAATCCCAGAACCGTCGCGATCGCCGCCGCAGAACGCCAGAGCCCGCCGAGCGAACGCTTCTTGAAACCAGCCACCCGTTCAGCGTTCCTGTACAGCGGCCGCCTGAGGCAGGCGTTCGCGCTCGAAAGAAATGGCGCTAATGCGTGCATCCAGAGCCTCCACCACATCGACGGTCAGGTCATTGGAGAAGTTGCCGCCCAGCGCAGAGTTGCGATCCAGAAGGAGGCCGCAGGACTTGGCGGCGTACACCTGGGCGATGGCGGGCTGCGCCTCATTGGCGATGCGCTGCATGGCCTTGACGCGGGTGGCCTCGACCTCCTGGCTGGCGTGGGCGGCCTTCTGTTGCAGGGCCTGCCACTGAACGGCCAAGGCCTCCGCGCGCTGCCGACGGGCGGCGTTGTCGGGCTGCGCCTCCAGCGCGCGCAGTTCAGCCTCCAGCGGCTGGCGTTCGGCTTCTATCTCGACCTGGGCGGCGGCGGCCAATTCCTGAAGGCGGGTGGTAGCGGCGCGACCGGCGGCGGCGTTGGCGAACACCGCCTCGCGCGACAATAGGCAGACGCCGGGGATCACCGGCCCGCCGAGCGACGGGGCGGCGGGCGCCTCCTGCGCCAGCGTCGGCGGGGCGACAGCGACGGCGCCGGACAGCAACATCAGGGCGACGATGAAAGAATGTGGCGTCATCAGATCAGGCCTTCTTGGACTTGGACGGCTTGGCGGCAGGCTCGGCGATCGCCGCCGCCTGCCCCTGCAGGTTCAGAATCGCGCCGAAACGCTCCAGCGAGGCCAGGTGGAAATGCACCAGGGCCAGCCAGCCCTTACGGTGCCAGTCCAGCACGACAGCCTCACCAAGGTTCGCGAACCGTTCGGTGTCGACCACCTGGAAACCGTCCAGACCCAGCCTGCGCCCATCCGGCAGGGTGGCGTCGGCGCGGCGGTCGATCAGCAGATTCTGCGCGCACAGAGCCTCGCCGAACGCCTGGGTGGCGGCGGCCTCGCCCTGGAAAGCTTTGCAGAAGGCCATGGCGTCCTGCGTCAGAGGGGTGGGCCGCCCGTTTTCAAACAGGGCCGCGCCCTCCTCGCCCGAGACGGCCACGCGCTCGGACGCCGCGTCGATCGCCAGGGCGAAGCCGCTCGGGTTGACGGTGGCGATGAAGCCGAACGGATAGCGACGCACATAGGCGGGCGTATAAGCGTCGGCCGCCCAGCGGCCGTCGTTCACGAACAGATTGCGCTGCTCCAGACCCAGGACGGCGATGGGCTGTGCGCCCTCACCGCTCGAGAAGACGATGGGATAGCTGCGCGCGGCGGCAGCGATCTCGCTGACCACCACCGGCACGAAGGCGGTTTCGGCGGCGAAGGCCACGTCGCCGTCCTTCAATCGCCAGGCGCCGTGCTCCGCCACGGCAAGCGGCTGCGGGTCGCGGTAGAACAGGGGCAAGGCAGAGGCCTCGGACATGGGGATGCTCCAATCGAAAAAAGCGTGTGGAAGGAGGCGCGCGCCTCCCTCCTCCACGCGGCCGGTTACTCGCCGAAGCCGAGGAAGCGGCTGGTGATGATGGCAGGGATGTCGCCTGCCGGTCTGGGCTTGGCCCGCTCGGCCAGGCGTGCGGCCTCGGCCACGACCGAACTGCTTGCCGATGAGGCCGCCGTCAGGGCGCCGGTGTTGACCGCCGCCGCCATCGGAATGCCCACGGCGTCGCCCTTGACCTGAATATTGGCGGCGTTGACCACCTGCAGCGCGGCCAGGTTGACGTTGCCCGACACCCTTATGCCCGCCTCGCCGGCGTCGATCGTGCCCAGGGGCGCGATCAGGTCCACGTCACCGGCCGGGATCTCCGGGATCGGGTTCAGGGTGGCGATGCCAGCGCCGGTGTTCTGGGTCGGCGGCGACAGGGTGACGTTGCCGTACAGATCATAGACCCGGCGCGGCGGCTGGTAGACGGCGGTCGACTTGGACCCTCGCCCGGCGTTGATGTCGCCTTCGGCCGACCACATCATCAGGTCGCCGCCGAAGGTGGTGAAGACCCGGCTCTGGCCCAGCAACACCGACCCCAGGGAATAGACGTCGATATCGCCCGACCCCATGGACAGGACGCCCGCCGTCGACGGCGGCGCCACGCCGCCGACGCCGATCACCGTCTGACCGCCCGCAACCAGCATCTCTATGCCGCCGCCGAACAACGTCCGCACGGCCGAGCCCCCGAACATGGTGAGGTCGCCGGCGTAGGAGATGGCCTGGCCTTCGGCATCCTTCTCGGGGAACAGGACCGCGATGGCGTTGCGGCCGCGCAGATAGCTGCCGAAACGCGGGCCGGTCGGATCGTTGTACTCGCGCCCGCCCGCCTTTAACTCGTCGAAGTAGACTTGGCGGACGAAGACGCCCTGCTGCTGGCGGTCCAGACCATTGAAATAGGTCAGGGCGTCGGCGGCGTCCGAGGCCTCATAGCCGAAGCGGTCGTTCAGCCACTGGATCAGTTCGACATCATAGGTCTTGACCACCTTGCCGGCCTGTTCGGCCAGCGGACGGCCGACTTCGGCCAGGTTGCTCGGGTCGAGGTAAAGCTCGGCGAAGGCCCCGTAGTTCGGACCGCCCGCCCCGACGCCGGTCAGGATCGAGACGCCCGCCCCGCCGTTGCGCGTCGAAGGCGACAGATCGAACAGCGGGCCGACGCTGGTGAAGCGGCCATTGTCGGCCTGATAAATGTTGCGGCCCGCCTCGACGACCAGATTACCCGGCCCCGCCACGGTCATGTTGCCGTAGATGATATCCCGGCCCGCCGAGATCAGAGAGATGTCCGACGGGTCGTTGTGCACGACCAATCCGCCCTGATTGAAGGCGCCGAACAGCCAGGTCGTGCTGCGGCACTCGACCGGACCGCCCACCGGACAGCCGATGGCCGTGCCCGTGCCCAGATTGACGATGTCGCGCGAAGCCCTGATCTCCGCCGAGCCCGAGTTGACATAGAGCTGCGACAGGCCGTCGAAGGTGATGAAGCCGAAGTTCAGATTGCTGATGTCGCCGTCGGCCGCATAGAAGAGCGCCGGATTCTGACGCCCCGTCCGCAGCGTGCCGGTGGCCGTGTCCTTCTGGAAGGCCAGCAGGCCGCCGACGCTTCCGGCGTTGCCCTTGATCGGCTGTTCGACATTGACCGGCGCGCCCACGGCGTTGACCCAGTCGGTCGTCCACACCGGGCGGAACGGATTGGGCAGAAGGTCCAGCGTCCGCGCCATGCCCGACAGGGCGATCGGCTGACCGGCGGCGTAGCTGCCCCCGACGTCAGGATCGCGCGACCCGCCCGCCAGGATCGAGGTTCCCGCCAAGAACTCCACCCGACCGAGCGCCGACGGCGCCAGCTCCAGCGGAAGGATGCCCATGCTGCAGCTGTAGTCGTCGCAGCGGTCTGCGTTCCAGTAGATGCTGCCCTCGGCCGCCGTCACCCGCAGGATCGGCGGATACCAGTAGCGACCGTCGCGCGCCTCGGCGTCGCCCATGCCCTTGTGGATCGGCGTCACGTCGCCGCCCGCGCTGAACAGGCTGATTCCGGTGTCCTCGCGCCACAGGGAGAAGCTGGTCCGCATGGTCAGACCGTCGGGGCGGATATAGAGGCCGCCTGCGTCGACATAGCCTGCGGACACGCCGCCGATGGACATGGGCGTCGAGCCCGGATCGCCGACCCCGGCCAGGATCAGATCACCGCGCGTGTCGATGCGGGCGTCCGCATCGCCGAGAACCAGGGTGATGCCGCCCGTCGCCTGGTGGAAAGGCGTCCGCAGCGGATCGAACCGACGCGGGTCCAGCAGATCGCGATAGATGTTGTAGCGCCCGTCGCCGACGCCGCCCGCCAGGATGGAGATCTGGCCGCGCAGATTCGTCACCCCGCCCGCCAGTTCCGACATCATGTTCATGGCCGCCGCCGGGTTCAGGGTTCCCCCCAGGCGGATGTCGATGTCGCCGCCGCCCGTCTGCACCACCGCGCCGTCTGTGACGACGCCCGCCGTGCGGGTCACGGACGTCACGCGCCCGGTGCCGCCGACTGCGAAGTTCAACGCCATGCTGGCGATGCGGACGCGGTTGGAATCGGAGGTTCCGTCGGCGCCGACGCCCCAGTCCTGGGTCACGCCGGCGTCGCCGCCCGCCCGCACCGTCAGATTGCCGCCGCCCAGGGCGCCGATGCCCATGAAGCCTTCCAGCAACGGACCGTTGAAGCCGACGGTGTCGTTGTAGCTGCCCGGATTATTCGGCACATAGCCGCCGAAGTTGATCCACCAGGCCGTGGGCGCATCCTGCCCCTGGGCCGTGGATGCGCCGCCCTCGCTGACGCCATAGCCGCCCTGACGCCACAGCCAGTTGCCGACGCGACCGCTGCCGACGCGCTGATAGGCTACGTCGCGGCCCGTGGCGTAACCCGCCAGTCCGCCCTGAACCGACAGCAGCAGATCGCCGCCGTGCTCAGGATACCAGGCCTGGTAATCGGCGATGGCGTCGGCGTAGCCGTCGAAGTTCGGCCCGATCCAGGGATTGGCCAGGCCGCTGGAGCCCGCCAAGGTCGCACGGGGCTGATTGAAGACGTTATGGCCGTCCGGCGTCTGGCCGCCGATCTCGGCCGAGGGCGTGCCCGCCGTATAGACGCCATAGAGCGACATCTGCCGGTAGTCGCCGCCCGCCAGAATATCCAGCGCCCCGGTCCCCGTGCGGATGACGCTGAAGTTCTGCATCAACTTCAGACCGTCCAGCCAGATGTTGCTGAAACCGTCCGCCGCCGTCGCCTGCGGATTGACGTAGTGACGGTCCGACAGCGTCAGATCGCCCGACTGTCCCGCGCGGGCTAGGTCCGTGGCCGCCCTCAGCGTCCGGCCGTCCGATGAGGCGATGTCCGCCCCCGCGACCAGACGCATCGACCACGACTGCGATCCCGCCGCCAGCATGGGCGCCACGGCCCAGATTCGTCCCTGCGTCCCATCGGCCTGAACCGGCCGGGTGTTGTGAGGACCGCCAGCGCCCAGAACCTGCAGATTCACGCCCGCCGGAATCAACGTCCCTGCGTTCAGGGTGACGTTGCTGTTCAACGGCACGTCCGCTGAGAAGACGTTCATCGGCGTTCCCGCCGGAACCACGGTCGTCCCGATGCCGCGCGTCGGCCCCAGAGCGGTCGGGATGACGGCGCCTGCGCCCCAATAGGTGTTAGGCCGCACGAACTCCCTGGTGCTGATGACGTCGCCCTTGCGGTGCACGGGCGCCGCCCCTGCCTCGAAGTCCGCCTTGCTGGCCCAGATGTCCACCGGCACGGTCCACGGCCCGCTGCGCGAGTGGGCGATGGTCGTTGAGACGAAGCCGAACGGGATCAGGACGCCCGTGCGGATCGTGGTGAAGTTGCGAACCTCAATGTCGAAGTCCAGCACCACGGTCGACGCCGGACCGCCCGGAATGGTGGTCGCATTGCCCGCCGCGCCGCCGATCAAGGTATAGCGCCCGTCCAGAACCACCGGCTCGCTCTGCAGTCCGGTCAGTCCTGCGATCATGACCGTGCTGTTGCGCGGAATGACATCGCCCGCGCGCAGCTGCGTGGTTTGCGACAGCTTCATCTGGCTGGGCAGACGCGCGCCCTTGGGCCAGGTCATCGCCTGCAGCGACACCGCCATGGGGAACAGGGCGCCCTTGCCGATCCGGGCGTCCGCCGGAAGGGTCATGCCCGCCTTCAGGATCGCGCCGCGTTCGATCACTCCCCCATCCGGCAGATGAATGGTCGAGGTCGCCACCCAGTCCTGCGGCAGGACGACGGCCTGAGCCAGGCGCACGTCCGCGTCGATAAGCTGGTTGCCGATGACGCTGAAGCCTTGCACCGGCGCGTCGAAGGTCAGAACGGCGCCGATGGCGAAGCCGGCCCCGGCGGACAAGCGCACCGGCGCAGACAGCTGATGATCCGCCGGCCAGGCGTACGGTCCGCCCGCCTCGCTCGAGTCGTACAGCACCCAGCCGTTGTCGTCCGGCGTCCGCGCCGGCTCGCCGAAGCCGTCCGTGATGCTGCCGTAGATGTTCAGGTCATCGGCCGCGCGGACCAGCAGCACGCCCGCCTCGCCCGAGCCATAGACGCCGGTCATCTGACTGTCGGGGTTCAGGCTGGCGTAGCGGTAGCCCGCCAGGTTCAGGTCTCCCGAGACGCTCAAGCTCTCGCCCGGCGCGCTGACCAGCTCCACGCCCGGCCGCAGGTGGAAGGCGTCCTGATAGGCGCGCAGCCCGGCCAGGCGACCCAGCAGGTCTTGATTGGCGATGGCGGCGTCGATGAAGGCCGTGCTGTCCTGGTGGATGTCGTCCAACAGCGCCTGATCGATGACGCCGCCCGCCGGTTGATAGGTGCGGAAGCCGTTGATCGACAGCCGCTCCGCGCCCTTGATCGTCAGCGTCCCCGACGCCTGCACGGCGATGTCGTCTGCGCCCAGACGCGGCGCGTTCAGCTCCACGCGGCCACGATCCACGCCGTCGGGCGAGGACAGATCCAGCGTCGCGCCCGACGCCAGGGTCAGCACGCCCGCCTTGGTTCCCAGCTCGATGCCTGCGCGGTTGGATGCCTCGATCGGCGCGCCATAGCCATCGACCACGATGGAGTCGGCGCTAGCGTCCAGCACCGCCGCCGACGTCAAGGTCAGATCATCGCGCGCCGACAGCCGGATCGAGCCAGGCCGGGCGCCGCTGGCGTCGATGCGGCCGGTGACGGTCAGATCGCCGCCGTCAGCCGCGATCGTCACCTGACGCGCCTTGACCTCATCGCCGATCACCAGATCGCCGCTCTTGATGACGAAGCTGCGGCTCTCGGTGACGCCCGTTTCGGTCAGCCGTTCGTTCAGTTGCTTGAAGTCGCTGACGACATCGGCCCGGATATCGACGCCGCCGTTGCGGAGCGAAGCGTCCGGCGCCCCGTCGCCGTTGCGGGCGTGGGCTTCGATGATCCCCCCCAGCGTCGCCGCGCCGTTCAGCACCGTGACCTTCAGCGTCCCGGCATGGTTGTAGTCAGCGCTCAGGTCAATCTTCGACCCGACGGCGGCGATCACGTCGCCCTGCGCGCTTTCCAGTTCGACGTCGCCGCCCCAGCTGTAGCGCGTCTCATCAAAGAAGTCGGTCGCGCGGCCCGCCAGGTCCAGATGCGCCCTGTCGCCCAGGACGATATCGCCTTCGGTCGCCGTCAGGACCAGACGGCCGCTCGGCAGGGCGATCGTCGTGTCCGCCGTGATGCTGGCGGCCGTCATCTTGATCTCGGCGCCCAGTTGCGGCTTGGAGGCCTCGGCCGCCGACGCCGCGTCCGGCGCGGTCAGGTTGATAGCGCCGCCGGCCTTGTAATGCAGGCTCGAGCCCGCCTGCCCCGTCAGCAGCGGCGTGGTCAGAGTCAGCACACCGCCCTGCCCCGGCTGACCGTGCGCCGCCTGGGACTGGTAGACGGCCAGTTCGCCCTTGTGGTTGCTCTCGATCCGTTGCGAGGCCGTCAGGTTGACGGTGCTGAAGCCCAGGGCCAGCCGGTTCATCGGCACGGGCGCGTCGATGGCCACGCCGTCCTGGTAGCCCAGCACGATGCGGTCCGCGATCAGGTTCAGCGTCCCCAGACCCGTACCGGCCCCGCCCACGATCGGCGCGCCCGGCTGGCCGACGACGATCGTCTGGCTGTAGCTCGGCCCCTGAGCGCCCAGAACGCTGTTCCAGACCAGGGTTCCCGTGGCGATCTGCGCGACATCGCCGGCGCCGCCCGCGCCATAGAGGGCTGGCGTGTTCAGCACCAGTTGCAGGGCCGAAGCGCCCGTCGCGGCGTCGCGCGTGTCCAGGCTGATCGACCCGTAGAAGTTGACCGACTGGCTGGCCGACAGGATCAGCCGCTCCAGCTTGGGCGCACCCGTGCTCTGGTCGCCCGCCATCAGGCGGTCCAGCACGGTCTGGTTCAGGGCGATGCCCGACGGCAGGACGCCGTTCGCCGCCGCATCCGCCAGCGCCTGGCTGGTCCCAATGTTCACCGCCCCAGACGAGAAGCCCAGATAGCGCGCGCCATAGGCGACATTCTCGCCCAGGCTGACCGCGCCCGGCGTGACGAAGCTGAGCGTGCCGTCGGAATAGAGGGCGGCGCCGTCCTCGACCGTGATGACGCCCGTGGCGGCCCCGGCGTTGCTGGTGAACTCCAGCAGGCCGTTCGACACCGCCAGCAGGTTCACATTATTGGCGCGCAGGCCGTAGCCCATGGTCGAGTCGAAGGCCGGAGCGCCCTGCCCCAGGGTGGTGATCTTGGCTCCGTCCTCGACCAGAATATCCGCATTCGCGCTCGCGATGAGCATGACCTGCGGCCCTTCGAGGACCGCCCCTCCGCGTACCGCAATCGCCCCGAAACCACTGGCGCTGAGGGGTGTCTGATTGGGCCAGGCGCCGCCGGCCGTCACCTGAATCTCGGTGGACTGGTTAGTGGAGAGCACCCGGTGCGCCACCCCGCCCAGCGTCATGATCCGGGCGCCGACCGCGTTCAGGTCCGAAGCGTAGAGCGACAGGAAGCCGTCTCCGGACTTCGCCGTCCCGTCCGCCAGAATCTCCAGCGTGTAGGCGCCCGTGTCGAAATAGTCGCCGCCGATCACCGCCAGCGCCCCGCCAAGACCGCCCTCTGCGGCGTCGAACAGGCCCTGGCCCTTGAACGAGAAGGCCGGACGCTCTTGGTCCGCATCGGGAGCCAGGGCGAGGATGAAGGTCTTGCCGTCCTCGGGCAGGAAGGGCAGCGGGCTGTCGAATTGGGCTGCCGCCGGCGCCTTGACCAGGAATTCGCCGAAGCTGGTCTCGTTGTACTGGGAATAGGTGCGCACCACCTTCGCCGGGGTCAGGATGGCCTCGACCTTCAGGGCGCTGCGCAAATCCGTATGGGCGACGCCGGTGGTCACGCCCAGATGAGTCGAGCCGTCCGCCAGACGCGTTACGCCATTGGCGCCCGCCGGGACGTTGCGGCCCAACTCGACGCGGAACGCCCCTTCCATCAGGGCGTATTCGGCAGGCAGCAACGTATAGACGCCTCCCGCCAGTCCCTCGATCCCGGCGGGAATGACGATCTGCTGACCCAGGCCCGGCTGGGCGTGGCCGTCGATGGCGTTCGGCGCGGCCGAGGCGCCGTAGGACGGCACGATGGCGTAGACCTTGTTGTCCGCGTGGCTCAGACCTTCGAAGGACGGACTGACGTTGGCGAAGGCCGTCTTCAGCACATCGACCGAGCCGCCGCGTCCCGGAATGAAGCCCGCCCCGGCAGGCAGGCCGCCACCCGACAGGTCCAGAACCGAACCTTCATCGGCACGCAAGGAGCCCAGGATCATTACGCCCTGATCCATGCGCGTGGCCTTCAGCTCCGCGCCGTTCAGTAGCCACTTCAAACCATCGGTGGTGCCGCCGTAGGGCACGACCAGATCCTTGCCGCTGACGGAGGTCAAACTGCCCGGCAGCAGATTCACTTCGCGCGTGGTCAGCGAGGTGTTGCTCCACCAGGACTGGCCCGGCTCCAGCATATCCGGCCCCGGCACGAATTTGTCACCGCCGACGCCCAGGGTGATCGAGCCCAGCGGCGCCCGCAGCACCCCGCCCTGGTTGATGATGTCCGCGCCCGCCGTCAGCGAGCCGTAGACCGACAGCGGCGCCGATGGCGTCACGCCATCCAGCTTGTGGAAGCTGACCGTGCCGCCCGGCAGCAAGGTGGCGTAACCGACCGTATTGCCCGGTATGCGATAGACGTATTTCCCGGCGTAGATAGCCGAGGTCGCGCCGGTGATCGGGTAGATCTGCGCCGCGGTCAGGGCGATGTTGCTCATCGCATTGACCTCGCCGCCCGTCATGCGGATGTCGCTGCCGCTGATGATGTCGATCTGGCCGTGTGCCGCGTACTCATATTCGTGCTGGCGGCCGCCGGACAGGCCGACCGAGCCGTTCACGCCGAACTGGGCGCCGCCCATGTCGACCAGTCCGCCCTTGATGGTCAGGACGCCCTCGCCCAGGTCGGGAATCTTGAACAGGGCCTGAGCTCCGTCTTCCCAGCGGACCAGATTATTGCCCCGCATCGCGCCTGCCGAGACGAAGCGCACATAGGCGGCGCTGAGACTTGAATCCTGATCGGCGCCGTCGCCCAGAGATCCGATCGCGCCCGACAGCGTCAGGTTGCGCGCCAGGTTCAGGTTCACCGCCCCGTCCAGCAGGACCACATCCGTGGAATCCAGCGTCAGGCTGCCGAAACCGCCCGCCGTGATCTGATCCACGCCAAGGCGCGCCTGCCCCACCAGATCGGCCACGCCTTCGTTGGCGGCCAGAGAGTCGGCGCTCGATTGCCCCGGCGTCCAGCAGCCGGTGATGCAGTCGCCGTATTGGAGATCGGCCGACAGTCCGCTGTCCTGCTCCATTCCCAGGACGATGCTGCGCAGTCGGCGCATATAGTCGGGCATGTCGCGCCCGTCCTTGCCCATCTGCGCCAAATAGGGGGTCGTCAGCTTGATCGACAACAGACCGCCCGACGCGCCCACGCCGCCAGCATGAGCGCGCATCTCGCCGTCCAGGAAGACGCCGTATTGCGACTGGAAGCGGATGGCCCCGCCGTCCGTCGCCACCGTCAGGCTCTGCCTGTCGCCGCCGAGGCCCGATGTCAGATAGTCGATCTCGGCCGAAGCCCCCGAGGCGTCCAGCAGAGCGCCCGGCCGCACCACCACATAGGCCGCGCGCTGGCCGCCCACGGTGATCTCGCCGCCTTTCGACACATGGCCGTAGCGCAGGCCGTTCGCGCCTACGGCGTTGAGGCCCCGCCCCGAAACGTCGATGACGCTCTTCTCGCCCAGCCACAGGGCGGTTGCAGGATTGTAGACGACCTCCTGCGGCTGATAATCTAGCCGCTCGTTCTCCTCGCGGCCGGCGGTCAGCACGACCTTGCCGCCGCGCGCCTCGATGCGGCCGTCGATCCTCATGCCCTCCATCGCCGTCAGGCTGACGGTCTGGCCGTCGTCGACGCGAATGCTGGCCCCTTCGGCCAGGGTCAGTTCGCCGAGCGGGCGCGGATCCGTGACCCGGTTGCCGTAGCTGGTCAGCCACTCGCGCTCGCTCAAGCCATGCGCGGTCAGGCTGAGGCCAGCGCCCTGCCGCTGGACGAAACGGCCGTTGGCGGCGTCTTCGCGCAGCATGTCGGGCGTCCACAGCTCCAGCGCCTCCTGCGGCGCGGCCCCGCTGGCGATCCGGGCGCTGTCGGCGATGAAGCGGCGGACCGGCGCGCTGACGTCGATCTCGCCGCGCACCACCAGGTCGCCGCCCGCGCGGACGTCGTATTGCGAGAAGCCGGTCTGGAACAGGTCAGCGTCCAGGTTCAGCGGCTTTGCCACCTTGACCGCCGTCTGGAACACCGTTCCGGCCTCAATGGTTCGCCCTGCGGCCAGAACCAGATCGGCCTGCAGGATGTCGCCCTTGGCGTAGCTGACGGCAACCGGAGGAATGCTGACCCCGTCCGGCCAGATCTCGGGCGTCAGGATGAAGCCGGCCTCCACGGCGCCGTAGCCGAACTCCAGGTAGGTGCCCGCCGGGATGACGTCCCCGCCGTAATAGGGCGTCCAGTTGGCGTCATAGGCCTCGAAGCCCTGCGGCACGGTCCAGTCGCTGGTCAGGGTGATCGCGGCGAAATCCAGGTTGGCCCCGACCGGCATCGGCTGACCGGCGTCCACACGGTCGATGGTGAAGGCGTATTCGAACGGCAGGGCCTCGCCCGCCTTCAGCACCAGGTCTTCCAGCAGTTGCAGGTCCAGCGGCGCCGCCTCGCCCGCCGCCAGTTCGTCGCCGCCGTCCAGCACGGCCGCGCCGATGGTGATGGGGCGGCCCGCTGCCGAGATCGTCAGCACGCCGCCTGCATTCTTGCCCGAGCCATAGGCGCGAATGTCGCCGTCCAGGGTCATCTGCCCCATGGTCGCGCGCGGCTCGGGGCCGACCGCCAGGCCGACAGAACCGCCCCTGGCGCCGACCGTCTTTCCGTCCAGCAGAATGGCGGCCCCGGCTGAGACGTCGATCAGGCTGTCCTTGCCCAGCGTCAGATCGCCTTGACGGCTCTCCAACATGACCACGCCGCCTTCGAGGTGGGCCAGTTCGCGTGCATCGCCGCCCGTCTTCACATTGACCCACAGGCCGCTGGCGTCCAGCGTAACGCCCTCCCCGACCTTCAGATCCGTCACATCGGCGCAGCCCGCGCCGCACGGCGGAACCGCCGCCAGGGAGATGGAGCCGCTACGCGCCGTGATGTCGGCGACGACGTCGATCGTCTGGCCCCGCATGGCGAGCTCGCCGCCATGGCTCAGGGTCAGGTCGCCCTCGACCTTGATGGCGCCGCCGTTGATCCGCAGCCCGCTCAGCCCCGCCTCGCTCAGAGCCTCCGCCGACAGGATCACCGTATTGGTCAGTTCCGGCGCTAGGGCCGCGCCTGCCGTCACGCTGGTCGAACCGCCGCCCTCGCCGATCACCACGGTGTTGGTGAACGGAGCCTCGGCCCCGACGACGGGCTGATAGGACTGATGCAGCCGGTTGCCGACATAGAAGCCCCCCGCCAGCGGCGTGACGTTCTGCGGCAGGGCGTAGCCGTCGATGCGGTTGGCGAAGTCGCCGGAAATCAAGCCATTCTCGATCTTCGGCGGCGTGGTCGGCCGTGCGCCGGTCTGGCGCTCTCCCGTCACCACATCGGCGACGATCTGGCCGTCGAACAGAACGGTCGGCGCCGACAGCGACAGCACGCCCGCGTCGCGCCCGACGGTGTAGCCGTCCTCCCAGCGCACGCTGCGCGCCGAGTTGAACAGGGGCTGGGCGTAAACCTCCTGGAAGGCTTCGCCCCAACGGTCGTGATTGACGATGAAGGCGTTGCCGACCGACAGCATCTTCACGCCCGCCGGCGCCTTGCCCAGGTCGTAGAGCTTGCCGTCCGAGCCCATCATGCGCGTCGACTGGATATAGCCAGCCGCATAGTCCAGCGAGCCGCCCGAGATGTCGAACACGGCCCCCTTATGGGCCACGATCTCGTTGCTGTTGATGTTGATGGTTCCGCCCTGGGCGGCCCATTCGCCGATGCCGTGCGCCGTATTGCCCAGATGGCCGCCGACCTCGATCAGACCGCCCGGCGTGTAATAGCGGTCGCCTTCGTGCCCGCCCGTGCCGCTGGGCAGCAGGATCAGATCGCGAACGTCGATCCAGACGTCGTTGTTCTTCAGCCCCTCGCCTTCGCGGTTCAACGGCGAGTCGCGCAGTTCGAACGGTTGGATGTTCACCTTCAGATTGTTCGAGGCCATATCCATGACCACGTCGCGCACGCCCGAAACGTTCAGTTCGGCGCGATCATCAACTGTCGTGCGCTTCATCGCCACGACCGAGATCTGGCCGCCTTGGGCGATGGTCTGTGAATCCGACTGGAAGGTCGCCTCGCCGCCCGTGGCGATCTCGACCCGCGACATGTCCTTGCGGTCCGGCGTCGAATACGGAAGGCGATTGATCGCCTGATTGTTCAGCCAGGTCGTCGGCGAACCCGAGGTCTCCTTCGACTGCGCCAACAGGGCGTCGCGCTGGGCGTTCGTCGCCGTGGCGTCGCTGTCCAGCTCAGGCAGGATCAGGGTCAGGCTGTCGCCAGTCAGGGTGACGCTGGATTCCGCGTCCGACAGGTCGGTCAGCAGATGAATGGTCCCGCGCGTATTCACCGAGGTGGTGGCGATGGCGACGCCGTCCTGAACCACATGACGCCCGGCCAGGGTGATGTCGCCCTCGGCTGCCTGGATCAGGCCCTGGTTGACGACGCGGCCCGCCTGGCTGCCCGCATCGACGGTCACGGCGACCTCATAGCCGCGCGTGGTCGAGGCCTGGTTGGCGTTGGTGCCGTAGCCGGGGCGCAGGATGAAGTCATCGCCCGCCGCCATCAGGGTCTGCCCCCGGCCAGTGACGATCGAACCGGCGTTGACGACTTCCGAACCGAGCAAGGCCACGAAGCCGCCGCCCTCGACCACGCTCGCTGGCGCGGTCGTGGCGATCCGCGCGCCCGCCTCGACGGTCACGGCGCCGCCTGCGTCGGTGAAGACCGGAGCCAGACCCGGCGCCTCCCACCAGTTCACCGGCGGCACGGTGTTCGAGGTGATCCCGCGCTCAAGGAATTGGATGTTCGAGATGTCGGCCGCCGCCGCGATCAGATTGCGGACGTTGACCTGGGACGAACCGCCGAAAATGACGCCGTTGCGGTTCAGGATGTAGACCGAGCCGTCAGCCTTGATGCGGCCCAGGATTTTGCTCGGGTCAGCGCTGGCGTCCGTGACGCGGTTCAGGGCGACCCAATCGGAATGGCCCTGCTGATTGAAGACCAGGTCCGTCTCGCGGCCGACGTTGAAGCTGTCCCAGGTCAGGATGGCCTTCTGCTCGGTCTGGCCGACCGTGACCGTGGTGCGACCGTCCGCGTCGGTCGTCTGGCTCGGCCCGTTCGCGCCGACCCACAGGCTGGGATCCAGGGTCACGCCCTCGGCGACCTGCAGCCCGCCCTGGCCCAGACCGTTGGGCACCTGGCTCTGCGCCGCCAGGGCGGCGGCGCGGGCGGCGGCCTGGGCGTTGCTCATCGCCTCGCGCGTGGCGGCGGCGCGGGCGAAGGCGGCGATGGCGCGCTGGCTGGCGCTGCTGGCCTGAGCGGCGCGACCGGCCTCGGCCTGAATGGCCTGGGTCACGGCGGCGGTCGGATTGGCCCCTGCTCCGCCTCGGCCGCCGAAGCCGCCGCGATTCTGGGCCTCGGCCGCGCCCGCCATGATCAGGGAGCCGAGCGAGGCGCCGACCAGCAGGCGGCGGCGCAGCGAACGCGAGTCGAAACGGATCATCGGGCGATCTCCAGAGGAGCGGCCGCGCAGGCGGCGAACGGGCGAAGAGGGAATCCGACCGGACGCGGCGCGTCCTCGACCGGAAGAATGAAAAGGATAGGACGGCTCACGGCTGACCTCCCGGCCTCGGCGTCGGCATCGGCCGGACGGGGCGCTGGGGATGAACCGAAGTGCCGAAGTTGGCGCCGAGGCGCTGGCGCACGGCGGTCTGACTGACCACGCCGACCGTCAGATTCGACGAACGGGCGTTCGGCGCAGGCGTATCGAACGCCGCCCGCGCCTGCTCCTGCGCCGCCCTGGCGGCGCGCTGCAGCGTCTGGGCCGCGCAATCCAGATGCCCCGCCCGATCGCCCCCAACGTCCACCTGGACGCACAGGGTCTCGGGCGACGGCGCCGACGGAGGCGCGACAGTCTGAGCCCCCGCCTGACCGGCGACGGTCACAAGCAGGACGGCGGAGGTCAGGTATCGGGCCGCTCCAGCCTGCACGAGGCTAAAGCGGCCCGCCTGCGTCATCGGACGCCGGAACCGGTGAAAACCAGGACCGACGACGAGCGCGGCGCACCGGACGACGGTTTGCGCCCAGCCGCCGACGCCCGCCTGGCCGCGACCGGCGAGGCGAACGAACCGACGAAGAAGGCCGAGAACCGTCGTCATGGCGCGGATCAGAACCGGGTCAGCAGGTCGATCAGCAGGCGGTCCGCCGACAACGGCGCCCCTGCGATCTCCTCGCCCGACAGCCAGCGGGCGCTGAAGGCGGTGTGCTTGCCGAAGGCGTAGGCGCCGCCGATCATCCACCCTTGGGAGTTAGTCCCGCCCAAGTGGAAGTCGCTGTCGGTGAAGGCGTCCAGCACCGCGTCCGATTCCAGGCGACGATAACCAGCATGGACGTTCCAGTCCCCGCGCGAGGCCAGGTCCAGCTTGCCCGCCGTCAGCTTGACCGACCAGCCGGACGAACCGCCGTCCCAGCCGCCCGGCACGGTGATCACGCCATTGGCGTTGTCCGGGTCGGGCATGGTCACCGACGGCCCCAGATTATTGACCGCGCGCACCCGCATCCGGTCCTTGTCCAGTCCCAGGTTCTCGACATAGTCGCCCTCGAACCGGAAACCGACGCCGTCGAAGGCGGCGAAGTCCACGCTGGCGCGGACGTTCAGCACCTCATAGGCCGAGGCCAGGCCGAAATACTGGTTCTCCGGGCTGGTGATCGGATTCAGGGGGTCGGCGACCACATTGCGGATCGGGAACATGGTGTTGCCGAATTGCTGGAATTGGGGTCGCGTCGGATCAGTGTCGCAGGCGACTTCATAGAACTGGCACGGGCTGGAAACCTCGCCCTCGACGCCTTCGAAGTTGAAGTAGCCGACGGCGGCGCGCACCCGCATGTCATCGCGCGGCGTCCAGTCCAGACCCAGTTGGGCGGCCAGCAGGTATTTGTCCTTGCTCTCGAACGGGCCGCCCTTGCCCTCCGGCGCATTGCGCGAGCCGAAGTTGAAGTCGGTGTTGAAGATCGGAAAGGCCCCGGCCGTCCCGAACACGGTCAGTTCGCGGCTCAGCGCGCGGCGCGCCGCCAGGGCCGCGCCGTCGAAGTTCAAGTCTTCGTCGAACAGCAGCTCGCTGGTCCAGAACGGATTGCCGAACCGTCCGAAGTCCAGCGTCACGTCCTGAGCCGGCGTCAGGCGGATGGCCGCTCTGTCCAGCCACAAGGCGTATTTGCCGAACTCGCCATTGCCGCCCAGCGTCTGATTGGTCGAGACGGGCGAGCTGTCATTGCCGGTGGCGACGCGCACCTCGGCCGAGATCCAGCTGTCGATCTGGGCCTTCAGGCCGAAGCGGGCGCGGATGCGGGCGCGCTGACGGTCTTCCAGGGTGTTGAGGTAGGGCGGGCCGACATAGCCGGGCGTCTTGTCGTTGATGTTCTGGCCGCCGCCGGCGTTGATGGCGGCGTAGTCGACGAAGATGTCGGCGTTGTTGTCGTCCATGAAGACGCCTTCGCCGCGCACGCGAATGTCGCCCGACAGGGTGATTCCCCGCGTCCATTCCGGCGTCTGACCAGGCGCGGACCAGCCTTGCGCCTGCGCCTGGGTTCCCAGTTCGGCGCGCAGTTCTTCCTTGATCTGATCGCGGACGACCTGTGGGATATAGGGGATGGTCTGCACCCCGCCGGCCACGCCGCCCGCCGGAATCGGCGCGGGCGTCGGCGCCGGCGTCACGGCCGCTTCGGCCAACAGGGCGTCGGCCTCGGCGCGCGTCACCAAGCCCTTGGCGACCATCAGCTCCAGCAACTTCGCGGAATCGACGGACTGGGCGAAGGCCGGTTGGGCGGCCAGCAGGCTGAGCCCGGCGGCGCAGGCCATGAGGGCCCGTTTGAGATGGATCGGACGGTTCATTGCAGGTGTCCTCAGAAAAATCAGGCGCCGCTTCGGGCGTTCAGTTCGATACGCATGACGGGCAGGCCGTCGGGCGGGCGGCGGGAAAGGCGCAGGCCGGTCAAGGCCCGCTGCAGGGCGGCGTCGCGGCGCGCGTCGCCCGTGCCGCGCAGCAAGCGAACCGAGGTGATCCGGCCCTCCGCGTCGACGACGACGGCCAGCTGTGCGGAATAACGGCCTCGGTTCAGCGCAGGATCGCCTTGCGCCGCCAGGGTCACTTCACGACGAGTCAGCTCGCCATAGGCGCCGAAACCGCCGTCGCCGCCGCCCGGACGCCCGCCGATCCGGGTTCCCGAACCATCGCCGCGCGCCAGGCCGTAGTTGGAGGGGCCGGCGCCTTCCCGCGCCGTCAGGGCGCTGTCCCCGACGGTCGGCTCGGACGGCGCGTCCGGCGGCGGCGTATCCTCGACCGGCTGATCCAGCGGCGTCGGCGTCGGCTCGGGCGGCTTCTCCTGAGGCTTGACCTCGGGCGGCGGGGGCGGAGGCGGCGGAGGCGGCAGGACCACCCGCACCGTCTTGTCCTCGCGCTGACGCTCGCTGACCGAAGCGGGCCGCAGGAAGGTGGCGGCCAGGATCGCGGCCAGCACCACGACCGCCCCGATCACCGGCCAACTGATCCTGCGTCGACGACGCGGCGGCGGACCATCCGCCATGAAGGCGTAGGTCATGGCGTTCAGGCCCCCGCGCTCGGCGGGCGGGTCGAGGCCATGCCCAGGCTGCCGACGCCGACCTTGGAGCACAGGTCCAGCACCTGCATGATCTGGTCGTACTGCACCGCCCTGTCGCCGCGCAGGATCACCGGCAGGTCCGGCGTCGAGGCGATGGAGGCGCGCAGCTCCTGCTCCAGCTCGGCCATCGAGACGGGGACGGTGTCGATCGACACCGTGCCGTCGTTGGCGACCGCGATGACCCGCGACTTGGGCTGATCCAGAACCTGGGAGGCCGACGCCGACGGCAGGTCGACCTGGATGCCCTGCACCGCCGCCGTGGTCAGCAGGATGAAGATGATCAGCAGCACGAAGGTCAGGTCGACCAGGGGCGTGATGTTGATCTCGTTATAGGGTTTCTTGCCCTGAACCTGCATGGATCAGCGCTCCCCTATTCCGCCGCGAGGGCGGCGGCAGGGGCGTCCTGCCCACGGGGGCCGCCTGCGGGCCCCGCGCTGTCCTGCCAAGTTTCGGCGATGCGCTTTTCCAGCTCGTCGACGAAGATCTGGTTGTCGACGGTGACGTCCTCGACCCGGCTCAGCAGGTAGTTGTAGCCAAACAGGGCCGGGATCGCGACGGCCAGACCGGCGACAGTGGCCAGCAGGGCCGCGGCGATGCCGGGGGCGATGGCGTTGATGTTGACCTCGCCCGCCGCCGCCACCGAGGCGAAGGTGATCATGACGCCCAGAACCGTGCCCAGCAGGCCGATGAAGGGACCGCCCGAGATGGCAATGGTCAGCAGCACCATCCACTTGTTCAGCTTCTGGCTCTCGCGCACCTGACCGGCGTCCAGCGCCGAGCGAATGGCGGCGATCGATTGCGGACGGATAGCGAAGCGGCTGCCGGACGCCTTGCCCTCGGCCAGACGCACGCCGAGTTCCTGACGACCGATCTGATAAAGACGCGCCAGAGGTGAGTCCTGGGCTAGGCCGACCGGCAGGGCGCCGAGACCATCATGGCCGTTCGAAGCGTGCGCCACCTCCCGATAGACGTTCAGAAACTCCTCGTTCGCGCGCGTGGTGCGACCCAGCATCAGCCCCTTGGAGATCATGACCCAGACGGCCAGGGCCAGCATGAAGCCTAGGATGATGATGACCCCCCAGGCGTCGACGGTCAGGGCCTTGAACAGGATGCCGAAGTAGTTGTGGCCGCCGCTCTCGGTCTGTTCGGCCGTGTCGAAGGTCAGCAGCTTGGCGCTCTGCCCCTCGCTGGCGGCCGCCAGTTGGAAGGCGGCCTGCGGTAGAGCGACGCCCACCACACGAAACTCGTCGATCTCGCCGGCGAAACCCTGACCCAACACGGCAGGACCGGACACCAGCGCGCCCGCGACTTCGCCCGCAGGCTGGCCGTTGACGAACAGGGTCGACTTCTGGCCGTCGTTGACCAGGGCGACATGAGCCCAGGTTCCGGCTGGCAGCGCGACGCCCGCGCTGCGTTGACCGGCGGCGTCGAGGAACAGGGTCGCGCCTTCCGAAATCAGGCTGAGGCCCGGCAGGCCCAGCAGTTGACCGTCTGAACCCGGCTTGACCCAGAAGCTGACCGAAACCGGCCCCTGCGCGAAGGCTTCGGCCGGAACCGACACGGCGGAAGCGCCATCCAGCGTCAGGCTCTGGCCGATCAGGCCGCCCGTGTTGCGGCCTTCGCCGCCGACCCCGTTCAGGCCGTTGCCGGTGGCGTCCTGCGGCGCGCCCGCGCCGTCGAAGTGCCAGACCAGCCTGTAGTCGGCGAAGGTTCCGACGGCGTTCTGCCCGGCCTCAGCCTTCTCATTGCCGTAGTAGGCGTAAATGCCCGCAGCAGCGCCCGGCTCCAGGTTCGACACGTCCACCCAGACCAGGGCCTGCTGCTCGGCGGGCGCCCATTTCTCGATGTGGAAGGCCAGCGGCGTGCGATCGTCGCCCGCCACGAAACGCAGGTCCGAGCCGTCAACCTTGACGTCAGCGAAGTCGAAGTTGCCCGTATGCAGGCGAACCAGAACGGGCGCGCGCGCCACCTCTCCGGTCACGCCCGCCGCCTGGACGTTCAGATTGATTTTCGTGCGATAGGCGTAGTCCGCCTGCCACCAGCCTGCGGCGGCCGCCGGCGCGGCGGCCCCCGCCAGCACGCCGGCGGCGACGAGACCGCCCAGCAGCCCCTTGGTCTTGGTCAAAGCCATCAGAATTCCCCCCAGATGCGGAAGCGAACGGAAACCAGGCCCGCATCGCGGCCCGGCATGGAGATCAGGGGCGTGCCGACATCGACGGCCCCGTTAAGGTAGCGGAACAGGCGCACCCGGCCGCCCAGACCGGCGCTCATCAGCAGGCGCTCTTCCTTCTGACCCGGCAGCGGGTCGTGGATTCCGGCGAAGCCCGCGTCCCAGAAGCCGTAGAGGCGGATCTCATCCACTCCCGGCCAGTCGGAAAGCAGCGGCGGCGAACGCAGCTCCAGCTGCGTGGCCAGGCCGTAGTCGCCCATGGCCTCGCTCTCGCGATAGGCGCGCACCGAGCTTTGGCCGCCGATGCCGAACTGCTCGTTGGAGATCAGCGGACGGTCGGTCCACTGGGCCGAAACCTTGGCCATCAACTGCAGGTCGTGGATCATCTCCTCGGTATGCGAGGCGTCCAGCTTGACCGTGAAGAAGCTCTGGCGGGCGTTGTAGCGTTTGGCGTCGAACGCCCATTTGTCGTCGCCCAGCCCCCGCACGCCCATGACAGCGCCCAGGGTCAGATCGCTGCGGCGCCCCTCGCCGCTCCAGTCGCCGCGCCAGGAGGCCATGGCGGGGAAATATTCGATCGGCGCAGCGGCCCGGTCCGAGCCCAGGATCACGTCTTCCTTGAAGCTCTTCCAGTCGAGGCCCAGCGTCAGCGAGTGATAGAAGCCCTCGCCGCCGCCCAGGGCGCGGATCAGGCGCAACCCCGCCAGATCGCCCTTGCCGACGACATTGGTGCCGCCGACCACGGCGATGTCGCTGTCCGAATGAACCGCATAGGCCAGCAACTGCGTGCCGCCGCCCAGACGCATCAGATAGTTGCCGGAATAGACGGTGCCGTCCGTGGTCCGTTCGGGCGCCGTTTGCGCCGACAGGCTGAGGCTGTCGCCGCGCCCCCACAGATTATCGTGCCGCAGCGTCGCCGCCGTCCGCAACTGGGTGGTCGAGGCGCTGTAATAGTTGTTCAGCTCCAGCGAGCTGTGCCAGGGCGAGCTTTCCTCGACCGCCAGCACCACGTCCAGCGTGCCCGGCGCCTCGCCTGCGCGCAGTTCTGGGGTCACGCGGCGCGTCGGATTCTGGTTTAGCGCCACCACATCGCGCTGGAACTCCGGCAGGTTCGGCGTCTGGCCCGGCGTCAGCGACGGGGCCAGGGCGCGCACGGCGTCCGGCTTCGTCGTCCCCTCGACCAGCACCTGACCAATGGCCTGCTCGGCCACCTCCAGCATCAGAACGCCGCCTTCGACCGACTGCTCGGGAATGAAGACCGAGACGGCGATGAAGCCGCGTTCTTCATAAACGGCCTGAAGCGCGGCGCGCGCCGCCTCCACGTCGTCCGAGGTCCGGCCCGGCCCCATGAAGGGATAGACCGCCCGCTCCACCACATCCGTCGGCAGCACCGTATTGCCCTTCACCTGAAAGGCACGAACATCGAAGCGCGTCGCGTCCTGAGCGGCGGCGGGCGCCGCCTGAGCCGCCATCGCCGCGGCCAGCGCCAGGGCGCCGGCCGCGCCCGCAAGCGCGCGTTGTTTCCTGTAAACCTGCATCCATCCCCCGTGACGGTCGGAAGCCGAAGCCGCCGACGCCTCGCACTCGGTCGTCAGAGGAGAGACACCCGCAGCGGAAACAGGCGCAAAGATTTAGCGTGAAGATTTCGCGACGCTTTCCAGTCGCTTATGCGCCAGTTCGTCAGGTCACGACGACAACGTCACCCGGCAGGCGGGCGGCGCGGACGCCATAGGCCAGCTTCATCTGGTCGATGACCTGATCGATGCGATCAGTATGGAACGCCCCGTTGACGCGGCGGTTTCTGAGACGCGGATCGGCGATGACGATGCGCCCCGCGCGATAGCGGTTGATCTCCTCGATCACATCGCCCAGCCGCTGATCGCGGAAGACCAGCAGCCCTCGTCGCCAGGCCGCCTCTTCCGCCGGATCAATCGGCGCCGGCGCCTGGAGACGCCAGCGATCATAGGTCACGCTGTGTCGCGCCGGCAGAGCCGCCGCCTGCCCGCCGGAGGACACGCGCGCCGCCCCTTCGAGACAAGAAATCCGAACCTCGCCGTCCAGGCAGCGCAGCGACAACCGCGCCTGGGTCGTCATCGTCTGGCCGCCGTCAGCGAAGATGAAGACGGGCGCGTCACGCGCTTCGACCGTCACCACCGCCTCGCCGGTCAGCAATTCGAACGCGCCCGGCCCGGCCTGCGGGCGCAGGGCGATGCGCGTCAGGGTGTTCAACTCGGCGGACACGCCTTCGGCCAGAACCACGCGACGTATTTCCCCCTTGGCGGTCTCGAAATCGGCCGGCGGCGGCGAAAAACGGGTCGCGCCTGAACGCAACGCCACGATCGACACCCCCCCCGCCGCCGCCGCTGCCGCCCCGCCGATCACCATGCGTCGGCTGAGACCGCGCGACGGGGACAAGGGACGCGCCGCCGTTTCCTCCCGCAATTCGGCCGCCGCCCGCCGCGCCGTCCCGTGCAGCCGCGCGGCCTGAACGAAGGCCGCCTCATGACGCGGATCGCTCTGGCGCCAGACGGCCAGCTCCAGGGCGTCGCCCTGCGTCGCCTCGCCCGCCATCAGACGGCGAACCCAGGCCTGGGCCTGTTCGGCGACCGCCTCGCTCACGTCCTGCTCCCGCCGTTCATGTCCGGCCTCCGAGGCGCTCCTATAATTCATGACACGCCATCCGACGAACGGCGCAAGGATATGACCTTGGGTTGAGCCAATTTCTTCTGCAGCGCTTCGGTCGCCAGCTTCAGTTCATGTTGCACCGTCCGCTGCGCCACGCCGTGCCGCTGCGCAATCTCGGCCGTGGACAGCCCGTCCAGCCAAGCGGCTGCGCAGATGGCCAGCCGTCGCGGCGACATTTCAGCCATCGCCGCCTTGACGGTCGCCAGTTCGGAGCGCGCCTCGGCGACAGCGGACGGATCAGGGGTCTCGTCAGCCACGTCCAGCAGTGCGGCCACTTCGTCAAATCCCAGCAGCCGTCGATCCTTCCGACGGGCATTGGCCGCGATATTCAGCGCCATGCGGAATAAATAGGCCGTCGGATGCCGCACCTCGTCCTGCGGTCCGCTGCTCGACAGCTTCACAAAGGCGTCCTGCAGGGCATCCCGCGCCTGCTCACGCGAGCCCAGCCGGGCGCTGAGGCCCGTCAGCAAGGTCTCGTATTTCTCGACCAGATGTCCCCGCAGGCGCGCGGCGGCGTCGGTCGCCATCACAGCCGCCTCATGCCCCGGCCCGGGCCTCGCCCGCCCTGGTCGGGGCGGCGTATCGCAAGGGCACGATCAGATCGATCGCGCCCGGCAGGGTCGCCGGCAGCCCCGGCAACGGCTCGGCTCGTCTCAAGGTCTGCAAGGCGGCGACGTCCAGAGGCGCGACGCCGGAGCTGGTCTCGATCCAGGCGTCTATCACCCGCCCATCCCTCTGGACGATCAGACCAACCCTCACCACGCCCGTCGGACGCGCGTCCTCCAGCGTCGCGGGATAGGTGTGAAACCTCGCCAGATGGCTTTCGACCCGCCGATAATAATCAGACATGGCGCCAGGATCAGGTGCAGCGGCGGCCAGACTGGCTTCGGCGCCGCTCGCGGCCTGCGTCGCCCCTGCGGCCGTGGTTTCAGCCGCAAAGGCGGCCGCCTCATTGCGGCTCGCATAGGTCGTGGCCGCCATATCCGCCGTCGGTTCGGCACGCTGCGCCTCGCCTGAGGCTGCTCGGTTCACGTCAACCAGTTCGATAGCGATGGCCTGAGGCTGAATCTCCAAAGTCTCCATCCCCTGCGGCGGCGGCGAGGTCGTCAAAAGCACCGCCGCCGCCCCGCCGTGCAGAGCCGCCGACGTCGCCACGCCAAGGAGCCAGTTTCGCGTCATGGGTAGAAGTCGAGCCGTCAGAGCCGCTGTGCCCCCCTCCCTAAACCGCGACCCGCGACAGAACGGTGACGCTGATATATCAGCGCCTCTGCTGGACGCGAAACTCAATCCGCATCGGTTGAGGCAGGTCCGCAGGCGGCGCTGGAAAGGCCGTCCGCTTCACCAATGACATGAATTGGTCGTCACGGCTGGAATCTCCGGATTCCGCCAGGGCTTCCACCCACCGGGTCACGCCGTCTTCTCTTACCCATAACCGCACGCTCAGGGCGTAGTCGCCCTCAGACAGGACAGCGTCCCGGCGCACGGCGTCGATCACCCGCCGCTGAACAACCTCTGCGTAGGCGTTCGCCTCAACACTCGCTCTGTTCCGGCCGATGATCGGAGCCGCTGTCGCGGTGATCGGATTCAGCGTCGCTGCAGACGCGGAGCCTGCATATATCACCACGGCTCCGGCCGCAGTGAAGCGCGCCGAGAGGCCTGTTCCCGCCAGCATTAAGACTAAGGCCTGGCGAGGCTCCATCTCGCCTGACACCGGCGCAGAGCGGCGATCTGTCGCCAATGCGCTGTCGTAGAGCATCTGCAGCCCCGTCGAGACAGAGAATGACGCCAGCGCTTGATCCAAGGGCTGAGCCTCGATGTTGAAGCGGCGCGCCTCCAAGTCTCTATCCTGGGCGTAACCTCCGTTCGCAACGGCAAGCGCCGTCGCAACTCCCACCCCGGCCCGTCTGATCCATCCTCCGCGCACGATCATGAGTTCCTCAGGAATCCGCCTTTACACAGTGGATCATAGCGCCAGAAGCGGTCTTTGCCGCCCCGCCCGAAAGGCGACATTCCGATCCTCGCGCGGACGCCCGCTTTCGGGCCCGGGAGCCAGGACCGAAATCGACCCTAATCAGACACTGCGCACTCATCTCCGTCGGGAGGAAGGTCGAAGAAATCGATATATCGGCCCTCAATAGCGCCCCCTTCTCTTGGGGTACGGGCCTCATTGACGGCGCCTCGCCATGCGCCACTTTGGAATTCGTCGGGAATGGCGTCGATGTTTGGATCGATCCCCCGAGCTTCCAACTCATCAAACCAGCGGTCACGGTGAGATGGCGGAAGCCGTTCGCCGCACCACGGACAAAAGAACAACTGCTGCTTGGCTCCGCCTGCCGGCACCCAGTAGAGGTCGAAGCGTGGATCGTAGCGAACCGTTCCCCAATCGTTCTGCGGGTGCTCCGCCATATGGTCGGTAGGGCAATTTAGATCGTCTTCCATATCGCTGTGTATCCGGCCCTCTGAGCCGAATGGAAATGTCCGCTTTCCACCCTTAGGCGACAAGGACCGGGCCGCTTGCTTCATGGCGCGATGACGATGGCGGGTTACAAGAAGCTCCGCCGCCATTCTATCTGAGCGCGTTTCAGATCGCGCCGAAATGCGGGATCAGCCTGCAATCGCGCCACCAGGGCCGCCCCAACCAGTCGCCCCGCCTCCACGTCGCTGACGTAGTGGACGCCGCAGTCGCCGTACGACAGGCCACGCGTCAGGATCGCTTCAGCACGGTCCGGCGCGAGTTCCTCCAGGATCAACGCCCACGCCCAGCCCATCGCCGCATGACCTGAGGGATAGGAACCGCTCTCGGCCAACCACGGAGCGGCCTCGACGCAGATGTCCGCTGGTTCGGACACGAAGGGACGCGGCCGGGCATAGCGCGCCTTGGCCGAGGCCTGGATCATCTCAAGGTCGGCGTGCATCCGGCCCAGCAGCAGCGCCAGCGTCGGCGTCCGGCTGGGATCAAAAGGAGCGCCGAGCGCCTCGCTGAAAACTTCGGGCGCCGATGGCGTGACGATCTCCGCGTCGGCGGCCGCCTGGATCCATCGCGCCTGCCCCTTCATCGCTCGCGTCGCGCGATAGACCGCCAGATCATTCTGCGCCTTCAAGGAGCCGTCTTCCGGCGGCGGCGGCAGAAAGGCGAGCGCCTCAAAATCGCTGTTCGTCGCCAGATATCCTTCGGGATGGTCGGCGTAGCCTTGCCACAGCGACGGCTCCTGACTGGAGGCGCAGGCCGACAGCACTAGACCAAACACGGCGACGCCCAAAATCCGCATGCGCATCTCAGTCCTCCGTCACCTGGAAACCGCCCGCGCGGTCGGTCGTGATGCGAGCGAAACGGCGTACCCGGCTATCGCGCGCCTTGATGTCCGCCACGAGGTGGTAGTCGCAGGTCAGGGCCTCACGGGTGATCCCGACGATCAGGAAGCCATGGTCGCGAACGTGGGCGAAGCGGACGTCGGGATTTTTTGCGACCAAAGCCTTTTCCGCGACCTCATAGATGCGGGCGTCCGGGCTGATGGTTTCATAGCCGCCGGGCGAGGTGACGCTGCCGGTTCCGAACTCGACGCCGACGAAGCTTTCGTCGCGCGGATCGTGCAGGCGGTTGCCCCAGAACATGTGCGTGTCGCCGCTGAGGACGGCCAGATTGGACCTGCTGCAGCGGGCGGCGTCATACAGGCGCAAGCGCGCCGCCGGATAGCCGTCCCAGGCATCGAGATTGATGGGCAGACCCAGACGCGTGCTTTCCAGCCAGCGGCGCGAACCGGGCCGCGACATCGCCTCTTGCAGCAGGTCCTCGGGCATGACCGACATGAAATCCGGCGCCCGCATCCGGGCCACGATCACCTGGTTGGCTAGCATCTGCCACGTCGTTCCGCGTTGGACCGAGGCGGTCAGGGCGTCCTCCAGCCATAGCTCCTGCGCCGCGCCCATCATGGAACGTTCGAGGCGGTTCAGCACCTCGGCCTCGAAACGGGCCGCATCGGGACGGCCCTCAGCATCGAAGATCATCTCGCGTGAGGCGCTGGGCGCCTGAGTGCGGCCGGTCAGGCGCGTCTCGACCGCGATCAGCGACAGCAGATCACCGAAGTCATAGACGCGGTTCAGGACGTGGGCCGGGCGCCCCGGCGCCGGATCACGCATGGGCAGCCATTCGAAATATGCCTGGATCGCGGCGTCGCGACGCTGGTCCCAGGGCCCTTCCGTATCTTCATCATGAGCCGATGATCCGCCCATCCAGCTGTTGTTCGCCGTTTCATGGTCGTCCCAGACGGTGATGAAGGCGGCGCGAGCGTGGGCGGCCTGCAAGTCTGGGTCGCTGCGATACTGGGCGAAGCGGCGGCGATAATCGTCCAGGGTGACGATCTCATGCGCCGGATCGTGTTCGCGGCCTAGGGCGCGGCTTTCCGGCCCGCCATAGCCGTCGACGCCGTATTCATAGATGTAGTCGCCTAGGTGGACGACGGCGTCCACCGGCTGTTCCAGATCGGCGATGGCGCGATAGGCGTTGAAATAGCCGAAGCCGTAGTGAGAGCAGGACACCACCACCAGCCGCGCCTGTTCGACGCCGCCGCCCGGCAGGGTGCGCCCACGCCCGACGGCTGAGACGGCATCGGCGCTGTGGAAGCGATAGAAGTATTCACGCCCGGCGCGCAAACCCGTCACATCGACCTTGGCGGTGTGGTCTCGCGCGGCCGTCGCCTGCACCACGCCGAACTGGACGATGCGGGTGAAGCCGGCGTCCTCGGCGACTTCCCAACGCAGCTTGGCCACGCCGCCCTGCCCCATCGCGCGGGTCCAGATGACAAACCCGCCCTGCGTCGGATCACCGGCGGCGATACCGTGGGTGAAGACCGCCGGATCAAGCGCCGCACTTGCGGCTGCGGGGCCGGCCAGCGCCGCGCCTCCACTCATCAGGGCCAAGGCGCCGCGGCGCGACAGACGAAGGGTCTGCGTCATCGAACATACTCTTTTCGTTCGAGATGCGCCGTGCAGGCGGCGCGGAATACAGCATGCCGGCGGCCGGTCGTTCCGGCCGCCGGATCATCGGACCTTAGAAGCGATAGGCCAGGTTCACCCGGAACATGCGCGGCAGGCCGGGCATGACGGCGACTTCCTTGTAGACCTCGGCCGAGGGCGTGAAATATTCCTCGTCGAACAGATTATCGATGTTGGCTGAGACGGTGACGTTGCGCACCTTCACATAGGCCGCCGCCTTGGCCAGCGTGTAGCCAGGCAGACGCAGGCTGCTTTCCAGAATGCCGCCCGTTTCCGAGACATAGGTGGCCCCGGCGGTGAAGCCCGCGCTGGCCTCGGCGCCCATCAGGGTGAAGGGGTCGGTCGTATAGGCGCCGAACAGACTGAACACGGTGTCGGGCATGGTGCGCACGACATAGCCGTCCGCCAGTTCCGCAAAGCTGCCCGCATTGTTCACCGCAAAGGTGCCGCCATAGGCCAGGACCGGGTCAAAGCCCAGCTGTTCGGGCCGCAGTTCCAGATACTCGCCCTTGCCCTTGCCCGGCGCATCCACCCGCGTTTCCTGCAGCGTCAGGGCCGTGGTGAAGCTGAGTTTGTCGGTGGCCAGCCAGTGGGCCTCCAGTTCGAAACCGTCCGAGGTGGTGCCGCTGACATTGCCCATGATGTCCGTCTGGCGGCGGAACTGCTCATAGTAAGCCGCGCCGCCGAACAGGGCGCCGTCGAACAGCGAGAATTTGACCCCGACTTCCTTCAGCTCCGACGGCGAGATGAACAGGTTGCTGGTCACCGTGCCGACCGACACGCCGCCGGTCTGGGTCGATTCCAGCGAGCGCGGCTCGGCGAAGGTGACATAGGGCGTCAGGCCCAACGGCGTCTCATAGCGGGCCGACAGCGACCAGGTGACGGCGTCCTTGCTGTTCTCGACCCAGGTGTCCTTCAGGCCGAAGACCGTCTCGCCCTTGTTGATCGCCTTCACGTCGTAGTCGTCCCAACGCAGCCCGGCCAGGATGCTGAAACGATCGAAGATGGTGATGTCGCTCATGGCGAAGACCGAGCGGCTGTTCCACTCCATCTCGTGCCGCGAGTCCCACATCTGCACCCCGTCCTTCATCAGCGGGGCGGCGATGCGATCGCCCGCCGTCGAGCCGTGCGACAGGTCGCGACGGTTCAGGGCGATATAGCCGGACAGGAAGCTTTCATACTGCTTGGCCGTATGGTCGCGATAACCGGCGCCGACGACGGTGTCGGCGCTGACGTGCTGGCCGAAACGCGACGGGAAGCTGTAGGTCACGCGGCCTTCGAGAGCGCGAGCGTCATAGTCGGCGGCGAAGCCGAAGCTGTTGAAGCGCTGGTTCTCGATGTCGTCCATGAAGGCCTTGAAGGCCAGCACCGAGCCGTTCGCCATCTGCTTCTGCAGGCCCGCATAGGCGGTGAAGGTGCGGCTGTCGTTGTAGTCGGCGTCATCGGCCATGACGTTGCGGCGGCTCAGCTTGGTCGTGCCGACGCCTTCATCAAGGGCGAACTTCGGATTGTTCTTGCCGCCGTATTCCAGGATCTGGCGGATGTTGGACGTGCCGCCCCATGCGCCGAAGGCGGCGTCGATCTCGCCGTATTCGATCATGCCCGAGCCATCCAGATCGACCAGATCGGTGTCGCGCCCGGTAATGTAGACGCCGTTGTCGATCAGGTTCTGCGTCACCCGGTTCCAGCCCGGCGACTGGATGCGGCCTGACTCCTTGAAGTGCATCAGATTGACTTCGCCCGACCAGCCGTCGCCGAAGTCGCCGACATAGGTGGCCTGAAGGTTCAGGTGCTCAGGGTGAACGTTGCGGTAGTAGGAGTCCGAGTCCTCGCGCTCGACATAGAAGGCGAAGCCGCCCTCGCCCACCGGCACGACGATGTCCGCCGCCGCATTGCGCCGACCGTATGAGCCGACCGTGACGTTGACGCCGCCGCTCATCTCATCGGCATAGCGGGCATCGACGCCGCGCGCCGACTTGGGCACGAAGTTCAACAGGCCGCCGACCTTGCCGGGGCCATAGATGGGCGAGGACGGCCCGCGCAGCACCTCGACATAGGCGGCGGCGCCCAGGTTGGACGAAAAGCTGCCCCGGTTCTCGATCCGCTTGAAGCCCTGAAAATAGGTGTCGGCGAGAGTGCCGCGCACGTTCAGATTGCCTGGCACGCCGAAAAAGCTGGCCGTATAGGCGCCCGGCACGGCGGCGACGAGATCATCGACATTCTCCATCCCATAGCGGGCGATGGTGTCCGAACTGACGCGCGAGGCCGAGCGCGGCGTCTCCAGCAGCGAACGGTCCAGGCCGGTGAAGCTGTCGGTCGCACTCTTTTGAAGGCGGCTCAGCGGATCGAAGCGGGCGGTGACGACCACGTCCCCGATCTGGGTCGTTTCGGCCCGCGCCTCGGCGGCGGAAACAATGACGAAGGCGCCGTTCGGGTCGCGCCGGAACGTCAGATTGGCGCCTTCCAGCAGGCGCGCCAGCGCCTCAGCCGCCGTCATCGAGCCGGTCAGCACGCTCGAACGATGATTATCCAACGTCACGCCCGCCGCGACGATCACCGTCCCCGTCTGTTCAGCCAGTGCGACCACCGCCCGGTCCAGCGACTGGGCCTCGATGCGGATGGTGTGAACCTGGGCGACGGCGGCCGGGCGGGATGGGGCCTGAGCCATGGCGGGCATGGCGGCGGCGGCAAGCACGAAAACGGCGGCGGAAGACGTGGCGACGGCCTTCAGCCTCGAACGATGAACGGTCAAACTCTATCCCCTAGACGTTGCGTGAAGCCTGCAGCCGACACGGCCCCCAACAGCTTCAACACCGCCTAGACGCAAGCCGACGCTCGCCCTTCCAGCCCGCACACCGATTTCATTAAAGCTTCAAGATAACTCAGCTTTTCAGCATCATTTGGATTTCGCCGTCGGCGTTGCGGCGTCGCACCAGATGGCCGTTCAGTTCCTGCACCAGGCTCTCCAGCGCTTGCGGAATCTGCTCAATGGTGAAAGCTGCCGTCACCTTGCGCGCGCCCAGTTGTGGCGACGCGATCGTCACGCCGGGCCGATAATAGCGGTTCACCTCGGCCACCACTTCCGACAGCGGCTGATCGATGAAGCTGAAGCGCTGACGCCGCCACGGCGCGACGCCCGCCGGATTGATCGCCGCCCGTTTCAGCACCCCGCCGCGCAGAGCCGCGCGCTCGCCCGCCTCGATGACTGCCTGCTCGCCAGCGGCTATGGCGGTCACCCGCACCCGTCCTTCTTCGACGAAAACCTCCGGTCCCAGCGCGCCCAGACGGACCTCGAACGCCGTGCCCAGCGCCTCGGCCTTCAGCCCTGCTCCAACGACAGTGAAGACCCGCGTCTCGTCGCGCGCGACATCAAAGAAGGCTTCGCCCGCATCCAGCCGCATATGCCTCACCCCCTCGTCGACACGGGTCGCCAGAATCGAGCGCCCGCCCAGCGACACGCGCGAGCCGTCCTCCAGCGACAGATGACGGATTTCACCCACCTCGGTCGCAAACCGGCGTCGCTCGCCACTGGCCAGTTGCAGCGCCAGAGGCGTCATCGCCAACGCCCCTACCCCCGCCGCCATGGCCATCAGCCCCCGGCGCGACGGCGCCGTCCAGAGACGCGACGGCGCGCGCGCGGGGACGACCGAGACGGTTTGCGCGTCGCCCAAACTCTGCTGGTTCAACGCTTCTGACCAATCGAGCCGCGCCCACAGGGCCTCGGCTTCGGCATAGGCCGCAGCATGATCCGGCGAGGCCGCCCGCCACGCCTCAAACGCCCGCCGATCCGTCGCGCTGACGGGGCCGCCGCAACGCCGCGCCAACCATTCCAGAGCCTGTTCGATGGGCGGCGCATCATGTCGCACCGTCATGCCGCCTCCGTCCCTCGTGTCCGAACAGCGCAGCGCAATTCGATCAGGGTCCGCGCGATCGTGCGACTGATGTCCGCCGGCGAACGTCCCGTCAACCGCGAGATCTCCGCATAGGTCAGCCCCTCGATCCGGCTCATCCGCAAAAGGTCCCGGGCATCGGGATCCAGCGCCTGGATGCCGCGATCCAGCGCCTCCTGTTCCTCGCGCCTCAACAGGACCTCCTCGGGACTGAGTTCATGTGGCGGCGGCGCAGTATCGGCCATCGCCTTCCAGCGCCTCTTCTGGCTGTCGGCGCGGCGGATGGCGTCCTTCAAGGCGTTGCGCGCCATGACGAACAGAAAGGCCCTGGGATCCGCCACACCCTCCCGGTTTTCCAGCGTGCTGAACCGCAGGAAAGCCTGCTGAAGGGCGTCGTCCACTCCATCCTGCTGAGGACCATAGCGCCGGACCAGTGCGGTGCGGATCTCCACCCCGTAACGAGCCAGCAGATAGTTCAGTGATCGACCGTCACGCCCACCGCTTGCCCCGCCTTGGGTTCCCATAGACTTGCCGCATTTTCATCCCCACTGCTAACTTGCCCGGGATTTGCGACAGATCGCCCACATCATCGCACCAGTTTTGCAAAGCCCCCTTCGCCGTATCTCAGCCCGGCGCGGCCCGGCACCCACCGACAGATTATCGCCCGCGGGGTTCGGCTATTCGACACTGCCGCTGAGCGCCAAGACCGGTCATTGCAGCCCGTCCAGAAAGGCGACATTCAGTGACCGCGATAAGTGTCTGTTCCTCGGCCTGGCGATAGGGTCGTGGATCGACCCATTGCGGACATGCCACGTTGCGTTAGGCTTTGCCGATGCGATCTTTGCTCATCGTGATTGCAATCCTGCTGACGAGCGCGTGCGTACCGCTCTCGTCCCGAGGACCATCTGCGGCTCAAGAGAGCGCGTCTCCGAGCGCAGTCTTGGTCGGCAGGATCGAGGCAGTCCTGTCCGATAACCAGTGCGTCGGTTCTTTGGATAGATGGGCGCGGTATTACAAATGGCAGTCGGGGCCGGACGGGCCTAACAGGCACATCGTTGAGGTAGATTTGCGTCAGGCTGGAGTTTTTGGCTACAGGCGAGGCCGTTACATTCTTCCCGAGCCTAATCCGCGATTGAAGCCCGGCGAGATAATCGTCACCGGGGATGACCGACATTACCTCGTTGCATTCGCCTCATACGACGTTCGCCTTGATCGTCTGACGATGGACCATTGCGGTCCCAATCGAGATTGAAAAGCAGCCGACAGGCTTCTTCCAAATAGTCCGCAATCCACCCTTAAGCGAACTTCGGCTCACGACCCATTGCGGACGTTCAGCCTACCGACATCATCTGAAAGCAGACCAGCGCAGAACCCTCGCTCATAAAGGTCAGTTTAGGCTCAAGAGCATCAGGTAGGGCAGCACCGAATGCCAGCGTGAAGCTATCACTGTAGCCGCGATAGTTGGTGCCAACCCAGCACCAGCCAAGCGGAGCCCCAATCAACGGGGCAAACACCCCGATGTCGCACCAGCCCTCGCCCCGAGGGGGGTGTGACAGCGTTACGAGAACCTCATCCGTATCGACATTCACGGAAAGAAGGATCGCCTGCTTGCCTAGGATCAGGGCAACCTGATCCCAAGTCAGAGCGCCATCATTCAGCCTACGCTCTCGGATTCCGACAACGGCGATTACATCGGTGCCGGAGACCGTTTCCCAATCGAAGCTTAAGGTGGACATGGCGAAAATCTACAGTGAGGAAGTGCCGCTAACCACCCTTAAGCGAACTTCGGTTCGCAACCCTTAGCGGACCTCGATGGCCGGAGGATCGAAGGCGTTGGGCGCGGTAAATGGTGCAGTCAAAAGGTCGATGTCGCCGTAGCTGTCGAAATAGCTGTAGGCTTCAATCATCTCCGCGTAGCCGTCTTTGACGTAGAGCATGAACTCTAAGGGGTAGGCGTGCGGCCCCACTTCAGAGCGAACCCATCCCCCGGGGCTGATGGTGACCACGGCAGGCGGCAACGCCCTGTCCACACCGAACTCAGTGTAAAAACCGCAACCTGTGAATTCGCGGCCAGAAACCTCAGCCGTCTTCAACTGCTCGATGAGAGCATGGCCCCCATCGAGGCTCACTTGCTTCGCCAGAATGACAGCGGCGGCCAATTCGAGCGCGGATAGCTGTTTCATAGCGTAAGCCTATCCCCCGAGCGGCTGTCGGCCAATGTCCGCTTTCCGCGGATTTCGTTGAAAAAGGCGGTCTCCGGCAATTGGCATGAGGGCGGCGCGCTGATTCACTCTGGTCGTTGAGACGGGAGGTGCAGCGATGATGGGCGAGCGGCGTGTCGATCAGTCGGCCCTGTTCTACGCGTTCTCGCTGGAGCGGCATGTGCCGGCGGATCACATGCTGCGGGCGATTGATCGCTTCGTGGAACTAGACGGGCTGCGGGCGCATCTGGCACCCTTCTACAGCGCCATCGGTCGGCCTTCGGTCGATCCAGAACTGCTGATCCGCATGCTGCTGGTCGGCTACTGCTTCGGCATTCGTTCGGAGCGGCGGCTGTGCGAGGAGGTCCACCTGAACCTGGCCTATCGCTGGTTCTGCCGGTTGGGTCTGGACGGCGACGTGCCGGACCACTCGACCTTTTCGAAGAACCGCCATGGGCGTTTCCGCGACAGCGATCTGTTGCGGGAGTTGTTCGAGACGGTGTTACGGCGCTGCATGGCCGAGGGTCTGGTCGGCGGCGAAGGCTTCGCGGTCGACGCCAGCCTGATCAAGGCCGACGCCAACCGACAGCGCTGCGTGCCCGGCGACCAAGGCTTGCCGCCCGAGGCCGCCAGCCGCGCTATCGACGAGTATCTGGCCGTGCTGGACGACGCGGCGCCCGCTACTAGCGGCGATCCCAGCAGCCGTTTTTTCAACCTAAGCGAACATCGGCTCACGACCCGTTGCGGACATTCGTCAAGGTCGTGATAGTCGACTGCCCTTACGAGAGAAACCGATGTCGCCCGACCTTATGATGGCTGTCATCAGCGCAGGATTAGCCCAAACGGCTCCGCTGCCTCCGCCCCCGAAGCCGCCGCTCGTCCACGGCTACGTCTATTTTGAGTCCGGCTCTGCGACGCCCATCAGGCGTTATCAATTCGACCCTATCGAGTATCTGGGGGCGAGAGCTCCAACAGGCAGTTTCGTCTATGTCCAGGGCCAGACTGATACCGTGGGCTCCGAGGCGTCCAACCAGGCGCTCGCTTGGAAGCGGGCGTTCGCCGTGGCTGACCTCCTCGTTCTGGAAGGCGTAGACCCGCAGCGCATAACCGTCATGTCTTGCGGAGAATGGGTTCTGAACCGTTCGACAGCTGATGACACGCCAGAGCTGCTGAACAGGTTCGTGCTGTTTGACTGGTCTTCCGAGCCACCTCGGGCAGGGCCCCTGTGTTCGATGAAGCCCTACCGTCGCTGAGACCCGCTTGCCGTCCACAAGCAACTCCGGTTCCGAGCAACCATGACTGCTTCCCACCCTTAGGCGAACTTCGCTTCACGACCCGTTGCGGACATTAAAAAATGATTGGCTCGTCTTCTCGTCCAGGCGGATAAATTTGACCGCCCTCGTAGGAGATTTTCTCACTCACAATCCGCAGCCGCGCACCGTTTCCGAACACCAGCGTCAGGCGTTTCGGCTCACTTTCGAGGAAAGTGATCTGCTGTTGAATGAGATCGCGGAAAAAGACTGCCCCGTGATCCTGCCCCTCGCCAGTTTGGTGTGTGTGAAGCTGTCCTTGCGCGTCCCTATGGTCGAAAGGCCCCTCAATCGAAATCCGACCACCATCAGCAAAGCGCAACTGCGTGGACCAAGGATCGAGGCATATCTGGCCGACTTCCAGCCCCACAAGGAACTGTAGATCGGTGGCGGGAGGGAAAGCATGCATCACTTATATTCGCCGTCCCTCGGCCCCGTTGCAACGTCCGCTTCCCACCCCATTGCGGACGAATGCCGGGTCCGCTCAGCGAACCCCGCCGTTGTCAGAGATCGATCTGCTCAGAGAGTTCCAATGCGTCGTCAACTTCGATGCCGAGGTAGCGGACGGTGCTCTCCAGCTTGCGGTGACCCAGGAGTAGCTGGCAAGCGCGCAGATTGCCGGTCTTCTTGTAGACCAGCGAGACCTTGGTGCGCCTGAGGCTGTGGGTGCCGTAAGCCGCGGGCTCCAGATCGATCAAGCGAATCCACTGATCGACCAATCTCGCGTACTGTCGTGTGCCGATGTGGCATCCGGCATGACTTCGGCTCGGAAACAGCCAATCGTCTTCACGCGGCCCTCGAACTTCCAGCCAAGCCGCGACGGCATCTCGGGCCGGCTCTGTGATCTCGAAGGGAACCGGCCGTCCGGTCTTCTGCTGGATAACCGTGGAGCGGAGCTTCAGGGAACCGCCAGGCGCGACGTCACTCACCCGAAGTTTTACGAGATCACACGCTCTGAGTTTTGCATCGAGCGCGCAGTTGAACATCGCAAGGTCGCGTACTCGCTTGGCGACCTTGAGCTGCTGTCGGATCGCCCAGATGTGCTTCGGCTTCAACGGCGCCTTGGGGCCGATTAGACGGCCCGCGTTCCAAGGCCGACGAGGGATGATGAAAAGGTCAGACTGGCGCATGGCCAACCTCCCACGGATGGCCTCCCTGCCTCGGCAGATTCTACTCCTGTTTCGTCAGGCCTGCGCCAGAAGCAGACCTTCGCTTCATGGCCGATAGCCGACATTGCTAACGACGAAAGCCGGCCCCGCATTGCTGCAGAACCGGCTCCCGTCATCCCTTGACGCACACCACCTGACGCAGGGTGTGAACCACCTCGATCAGATCGGATTGGGCCGCGATGACCGCGTCGATGTCCTTGTAGGCCATCGGCGTCTCATCGATCACCTCGGCGTCCTTGCGGCATTCGACGCCCTCGGTGGCGCGGACGTGGTCTTCCACCGTGAACCGCCGCTTCGCCTCGGTCCGGCTCATAGCCCGGCCGGCGCCGTGCGAGCAGGTGCAGAAAGATTCCGCATTGCCCTTGCCGCGCACGATGAAGGATTTCGCCCCCATCGAGCCGGGGATGATCCCCAGTTCGCCGTCCTTGGCCGACACCGCGCCCTTCCGGGTCAGGAACACGTCCTTGCCGAAGTGGCGCTCCCGCGAGACGTAGTTGTGGTGGCAGTTCACCGCCTCCTGCGTCGTCTCCAGATCCGGCCAGAACGCGCGGAGCACGTTCAGGACGCTATCCATCATCACCTCGCGGTTAGCGCGGGCGTACTTCTGCGCCCAGGACACGGCCTTGACGTAGTCGTTGAAGCCCTCGGCCCCCTCGGGGAAGTAGGCCAGGTCCTGGTCCGGCAGGTTCAGGAACCAGCGCCGCGACTCGTGCTTGGCTCGCTCGATGAAGTAGGTCCCGAACCGGTTCCCCACCCCGCGCGAACCCGAGTGCAGCATCACCCACACGTCGCCCGCCTCGTCGAGGCAAAGCTCGATGAAGTGGTTGCCCGTACCCAGCGTGCCCAGGTGGCCGTAGCCGCGCGGGTGCGCCGCCTTGGGGTGGCGTTCCACTACAGCGTCATAGCCCGTCTTCAGCGCCTCCCACCGGGAAGCGGCCGAGGCCGGCGGCCCGGACAACCAGGCGCCCTTGTCGTTGCGTCCGCCGTTGTCGGTGCGGCCGTGAGGAACGGCCGCCTCGATGGCGGAGCGGATGCCCGACAGGTCGTCCGGCAGATGCTCGGCGCGGATCGAGGTCCGCAACGCCATCATGCCGCAGCCGATGTCCACGCCCACGGCGGCCGGGATGATGGCCCCCACGGTCGGGATCACCGATCCCACAGTCGCGCCCATCCCCCAGTGCACGTCGGGCATGACCGCGACGTGGGAGTGGATGAACGGCAGCGACGCCACGTTCTTCAACTGCTTCAGCGCCGCATCCTCGATGGGCACTCCCCGGGTCCACGCCTTGATGGGCGCTCCCGGGCTATCGATCACGTCGTAACCAGACATGGCCGACGCCTCCTTCTTTGGCTGGTCCTCCCGGACCGACCGTCAGGCGTCTTGCGCATACAAGAAACCCCTCCGGCCGGAAGCGGGAGGGGTTTCTGGAAAACCGAAGTCGATCTGACCGGCTGTTCTCCTACGTCCTCTCCGCGCACGCGCGCTCGCCCTCGACCGGCTGGCGGTCGAGCTGCATGGGCAGGGTGGCGTTGAAGCAATAGGTGAACATAGACGTCTCGTTTCGGAGAGAGGCTCATACACTACGAAATTTCAAAACACCAGCGTTCCTCGAAGACGCCGCAGATCGGTTATGCGCCAGTTGCAGACCTTGCAGCCCTCCGCAAACACGACCCTAGTCGGGCGATAACGGCAGGGTAGTGGTCGACTTCACGCGCTGCATAGGGATGTCGGTCTTGAGGCTACTAACGCCCGCGATGCGGGCCAGATGTTCTGCCTGAAAGCGCCGATAGCCTTCGAGGTCCGGCGCGACCACGCGGAGCAGAAAGTCGCAATCGCCGGCCATCAGGTGACACTCCACGACCTGTTTCAGGCCCTGCACGCTGTCGATGAAATGCTGGACCGTGTCCTCGTCCTGCCCCTTCAGCCAGACGCGGACGAAGACCGTCATGCCCATGCCGATGCTGGGCCCATCGAGCAGGGCGACGTAGCGGTCGATTACACCCGCCTCCTCCAGCAGCCTGACGCGCCGGAGGCAGGGCGAAGGCGATAGGCCCACCGCCTGGGACAACTCCACGTTCGTCAGGCGGCCTTCGCGCTGTAGTTCGCCGAGGATACGTCGGTCGATACTATCAAGGATCATTGAAATTTCCCGCCACGATTCAGCGTAATCATCAGCAGATAATATCAGCATGCTCGGATTTAAGAGAGCCTTCGCAACCTTCTGCGGCGGGCGGCAGGCTATTCAACTCCAGCGGCGCTCCTGGCCGCAGCCCTGGATGCCCCCCGTGACAACGCTCACCGCCCCCGACGCCTCTCGCAGTCCTGCCCCGCCGAACTGTCGCGCGGCCTGAAAGCCTCGATTCCGGTGATGATCGGCTTTATCCCCTTTGCCCTGGTCCTCGGTGCCCAGGCGGCCGCCAAAGGGTTCAGCGCGGTCGAGGTGCCGATGCTGACCGGCCTCAATTTCGGAGGCGGCTCGGAGTTTGCCGCGATCGGACTCTGGACCTCGCCGCCGCATCTGCTGCTGATCCTCGGCGTGACCCTGCTGGTCAACAGCCGCCACCTGCTGATGGGGGCAACCCTGGCACCCTATCTGCGCCATCTGCCCCGTCGCAAGGCCCTGCCGGCGCTGTTCTTTATGTGCGACGAAAGCTGGGCCATGGGCTTGTCGGACGCCCAGAAGCGTGGGCGCGAGGACGCCGTCATTCCCTTCAGCCTGCCCTACTTCATGGGCGTGTCGCTGGGCCTCTACATGACCTGGATCATGTTTACTTGCGTCGGCGCGGTGATCGGCCCTCGGCTAGGCGACATCACCGTCTATGGCTTCGACATGGCCTTCCCCGCCGTCTTCCTGGTGCTGCTGCGCGGCATGTGGAAGGGCGCGCGCGCCGCCGCCCCCTGGGCGGTCAGCCTGGGTGTCGCCGTGGCCACCCATCTTCTCGTTCCGGGGGCCTGGTACGTGCCCGCCGGCGTGATCGCCGGCCTGGGTTCTGCTTGGCTGTGGAGCCGTCCATGACCCTTGCTCCCATGACCGTCGCGGCCATCCTCCTGATGGCGCTGGCGACCTATCTGACCCGGATCGGCGGCTATCTGCTGCTCGGCGACCGCGTCCTCTCTCCGCGCCTGAAGGGCGTGATGGAGACCGCACCCGGCTGCGTCCTGATCGCGGTCATCGCCCCGCATTTCACGACGGGGCGCCCCGCCGACCTGATCGCCCTAGGACTGACCCTGCTCGCCGCGACACGTCTGTCGCTCCTGCCGACCGTCATGGTCGGCGTGGCGAGCGCCGGCCTGCTTCGCTATCTCCTGCCAGGATGACCGCCTTGTCCGCTTCCGATGTCGCCGCCACCGATCATCTCATCCCCACGCCAACCGGGACGCTGTTCGCGCGCCGCTGGTCGCCCGCCGGAGCCAAGGGCCTGCCGACCCTCATCCTGTTCCACGACTCGCTCGGCAGCGTGGAGCTCTGGCGCAACTTCCCCGAACGCCTCGCCTTGGCGACCGGCCTGCCCGTCGTCGCCTATGACCGCCTCGGCTTCGGCCGATCCGACGCCCATCCGGCGACCCTCGCCTTCGACTTCATGCGCGAGGAGGCCCGGACCAGCCTACCAGCCCTGCGCACGGCGTTGGCGATCGACCGCTTCGTCGCCTTCGGCCACAGCGTCGGCGGGTCGATGGCGGTAGCCAGCGCCGCCGCCTGGCCGGACGCCTGCGAAGGCGTGATTACGGAGTCCGCTCAGGCCTTCGTCGAGGACCGAACGCTGTCGGGCATACGCGAGGCCCAGGCCGCATTTTCCGACCCGGCCCAGGTCGCGCGGCTGGCGCGCTACCACGGCGACAAGGCCCGATGGGTGCTGGACGCCTGGATTGACACCTGGCTCGCGCCGGAGTTCGCCGGCTGGACGATGGACGCCGACCTGGAGCGGCTGCAATGCCCCGTGCTGACGATTCACAGCGACCTGGACGAGTACGGATCCCTCGCCCAACCCCGGCGCATCATCGATCGCGCCGGCGCAGGCGGGACAGGGTTGATACTGCAGTCGTGCGGCCATGCTCCTCATCGCGAACAGATCGACCAAGTCCTCAAGGCGATCGAAGCTTTCCTGTCGTCGCTCCACCTCGAGGCACGTGCGTGAGCCCCTTCATTCGCTTTCAATGATGATCTGCAACGCGCCATGAGCGGACTCCACAGTCCCTCCGGAAATGCGTCATTCACGGCGGGTTCGAACCGATGCGATTTGACCCAGTGTGAAAAGAGTCAGAGCGACGTCTGGTGCCCAGCCCGGGCCAGACTTGGTCAACCGCCCTCATCCCCGGCCAGTGGTTCAAGACGACGCAGCTCGAAGGCCCGCCCCGTCACCAAATCCCGGTTCTGATGTGTGAGCCAGAAGGTGAAGACGTCCTGATCGATCAGTGGCTCGAGATGGGCGACTTGACGGGTATCTTCCTCGTCATACGGCGCAGCCAATCCTTCGACGGTCGAGGCGTCTCCCAAGATCACGGTGTCGAACGATTTGCGATCGCCGTCCGCCGCTGACACTTGACGGCCCTCCAAGGCTAAGCTCGCACCCGGCTCAACGCCTATCCGGGCGATTTCCGGCCCGCTGATTTCGAAGTAGGCGGGTTGGCCACGGGACATTGGGTGAAACAGCAAATGCGCTGGCGCGAGCAACGCGGCTGGAACGTCGAAAGCCAAAGCGGCGGTCCGGTCTCTGGTGTTGCCGCGGTAGACCTGCAACACCAAGGCCTCCTCAAGATGGCGATCCGACGTCGTTTGGAACCTCATCCGCCCATCGGATGCCATGGCGACGCGATGAAGGTCCGCCTCGCCGGCGATCTGCGGCAGAGTGGTGAAATAGGTGTAGGCAACATTCTCCAGTCGCCGGGTGCCCGCCAGATTCCAAGGTGAGGACCACAGGGACCGGCTGGCTTGGATGGCGCGAGCACTCTCCGGGCGCGTATGGTGATAGAGACGGAGTGCGTAGTCGCCATCGAGTCGGCGATGACACCGGCCGCTCGCAGCGCGCGCAATTAGCCGCGGCCCCTCAAACGCGCACCGGTATAGTTGGGCACCGTCGTCATATGTCCGAATCCGGTCTTCCGACCGAATGAAGACCACAATCCGGATCATCTCCGTTACGCGCGGCGGCCCCGTGTCGAGCGAAAAGGTGACGTGGTGCCGTCCGTTCTCAGAGTCGAACATGAACAGGGGCGGCCCGAAGTTGCTGGGCATGAAGAAGCGAGTTCCGCCTACTCCGATCAATACATCGGGGATCAGGTAGCTACGCCCCTCACTATGGGCGAGTCTGAATTTGATGATCCCTTCGAAACGTCTGCGGTTTGGGTCCCCGGCCTGAACGGCTTGGGATTGGCGGACCGGGGGACCGGCCAAATGTGTATCGTGCCGCAGCATCGCGACAGGATGAGCCCACCAATGCGCACCGACAACAGTCGCCCTGGCGTGGGGTGGAACCATTCGTCAGCCGTTGCTCTGTGTCATAACTGCGCCAGGAGCGGTCCTTGGCTTCGTGACCGAAACCCGACATTGGGCGCCATCTGCGTCTCAGAGCGGCAAGGCCTTTCGGAGACTGGCCGCCAGCCCTTCGTCTGGTCCCAGAAGCGGTTTCGGCGGCGACGCCTCTGTCAGACCCAGAATCTGCGCCACCGCATACATCAGCCGAAGACTGCCGTGCACGCGGAACAGATCCCACAGGCCGGCAAAGACGGCGTCACATCGGTCCGCTGCTTCGCGATCGCCCTTGATGGCCGCCGCTGCTAGCGCAGCGGCCTGTTCTGGAAACAGCCCGCCGGCCACGCTGTACCAGCAGTCGGCGCCCGCCAGCAGCGCCGTCTTGCAGCCCCAGTCGCCGCTGTAGCCGATGGACAGGTTCGGCGCCGCCTGCCGAAAGGCCGCCAGATCCGCTGCGATGTCGGCGGACGCCGGTAGCGGCAGCTTGATCGCCGCCACGGTCGGGATCGCCGCCAGACGCGCGACCAGTTCCGGCCTGAAAGTGAAGTTGGTCGTGCCCGGATTGCTGTAGATGCATAGCGGCAGGTCCGTGGCCGAGGCCACGGCGAGGAAATGCTGAAAGACCTCCTCCTCCGTCAGCGGCGTATAGCTGACTGGCGCCAGGAGCAGACCGGACGCCCCCTCCTCAGCCGCATCGCGCGCTAAAGCCTGAGCCTCGTTTGTCCTCATGGCGCCGACCCCGACGATGATCGGGATTGAGGCGACGGCTTCAACGGCCGCCCCCACGGCGCGTCGCCGTTGGGCGCGGCTCAGGAACATATAGGTCCCGGTGCTGCCGAGCAGGCCGATGGAATCGGCGCCGCCTGCTTCGATGCGTCGGACCAGCCGCTGCAGGTCAGGCGCAATGACCTCGCCTTCAGACGTCATCGGGGTGATGGGAAAGGCCGAAAGGCCCGAAAACAGCGCCATGCTTCTGCTCCAGAATATCGCCTCAATGAGGACACGCGCAGCGCTCCGCTCAAATCAGGCTTGGCTTCAGTTTGTGTCATTCCAGCCGATCAGTCGGGGTGCTCTATTAGAAGGCTGCTCGCCTGCAGCGATGGACTGAGACGCTTCAATCCGGCGATCAGTTCGTCGCCCGCCTGCATCAGCGCCGAGATCGGCATGGGGGCCAGGCGCTCGAGGATGAACCACATGGCGGTGCTATCGTCAGTGATCCGCGTCCTTACGCCCTGTCGCCAGTTTCAGCGTCGGCAGGTGGTGCCGCGATCATCACGCCAGATGACCTCGCCGGGATCGATCACTTCGATCTTCGGTTCGCCGTTCTGGGCCGTGTCGAAGGTCTCGCCGCCTTGGGCGACCACCAATCGGGCCGTCCCGGCGTAGGCGTCCGCATCCTCGCCGCCGATCGGAAGGGCGTAGCGAAGGCTGACCGCATTGTAGAGATCGACGACGGCGTTCACGGGAGGAACGGTCCCGTCCCGCTGCGCCCGCTTGCGCAAGGCCTCGACCGAGCAGGGCGTCCGCTGCGGCTTGGCGCCGAAGGCGCGGTAGGCGTCCCGCCAGGCTTCCAGATGCGCTTCGGCCCACTCAGGCTCCTGCGCCTCACACGCCAGACGCAACTGTTCTACGCCATAAGGATCGCTCGGCCCGTTGCGCGCTCCAGCGACAAGGATGCTGAGCGCCGCGAAGTCTGGGCGCAGGGCATGGATTTCCGGGGCGATGACAGGCGGGTTCATGAGGACCTCGATGTTCTGAAATGGCGTCAGGCAAAGACGCCGCGCACCAGGACTATGGCGATGACGGTCATCATCAAACCCGTGACGACATCCAGCACGCGCCAGGCAAGCGGGCGGGCGAAGAGCGGCGCTAGAAAGCGTGCGCCAAACCCGATGGCTGCGAACCAGATGGCGGCGAAGCTCGAGGCTCCGATGATGAAGAACAGCCGCTCACTGTCAGGCAGGCTGGACCCGACCGCTCCCATCAACATGACGGTGTCGATGTAGACATGCGGGTTCAACAGGGTGAAGGCGGCGGTGGCCGCCAGCGCCGCCCCAAGCGAAAGACCTGCGCCGTCTTCAATGATCAGGGCCTCCGAGCGCATCGCCCGTCGAAAGGCCCCGACGGCGTACCAGGTGAGGAAGGCCGCGCCGCCGAGGCTCAATGCCGCTGACAGGCCGGGAACCGCCGCCAGCAACCGGCCCAGGCCGTTCACGCCGGCGATGACGAGAACGGAATCCGCCACGGCGCAGAACAGGACGACCGGCAGGACATGCTCGCGCCGCAGCCCCTGCCGCAGCACGAACATGTTCTGAGCGCCGATGGAGACGATCAGGCTGGCCGACAAGACGAAACCCTTCGCCAGGGGCGGAAGAATGGAAACGATCATGGGGTGCTGATCGCATGGCATGAGGCTGTAGCCGAACTAATCCTGCTTAGGCTAGATTAGCCGTCCTAATGCTAGACTATCCCGCCCTCGCCGCCCTGGCCGCCGTCATCCGCACCGGATCATTCGATGCGGCCGCCGAAGCCCTGTCGGTCACGCCCTCGGCGGTGTCGCAACGCGTGAAGGGCCTCGAGGAGCGCCTGGGCCTTCCCCTGGTCATCCGTGCGACGCCATGCCGACCGACCGAGGCAGGAGCGCGGCTGGCGGCCCACCTCGATCAGGTGGCTCTTCTGGAGCACGACATGATGGCGGGCGATCCTGTCTGGGCCGCCGCGTTCGGCGGCGCGCGTCCGACCTTGAAGATCGCCCTCAACGCCGACAGCCTCGGCACCTGGTTCCCAGGCGCGGCCGCCCGCTTCTCTGTCGCCCAGCCGAACACCCTGTCCCTGGTGCTCGACGACGAGGCCGACACCGCCGAGCGTCTGCGTTCGGGTGAGGTGATCAGAGCCTTTCACGCCGCCGCGGACGCGGAGCGCCACGCGCTTCAGGTCGAACGGGCGCCCCTGGAACGCGAACTGGCGGAGATCGAGCGCAAACTGAAGCGTGCGCAGACCATGTGCCTGG